>Ga0326727_10011955_pt1 | contig 19964 bp, 18 predicted proteins | sample MB2enrmetagenome_FD_207643 | JGI IMG/M metagenome (GOLD analysis project Ga0326727, IMG submission 207643) | Lab enriched peat soil microbial communities from McLean, Ithaca, NY, United States - MB29MY | ecosystem: Environmental > Terrestrial > Soil > Wetlands > Peat | place: USA: New York...
CACCCCAAAGGAGCTTGCCCATGCGGTGAAGCGACTCAACGACCGTCCGAGAAAACGCCTCGGGTTCAAAACTCCCCATCAGATATTCTTCAAACGCTAACCGGTGCAATCAGGGTGCAAACCTAGTGGAGAAGAAGTTCGATGCCTCTTATTTTTTTAGAATCTCACGGAAGACCTCCGGCGAGATATCCACGCGCGCGCCGGCCTGAAGACGCTCCTTTCCTTTCTCCTGCTTCTTCCATAGCTTCATCTTGCGCGTGCGGTCGCCGCCGTTCTTGCCAAAGTTGCCAAGTTCTTTCTTCATGGCCGGGATCGTCTCGCGCGCGATGATGCGCCCGAGCGACTTTGCCTGGATTGCCTGGGAGAATTGCATCTTGGGCAAAAGGTCTTTCAACCGCTCCACCGTCTGGCGTCCTTCGCGCTCAAGATCCTTCTTTGGCACAATGCGCGTGAGTGCGGGCACCACTTCGTTCACCACCACGATCTCCAGCTTCTCCACCTCTGACTCGCGCTCCCCCGCCAGCTCGTACGTGAACGACGCGTATCCCTGCGACACCGACTTCATCCGGTCATCAAAATCGCGGATCAGTTCGCGGAGCGGCATGATCGCGGTGATCAATAAATTCTCGCCGATATTTTTCACTTCATTGATCTCCATGTCGAACACGGTCTGCATATTGAGCACGGCACTCAAATATTGCTGCGGGGTGAGAATTTCCAAATTGACGAGCGGCTCCCACACTTTTTCCGGGTGATCGGGAAAATCCTGCGGCTGTTTGATCACAAAGATCTGCCCCTTGTCCTGCACGCGATACGCGATGGACGGGAAGCTGGTGAGAAATTGCAAATTATATTCCCGCTCGAGGCGGCTTGAGATGATCTCAAAGTGAAGCTGGCCAAGGAAACCGACCTTCAATCCGCGGCCAAGCGCTTCGTTGGAATCCGGCTCGAAACTGAGCGCGGCGTCGTTTAAGCGCAACTTCTCAAACCCGCGCTTGAGGTCGTCGAACTTGGTGTCGCCGTCAGGATAGAACGAGATGAACACGACGGGCGCCGGTTCGCGATAGCCAGGAAGCGCCAGCTCGCTTTTGCGCTCAGCGCCAAGCCCGGTAGAGTCGCGATTCGCAAGGATGGTGTCTCCGATCTTTACAAGCGCCGGCTCTTTGAGGCCGGTTGCAATATAGCCGATCTCGCCGGTTTTCAATTTAGCGGTCGCTTTCATATCCGGCGAAAAATATCCCACTTCTTTTGCTTTGAAACCGTCCGCGCTTGCCACGAGATGCATATCTTCCATACCGAACTCGCCGCCAAATACGCGCACGTTTGCGATGATGCCTTTATGATCGTCATACATCGAATCGAAGATGAGCGCCTTCGAAATGTTGTCTTTGGAATTTTTTGGCGGCGGCACAAACCGCACCACCGCTTCGAGCAACTCTTTTACCCCCGCGCCAGTCTTTGCGGAAACGCGGAACACTTCGTCGGGCGAGACGCCGAGCAACTCCGCAGTCGCTTCCACCACTTTTTCAATATGCGGCAACGCGAGATCGATCTTGTTCACCGCAGGAATGATACGCAACCCCGCTTTCTGCGCGCCGCGCAAATTGGAAAGTGTCTGCGCCTGAATACCTTTCGTGCCATCCACAAGCAGGATGCCGCCTTCGACAGCGTTCAGCGCGCGAGAAACCTCGTACGCAAAATCCGAATGGCCCGGTGTATCGATCAGGTTCATCACATATTTTTTGCCGTCGCCCGCGGCGTATTCCATGCGCACCGGCGCCATCTTGATCGTGATCCCCCGCTCGCGCTCGAGCGGCATCCGATCCAGATACTGCGCCTGCATCGAGCGCATCGGCACCGTGCCCGTCATCTCGAGCAGACGGTCGGCGAGCGTGGACTTTCCACTATCAATATGCGCGATGATGACGAAGTTGCGGATGTGTTCCATTGCGGTGATTTTACAGAAAATCACGCTGAATCACAAGGAAGATGTTATGGCTTAACGATTTTCTCAAGCACTAAAATACGCTTATCGTGACTTTTAAGCTCGATGTTGATATCGCCAATTTTAGACATTATGCGAGCCTCCATTTGAAACAAGTCCTGCTTCGTCGCCATTCCATCTATTTTATTCTCCATCGCAGCAAATTTTCCTTCAAGGGTATCGAACCTTTCCTCCAGCGCATCAAATCGCTTTCCGTTTGCACGCGACTCTTTTTCTATCATCACCGCAAGATCGTCTATCGTAGTTATTTTTTTATTTATGCAAAAAGCATACGCTTTTACTTCGCGAAGTCAAAAACTTTTTAATGATTTTTTAATATTCGATAATGAATCACCACCTCGCAGAAATCGGATAAAAAATTATTGGCTGGGAGAAAAACTTTCCAAGATTTTTTCGAGGGTCGCTTCGTGTGACACTTTCTGAAGATCGTTATCCCAAAGACCAAGTGTAATCTGAAAGCCATTTACGCAGACCGTTTTTTCGAGGATAGATGGCATCGTTTCCAATACAAAATTTTCTGAGGGATCATTACAGATGCCCTTCGCTATTTCGACCCACATATTTCCTGAAGGCGGAAGTCCGATGCCATGAAGAGGCGCATCAAGTGAACTCTGCAGAAATATAGGTCCGCTTGCCGCTCCAGTCTCATCGGCTGGCCATGTTGGCGGCAACAATATGCCGAATCCTTCCGTACTGTTGTGATACGCTATCCAATCAGATGACGAGGCTATAGCCATTCCTTGCTGATTAGCAATATCGTCCGCGAGCCATGATCGCGCCTTATAAAAAATTACTCCGCATGCCAATAATGCGATAGCGACCAGAATGGCAATGCTGATTGGAAGTGGAATTTTTTTCTTCATATCTTCTGCAACGTCAGCGTGAACATCAGACGCCCCGGCGTGCCGGTGGAATTGTACATAAAACTCGCAAGTCCGTTCTCGGCGAACGCGTAGCCGAGCGGCGCGTCCACTTCGATATGATAATCCCCCGTTGCGCCGCTCGGGCGTTCAAAAATAAACTGATACTGCACGCCGGCGGCCGGCACCGCGAATAAATTGTGCGAATAATCGAACGAGAGCGTGGACGATTGCCCCTTGTACGTGCGCGCCCACACGGCGAACACCTGCTTGCCCGACTCCTCGTGCGTCGCCACTTTTGGATAGCTGAAATCCACTTGCGTCGTTGACGCGATCGCGAGCACATTCGGGTCGGTGCTGTAGCCGTCGCGCGCATAATTGATTGGCGCGGGGACGCTCTTTATTATCCCGCCACTCTGGTTCTGCAGCGTGCTCCCATTCGGCACGAATATCTGCATATAATCCTGATTGGTGGTCTGATACCACCAGTATGGACTTTGATTACCGTTGTGCGTGCGTGTGATCGTGAGGTTCGTGGTCAATGTGCCGTCGCTGCCGATCGCGGCGTCGTAGTTGATAGTCTGCGCCATATACAATTCCGACTTGTCACTATTAATATCCGCGTTCGCGATCGCAAGATAGTCACCGTTAAAGTTTTGCGGAAGCTGATAGACGTCACCCGTTGCGCCATGCGCGCTGGCGAATGTTTCAAACACGGGATTCGTAAAATAGAACACCACATCTTTATTGGAGACCCAATTGAACGCGAGCCCGAGCATCTGTTGTTTCTGCGCGTCCGTGGAGGACGCGAGCTGCTGGAGGATCACAGGATAGAGCTGCGACAACACCGCCTTCGGGTAGGTTGCACCGCCGCCGCTCGATTGCACCTCTGCCTGCCCCGCCTGCACGATCTTTTGGATCTGCGTCACGAGGTTGCTCGAGGTAAACGTGGTCGACGCAACGTTGACCGGCCCCGTCACCGAGAGCAGGTCGCCCATCACCTGCGGCGTCACCGCAACGACACCATCGAATGTAGTGGACGGTGCGGACGCTTCGAACATGCTGATCGTCTCCGACGCGGACGTCGGGAAATCAAAGAACCAGTTCGCGTCGGCGGGGCGGAACGCGGTCTCTTCCAACTGAAGCGGCGCGGGCGGCTCGATCTTTTGTTTGAACGCAAGGTCCGCATCCGCAACGTCGTGGAACGCGATGTTCGTGATCGTCCCTCCTTTTATAGAGACGTCTGCGTAGCTTCCCAAAAATCCCCCGCCCGGGCGCATCTCCGATGGATTTTGAAACAACACCAAAAGGTGATGCGTGGTCGAATTGTCGGAAAGCCACGGCACGAACGCATTCAAAAAAGTTTCCGCGCCCTTCACCTGCGCGGTGAGCGCCAAGTAGCTCTCCCCGTTGACCGGCGACGCGCCGCCGAAGGACGATGCCGCGCCCGCGAGAGCGCCGCTATCCGCGTCGATCGCAGCAAGCGTGTCGCGCGTGCTCGCAAGATCCGCGGCGAGCGTGCTGCTCTCATTCCCGGACACAAATCCAAAACTGTCGTTCTCGACGCTCGCCATATTATTCGAAAGTGTCGTCAGCCGATTTGAAAGATCGGTGAACGACCGGATTGTGGCGCTGCTTCCTTCAAACAAAGAAACGAGCGATCCCCAAATTCCTCCCGCCGACGCAGGCGTGTTCACCGTTGAAAATTCCTGCGCGGCGGATTGTGGATCGAGGTTTTGCAGATCCTGCACGCCCACCTGCAACGCGCCGATCCGCGACGAGATCGTCGCTGCCACCTCGCGCTTGATAAGATAGTATGACAGCACAAACCCGCCAACAAAGAGCACGATGAGCCCGACCACGCCCCACTTGATGCCGGGCGGAAGCGGTTGCCGCCGATCCTCGCCGCGAAACCGCCAATAGTTGCGGTTCGTCAGCGGGATGTCGCGCAGCTTCTCACCGTTTTCCTTCACCTCCGGCTGGGTAAGTTTCACCAGCTCGTCCGCGCGGATATCATCCGGCGCGTGTTCGGGCTGCGATTTCTTCTCGGATTCGGCCATAGGGATATTTTAGCACGGGTTTGCGAAAACGTGGAAAATATATTTTAGATAAATTTAATGCACCTTCTGCTAGCCCATAAAACTCATCGCCCCGTTGCAAGATGTTGCAACGGGGCGCAGTGGGCGAATCCCAAAAATCTATCTCCATTATTCTAGCAACCGAGGAACAATTGTCAAAAAGTTTTTAATGAAAATTTAATGTTTGGAAAATGCGTGCAGAAAAAATTTGCGCTTAGCGGTCGTTCGCAGCCTTCATGCACGCAAGTACCGGCCCGAGCGTCTGCACAAAATAGCGCGAAGTGTCATAGAGAGCATTGAGTTTCGCTTCTGTATCTAGCGCTTGGCCATCATACACATAAAGGTGATTATTCAATATCTCAATACTAAAATTTTTACAATTATCCATAAGGTATTCCATCACATCGGGAGTGAGGACTTCGAGCGCCTCCACCTCATACCCCTTTTGAATATCAAGACTGAGCACCTTGCTGAAATCTCCTTCCAGCCGAATATATTCCGGGTCGTCTCCGGATGCCTTACTCAGAAAGGGAATGCCTGGCAGAATCGCCGGTCGGAGATAGAGATTGGGCATATCCGCATCGAACTTAAGCTGGAGGACGGTATATTCTCCCGTTGATTTTCCGCTACGGAAGTTATACCGCAATAAGACGATAGGGCATCCAAGATAGGTCGCCCGTATCACATCACTTACCTGCTTCGAATCTCCCAGTTGAAAGAGAGAGCCGTCGAATTCGGCGGGATCGCCAACGGGAGAAAACTGGTAACCATTTATTTTCCACTTACTACTGGAGCGTCGGAGCGGGAATAACAACCGACCCTAGCGGGTCCGGCCCGTATTTATTATCGCCAGCGTTCCCCTTTATTAACGTAAAAATAAAGACCACGATTCCTCCAATAAATGGAACAAGTGTGATAAGCATCCACCACCCACTCAATCCAATGTCGTGAATTCTGCGTACCCCAAGCGATAGGAACACAAAGAAGGAGCACATTACATAAAGCGTGAGCGCGATAATAATAAGGTAGAAAAGCCACCCCAAAATAACCTCCTGTACAAAAAAAGGCAAGCCCATGGGTAATTTCAATAGTATCGCTACCGCGCCAGAAATAAGCACGCTAATGGCATACCACAACACGGTCATCCAATACTCCTTCCTACTCGCTCTACCCGTATAGCAGAATGTCTTTTTCCATGCATCGCTCAAATAGTTCATTTGATTTTATATTTTTGTTTAATATCTGCTTCGATTGTTAGTACCTTTGCGTTCAGTAGCAGGGTCATTGCGAAAGGCAAGAGGGTATGATTGATCGCGCAATCGCCTCCTCGGTGCCGAGATCGAGTGAAGATGGCGGCATATTGCTTATGTGATCAAAAGCGAGGTTGACCAGAACCTGCTGCGAGCTGACAGTGATGACTATATAGAATTGTGAGAATTGTGTTGGGTTATTCTTCAAAACATACTCCTTGCCCGCAAGGCCACTCGTGGTGGTGAAATTTTTTTCGGAATATCCCGCCTCGGCAGCATATTCATCCATTTGCTGGGTAAAGCCGCCTGGATTTACCCAAAATTTTAATGTGTCGCCATTCTGGTCATAATAAGAACTGTTGTCCGATAGAGAAACAGAAAACGCGGGCGGATAATTGAATGCGAAACAACCGGTAATGGGTGCGGTAAACGAAAATTCCCCCTTGCCCCAACCTGTCGGCACAGCCGCAGAGGGTTGCGAAACCACAGGCGTAGTTATGGGTTGCGCGGGCGATTGTGCGGATGGAGTGCTCGTTGCGGCAACGGAGGCCGTGGTGGTGGCAACGGAATTTACATTTTGGTCCGTAGAAACGCCTATTGATTGAGAAGTTGCATTTTTATTCGCTGCGTAATACCAAACCCCGCCTGCGGCAATTAAAACGATCAAAACAACCAACGCTACCACAAGCGCCACCGAACCTTTCCGACCTACAGTATTCGCCATTTGGTTTAATCTTATCATAACGCCGCACTCGCGGAGTGGGGACAACGCATTTCCACTCAGTTCGGTATAATGAATCCATATGATGAAAAAACTCACTTCGTGGTTCGCCGCAACCGCGCTCGTGCTGATCTGCATCACTTCATTTGGCCTGATGCTCTACGCGTCGCACACCGACTCCGCGATTATGGACGAGCTCGCCCACATTCCCGCCGGCTATGGCTACGTAAGCCAGCTCGATTACCGGTTGAACCCCGAGCATCCCCCGCTCGTAAAGGCGCTCGCGATGCTGCCGGTATTGATGTTCGTACAGCCGACGTTCCCGACGAACAACGCGGCGTGGACAACCGAGCTGAACGGCCAGTGGGATATGGGCACGGCGTTCCTTTATGATTCCGGCAATAATGCGAACGCGATCATCCAGGTGGGGCGCGTGATGCCGATCCTCATCACCATCCTCACTATCATCCTCGTCTACTTCCTTGCGCGCCGCTTCGTGGGAAAATTATGGGCGCTTCTGCCAACATTCCTCTTCGCGCTCGATCCGACCGTGCTCGGGCAAGGGCACTATGTGACGACCGACCTTGGCGCCGCGTTCGGCGTCATCCTCGCCATATTTTTCTTTTTGAGATATATCGACGATCCGTCCACAAAAAATTTGTGGCTCGCCGGGCTCGCGTTCGGCGTGGCACAGGTCGTTAAGTTCTCGACGCCATTGCTCGTCCCGCTTTTTATCTTTCTCTTCATCGTCTTATGGTTGCGTGATCTCATCGCGCAATGGGGCACGACCGATGCGTCGCGCCGCACGAAGACGTTTTTCGTGAAGCTCTGCCGCTACGCGTGGAAATGCATTCTGATCTTTGCGATCGGCTACGTCTTCATCGTCTACCCGATCTACTTCTTATTCACCGCCGGCTATCCGATCCAAAGGCAGGTTTCCGATACGAGCGCGATCCTTGCTTCATTCGCTAACGGTCCCACGCCGGCCGGCCAACTATGCCACGGGATACGCTGCATCGCCGACGCGGACATCTGGATGGCAGGGCACCGCCTCACGCAACCGATCGCAGAGTACACGCTTGGCATCCTGATGGTACTCCAGCGCGCCGATGGCGGGAACACGATCTACTTCCTCGGCCACGTAGTACAAAGCGGCGGCTGGATATACTTCCCCGCGCTCTTCCTTTTGAAAGAACCGATCCCGACGCTCATTGTCGTCTTCCTCGCGCTCGCGCTCGCCGTATGGTGGGCCATTAAAAAAACATTAAAACGCAGATTCAGCGGCGGCTCAACGATCGGGCGGCGGATGCTTGATTACCTCACCCTTAATTTCGGCGAGTTCTCGCTCGCGTCGTTCATCGTCCTCTATTGGGGATATAGCATGCACAGCCCGCTCAATATTGGCATCCGGCACATCCTGCCCACCATTCCCCTCATCTTCATCCTCGCCACTGTCGTATGGAAGAAATGGATCACAAAATTAAATTTCAGCGCGATGACGCCTTCACGCATGCTCACGACCAATGACATTGCTGACTCTTTTGCTGCCCTCACGCGATCATTCTTTTCTTCTGTCATTAAATATATTTTTCTTATCCTGCTCCTCGCATGGCTTCTGCTCGAAACACTCTTCGCCGCACCGTACTTCCTTTCGTATTTCAACGAGTTCGGCGGCGGCGTACAAGGCGGCTATCACTTTGTAACCGACTCCAATTATGATTGGGGGCAAGACCTGCTTCGATTGCAATCGTGGGTGAACGCCAACCCGCAAGTGGACAAGATCGCCGTAGATTATTTCGGCGGCGGGGATCCGCAGTATTATCTCGGCAGCAAAGAAGTGAACTGGTCATCGGCGCAAGGCAATCCCACCGCCCAGGACATCCACTGGCTCGCCGTTTCCGTAAATACGCTTGAACTCGCCACGCAACCACTCGCGCCCGGCAACGCGCGCAACGCGTCGGACACCTATTCGTGGCTCACCGCGCTACGCCCGCCAGCCGATGCGACCGGCACCTGGCTCGGCGGCAAAATGGGCAACATCCCCACGCCGGATTATCGTATCGGCACATCGATCTTCGTCTATCATTTATAGACCACATCCAGTTTTTCCATCAGCTTGTATGACTGCTAAAAAATATAGCGCGCTAAAAAGCAGGCGTAGTGCGAGAAAACCCACTTTAGAGAAATTTAATCTGCGATAGGTATACTTTTTGCGTGGTGGGAGTGGCACGGTGCTGGATCTGGTTTGCTATCCGGATCCAAGGGGTTCGACTCCCCTCACTTCCACCACCCTTAGGGGTCTATTAAATAATGATTAAAAAATATTTGACGATTGCCTTAATTCTGATACAGTGAATATACCGGATAGCAAGCCAGGTTCCAGCACTATGTTGGATCAAGCAAAAAAAGACCTAGTAATGGGTCTTTTTTTGTTATTTATTTATTCCATCCCAGCTTTTCCATCAGCTTGTACGATTCTGCGAAGGCAGCATAGCCACGCCATGATGCGTTGGCACTCTCAAAAAAATCCTCAGTTATCTTTCCTCTCTTCACCATCGCCGCATAGCGCCTCCGCTTCTTTATAAACCGCTTGACGCTCGATTTCCGCAGAAATCGCTTTCCGTCACGAAGGACGTAGCCAAGGAAATCAATACCACGTTCGATGGGAAATATTTCCGCCTTTTTGGGATGCATCGCAAGCTTCAAGCGGTCGCGGAGAAACGTTGTCATTGCTTCCTTTATTTCGCGCAGATACTTCTTATCGACGCTTAAAATCAAAAAATCATCCATGTAACGCAAATAGTAATGTTCATGAAGCTCGCGTTTTACAAAATTGTCTAACTCGCCCAAATAGATGTTTGCGAAGATCTGGCTCGTCAGATTGCCAATCGGTATCCCACGAGAATTGCTTTCGATAATCTCACGGAGGAGCCGTAAGACATTTTCATCTTTTATCTTTTTCTGTAGCAGCCCAAACAGTATTTTGCCGTCTATATTGTCAAAGAATTTTGAAATGTCACACTTCAGGCAATAGATTTTAGCAAGCGGCGGCGGACTCTCTCTCTCTCTCTCTCTCTCTCGACCGCCCGTGCGGACTCCAATGATCGTATAAAATACTCAAGCCGGAGAATCGCTGCATGGGTTCCCTTCCCGTTCCGGCACGCATAGGAATCATAGATAAAGCTCCGTTCAAAGATCGGCTCGATGACATTGCACACCGCATGATGCACGACGCGATCGCGGAAGGGAGCCGCTTTAATCAAGCGCTTTTTGGAATCATTGATGATGAACTCGCGGTATCCGCCGTGTCGATATTTTTTATTAGCGAGATCCTTTTGTAAAGTAATCAAATTCTCTTCAAGCCGATAGCCGAACTTTAAAATGGAGCTGCGATAGCGCTTGGATGCGCACGCATCGTGGTAGGCGGCATAAAGGTTTTCAAAATCAATAACTTGCGAAAATAAATCGGTCATAAGTAAAAAATCCCTTGCCTGCGGAACCGGGCGGAACGCGCCCGTAAAAAACTCAGATTCCGCAGGCCGACCGTGCGTGGGAGCGACGGAATGCCGCTGACACGCAAAGAGCAGAGATTGATATTTTCCCTTTCGTCCGCGGATAATACGATATAGCCCACGAAGTACCGGAGAAGGAATGAGGCGTTGGATTGTGTTTCGCACGCTTCCGTTGGAATTGTTTAGAACTCCGCGAGAATTCTGGCAAAAAAATAATAAATCCTTGCGCGGGCGCAGCGGAAGCCAATGTTGTTGTTCGTGTTCGACGGAACATTGTTCAAGTTGAGTGCCTCAACCCCATCGTTGCTGCCATTGTTCCAATTGCCGCCGCGGATAAAGCCCCGCCCGCTATATATTCACCCCATCCCTGCACCATAATGATACCACCACACTACGATGCCTGAAACTTTTTCAACCATCCCCCGCAAAGATTTCCCAATTCCACAATTCGTTCACTCGCCCCCTCATATTGTTTGATGCTTATGCCGCCCTCGCGGTTCAGCTCATAGCCCGCCCGAAAGAGAATTTTCAAAATTTCCACCGAGACCAGACACCGCTCAATCTCCCGCGATTTTCCCGCGCGGGACATATTGGCAGCAATGATCTTTTTCAGAAGATCGAGTGACTCATTCTCGATCTGAACCCCCAAACTATACTTATGCACTTTCGCAAGATGCTTTACCACGGATTTTTGCCAAATGAAAAAATCGAACGCTTTCTGGTAGACGATAAAATTTTCGATAGGCATCGCTTTGTGAAAATGGCAACGATCTCGCTTAGATTTTTCGATTTTAGATTTTAGCAAGACATCGCCCTGCTCCGCAGGGCGAAAACATAATCCTCAGCGGGCGCAGCGGAAGCCAAAGTAGCCGTTCGCGGTCGACGGAACAAGGCTCAAGTTGAGTGCCTCAACCCCATCGTTGCTGCCATTGTTCCAAGTGCCGCCGCGGATAAAGCCGTAAGGGGTCGTATTCCCGGAAGTGCCATCGGAGTAGATCTGGCCGACATCTTGGGTGCTGCTCCATGCGCTGTTCATTGGTCCTGCAGTCTGCTGGGTCATCGTACCCCATGTCGTAATCGCAGTAAATTGGCGCCACGTAAAGCCCGGGGTGGCACCGGTCGGCTGATTCTGGCCTTGAATCGTGTCACTCGTCCATTGCCAGACATTACCCGCCATATCCCAAACGATGCTGCCGTTACTGAGGGCGAGGGTACGCCGTTCATCGTTCGTATAATTGATTGTTTTACTGCTCTCGCCCGCATACCCATTTGCGTCGCTCGGATCGGCGGGATATTCGCTCGGATTGCTCGCGTTGCCGATATAGAGGCCGCCCGTTCCTACCGAGCCACCCGTCCAGTTGGAGGACTGGCTCTCCGCATTCCACGCGATGGTCTGCCATTCGTTGTTCGTGATGAGATGGGCACCGATCGAGGCGCAATAAGAGATAGCTTGGGTTTGGGAGATGTCCACGATGGGGTAGCCGCCGGGAAGGGAGGATATCTGGCGACCGTTCGCAGGCGTGCAGTTATTTACGTTCACGGTGTTGCCGCCGTTGTTGTAGCCATCGCCATCGGCGGGGGTATTGATATTATTTCCGTTGCCATCGGAGCAGGTGGCGGCATACTTCATCACGTAGAAGTTATTGGTACCGAAAGTGCTATTGCCGGGCACGGGCACCCAATTGCCGCCGTCAAGCGTGGTATTCGAGCCGGACTGGAACATGAGGGGATTTTGTGCCGCCGAGGCAAGATATTTCTGCGATTCAGGCATGGCCGTAATGCGGAAGGTGTTGCCGTTCGTCTGATAGGAATAATAGAGGTTGGAGGAGGTGGTGTTTACGGGATCGACGGGAAGATTACCGATAGGAGAACCTGCACTGATATTTTGGAAATTGATGGGAAGCCAGCCTGTGCTTGAGGCGTTGCGATAGGTGGAGCTGGCGGCGCACTGGAAGAAGGCGGTGCCCGTCGCAATATTTCCTCCGAGACCGGAGCAGTTGGTGCCGGCGGTCGTGGTGGCCGTAGGGTCATAGATGGAGAGATAGGTGACGGACGAAGAACCTAGGGAATACGTGTGGCTTCCCGACTGATCGGTGTTGTAGAGATTGATGGCGGAGTTCAGGGTGGAAAGGTCGGAGAGGCGGTTCGCATCCCTTGACTGCGCAAGCATCTGTGCGGGGTTCAGCGTGAGAACCACCACCACCGCAAGGATAGCGATGATGGCGATGACGACCAGGAGCTCGATGAGGGTGAAAGCCTGGCGAGCGAGAGTCCTTATGCGCGGCGTGCTACTCTCTCTCTCTCTCTCTCTCTCTCTCTCTCGATTTGCCGGTGGAGGCTGAAAAGCATATGTTTATTATATAACAAAGGAGAAAAACAATTGGTGTGGATAAGATGACGCTATTTATCTATCATCTCCAATAAAAAAGAAGCCTCACTTTGTTAAAAGTGAAGCCCCGTGGCGAAGCGCTAAACTTTCCGCTATCGCGTCCATGACCGATAGTGCGATCAACGATCCCTCCATAGTATGTTTGCCGACATTCACAATGGCATCCCCGACGCCGAGCGATAGGATCGTGACGCAATCCGTTCCCGTTCCCGTCGCCATCGCGCCGGAAATTCCGCTGAGCACCCTTCGCTCGAAAAGAAATCTCGCCTTCGCTTCCGTCACGATGGCGATGCACTCAAGGAATGCCTCGTCCGAAAGCGTCCCCGCGATGGCGACGATCAGATTGATCGTCCCAAACTTGGGCGCGATCGCGACGGGATCTCCGGCAGCAAGCACATTACCCAACCCGACGGTCGCATAGGTGCGCACGGCAAAACGGTCATCGTTGGAATGCCGGTCGACGCTACCCTGAAATCGTTGCTCGACCGCCGTCATCATCACGACGCTCTCCTTTGGAAATCCTCGTTGACGGACGAAAGAAGCGGCGTACGCCGCCCCATCCTCTATCCACTCATTGACGTTGATACTATGATTGACGATAATCCGTGGGATGCTGAAACCCCCGCCATATACCGCCCAGGAGACCGCCCGAGGAGAAGGAAACGCCTCTTCGGGAATACCGATGACCAAGGCGTCTTTCCGGCGCTCCTCGAATAACAACGAAAAATGATCCACGCGCTTTTCCCTTCCCTTTTTGCGATTTTTTCCGCCTTTGTACTGGACGCTATTATAGGCGACCCGGAGACAAAATACCACCCGATCCGATTTATCGGATGGCTGATTAAAAAAGGAGAAGCGTCGCTCTATGATATGTCATCGCCGAAACGACTCAGCGGTATCGTGCTCGTTCTCGGAACGATTGTCGTCACACTCTGCACTACCGTTGGCATTTTTTTCGCGCTCTTTTATTTTGCGCCGTGGCTGGCATGGTGGTGGACGGTAATCGTCATTTATTTTTGCCTCGCGTTCCGCTCGCTTATTGACGCTGGTGAGCGCGTATGCCGCGATCTTTTGCGGCGCGACCTCGCCGCAGCGCGGATGCACCTTTCGTGGATCGTCAGCCGCGACACCGCTGCGCTTCAGGAATCCGACATCGTACGCGGCGCCATCGAATCACTTTCAGAAAATCTCAATGATGCGATCATCGCGCCGCTCTTCTATGCGTTTCTGTTCGGCATGCCAGGTATTGTTTTATACAAAACCGCGAACACGCTCGACTCTATGATCGGTTACAAATCCGAACGGTATATCAAGTTTGGCTGGTGCGCCGCACGGCTGGATGACATTTTGAATTATATTCCCGCGCGCGTTGCGTTCCTTTTTGTCTTCGCGGCGGCGGCGATCCTCCGCTACCATCCCATATCGGCATGGAAAACCGTTGCGCGATATAGTCAAACCGGAGAAAGCCCCAATGGCGGCATCGGCATCTGCGCCTCCGCCGGGGCGCTCGGCATTACGCTCGGTGGTACGAACACGTTTCATGGCGCGCCATCGCCCACACCTATCATTCCGCCAGTCGGTATCGCAATGCCCGCGCCGCTCTCTTTACATCAGATCCGTCGCGCAGAATATCTTATCGTGGCAAGCACGCTCATTGGGGTCACCTTCTTCGCGCTCATCAGCTGGGGATTGCGATAGATTATTTATAGAACAACCTATTCCCCGTTCGGCAATCAACGTATTGCAGTTTGCCAAAGTTGGATTGCGCCATCAGTTTTTGAATGACCGGCAGATATTCGTCCGCCGGGAATTGCAGGCTAAAGTAGATCGCCGGCCCGTTTGCCGTCGATACATCCACCTCTTCGAGTGAAAGGTCGTTCAGCTCGATACTCTGTACGCTGAGACCACTCGCACGCAGGACATTCATGATAGAAATAAAATTCGGGAGGAACTCGTCCGACAGCACTTTTTGGTTCAGCCCGCGCGGGGTTTGTGCTTTATCATATACCGTATAGACAAGATCGCCCTGCGTTTCCCCTGCCTTTTCAAAGATCGTGCCGGTGTTGTCAAACCAATAGCACGGCGTGTCCGTGCCCGTAGCAATAGGCGCGGACGAAGTTGAGGTCGCGGCAGGCACGCTCGCGGAGGCACCGCCTCCACCCGGTGACGCGGAAAAACACCAGATGCCGAACGGCGCCCGCTCGGTCACGGTAATGGTGACGGTATGCGAGAAAAAATCTTTGGAGATGTTCGCGGTTGCAAGCTGCGGGATCAGCTGAAGTTCGCTCTGTGAAATGCTCGCCGGCCACAGCAACATATTGTTGAAGGTGAGCACACTACGGAAAATGTCATGGCCAGGCATCGCGCTTGCTTCCGCAAGCGCGATCACGTCCGCACTCGAAACCGCGCTATTTCCCTGCACCACCACATGGTCCACACGGAACACCGGCGAGCGAAGCACCAGCCATTGCACGCCAAAAAATATTCCATACAGCGCGATCAACCCGAGTGCGGTAAAAAGATACGCGCGGCGGCGTTTGCGTTTTCTCTTGCGGTCGGAAATATACGGCGCGATCTGCATGACTCTATGATACCGCGCGCCGCGCTTACACGCATCCCCACACGCGTCACGCTATCCGATCACTTTCTTTCCTACGTATTCTCGCAACACTTCCGCCTCTGGAGAAATGCTGTCCAGGTATTGCATCACGTCAGTTTTATAAGGCAGCGTTATGTTCACACCCGCGAATTAAATAACGTTGGCGAGACGCTGTGATCAACAGGGAACCCGATAAGTGCAGTGTTAATCATTATTTTTCGTAATTACCGATCGTAATAATGAAGTGAAAATTTATATGTCCTTTTTGATATTTACTGACCGACCTATCACTTTCATATCATCGGGCATAAATTTCTTTAGAACATCTGGAACTAAAATACTCCCATCTACTTGTTGATAGTTCTCCATAACCGCAATAATCGCACGACTGATGGCAATCGCTGTTCCATTGAGCGTATGGAGATAGTCCTTTCCCCCATTATGTGTCCTATATTTGATATTCAAACCTCGCGCCTGATAATCGGTGCAGTTTGAGGTAGAAGTGATTTCCGCCCAATCGCCCATACCGCCTTCCTTATTTGGCTTGCCTGGCATCCAGGCTTCAAGATCATAGGTACGTATGGATGGAGCTCCCAAATCGGCCGTACAATGGTCAATGACTCTAAAGGGTATGTGCAATCCTTCAAAAATCTCTTTTTCAATTGCCAACAACTCACGATGCGCCTCTTCGCTTGTTTCAGGCATTACATATTGGAACATCTCTATTTTAGTAAACTGATGTACTCTAAAAATACCTTTAGAAAATTTTGAATAGGAACCAGCTTCCGTCCTGAAACAATGGGAAACGGCGACGTATTTCTTCGGCAATTCGCTTTCATCCAAAATTTCATCCATATGATAGCCACCCATAGTAATCTCAGCAGTGCCTATCAAGCTCAGATCCATGCCTTCAATATTGTAAATTTGCGTAGATTCGCCCCTTGGATTAAATCCTAATCCTTCAAGCACCTCTTTTTTTGCTAAATCTGGCGTAGAAAAAGGGATAAATCCATGACGGGTAACAATTTCCAGGGCATACCGGATCAGCGCAAATTCCATTAACGCCAATCCATTCTTCAGGTAATAGAACTTTGCACCACTCACTTTTGTTGCACGGTCAAAATCAATCAAATCGTTCATCTCCGCCAATTGAACATGATCGCGCGGATCAAAAGTAAATTCTGTTGGCCTCAAATACGTTTCAAGCACGGGATTATCATTCTCATCCGTGCTTACAATCACGTTAGGATGAGTCATATTGGGAATCGCTAACCACAGCTCTCTGAACCTCTTATTGACCGAAATCAACTCTTCCTCCATTGTCTTTATTTTATCGCCGAGCGCTCTCATTTCTTTGATTTGTTCATCTGACGGCCGTGATTTTGATACCACATTCCTTTTTGCACGCAGTTTATTTATATCAGTTTCCATAGTTCGGATTTTTTTATCCAACTCCACAAAACAATCGATATCAACATCAGCCAATCTGTTTTTGCAATTGTCTTTTACTAACGCTATATTTTCGCGAATGAATTTTATATCCAACATGTTTTTGTCTAGTTTATATAATTTGATTTAAACTATGCACCCGACAGAATAGGCTCTTTTTCGTTGCCGCATCCTTTATGGCCGCCGCATTCTCACGGATAAATTTAATGTCGAGCATAAAGGTATCATAAGCCAACCACTTTAAAAATCAATATATTTGGCATAGAATGACTATATTATGAACAATAACCCATCTGACGGCTCAGCAGAAAAGCTCGACCACATCCGTCACTCGCTCGCCCACCTTTTGGCGGCGGCGGTGCTTAAAGAGTTTCCCGACGCCAAGCTCGGTGTTGGTCCGACCGTCGAAAACGGGTTTTACTACGATTTTCTGCTCCCCCGTGCGATCACGCCGGACGACCTGAAAACATTCGAAAAGACGATGCGCGGCTTCGTGAATAAGAAGCTGCCGTTCAGCGGACGCGAGGTATCGGCAGGTGAGGCAAAAAAGTTATTCGCCGAGCAGCCATTTAAGCTGGATTTAATAAAAGATTTCACCGGCAAGGGTGAAGCGGGAAAAGAGAAGGAGAAGTTGACCGTCTATGAGACCGGCGATGTCTTTGTGGACCTTTGCCGCGGCGGCCACGTAGAGAACACCTCGAAGATCCCCGCTGACGGTTTTAAGTTGGACAAGATCGCGGGCGCCTACTGGCGCGGCGACGAAAAGAATCAGCAGCTCCAGCGCATCTACGGACTGGCGTTCGAGAGCAAGGAGAAGTTAAAAGAATATGAGATACTACTTGAAGAGGCCAAAAAACGGGACCATAAAATGCTCGGCCCGAAACTGGACCTCTTTACCTTTTCCGATCTCGTCGGCCCAGGCCTCCCGCTCTGGACGCCAAAAGGCACCACGGTACGAAATCTTCTCGACGATTTCGTGTGGGAACTCCGCAAGAAGCGCGGCTACCTTCAAGTGGACATCCCGCATATCACAAAAAAAGAGCTTTATGAAAAAAGCGGGCACTGGGAAAAGTTCAAAAACGATCTCTTTAAGATCGAAACGCGCGAAGGGCATCTCTATGCGATGAAGCCGATGAACTGCCCGCACCACGCGCAGATCTACGCCCGCAGGCAGTGGAGCTATCGCGAGCTCCCCCAGCGCTACGCCTCGACCACGAAGGTCTATCGCGACGAGCAGTCGGGTGAGCTCGCAGGTCTTGCACGCGTACTCTCGATCACTCAGGACGACGCGCACGTGTTCGCACGCATGTCGCAGGCCAAGGAGGAATTCGTGAAGATATGGGATATCATCCATGAATTCTATGGCGCGTTCGGCTTCACGTTGCGCGTTCGCATTTCGCTCCACGATCCCGCACATCCGGAAAAATATCTGGGCGATCCGGCGAAATGGGAATTTGCGGAGAGTATGCTGCGGGAGATCGCCGCAGAAAAGAAGGCCGACGCCTTCGATGGCGTGGGTGAAGCTGCATTCTATGGTCCGAAGCTCGACTTCATGGGCAAAGATGCGATTGGCCGCGAACATCAGGTGGCCACGATCCAGCTCGATATGGTTCAGCCCGAACGGTTCGATCTTTTCTGTATCAATGAAAAAGGCGAACAAGAACGCATCGTGATGGTGCATGCCGCGATCATGGGATCGATCGAACGGTTCCTTTCGGTCATCATCGAGCACTTCGCGGGAGCATTCCCCGTCTGGCTCGCGCCGGTGCAGGCGACGGTCATTCCGGTCGGCGAGAAGTTCTCTGAATACGGACGCAGCGTATGTAACGCACTCGAGACCGTGGGCATTCGCGTGGAATTCTCCGAAGCCGACGAATCGCTCGGCAAGCGCATCCGTGCCACGGAGATGATGAAGGTTCCCTACATACTCGTGGTCGGGGAAAAAGAAGAGAGCGGCGGTACGGTGAACGTACGTGATCGCAAAGGCGAAGAAAAAGAAACTCCGCTCGCGGAATTCATCAAAAAGATAGAAAGTGAGATAAAAGAGAAGGCTCTTTAAGCTCGCAGGCATGGCAGAGAAACCAAAGCTCATCGCCGTCGTCGGACCCACCGCGAGCGGCAAGACCGCGCTCGGCATCGCGCTCGCGCAAGAATTCGGCGGCGAGATCATCTCCGCGGATTCACGACAGATATATCGCGGCATGGATATCGGCACGGCAAAGCCGACCGCAACGGAACGCCACGCGATCCCCCATCATCTTATTGATATCAAAGATCCCGATGAGGATTATACGGTTGCGGACTATCAGCGCGATGCCATCACGGCGATCAATGGCGTGATCGCGCGCGGCAACGTTCCCCTGCTCGTCGGCGGCACCGGATTGTATGTACGCGCGGTACTGGAAAATTTGGATATTCCCAAAGCGGTCGCCGATCCGGAGCTGCGCGCGCAGATAGAAAAGGATATCGCGGATAGCGGGCTGGAAACGGTGTTTAAAAGACTAGTGGCGCTTGATCCGGAAGCGGCGTATGTGGTGGATCCGAAGAATCCCCGCCGCGTGGTGCGTGCGCTCGAGGTCGCGATCACCACCGGGGAGCCGTTCACTGCTCAACGCAAAAAGAACGATCCGCTCTTTAATACGCTTGTCCTCGGCCTCGATCCGTCGGCAGAATTGTTGCGCGAACGGATCGACCAGCGCGTGGACGCAATGGTGCGCGACGGATTGGTGCATGAGACCGCGGCGCTCACAGAGAAATACGGCAAAACCGCGGTGGCGTTCGATGCAATCGGCTATCGCGAGATCATCGCCTATTTGAACGGAATGTCATCACTTGAGGATGCCATCGCGGCGATAAAAATGAACACGTGGCACTATGCAAAACGCCAGATGACGTGGTTTAAAAAAGACCGCTCCACACAATGGGTCTGCGATCTCGATGGAGCATCGCCGTTGGTTCGCTCATTTCTAGGATAAATGACGTACTCCCCGGGCTAAAGCCCGGGGTTTCTTGTTGGGTCATCATGCAAACAAAATCGTGATAGGCGATCGTCCAGCTAGAATAGCCTTGTCGTCTGGGGCTGTGATTCTTTCTTGCCCTGC
>Ga0326727_10011956_pt1 | contig 19964 bp, 16 predicted proteins | sample MB2enrmetagenome_FD_207643 | JGI IMG/M metagenome (GOLD analysis project Ga0326727, IMG submission 207643) | Lab enriched peat soil microbial communities from McLean, Ithaca, NY, United States - MB29MY | ecosystem: Environmental > Terrestrial > Soil > Wetlands > Peat | place: USA: New York...
ACACCTAGCGGGCCCATCGTTGTGTTCCTCCCATTCAGGCTTCCGGAACCATGATACCACGCGGGCTTGGTGGGGCACGCTTTAGCTTGCCCTTCTTCCCCCCGGCAACCCCCTCACTTGGGCAGCAGCGACAGGACGCCCTGGCTGGGGCTGGGGATCACGTGCGCGGCGATCAGCCGGCCGAGGCCTTCCACTTTCGCCTTGCCGGCATCCACCGCGGATTGCACGGCTGCCACATCGCCCTTGATGAGCACGGTAATGTAGCCGCCGCCCAGCTTCTCGCGGGCCAGCACTTCCACCGCCGACGTCTTCAACGCGGTGTCGATGGCCTCAAACACGGCCGTGAAGCCCTGCGTCTCAATCAGACCCACGGCGAAGGGCGATTGGCCCTGGTCGTTCATAGCTTCCTCCGGGTACTGCACGGTTGGCTGCTCGATGAGCGGGCTCATATCGGGCTGCGCTTCATAGGCGGCTCGCGAGAGGGGCGACGGCCCCGGGATAATGTCCGTAATCACCGGGGCGCCCATGCGATGAGCGGTCTCCTCGGCTGCCTGCATGGCCATCTGGATATCGGCGAGGGGGCCGTAGAACTTCAGGCACACGCCGGGGCTGTCGTTCAACTCCGTCTGGAGCACGCGCACGCCGGCGGTTTTCTCCATGGCGTCCACCACCACCATGGCGGGCGACCATCCACCGATCTCGATGAAGGCCAGCGCCCCGTTCAGATGACACCCCGCTTCTCAAGTTCCCGCATCACTTCGAAAATCACCTGCTCCACCTTGTCCTGCTCCGGCTGGCGGACGCGCGGCGCACAGCCGGCGGCGGGGCGGTCCACCAGCTCGAAATCGGCCAGGATGCACTGCAAGACCGAAGCCAGCGCGGTGCGGTCGGCCTGCTGCGCGCCGGTCTGGGGCTGGCGCGAGCGGCCCATGCGGAAACCGCGCAACTCGGCGGCGGCGCGGAACCCGTCGGGAAATTCGAACGGGTACAGCATCACGTCGAACAGTTCGAGGATGCGGTACTGCCACTGCATGGCCTCCGCGTAATCGCCGGCGCGGCAGAGATCGTAGATGCGGCGGGTGACTTCCGGCACGGCATTGCCGCTGGCGTGCGTGCCGCCGTCGCAGCCGATCATCAGCATGGGGGCGAGCACGGCCTCCCAGCCGGTCAGGAAGCAGAAATCGGGGCGCACGGGGCGAATGGTGGAGATCATGCGCATCATGAAGGCCAGGTCGCCGGAGGAATCCTTGATGCCCACCACGCGCGGGAATTCGGCCAGCCGCCGGATGGTGGGAACGTCGATGGGGCTGGCGAACATGGGGATGTTGTAGAGCGTGAGGTCGATGGGAGAATTGCGGGCGATCTCGGCGAAATAGGCGTACACCGATTCGGGAGTGAGTTTGTAATAGAACGGCGCAACGATGGCCACGGCCTGCGCCCCCATGCCGGCGTAAGCCTCGCAGGCGGCCAGCGTCTCGGCCACGTTGGCCTCGGCGGCCCCGGCCAGGATGGGAACGCGGCCGCGCGTCTCATGGCAAACGATCTGGACGATGCGGCGGCGCTCTTCCTCCGTGAAACGCGTGAACTCGCCAGTGGAACCGTTGGGATACAGACCGTGGACGCCGTGATCGATCAGCCACGAGATGAAACGACGCAGCTCGGGCTCGTTGATCTGGCCTCGTTCGTCCAATGGGACCAGGGTCGGAGTGAAGATACCTTGCAGCTTTGCGGACATGGATGCGCCTTCATAGGTTTAACATCTTTCGTTCTTGGGGCGCAAACCCGGCGCGCCGCTCTGTCCGCGGCTCCACTCGCGAATGGACTTCACTTCTGGTTCCGGAATGTGGAGGAACTCGAGAAACTCCTGGTGTTCCTGGGGCGCCGACTTCTCGAACTCGGCGTGCCATCGGTGCATGTCGTCCTTGGTGAAACCGGCGGCGCTCATGATGGCCGTCCACTTCTCTTTCGTAACCATGGGAATTCTCCTCAATCGATCTGTGCTCTTGAGCAGGCGGGCAATAGCCCGCTGGTGTTCACGGAGGCGTTCAATGCTGGCGCTCAATTCGACCAAGCGCCGCCGCAGGACGGCGGCGGCCTCGGTGTGGGGAGCGTCGAGGATGGCACGAATGTCGCCGAGTTCGAGCCCGGCATCCCGGTACGCGCAAATCTGGCGCAGGCGGCCGAGGTCCTTTTCGGTGTAGGCGCGATAGTTCCCGGGCGTGCGGCGGGGGCGCGGCAGCAGGCCGATGGATTCGTAGTACAGCACGGTGCTGCGGGCCAGGTGGCAGGCGCGCGCGAGCTTGGTGACGGTCAGCGGCATCGCTCTGCTATCAGTGTCAACCCTGAAGCTGTAGACAGGTCAAGTGGAAAAAGGGGACAGACGCATTTTCGGAACTCGCAAAAATGCGTCTGTCCCCTTTTTACTTGGCGTGCCCGCGCAGGCTGATGCCCAGCTCGCGCAACTGGCGCTCCGGAACGGCCGAGGGGGCGTCGCACATCAGGTCCGTGCCGCGCGCCGTCTTGGGGAACGGGATCACGTCGCGGATGGAACTCTCACCCGCCAGAATCATCACCAGGCGGTCCAGCCCCAGGGCGATTCCACCGTGCGGCGGCGCGCCGAATTCCAGCGCGTCCAGCAGGAAGCCGAAACGGCGGTGGGCCTCTTCATCGTTCATGCCCAGCGCGGCGAACACCTTGGTCTGCACGTCGCGGCGGTGAATACGGATGGAGCCGGAGCCCATCTCCACGCCGTTCAGCACCAGGTCGTAGGACTTGGCGCGGCAGCGGGCGGGGTCCGCAGTCAGCTTCTCGAGGTCTTCATCGTGCACCGAAGTGAAGGGGTGGTGGGCGGCGTTCCAGCGGCCCTCTTCTTCGTCCCACTCGAACATGGGGAAGTCCACCACCCACAGGAACTGAAAATTCGTGGGGTCGAGCAGTTTGTGGCGATCGTTGAACTTCTGCGCGCAGCAAAGGCGCAACTGGCCGCACGCCTGGTAGACGGTTTCCTCGGGGCGATGGCCCTTGGGCTCGCCGGCCCAGGTAGCCAGGAAGAGGAGATCGTTTTCACCCGCGCCGCAGCGCTCGCGCACCTGGGCCATGGGGCCGGCGAAATCGCGTTCCAGGCGCTTGGAATCGTCGTAGACGCGCAGGCCGCGTTCCACGCCGAAGGCCTTGAACTCGTCGCGCTCCTTGCGCGTGGGCGCGCCCGTTCCTGGAATGTGGATGGCCACCAGCGGCATTCCGGCATTCGCCAACTCCGGCAACAGGTCTTCCACCGGATGCATCGGCGGGATGCGCCGGTCGGGCTTGTCGATGCCGTAGTGGCGCATGGCCTGGGCGTGGGTCATGCGAGGGAAGGGCGTTTCTACGCGGAATCCGGCTACCTGGCAGATACGCTGGACCAGCGGCTCGATGACCTCGAAAATCCGCTCCTGTTGCGGAAAAGACATCTCCAGATCGATTTGCGTGAACTCCGCCTGGCGGTCGGCGCGGAAGTCCTCGTCGCGGAAGCAGCGCACAATCTGAAAGTACTTGTCGAACCCGCTCACCATGAGGATCTGCTTGAAGATCTGCGGCGATTGGGGCAGGGCGTAGAAGGTGCCGGGCTGCACGCGGCAGGGCACCAAGTAATCGCGCGCGCCCTCCGGCGTGGAGCGCGTCATGAAGGGCGTCTCGATTTCAAGAAATCCCTGCGCATAGAGAGACTCGCGCACCGCGAAGGAAATCTTCGAACGCAGGATAATGTTGCGCTGCATGCGCGGGCGGCGCAGGTCCACGTAGCGGTATTTCAGGCGGACGTCTTCGCTGACGCCGGCTTCCTCTTCCACCGGGAACGGCGGGGTGCGCGATTCATTGAGGATCCAGATCTTCGACGCCACCACTTCGATTTCGCCGGTGGCCATGTTGGGATTCACCGTCCCCGCCGAGCGTTGCGTCACCGTGCCTTCCACCGCGATCACGTATTCGTTGCGCACCTCTTCGGCGCGCTGGTGAACCAGCGGATCGATCTCTTCGTGGAAAACCGTTTGCGTCAGGCCTTCCCGGTCGCGCAGGTCGACGAAAATGACGGCGCCGTGATCGCGCCGCCGGTGGACCCATCCCATCAAGAGGACCTTTTGGCCCGCGTCGGCGGCGCGCAGCTCGCCGCAGCTATGAGTACGGCGAAGCTCGCCCAGAAAATCCAGTGCAATTGAGGTTTCCATATCCGATATTATCAATTCGAGGCCGCGGCCAGCTTGGCGGCGATTTCGTCGCGGGTCAAGCTTTCCTGCTCGCCCGTGGACATATTCTTGAGTGCGTAGCGGCCCGCCGTCATTTCGTTCTCGCCGACGATGAGGGTGAACCGCGCTCCCAACTTGTTGGCCAGTTCCATGACACGCTTCAGCTTGCCTTCCGCGAGTTCCACGGAACGGCCGCCCAGCCGGAATTCGCGCGCCATCAATGCCGCGTGCCGCAGAGCCGGCTCGCCCAGTGGCGCAATGAAAAGGTCGAGCGGCGCGGGGCATTGGCCGCCTTCGACACTCATCACCAGGCGGTCCTCGCCGATCGAAAAACCGATGCCCGGCGAGTGCACCTTCGAGCCCAGCGCTTCGGCCAGACCGTCGTAGCGCCCGCCGCCCAGCACCGAATTCTGCGCGCCCAGCGATCCATGGACTACTTCGAACGTGGTACGCATGTAGTAATCCAGGCCCCGGACCAGACGCGGACGCACCTGGTACGGAATGCCGCGGTCGGCGAGCGACTGCTTCACCGCTTCAAAATGCGCGCGGCACGCGTCGCAGAGGTGATCGACGATGCTCGGCAACTTTTCGATGATGGGTTGGTCCGCTTCCACTTTGCAATCCAGCACGCGCAGCGGGTTGGTATCGGCGCGGCGCTGGCAATCGCCGCACATCCCCGCCGCCACCGATTTCAGCTCTTGCCGCAAGCGCTCGACGTACTGCGGACGGCAGTCGCGGTCGCCCACGGAATTGATGAGAAGCTCGAAACCGGCCAGGCCGGCTCGCTTGAGGATTTCCACCACCATCTCGATCACCTCGGCATCCACCATGGGCGATTCCGAGCCGATGGCCTCGGCGCCGATCTGGTAGAACTGCCGGTAGCGGCCCTTTTGCGGCCGCTCGCGGCGGAACATGGGCCCCAGGTAGTAGAGCTTCTGCACGCCGGGGCGCTGGTCGAGGCGGTGCTCGATGTAGGCGCGGATCACCGATGCCGTGCACTCGGGCCGCAGCGTGAGGGAGCTGCCGTCGCGGTCCTCGAAGGTATACATTTCCTTGGTGACGATATCGGTTTCCTCGCCCACGCCGCGCGCGAACAACTGCGTTTCCTCAAAGATGGGGGTGCGGATTTCGTGGTAGTTATACGCCCGAAACACCGCGCGCGCGGCGGCTTCCACGCTGTTCCACACCGCGGTGGCTGGAGGCAGTAAGTCCCTGGTTCCTTTGACGGCTTTGATCAAGGTAGTTGGAAAGCCCATGCTACCATGACCCGGCGTGGGACAGACGCTTTCGTCTGTCACTCCTTCTTGGGCAAAATACCGCTGTCTTCCATCCATTCCTGCAAACGCAGGGGCCAGCTCGAAATCGGAAGCGGCCGGGGACGGATACCAAAACCGTGGCCGCCGCGATTGTATATATGAATTTCCACCGGCACTCCCGCCTTCTTCAGCGCCTGTGCCAGCGCTGGAATCGCGTTCGAGGGTCCCGCGTCGTCGTTCGCGCAGAGCATGAATGCCGGCGGCGTGTCTTTCGTCGCCACGATGTTGGCGGGTTGCACGCCGGGGTAAATCAACACCTGGAAATCCGGGCGGGAGCTTTGATGTTCGATGGCGTCGCTGGCCTCCGGCTTGCCGCGATCGAACTTGGTGGCGGCCAGCACGGCGACTTCACCGCCCGCGGAGAATCCGAGTATTCCCACCTTGGCCGGATTGACGCGCCACTCCTCCGCGCGGCTGCGGATCACACGGATGGCGCGCTGCGCGTCTTGATCGGCGTCTTCCACCGTGTAGTGCGAATTCTCCGCCCGGGCCAGGCGATACTTCAGCACAAAACCCGCCACCCCGATACTGGCCAGCCACTTGCCGACGTCGTACCCTTCGTGGTCGATGGAGAGGAAGCGATGGCCTCCCCCAGGGGCGATCACGATGGCCACACCGGTAGCCTTGTCTTGGGGCGGCAGGTACGCCGTGATGGTGGGATTGTGAATGTTGGTGACGGTATGCTCGTGGGCGGCATTTTCCGTGACCACTTCATGCTGGGTTGCGGCATCGGCGGCCAGATTGCCGGCCGGCCAAATGGGAATTACGCGCGGTTCCTGCGCCCAGGCCAGCATCGAACATGCCGCCGCAGCGAGGATGATCGTGTATCGCATAATGGAAATGCTATCGCACGGCGCAGGCCGGCGCGCAGGCGCGTTACACTCTCTCATATGCTCCGCTGGTCTGTTTTGCTCTTGGCGATGGCCCCCCTCTACGCCCAGAAGCCTTTCGAGTTCTGGCCGGGGACGAGTTACGACTCGAAGATCCCCACCTTCCACCAGGTTCTCGGTTATGACGCGGGCGACCGTGTCACCAGTAGCGAAGGCATCGTGCGCTACATGCAGGCGCTGGCGGCGGCCGCACCCAACCGGCTCAAGGTGTTCGACTACGGCGAGACCTGGGAGGGACGCAAGCTCATCTACGCGGCCGTGGGGTCGGAAGCCAATATCCGCAGGCTCACCGAGATTCGCGCGCAGATGCAGCGCATCGCCGACCCGCGCAAAACGCCGGAGGCCGACGCCCGCAAGATCATGGCCGGGCTGCCCGCGGTGATCTGGCTTTCCTACGGCGTGCATGGCAACGAGATTTCCTCCCCCGACGCCGGGCTGCTCACGGCGTACCACCTGCTGGCCGCGCGCAACGACAAGCTGGTGGACCAGATCCTGGCGAACGTGCTGGTGCTCATCGATCCCATCCAGAATCCCGACGGCCGCGACCGCTTCGTGCACTATTTCGAGCAGGCGCGGGGCCTCGAGCCGGACTCGAGCCCGGTGGCCGCGGAGCACCTGGAGCCGTGGCCCGGCGGGCGCGTCAACCACTATCTGTTCGATCTGAACCGCGACTGGATTGCCCTCACCCAGCCCGAAATCCTCAACCAGGTGAAAGCGCTGCGCGAGTGGTTCCCGCTGGTCTACGTGGACCTGCACGAGATGGGCGCCGAAAGCACCTATTTCTTCAGCCCCGAATCCGACCCTTACAACCCCAATCTGACCGCGGACCAGCGCGAGAGCCTGAAGCTGTTCGGCCATAACAACGCCAAGTGGTTCGACAAATACGGTTTCGATTACTTCACGCGCGAAGAATACGACGCCTTTTACCCCGGCTACGGCGCGAGTTGGCCGGAATACTATGGCGCCATTGCGATGACCTACGAGCAGGCCTCCGTGCGCGGCCTCGTGGTGCGCCGCTCCGACGAGACGCTGCTCACCTTCCGCGACACCGTGCGCCACCACTTCGTGGCATCGGTTTCGACGCTCGAAACCGCCGCCGCCAACCGCGAAAAACTGCTCGACGATTTCGACCGCTACCGGGCCACGGCCATCGAGGAAGGCTCGAAGGATCCCATCCAGGAGTACATCCTGCCGCGCAGCCGCGACGCTTCGGCCACCGACAAGCTGGCGGGCATCCTGCTGGAGCACGGCGTGGAAGTGAAGCGCGCCACCGCGCCGTTCCGCGCGGGCGATCGCGATTACCCGGCGGGAACCTACGTGGTGCCCATGGCGCAGCCCTCCAAGCGGCTGGTCCGCACGCTGCTCGATCCGCAGACCTCCATGGACGACAAGTTCATCGCCGCGGAGGAGGCCCGGCGGAAGCTCAAGGAGCGGACCGAAATCTACGATGTGACGGCGTGGTCGCTGCCGCTGCTGTTCAACGTGGAAGCAGTCGCCGACAACGCGGTGGCGCAGGGCAATTTCGAAATGGCCAAGCCCGGGCTCGTGCTGCCCGGGGAGATGCATGACGCCAAGGCCGTGGTGGCGTTCCTGGCACCGTGGGGGTCCGAAGCGGCGGGGCGCCTGCTGGCGGCGGCGCTGCGGCAGGATTTGAAGGTCCATTCGAGCGACAGGCCGTTCACCCAGAACGGAACCAAATTCCCCGCCGGCACCCTGATTTTCAAGGTGGCCGGCAACCCCGCCGATCTCGGCGAACGCCTGGCGCGCCTGGCGCGCGAGACCGGCGCCGATATCTACGGCGCCAACTCCGGCTGGGTGGATGAGGGCGTGAACTTCGGCAGCCGCTACGTGCTGCCGGTGCGCAAGCCCGCCATCGCCCTGGCCTGGGACACCCCCACGGCCGCTTCCTCCGCCGGCGCCGCCCGCTTCGTACTAGAACGGCAGTACGGTTACCCGGTAACCCCCGTCCGCACGGCGCAGCTTGATTCAATCGAGCTGACCAGATTCCAGGTGCTCATTCTGCCGGACGGTGGAAGCTACACCGCGCTGCTGGGCGACACCGGAATCCAGCGGGTGAAGGAATGGGTGCAGGCCGGCGGCGTCATCGTGGCGCTGGGCGGTGCGGTGGGCTTCCTCACCGATAGCCGCGTGGGCCTGTTGGACATGGTGCAGGAAAACGTGGTGCGCGACACCGAAGAGAAGACGCCCGAAGCCGGCCGGGGTGCGGGCGCGGCGGCCACCCCCGCGGGCGGAGGCGGCCGGGGTGGAGGCGCCGGACCGCGCGGCGCGGGCACCTTAATCGCCAGCGACGCCGATTACGAGAAAGCCATCCGCGCCACCACCGAATTGCCCGACAGCGCCCCGGGCGCCATCGCGCGGGCGCGCATCCGTCCGGATTTCTGGCTCACGGCCGGCGTCGCCGAGACCGTCAACGCCATGGTGGAGGGACGCGCCATCTATACGCCGGTCAAAGCCGACAAGGGCGTCAACGCGGTCTACTTCGACGCCGCCGACAAGCTGTTGGCCAGCGGCTACCTGTGGAGCGAGAACCGCAAGCAGATGGCCTACAAACCGCTGGTGGTGACCAGCACGTCCGGCCGCGGCGTGGTGGTCGGGTTCACGGAAGATCCCAATTTCCGCGCCATGCTGGACGGCATGAACGTGCTGTTCCTGAACGCCGTCTTCCGCGGCCCCGCCCACGCGCGGGCGGCCGGGCCGGGAGAGGAGTAAGACGAAGGTTCAATTGTGGGGCAGGATTGTATCCTGCGCACCGGTTTTCAACCGGTGCCTGGTCGGGCTGTTTACGAGCGATTCGGGCGGGTTACCAACCCAACGCAGGCTGCAAACCTGCCCCACAGTTCCTGCCGGATTCCAGGTTCTGGGAGAGGTATGTGGCATTGGGCGCTTTCGCCGGTCAGTGAGCACGATGCAATAATTACTTATGACGCGCTGTGTGTTGTGTCTCGCGCTGGCGGCTCGCGCGCTTCAGGCATCCTCCGGCGCGCTGGCTTACGCCACGTATCTGGGCGGCGATGGAGCCGATATCATTCACGCCATCGCCATCGACGCCTCCAACAATGTTTATCTGACTGGAGAAACTCTCTCTTCCAATTTTCCAGTCACCGCCGGAGCCTTCCAGAAGAAACACGCCGGCCAACCGGGAACCTTCACCGGCCTCATGGCGCCCATCGCCGTGGCGCCGGACGTTTTCGTCGTGAAACTGAGCCCATCGGGCCAGATCGTTTACGCGACGTACCTGGGCGGAGCGGGCGCCGATGCGGGCCTCGGCATCGCGGTCGATTCCGCCGGCAGCGCCTACGTCGTCGGGAGCACAAACTCCCAGAACTTCCCCGTCACCGCGGGCGCGCTTCAAACCAGCCTGGCTGGGAGTTCCGATGTCTTCGTGGCCAAGCTTAGCCCGGACGGGTCCTCGCTGGTTTACGCCACCTACCTGGGAGGCGCCGGGGTCGACACCGCCTCCGCGATTGCCGTCGATTCCTCGGGCAACGTGTACCTGGGTGGCACGGCCGCCGGCGGTTTCCCGACGACTACCGGCGCATACCTGGCCCAAGGCGCGGGAGCCTTTGCCGCAAAACTGAATCCCACGGGAACGGCTCTGGTCTACTCCACATTCCTGGGCGATACCGGCAGCGGGGTCACCAGCGGGGTCGCCATCGATTCGGCCGGAAACGTTTACGCCGCGGGCAGCACCTACTCCTCCACCTTCCCGGCCACACCCGGCGCGATTCGCAGCGCCATCGGCAATGGAAACTCCGCGGCGTTCCTGGTGAAGCTGAATCCCACGGGAGCGGCTGCGGTGTATGCTTCGATTTTGGGAGGCCACGGCGATTCCTCCGCCGGCGCTGTCGCCGTGGATTCCGCGGGAAATGCGTACCTCGCGGGCAGCACCGACGCGGCGGATTTTCCCCTCACCTCCGCGGCGTTTCAAAGATCCGCACCCGGCAACACCGACGCGTTCGTGGTGAAGCTCAACCCAGCCGGGTCGGATCTGGTCTATGGAGCTTTGCTGGGGGGCAGCGGCGCCGATCGGGCATTCGGGCTGGCGATTGATTCCGCCGGTGCCGCGTTCGTTTCCGGTTCGACATCTTCCACCGATTTCCCGGTCACGGCCGACGCTCTTCCCAAGCGCTTTGCCGGAAGCCCCTGTCTGCTGACGGCCGCATCGCCCTTCGGGAATCCGCCGCTGGTCTCACTGTGCGGCGACGCGTTTGCCGCCAAGCTGGATGCCGCGGGAAGCACGCTGGCGTATTCCACCTACTTGAGCGGAAGCGACGCCGAGTCGGCCGCGGCCGTCGCCCTCGGCGCGGGCGGCTCTCTGTGGGTGGCCGGCTGGACCCGCTCCAGTAACTTCCCCACCGCCGGCACACCCATTGCGGATGCGCGCTACCCCGCGACGTGTACCGATAGTAATTCCCCGTCCTCCAGCCAGAGCTTCCCTTGCGAGGATGGCTTCGTCGCCAGAATCGACTTCACCGGACCGGCCGCGCAACCCCCTTTGCGAGTGGTCAACTTCGGCAGCCTGCTGGAAACTCCCGTGGCGCCCTCCGAAATCGTCACGCTGTTCGGCGCCGCCATCGGTCCCGATTCCCCAGCCCTTCTGCAACTGGATTCCTCGAATCGCATCACCACGGTGCTTTCGGGCACCCGGGTTCTGTTTGACGGCGTGGCGGCTCCGTTGATCCGGGTCGATTCCGGGCAAATCACCGCGATTGTCCCCGCGAGCGTCGCCGGAGAATCCCACTCCCTGGTTGCGGTGGAGCGCAACGGGCAGACCACGGCTTCCACCACGGTCGTCATTGGCGCGGCATCGCCGGCGATGCTTACATTGGGTCCTTCCGGAACCGGACAGTGCGCCGCCATCAATTTGGACGGGACCCTGAATTCGGCGCAGACGCCCGCGCCGGCCGGTTCCATTGTTTCGCTGTTTCTGATTGGAACGGGCGCATCCGGCCAGCCCGACGGAGCGCTGGCCACCGCGGCGTCCAACCTGTCACCGCCGCCAGTGGTTGTGGTGGGCACCCAGCTCGCACAGGTCCTTTACGCGGGGCCGTCACCCGGATCGACCGCGGCGCTAACGCAGATCAACATCCGGCTGCCTTCCGTGGCAAGCGGCCAGCTTCCGGTATTTGTTCTCGCCAACGGGTTTGGCAGTCAGTTCGGAGCGACTCTTTCCGTGAAATGAGGTGGTCGGGCGCTCTGCGTGCCGGCCAACCGGGGGTAGGATTGCGGACGCACGACGCTAGCCCTTCAAGCTGGCAGACCCTGACTAACCTGCCGAAGTTCCTGCCGATACGTGGGACCGGCGGATGCCCCTCGCGGCCACATCAGCTCGCGCGCCATCTGGTTATGGCCGGATTCCGATTCCAGATAGTCCATGCCCGCCGCCGTGAGACTGAAGTCCGAATTGTCCTCCGCCTGCACATACCCCTTCGCGCGCAGGTACCACAACGTAAAAACCAGGTAGTCCCGCGGCAGAGCCATGCGCCGTTCCAGGTCGAGCAGAGACAGGTAAGGCCGCGCTTCGTTCCTGCGGCGCCGGTGGTACAGAATCGAGAGCACCCCCAGCCGGCGGTTGAGCTCGCCCTCCGTGCCATCGATGAAGTCCTGCAGCTCGAAGATATCGAGCGGCTCGCTGTCGGCCGCGGCACTCTGGGCGTCGTACTGCTCCCGCCGCTCCCGGTCCGACAGCACTTCGTACGCCTGCCGGAGCAGCAGAAAGCGCTCGACGTCTCCGCTCTTCCGATTGTCGGGATGAAACCGTGCCGCCATGAACCGGTACACACGCTGCACCGTCTCCATGTCCGCGTTCCGGCTGATCTGTAGTACCTCGTAATAATCGATTGGTTCGCTCATCTCGCGCCCGCCGGCAGCGCGTATGACCCGCCGCTGCCCGTCATGCTTCGAGTATGCGGGAACATCGGGCTCGCTGGAAGTACGGATCGTACCGGCTGGGTCACAGTGTTCCCAACGGTACTTTTCCCCGGTTTTGGGACTCCGCGGCGGGATGCGGGACCGAGTCCCCCGCCGCCATTTGTTACCATTCGAGCGAATGGACGCTGTACGAATCTCGCACGTAACCAGGACCTTCGGGAGTGTGACCGCGGTAGACGACCTCTCCCTCACCGTGCCCCAGGGCTCGATCTACGGGTTTATCGGGCCGAACGGCTCGGGCAAAACCACCACGATGCGCATGATCGTGAACATCTTCTATCCCGATCGCGGTGAAATCCGCCTCTTCGGAGATGGCCGGCCGGAAAACAGCATTGACCTCATCGGGTACCTTCCCGAAGAGCGCGGCCTTTACCAGAGAATGACCGTCCAGGCGCTGCTCGAATTCTACGGCGAGCTGCGCTCCGGCCGCGGCGTCAAGGCCGAAGTCACGCGCTGGCTTCAGAGACTGGACCTCGCCAGCCGCGCCTCCGATAAGGTCGAAACGCTCAGCCGGGGCATGAGCCAAAAGGTTCAATTCATCGCCACCGTCATCCCCGAACCGAAGCTTCTCCTCCTGGACGAACCCTTCAGCGGCCTCGACCCGGTGAGCGCGGAGGCCATCCGCTCCGCCATTCTGGAGCTCCGCCGCCACGGCGTCACGGTCATCCTCAGCACCCACGATATGTACCTGGCGGAATCCCTGTGCGACTACATCTTCATGATCTTTCGCGGCCGGAAGGTGCTGGACGGCACCATCGGCTCCATTCAGGATCGGTATGGCGAGGACACCATACGGGTCACCGCCAGCGGCGGTTTCGCGGCCATGCAGCAGCTTCCCGGAGTCGAGCAGGTCCGCGACCTGGGACAGGTTGTTGAACTGCGGCTGACGCGCGGCGCGGACCCGCAGGAGGTTCTGCGCGCCCTGGTGGCGCAGGCCCGCGTGACCAGCTTCTCCCTCACCAAGCCTTCCCTGCACGACATCTTCATGCGTATTGCCGGCCCCGCGGCCGAGGAGGCCAACCATGCGAATGCATAAAATCACCACCATCGCCAAACGCGACTACATAGCCACCGTCCGCACCAAGGCGTTTGTCTTCGGCCTGGTGGTCGCCCCCGTATTGTTTGGCGGCGGATCCATCGCCATGACGTTTTTCAAGGGCCAACCGGATTTGAAGGACCGCCATGTCGCCATCGTCGACCACACCGGCGTCGTGGCCGGCGCCCTGGTGAGCGCCGCGCGAGAGAAGAACGACCGCGAGCTATTCGGCAAAATAACGCACCAGCAGATCGCGCCGCGCTACGTTTTCGAGGTGATCGCGCCGGCCGCCAACTCGCAGGATCAGTTGCTCGCGCTCTCCGGCCGCGTCCGCCGCAAGCAACTGGTGGCATTTCTCGAAATCGGCAAGGATGTGCTGCGCCCGCCCAAACCCGCCAGCGATTCCCAAGAAGAAACCAGCGAAAAGACCAGCCCCGACGCCCGCGTCTCTTATTACACCAACGCCGGCGGTATCGACGAGATGCGCAACTGGCTCAACGGCCCCATCAACGACGGCGTGCGCCTGGCGCGGCTGGCGCAGCTCGGCATCGACATCAATCGCAGTAAGGGCCTGACGGCCTCGGTTCCCATCGACGGGCTCAGCCTGGTGGAGCGCGACGAAAAGACGGGCGAGGTGCATGAAGCGCGCAAACGCAGCGAGATGGAAGTCTTCGTGCCCTTCGGAGTGGCTGTGATTCTGGCCATGATCGTCATGGTGGGCTCGGCCCCTATGCTGCAAAACGTCACGCAGGACAAAAGCCAGCGCATTGTCGAAACGCTGTTGGGCGCGGCCACCCCACTCGAGCTCATGACCGGCAAAGTGCTGGGTTCAGTGGGGGTTTCGGTGACCAGTTCCATCCTGTACGTGTTGGCCGGCGTTTTTGCGGTGCACGCCATGGGAGTCGCCGGCCTGTTGCCGCTCTACATCATCCCCTGGTTCTATGTCTACCTGTTGGCCGACGTGGTCATGCTCTGCGCCTTCGCCGCGGCGCTGGGGGCCTGCTGCAGCACTCCGCAGGACGCGCAGAATCTGGCCATCGTGCTCCTCATGCCCTGCATCATCCCCATGTTCATGCTGGTGACCGTGCTGCGGCAGCCCAACGGTATGCTGGCTACGGTGATGTCGCTCGTCCCGCCCTTTACCCCGATCCTCATGCTGTTGCGCCAGGCCATGCCCACCGGCGTTCCCGGCTGGCAACCGTGGGTGGGGCTGGTGGGCGCCATGGTCTTTGCCGCCGCAACCGTATGGGTCGCTTCCCGCATCTTCCGGGTGGCCATACTGATGCACGGCAAACCGCCGCGGCTGGCGGAAATGGTCCGCTGGGCCATGAAGGGCTGAACGGTTCAACGCTGCCCGGCGGCGGCCCGTGCCCTCTTTCGCCATTGATAACCGTATGCCAGGTTGAGCGGCAACGTCCACCATAATTGAACCGGCGACCGCGATAACCGCTTTACTGTGCTTGTAAGTGAATAAAAACGCTCGTTCGCATACCGAAAGCCGGCTAACAGTTCCGCTCCGCTCATCCGCTTTGGCTCGTAAACCACATCGTCGCGACTATTGTATTTGCGCCAGTCTCGCGTCAATATACGCCCTTCGGTTTCCATCTTCCGAAACAGCGGCGTACCTGGAAATGGCGTCAGAATGTTGAGAGTCGCATTCTGCACCCCCGCTTTTTCCAGGAAGTCGATGGTGTCCTCGAATATCTCCGGCGTGTCGTGATCGAATCCAAACACAATCCCGGCCTGCACCGCAATCCCATGCGAATGGATGCGGCGGATGATCTGTAAGTACTCCTCCACCCGATTGAACCCCTTGTTCACTTCGGTCATGCTTTGCTGGGAGATCGACTCCAATCCCAAAAACAACTGCTTACATCCGCTATGAGCTGCAGCCTTCAGGAATTCGTCGTCCCGGCCGGCATGAACGCTCACCTGGCTGCTCCACCACTTTCGATATGGCGCGATGGCGCGAAACAGTCTCTTTGAATACTCCATATCCCCGGCAATGTTATCGTCCCAAAAGATAATTACGTCTCCCTTGAAAGAGGCATATTCCGCCGCCACTTCGGCGATCGGCCGCTTGCGCAACTTGTCGCGATACATCACTGCAATGGTGCAGAAATCGCATTGGCCAGGGCATCCCCGGGTCGCAAACAGAACTCCATTGGTGTGGTCGCGCCTGTGAAATAGGTCCCGGCGGGCCTGGGGAATGTTCTCCAGGGACGGCACGCTGGTTTGTTGGTACCGGCGGAGATAACATCCCGATTCAAAGCTCTTCAAGAAGTCTTCCCATAAACCTTCCGCTTCTCCAATGAATATGACATCGGCGTATTGACTGGCCTCTTCGGGCAACAGTGTTACATGCGGACCACCCATCGCGACACATACTCCCCGCGACCGGAAACGCGTGGCAATGTCATAGGCATGAAGAGCGCTGGGCGTATGAAAGGTGATTCCAACGACGTCCGCGGCAATGTCCCAGTCGATTTCTTCGGCGTCTTCATCGACGTGAATCACATCCCAACTCCGGGGGACTCTGGAGGCCAGATAAGGCATGGTGATTTGCTGAAAGTTGAGAACCCGCACCCTTCTCACCCTCCGGATTTCCGGCGAAGACGCGGTGATCAACAGGAGTCGCGGCATGGTTGGTCCTCAAAATCCAATTTCAATAGAACACAGAACTTCGCCCGCCGCCAGGCTTCCGGGCGGCTGCCGATTACGGCGTCGCCGTCTTTGATGGCCGCGATCCGCCGGATGTCCGGCCGCACGGTGGCGTAGAATTTCAGCGCGCGTCCGCCGGTGGTGGTTTCCGGGTTGCCGAACATGACCCCGATATTCCCCGAATTTTTTCTCCCCGTATTGCTTTTCTCCGCGACGACGTCAATCGGCGCTCCAGCTCTGCGGTGAAATTGGTTTTGCTCCTCAGCCGCTACCCGGCGGGCGCCACCCCTGTGCGCGCAACTTGTTATACTCGCCTTCTGGTTGAAGACACTTTCAATTCCGACGGCGCCGTTCGCCGCGCATAATCATGCCTGCTCCTACTAAATCTCCCGTTCGCCTGAAGGATATCGCGCGCGACCTCAACGTGTCCGTCATGACCGTCTCGAAGGTGGTCCGCGCGTGCGCCGATGTCGGGCCGGAAACGCGCAAACGCGTGCTGGCCCGCATCAAAGAACTCAACTATCAACCCAACTGGGTGGCCCGCAGCCTGGCCGCGCGCCGCACCTTCATGATCGGGCTTATTGTCCCGGACCTGATGACCTCCTTCTTCGCGGAAATCGCCAAGGGCGTCTCCACGGCCATTCGCCCGCTCGGCTACGACGTGGTGATCTGTAATTCGGAAGAGGATTGCGCCTTCGAATCGAGCGAAGTCGACCGCCTCCTGGCGCGGCAAGTGGATGGGCTGATCCTGGCTTCCGCGCAGCCGCCCTCCTGGACCGACGTCTTCGATCGCATCGAAGCGCGCGGCGTGCCCTATGTTCTGATCGACCGGCGATTCGCCGATGTGCGCGCGCCCTATGTCGGCGCCGACGATGAAGCCATCGGCCGTCTCGCCACCACCCACCTCATCGAACGGGGCTGCTGCCGCGTCGCGCACATCGCCGGCCCGCCGTTGACACCAGGCGTGGGCAGGCTGAAAGGCTATCGCGAGGCGCTGGCCGAGGCTGGCCTGACCGTCCCCGATTCGTACGTAGTGAACGCCAACGACGATGCCACCGGCTACCAGGCCGCGCGCCTTCTGCTGGCCCTCGATCCGCGCCCCGACGGCATCTTCGGCTTCAACGACCCCACCGCCGCCGGCGCCATGAAGGCCATCCTGGAGTCGGGCGTCGGCATCCCAGGGGAGATCAAAGTCATCGGTGTCGGCAACGTGCATTATTCGGACCTGCTGCGCGTGCCGCTCTCCACCATAGACCAGGGCAGCGCCACCATCGGACAGCAGGCCGCCGAAATCCTGGTGAAGTCCATTGGCTCCAAGCGGCGCCGGCAGCCTCGCACCGTGATCATCGAACCCACCCTCATCGTGCGCGAATCCACCGGCGGGCCCACCGCATAATCCGCGAAACGGGCCGCGGATTCGAGGCGTCTCTCTATGGGCTGGCGCGTGTTGACACTATGATGAAGTCACTGCAACTGTGCGCCGCCATGCTGGCGGCGGCGTCCTCGATTCCCGCCGAAGACACGGTTCTTCAGATCGATCCCTCGCAAACCAAGGTGGAATTCACGCTGGCCGCGGTGCTGCACACGGTTCACGGAAGCTTCCTGTTGAAACGCGGCAACTTGCGTTTCGACGCCGCCACCGGCAAGGCCTCGGGCGAGCTGGTGGTGGACGCCGCGAGCGGCGCGACTGGCAGCGGCGCGCGCGACCGGAACATGCACAAGAACGTTCTGGAGAGCGCCCGCTATCCCGAGATCGTCTTCCGCCCCGACCGTGTGGAAGGCAGGGTGACGATGCAGGGCACGTCGCACGTGGAACTGCACGGCATGTTCTCCATACACGGCGCAGAGCACGAAATCACGCTACCGGCGGTAGTGGAAAACGACGACGGGCAGTACACCGCCGACATCGCCTTCGCCGTGCCCTATGTGCAATGGGGCATGAAGAACCCCAGCACGTTGTTCCTGCGCGTGAGCGACAAGGTGGAGATCAGCATCCACACCGTGGCGCGCGCGGCGCGGTAATGATGAGGATGACCATGGAGGTCACTTTGAACGTCCACTTCGCTGCTGGAATCCTGGCCGCAGTCTGCTTCGGGACTGCAAGCGGGGCACCCGCGGCTTTCTCTCGTGCCGAGCTTGAAGGCGCCAAGCCGGAGGTCCACCTGGAGTACCTGCAACGGGACCGCTCGGCCTTGAAGCCGGACTGCATTTTCTATGCAATGGACCAGATCGGTCTCAAGCACTACGCTCCGGCAGTCAAGACTCTGATCAAGTACCTCGATTACCGGGTGCCTGAAGACCCGGCCAAGGCGCGATGGCCCGCCGTGATGCGCTTCCGGATGCTAAGTGATATTTATCCCGCAACCGGGGCTCTGTTTGACATCGGCAAACCAGCAATTCCAGATCTGGTGGCGTCTATCGCCGATCCGGACACGTCGGATGTCGCTCGCAGTAACGCGATCGAGGCTTTGTTCTGGATCCATCGAGAGGACGTGTCCGAGGCGGTCGCGCTTTTGAATCGCGCCAGCAAGGAATCGAAGGACTGGCAGGCGTCGCAGCGGCTGATGGATGCAGCGCGGAGAATGGCTGATAAGTGCCGAGGGCCAGCCATAAACTCTTGTATGAACGCGCTTCAGTGATGGCGTAGGCGCGCCCAAGACCCAGCCAAACGTGAGCTTGGCTGGAACTACGACGGAGCGTCGACACGAGTGTCAGGCCCAGGGGGCACCCCGGCACGCACGAGTGCGTGCGCCACGGAAGAACTCCTGGAGCAGCTCCACGCATTCCACGGCGAGGACGTTTTCCACCACCTCGACGCGATGGTTGAGCAAGTCGGAATCGGCGATCTGGAATTTGCTGCGCACGCCGCCGAAGCGCAGGTCGCGAGCCACGCTCCCACGCCGGCGGCGGATCGACGAACGCGAGCGCCAGCGACCCGACCACCATCGACGCGCTTCCCGTCTATTCCATCCCGCTGGCCTTTGCCGTCCCGGCCAGCGTGATTGGCGGCGTGCCAACCACATTCACCGTGACCTACGCCAGCCAGGCGGGCAGCGGCGATATCGCCGCCGGGCAAGTGCAAATCGATGCCTGCTACCTGGGGTGGGACAGTTCCGGGAACATCGCCCTGTATTACACTCCCAACCAAGCGTACGTGTCCGGCACGCTGGGGCAGAACGCCACCATATCGGCTGGAAGTTGCTCGATCAACCTGGCCAACTCGACCCTGTCGCCGGTGGCGGGGAACCCCTACCAGATGAAGCTGAGCCTGGCCATCACCTTTCCCGAGCAGAATTGGCAGTACACGGATTTCTTCGGCGCCCACGAGGTGTACGCCTGGGGAACCAACGCGGAAGGGCTGGTGACGGCTGCGGTGGACTTGGGAGCGATGGTGGTGAGTCCCGGCCAGGACTACACGCTGACTGTTTCGCCATCGGGAACCACCACAGTCCCTTACATGGGCACCGTCACGCTGACCGTGACCGCCACCGGGCTGAACGGGTTCACCGGCCTGGTCAACCTCCAGATAGGTCTGGCGCCAGGGTGGACGAATCCCTGCTTCAGCCTCTGGGGATCGATCCCCTATTTGACGGCCAATTCCCAGGGGTCTTTTATCTTGCAGAATACCTGCCAGTACGGCAGTTGGTGGACCGAATTCGTCATCACCGGTAATGCGCCGTCGATCGGCGTGAGCCGCACGGGATCCTCCAATCCCATGCTGAATGCCACCGCCGGCGCGGATTTCACCATTACACCGGGCATGCCGACACCGTCCAACCTGCCTGCGGGGGGCAGCATCAGCTATCCGGTGACGGTGACCTCCATCGGCACCGAGTCGGGCAACGTGAATCTGACCCTGGCTCCGCCGGCGGGCAGCTCGATGCCGGCG
>Ga0326727_10011957_pt1 | contig 19964 bp, 20 predicted proteins | sample MB2enrmetagenome_FD_207643 | JGI IMG/M metagenome (GOLD analysis project Ga0326727, IMG submission 207643) | Lab enriched peat soil microbial communities from McLean, Ithaca, NY, United States - MB29MY | ecosystem: Environmental > Terrestrial > Soil > Wetlands > Peat | place: USA: New York...
AAAAAAATTGGCAGGAACTTATTAAGCCGACCAAGATTGACATAGAAAGAGAGACATGCTCCGTATATTATGTCCGGTTTTCTGCGGAGCCTTTTGAGCGTGGTTACGGCATCACCGTAGGCAATTCACTCAGGAGGGTCCTCCTTTCCTCAATCATGGGCGGGGCCATCACTTCTGTCAAGATCGATGGTGTAGATCACGAATTCTCGACAGTCAGAGGTGTGAAGGAAGATGTGACCGAGATCATTCTCAACCTGAAGAAGGTAGTGCTCAGGATCGAGGATGACCGGCCGAGAATTCTGAAGATAGATGCGCGCGGTGAAGGCGTGGTGAAGGCGGGAGACATCACCCAGGACGGCGGGGTGGAGATCGTCAATCCCGAGCACCACATCGCGACCTTGAGTGATGAGGCGAGACTCTACATGGAGATGAAGGCAAGGGTGGGAAGAGGCTATGTGCCCGCCGAAAGAAACCGGGAGGAAGAAGAGCCTATCGGGACAACGCCTATAGATGCCATATTTTCTCCGGTGAAAAGGGTGAGCTACAATGTGAGCCCCGCGCGGGTCGGCTTCAGGACCGACTACGATAAGCTGACCATGGAGATACAGACGGACGGCAGCATCAGCGCCCTCGACGCGCTTTCCTACGCGGCGAAGATTATCAGGGAGCAGATGCGCATCTTCATAAACTTCGAAGAGCCGGCGGACCTGGAAGCGGGCGACTTGAAAGAAGGCGAAAGACAGGAGTTTAACGACAATCTTTACCGGAACGTCGATGAGCTCGAGCTCTCGGTCAGGAGCGCCAATTGTTTGAAGAATGCCGATATAAAGTATATCGGCGAGCTTGTCCAGAAGACCGAGCAAGAGATACTGATGACCAAGAATTTCGGAAGAAAGTCACTCAACGAGATAAAAGAGATACTTGCATGCATGGGCCTGAAGCTCGGCATTAAACTGGAGAACTTCCCACCCAGGGAAGATCTTGACAGGATGGCGCAAAGAAGGAAAGATCAAGCATAGAGGGTGTATCATGAGGCATTTGAAAGCAGGCAGGAAACTGAGCAGGACGTCCAGCCACAGGAAGGCGCTTTTTCGTAATCTGGCCGCCGCCCTTTTTAATCATGAGAGCATCAAGACGACCAACCCCAAAGCATTGGAGCTGCGGCGTGTGGCGGATAGGCTCATCAGCCTCGCGAAGACCAATAGCGCCCACGCGGTGCGCCTTGCCTTCGCATACCTCAGAGATAAGGAAGCGGTGAAGAAGCTTTTTTCCGACATCGGCGCGAGATACACCGAGATCCACGGCGGCTACACGAGGGTCCTCAAGCTCGGGCCCAGAAAGGGCGATGCGGCGCCCATGGCGCTTATCGAGCTGACTCAGAAGAAGGACCGGCCGGAGCAGGAGAAAGAACAAAAAAAAGAGGCCAAAGCTAAGGCGGCCAAGGAAAAAAAGGCGGAACGGCCTGACCGGAAAAAGGCGGAACGGGCTGACCGGAAAAAGCAGGAGAAGAGCTATAAGCAGGCATAAGATTGTGAGAACCAATGGGGGATCGTCTAACGGCAGGACTCAAGATTCTGGATCTTGCTATCTAGGTTCGAATCCTAGTCCCCCAGTATTGCGGTAATGGACAGACGCATCGCGGTAATCATACCGGCTTACAATGAGGAAAAGACAATCGGAAGCGTCGTCAGAGGGGTGAAGGAGCTCGGTGACGGGTATGAGGTGATTGTCATCAACGATTGCTCGCGGGATGCTACCACCAGAAATGCGGAAGCTGAAGGGGCAACGGTTCTTGAGCTGCCCGTCAATCTGGGAATCGGGGGTGCCGTCCAGACAGGTCTGAAATATGCGCTGGCATCCGGGTTTGACGCCTGTGTGCAGGTAGATGGAGACGGGCAGCACCCGCCCCAGGAAATCCCGAAACTCATCGAGCCCCTGTTTGACAACGGGTTCGATATGGTGGTCGGCTCGCGCTTCCTCGGCGGCACGTATAGGGTACCCCTCATGAGGGCGCTGGGAATCAGGGTCATATCTCTTTTCCTGAAGATCACCGTGGGGGTGAGCTTCAGAGATACCACGAGCGGGTTCCGCGCGCTTTCGATGCCGGCCATGGAATTTTTCGCGAGTTGTTATCCTCAGGATTACCCGGAGCCGGAATCGTTGCTCCTCGCCTACATAAAAGGCTTCAAAGTGGCCGAGGTCGCCGTCGAGATGAACTACAGGGAGCATGGAATATCGTCTATAACGCCGATTCATGCGGTCTATTACATGACAAAAGTGCTCCTTGCGATGCTGATCGATTTGTTCAGGAAATTCTAAGGGGACAGCGTACAGATGCTGCATATCCGCCTCTTCATCGGCATAATGAGCATCATCTTTTTCGGGGCAACCTTCGAATTCATTCGAAAGAGGCATCTGAGAGAGGAGTACGCCATTCTCTGGCTTTTCACGTCCTCGATCGTCGCCATCCTCAGTCTTTGGCCCGGTTTGATAAATGTCTTGAGCAAGGTAACGGGACTCTATTATATTACGGCCGTGCTCACGATTGTCTTTTCTTTTGTGATCGCGGTTCTCATGCACTATTCGATTGCCATATCAAAAATAAAGGAGATGAACAAGGAGCTGACGCAGAAGTGTGCACTCCTTGAGCTGCGGGTGAGAAAGCTTGAGCGTGGAGAAGAACCTAAAGACAAAATGGAGCGGGCAACGGGGCTCGAACCCGCGGCATCAAGCTTGGGAAGCTTGCACTCTACCAACTGAGTTATGCCCGCCTCTAGAAGAATAATAATGGATTCGACACGCCAAGTCAACACTCGTTTTTTATCGCTATGAGGACCGAAGAGTTTGACTATTCATTACCGGGGGGACTGATCGCGCAACATCCGCAAGAGGAGCGGGCTTCATCCCGTCTCCTTGTTCTCAACCGGCCGGACGGGCGCGTCGAGCACAGCCATTTCAAGGACATAACCGCTTACTTGCGGGAAAATGACCTGATCGTGGTGAACGATACGAAGGTGATCCCTGCACGGCTCGCAGGGGTGAAGGAGACAGGAGGGCGTGTCGATATCCTGTTGACGGAAAAGATCGACGGGAGACGATGGTCCTGCCTGGCGACCGGTCTCAAAAAAGGGACGCGCGAGGCACACGTGTCTGTGGGCGGGACGCTCCTCACACTCCGTGCAGCGCCTCTTCACTGGACAGTCGAGTTTCCGGAAGAGCTCGATGGCGCGGCCTTTATGGCCCGCCACGGCAAGATGCCCCTTCCTCACTATATCAAGCGGGCGAAAAACGGCGAGGAGTCCGATGACAACGAGCGATATCAGACCGTCTATGCACGGGAGGAAGGGTCTATCGCGGCCCCGACCGCGGGTCTCCACTTTGACGAAGACCTGCTCCGGCGGATCGGAGATATGGGTGTCGCCATTATCAAGATCACCCTCCATGTCGGTATCGGGACCTTTTTTCTCATTAAGAGCGCCCACGTGGAAGGACATGAGATGCACCGGGAGCACTACTGCGTGTCGCCCGGCTCCCTTGAGACAGTGCGAAAGACAAAGGGTCACGGCGGCAGGGTCATCGCTGTGGGCACGAGCACGGTGAGGACCCTGGAGACAGCCCTGGCAGGGGGGAACGGGGCGGCACTGGCCGGTTACACGGACCTTTTCATCTATCCCGGCTATAGATTTCAGGTGGTTGACGCCCTCATCACCAATTTCCACCTCCCCAGATCGACGCCGCTTATGCTCGTCTGCGCGTTCGCCGGGAAGGAACGCATAGAGAATGCCTACCAGGAGGCTATTGGGCGGGGATACAGGTTCTACAGTTACGGGGATGCGATGTTTATCTCATGAGCGCTCTTACCATTGTACATGCTGACGGCCGGGCGCGGCTCGGTGTCCTTCACACAGGGCATGGTCCCGTAGAGACGCCCGTATTCATGCCCGTAGGAACGCAAGGGACAGTGAAGGGCATTCTTCAGAGGGATCTCAAAGAGATGGGCGTACGGATCGTGCTGGCCAATGCCTACCATCTCTATTTAAGGCCCGGGGACGCACTTGTAAGGGATATGGGCGGCATCCAGAGGTTTGCCGGGTGGGACGGGGCCGTATTGACGGACAGCGGCGGCTACCAGATATTCAGTCTCGGAGTGCTGCGTAAGGTAGAGGAGGAGGGTGTGACCTTTCAGTCGCACATCGACGGCTCGAAACATTTTCTTAGCCCTGAGAGGATAGTGGAAGTGCAGGAGCACATAGGTGCAGACGTCTGCATGTGCCTCGATGAATGTGTGGCCTATCCGTCTTCCCATGAATACACCGGGGCCTCGGTCGAGCGTACGACAAAGTGGGGGCGGAGGTGCAAGGAAGTAAAGACGGGATCATCTCTTCTCTTCGGCATTGTCCAGGGCGGCATGTACGCCGACCTGAGGCGTCGATCCGCGGCTTCCCTCGTCGAACTCGACTTCGATGGCTACGCACTCGGTGGTTTCAGCGTGGGTGAGCCGAAGAGCGTCATGTGGGAGATGGTGGACACGGTTATCGACGATTTGCCCTGGGAGAAGCCCAGGTATCTCATGGGTCTCGGTTTTCCTGAAGACATCGTGGAAGGGGTCAAAAAAGGCATCGACATGTTCGACTGCGTCATCCCTACACGCCATGCCAGAAACGGGAACCTCTTCACGAAAACGGGGAGGATCAACATCAAGCACGCAAAGTACAGCCGCGACCAGCGCCCTCTCGACGATACGTGCGGGTGCTACACGTGCACGCACTTCTCCAGGGCCTATCTCAGGCACCTCTTTGTCGCGAGGGAGCTTACGAGCTATTATCTGAATACGGTGCACAACCTCTTCTTCTATGGCACGCTGCTGGGACGCATGAGAGCTGCGATAGGCGAGGGGAGGTTCGGGGAGTTTTACAAGGATTTCATGTCAGAACAGGAAGGAGGTGAGGCAAAAGATGGATCTAGCGTACGCGATGGGTAGTCCGGGAGGAGGCGGTGGCCAGGCGGGCGGTCTCTACACATTTCTTCCGCTTATTCTCTTGTTTGCGGTCTTCTATTTTCTTCTTATCAGACCGCAGCAGAAAAGGGCCAAACAGCACAAGACGTTCATGGAAAACCTGAAGAAGGGAGATACAGTTATCACTTCGGGGGGGTTGTATGGTAAAATAACGGGTATTACGGACGAGGCAATTACCATGGAAATAGCCGAAAAGGTACGGGTAAAGGTTTCGAAGAGCGCAGTAGTAGATTACGTGAAAGGAGAACAGGCGTGAGAAGGTATGAGAACATTTTAATAGTGGCTCCCGACTGTACGAAAGAAGACGAGGAAGACTTGTTCCGAAGGGTGCAGGCAAACATAGAGAAGCTTGGCGCAGAGCTGCTCAAGATGGATGACTGGGGCGTGCGAAAACTGGCCTACCCGATCAAGAAGAAAGACAGGGGCCACTACTTCTTCATGCTCTTGAGCATGGATGAATCGACCGTGGTAACGCTGGACAAGTTTTACCGGACGATGGACCTTATTCTCAGGCATCTCTTTGTCGTGGTGGACGAGAAAGATAAGGGACTGGAAAAGCCGCCGGACCAGGTTATTTTCGATGAGCTGGAGGGTGAGGCGTAGTGAACGAGGGTCTTGCTCTTTAGCAGCAAAAACTTATGGATGGAGGAGTAAATGCCGAGAATGCAGGATTCAGGGAAAAAGCGCGTCTACATGAGAAAGAGGGTCTGCCGGTTCTGCCAGGACGCGACTATCAGGATAGATTATAAAGACCCCAAGCTCCTTAAGCATTTCGTGACGGAACGGGGCAAAATCATGCCTCGGAGGATGACCGGGACGTGCGCTAATCACCAGAGAAAGCTGCGGGAAGAGATTAAGAAGGCCCGGCATATAGCCCTTTTACCCTTCACAACAGCGACGCGATAGGAGGAGGCGATGATGAAAATCATACTGCTCGACGACGTGGAGGGAGTCGGCAAGAGGGGCGAAGCGCGTGACGTGAGGGATGGATTCGGAAGAAACTTCCTCGTGCCGAGGGGCTTCGCCATTCCGGCGACTCGGGGCAATATCAAGAAGGTGCAGGAACGGGCCAAGGTCATCGTGGGGAAAAGGGAGAAGGACGTTGAGACCGCGGAGCACGTAAAACGCCGGCTTGATGAGGCGCCGCCCGTTATCATTAAGAAGAAGGCGGGGGTGGACGGAAAGCTTTTTGGCTCGGTAACGGCGAAGGACGTGGCAGAGGCCGTGAAAAAGGCGCTTGATCTCGATATAGACCGAAGGGCCCTGAGGCTTGCCGAGCCTCTCAAAATGACCGGCGCTTATACTGTTGACGCACGTCTCGAAAAGGGAATTGTTGGCCAGGTGCGGCTCGAAATAGAAGAAGAGTAAATGGCAACAAGGGTCGCCAAAATTCCTGTAGAGAGAAAAGGGCGTGTACCGCCCCAGAATCTCGATGCGGAACAGTCGGTGCTCGGCGGGATCCTCATCGACCCGGAGGCATTGAACAAGGTAGTCGATATCATAGATGTTGAGGATTTCTACAGGGAGGACCACCGGGCTATTTTCCAGGTAGTCCTCGATCTTTACGAGAGAAATGAGCCCATCGACCTTGTGACGGTGAGCAGTTCGGCCCGTGACAAGGGTTTGATAGAGAAGATAGGGGGTGTGGCCAACCTCAGCCGACTCGTCGACGCCATGCCCACGTCCGCGAATATTGCCCAGTATGCGAAGATGGTGAAGGAAAAGGCACTGCTTCGCAATCTGATGCATATTGCAACGGAGATCGTGGAAAAGGGCTACGAAGTTGACACGAACGTGGACAACTTCATCGACGAAGCCGAGAAGATGATCTTCCAGATCTCGGAGAAGAAATACAAGCCTTCGTTCTACGCCATAAAGGACCTGGTGATGGAGAACGTCAAGGTTATCGAGAGGCTCTGTGAGAAGAAACAGGCGATTACCGGCGTGGCGACGGGTTTCACTGATCTTGATAAGATAACGAGCGGCCTGCAGCCCTCAGACCTCGTGATCGTTGCGGGGAGGCCGAGCATGGGAAAGACTGCCTTATGCCTGAATATCGCCCAGCATGTGGCCCTCTCCGACGGCGGTACTCCGGTGGGCGTCTTTTCCCTTGAGATGTCGAAAGAGCAGCTCGTGATGAGGCTCCTCAGCTCGGAGGCGGAGGTTGAGTTCTCCAAGCTCCGCTCCGGCATGGTGAAAGACACGGAATGGCATCAGCTCGGAGCGGCGGCGGGAAGGCTCTATACCGCCCCCATGTACATCGACGATACGCCTGCCCTGAGCATCCTTGAGCTGCGGGCGAGGGCGAGGAGATTAAAGAAAGAGCACGGCCTTGGCCTCCTTATCGTCGATTACCTCCAGCTTATGCGCGGCAGGATGAGCGGTCCGGACCGCAGAGAACAGGAGATATCGGAGATATCGAGGTTCCTCAAGGCCCTGGCCAAGGAACTGAACATCCCGGTCGTCGCCATATCCCAGTTAAACAGGATGGTGGAGCAGAGGGAAGACAAGAGGCCCAGGCTCGCGGATTTAAGAGAATCGGGCGCCATAGAGCAGGACGCCGATGTCATCCTGTTTATCTATCGGGATGAGGTCTATAACAGGAATTCCGAGCGGAAAGGTGTGGCGGAGATTATTGTCGGGAAACAGCGGAACGGTCCCACGGGCGAGATTGAAACGGCATTCGTTGCGGCCTATACTACTTTTAAAAACCTGTATAAAGAATGAACCTGCCTAACCTGCTCTCCCTGTTTCGTCTTTTTGTCACCGCCTTCTTCATCCTGCTTATTGCTTACGAGCGGTATGGACTTGCGCTTTTCCTGTTCGTGTTGCAGGCCCTCAGTGACTTGTTGGACGGTTTTTTCGCTCGAAGGATGGGCGCAAAGACAAACCTGGGCGCGTACCTCGACCCGCTGGCGGATAAAGTGATGCTCTCGTCGTCGTACATCGTGCTCTGCTTTCAGCGGATCGTTCCCCTTTGGTTGGTAAGTGTGGTGCTTATCCGGGACCTGGTCATTTCTCTCGGTTTTTTTGTACTGCTGAAGAGGGGTCTCACCATGAGCCCCGTGCCGAGTCTCATCAGCAAGATGACCACCGTGTTCCAGATGCTCACCGTCGTCTATGTGCTCCTGTGTGCGGACCGGATCCTTGAACCGTTCTTTTTTTACACAACGGCTCTCTTAACCGCAGTCTCGGGTTTTCAGTACTTTTTTGCAGGCTGGACAGTGTTTTTTAGAAAAGAAATTGTTTGACAATATAGGGGCCTTTCGCTACTATTAAAGTCAAAATCTTGGAGGTATCAATGTCTATAAGGGTAGGTGTTAACGGGTTCGGTAGAATCGGCCGGCAGGTGTATCGCATAGGCTGCAAGAATCCTGACCTGGAGTTTGTCGCGATCAATGACGTCACCGATGCAAAAACTCTTGCCCATCTCCTGAAATACGATTCAGTCCATCGCACCATGAACGCCGACGTGGGGGTGAAGGACGGATCGATAGTCGTCGACGGAAAGGCGATCAAGGTGTTGTCCGAGCGGGACCCGGAGAAGCTTCCCTGGAAGGAACTGAAGGTGGATGTGGTTCTGGAGGCCACCGGGAAATTCACCGACAGGATAGGAGGGGAGAAACATCGGCTTGCCGGGGCGAATAAAGTGATCGTGTCGGCCCCTGCCAAGAACCCCGATGTGACCTTTGTCCTCGGCGTCAACGAAGAGGTATACAACAAAAGCACGCACCATATTATCTCCATGGGCTCCTGCACCACGAACTGTCTGGCCCCGGTGGTGAAGGTGCTGCATCGGGAATTCGGTATAGAGTACGGCCTGATGACCACCATCCATTCCTACACGAATGATCAGGTGATCCTCGATCAGCCGCACAAGGACCTCAGAAGGGCCCGGGCAGCGGCACTTTCGATGATACCCACCACAACCGGCGCGGCGAAGGCCATATCGGAGGTTATTCCGGAAGTGAAGGGGCGGCTCGACGGGCTTTCCATAAGGGTGCCCACTCCCACTGTCTCCGTGGTCGATTTTGTCGCCAACCTTTCGAAGGAGACGACCAAGGGAGAGGTCAACAACATATTCCGAAAGTACGCGGAAGGCCCGATGAAGGGGATACTGGCGGTAACCGATGAGGAGCTCGTCTCCTCGGATTTTATCGGAAGCCCGTATTCGTCGATCGTCGATCTTCCTTCAACCTTCATGGCGGGGGGCAAGATGGTGAAGGTCCTTTCGTGGTATGACAACGAATGGGGTTTTTCCACGAGGATTTGCGATCTCTTGACTTTTGTGATGAAATAAGAGCCACCAGGCAAGGCACTATCGAGCCGCAGGCGGGGTACCCGGTTCCATAGTGCCTTGCCGGGCGGCACCTGCCTATGGAGAGCCGGGTAGCCCGCCTGTGGCTCACACGGGTGGTTTGAGTGGGAGGGCGCGACGCAAGCCCTCATAATTGACGCGAGGCATCCATGAAATCTATCGGCGAGATGAGTATCAGCGGCAAGAAGGTAATGATCCGTGTCGACTTTAACGTACCCCTGGACGACCAGGGGCATATCACCGACGACACCAGGATAAAGGCGCATTTTCCCACCATAAACTACGTGCTCGATCAAAAGGGGAAGGTTATACTGGCGTCCCATCTCGGGCGTCCTAAAGGCAAGAGGGTGGAGAAGTACTCGTTGAAACCTGTGAGCCTGAGGCTGTCCGAGCTTCTGGGCAGACCTGTCATCTTTGTCGATGATTGTGTCGGACCGGAGGCGGAAAAGGCAGTGGCATCGATGAAAGAGGGCGAAATCGTTCTCCTGGAGAACCTCCGGTTCCATGCCGAAGAAGAGAAGAATGATAAGGGTTTCGCCCGTGAGCTGGCAAAGCTGTGCGATGTCTACGTGGACGATGCTTTTGCTGTTGCCCATCGGGGGCATGCCTCGAATGCGGGTATAACGGGCTACGTCTCCGAATGTGCCGCCGGGTTGCTCCTCAGCCGCGAGCTCGATTACCTGAAGAAGGCCACCGAGGACCCTGTCCGGCCGCTGGTCGCCATCATCGGCGGGGCAAAGGTTTCCGACAAGATCGGCGTGCTTGAAAAGCTGACGGAGAAGGTCGATACGCTGATCATCGGGGGCGGCATGGCCTTTACCTTTCTCAGGGCGCTGGGGCATGAAGTAGGCAAGTCGCTCTGCGAGCAGGATATGCTCGATGTAGCGAAGAGCATCATGGCAAAGGCGGGGGAGCGGCATGTCAGGCTCTACCTGCCGGTAGACTGCGTCGTCGCGCAACAACCTTCGGCTGATGCCGTCACGAAGCACGTGACCGTGCAGGAGATTCCGAAAGAATGGATGGCCCTCGATATCGGGCCGGCATCAACGACGCTCTTCGGAGAGGCCCTGGCTGATGCCAAGACTATAGTCTGGAACGGCCCTATGGGCATGTTCGAGCTCGCTCCCTTCAGCAGGGGCACCTTCGGTCTCGTCACCTTTGTGGCATCCGCCCATGCCCTCAGCATCGTGGGCGGAGGGGACACGGATACCGCCGTTCATCAGGCGGGTGAGGCGGCCAGGATATCCTACATATCGACCGGAGGAGGCGCTTTTCTGGAGGTGCTCGAAGGAAAGAGCATGCCGGCCGTGGAGGCCTTAGAGACCTGTGGGGGTGAGAGATGAGAAGGTGGATGCTCGCCGGCAACTGGAAGATGCATCTCACGATAGGAGAATCGACTGCCCTGGCACGGGCCGTTGTTGAGGGCACGCCGGGCGCATCCGACGGTGATGTAATCGTGGCGCCTGTTTTTACGGCGCTTGCGAGTGTGGCCGGTGTCCTCAAGGGGAGCCATGTCGCGATGGCTGCGCAGAACGTATTTTATGAGGAAAAAGGGGCATATACGGGGGAAGTGGCGCCGGCTATGGTGAAAGATGCGGGCTGCGTGTATGCTATTATAGGGCATTCGGAGCGGCGGAAATACTTCCACGAAACCGATGGGACCGTGAATGCGCGGATCAAAAAGGCCCTGTCTGCCGGTCTCAAGCCCATCGTGTGCGTGGGAGAAACAGAGGAAGAAAGAGAGAAGGGCGTCACCGAGTTCGTGATAGGGCAGCAGGTGAAAGTCGGGCTCTACGGAATCGACAGCCTGGAACACGTGACGGTCGCCTATGAGCCGGTGTGGGCAATAGGAACGGGCAAGAACGCCACGCCCGCTCAGGCCCAGGCCGTGCATGTTTTCATAAGGGGCCTGCTCAGCGACGCTTACGGCGGCACGGCCGCCGGCAGCGTAAGACTCCTGTACGGGGGAAGCGTCACACCGGACAATATCGGCCAGCTCATCAGTATGGAAGATATAGACGGCGCTCTCATAGGTGGAGCGTCCTTGAAATCTGAGAGTTTTATCAGTATAATAAAAACCGTTACTGGTAGGTAAAGATGACAACCGCAATAAGCATTATACATATTCTCGCCGCGATCGCCCTTGTCCTCATTGTGCTGCTGCAGACAGGACGGGGGTCCGAGATCGGAGCGGCTTTCGGAAGCGGGGCGAGCCAGACACTCTTTGGCAGCTCGGGGACGTCCGGTTTCATGACGCGGGTCACGACTATTGTCGTCATCGTCTTTATGCTGACCAGTCTCGTCCTGGCCATGATGTACAGCAGCGGCCGGTCCGTATCGTCGAGGACGTCGATTCCGGCTCCAATAGAAGAGAAGTTGCCGGCTAAAACGAAATAAAAGCGTGCCGATGTGGTGGAATTGGTAGACACACCATCTTGAGGGGGTGGCGGGGAGACCCGTGCGGGTTCAAATCCCGCCGTCGGCACCATGAGTTTGTGAGGGTATTCGAGGATCTCCAATGGGATATCATCGATTACCCTCATTTTTTTACTTTGCTGATGATCCGCTTTTCGGCCGCCCCCCGGCGCCTTCCGTGCGTCCGCTGCACCAGGTGAAGGCGAGGGTGGCCTTGGCAACCCCTCCATCCGCATGGGGAACCTTCAGGGAAACTTATCTATACCATAAAAATTAATGAATTGACTTGTACGGGTTGCCGAACATATCATGGAAAAAGAGAGCCCGATACGGACTGCGCGAGACCGGGGCAAGTGCCCGGGCAAGGGGACAAGATGGACATCTATCTGCCGATCGCCCACATGAGCATTAATGTCTTCTTCCTGATAGGTCTGGGCGGCCTGGTCGGTTTTCTCTCCGGTTTATTTGGCGTAGGCGGGGGGTTCTTGCTTACGCCTCTTCTCATCTTTGCCGGCATTCCCCCGATGGTTGCCGCCGCAAGTGATTCCAATCAGATCGTGGCCGCTGCTTCGTCCGGTGCGTATACCCACAGCCGCATGGGGAATGTCGATTTCAAGATGGGTATTGTTCTGCTCCTGGGCGGGATTACGGGCGGATCCGTGGGCGTGCAGATCATCAAGATGCTGGCGGCGTTAGGCGAAGTCGATTTTGTCATCAAGCTCGTCTACGTCGTTATCCTGGGAGTGATCGGTTCCTTCATGTTTATTGAAAGCCTCAACGCCTTGAGGGGCAGAAAGGATGTGAGAGAGTATACCGCACCTTCCGAACCCAAGGAATCGGGCCTGCGAAAGCTGGCGATGAAACTCCCGTGGCAGGTGAATTTCGACAAATCACGCCTGACTACTTCAGTTATATTCCCATTTTTTCTGGGAACGTTTGTAGGGATCCTGGCAGCCATCATGGGCGTCGGCGGAGGATTTATCATGGTCCCGGCGATGATCTACATCCTTGGAATGCCGACAATCGTCGCGATCGGCACCGACCTGTTCCAGATAGTGCTGACCTGCATCAACGTGACTATTCAGCAAGCGATCCGCAATCACACCGTCGATCTTATCCTGGTTGTTGTCCTCTTTTTCGGCTCGTCCGTCGGGGCCCAGGTCGGCGCCAGGGTAGGCAAGCGGCTCCGGGGAGAACAATTGCGTATTCTCCTGGCCATTATCGTACTGTTGGTAATGATCAAGATGCTGTACGATCTGCTCGTCACGCCGGGCAACCCTATCAGCCTCGCCGGTGGAGGAGGCGGCCACTGATGCGTCTCGCGATATTAGGTAGCATTTTGGCTGCCCTTCTCGTGACGGCCGCCGGGAGTGCTATGGCGGCCGCCGCAGAATCGGACGGGGCTCCGGTGCTGAAGATTGAGCCGCGCATCCTGGGAGGGTCCCTCTTCTCGAGGCATTACCAAACCGTGGTCATCACGGGGACCTGTCCGGAGAAGTGCGAGGTCGTCGTCAAAGTCATTTCACCGACCGGGGCTTTCAAATTAAACAAGGCAGGGAAAAGCCTGGGCTTCGTATGGGTTCCTTCCGGCCACGCGGAAGTTACGGAAATTCCCGTCATGTATGCCGTTTTGTGCTCGACCAAGATTTCGAGCATCCTTTCGCCTGCCGAGCAGGAGAGGGCCGGACTGTGCCCGGACTTCAGGGGGATTTACCAACAGGCCAAAATCAGATTCGAGAAAGATGTGCCCCGCGACGAACGCACCGCACTTCACAAAGAATACGTAGCCGGATTGATCAAAATATTCATGGAAGACGGGCTTTATCAGTACCGGGAAGGGGCCGTAAAGATGGACTCCCGTACGTTTACGGCCCGGCTGGTCTATCCTGCCAATGCCCCTCCGGGCGACTACAAAATATTTTGCTATGTGATTGAGGCCGGCAGAGCGCGTCTGCTTTGTCAGGACAAACTTCTGGTTAAATCGAGCCGGGAGGTTGAGTGGCTTTCGTACTATGCCCATGCCAAGCCGGCTATATACGGGATTTTTTCGGCACTGGTGGCAGTAGCGGTCGGCCTTCTGGTTGGAATTGTACTGGGGAGAAGAACGGGTCGCTAAAAGTCCTTCTTCTCTAAAGAGCCGCCCCTTCTTGAAGGGGGGTTTTTTCAAAGGTGTAGTTCCCCTTCATGAACGCCTGAACGTACCAGTCAACGATGTTGTCGCTATACATGACCGCGTCGAGCTGGCGAGAACAGCACATGAGCCGCCCCAGGTAGTCCAGTTTCTCTTCCGCATCCCGGCCTTCGTATTTCATGAGCCGGGCCTGCAGCCAGTCCCCTTTTATCTCCACCTCGAAATCCAGCTTCTTCAAAACCGCAGCGATGAACCGGACCCTGCGGGACCTCCTTTCCGAGCTGGACCCGCCTCCCATGAATTGGAACGTCACATAGTTGTTGTTCTTCACCTCCGAGCAATAGGCGTCGACCGTGCTGAAATGATACGCCAAACGGGAGCTGAAGTTCATATACTCAGAGGAGACAAGGGCGTAACTCTTTTCACCGAGAGGCGTACCGTAGCGACCGGCATCCGATAACGTATTGAGCATGACGGAGGCAAAGCCTTTCAGGTCCACCTCGCCAACCCTTATCCGGCACGCGTCCGGATGGGTAACTCCCCTCCACAGGGCTTTCATCGGGCGGGAGGTGATCTCTTCAGGCCGGACATCCCTGGTTTTGTCCTGGGAGGACAGGCCGCCGCCCAGGTCGATGATGTAGAGATTGGTCGCCAAATCAGTGATAAGCCTTCTGACGGGCTCGGCCGAAGACCGTTCGAATTCATGAAGATGGAACATCTCTTCCATGGCGACCTGATGAATAAAGCGGGTGAGGTCATGGAAGGTCCGGCAATTCTCCGGTTTAAAGGACTCCATCTTGGTATCCCATAAATTGAGCGCCGCGGTGAGCGAGAGAAACTGCTCCACTTTGTTGAGTATGGGGCTCTTCTTGCGTGCATCCTCTTCCTGCTTTTCCTCGCTCACTATCAATTCGTCCACCGCCTCATCGTAGACCCTGTTGCGATAGGCGTCTACCGTTACTATCTGGCCGGGCTTCAGCAGATCCGTAGCCCCCTTCGCATCGACAATGGTGGGTACCTGAGCTTCCCTGGCCAGGGAAGCCATATGGCCGGCCACATTTCCGTACTCGGCGATGATCGCCGAGGCTTGATGCATGACCGTGACGTATTTGGTGTTGGTCTGCTTGACGACCAGTACACCGCCGGCGGGGAATGTGTACAAATCTTCGTCCCCGGATACGAGGTGAACCGGACCGAACCCGATCCCCGGGGCGGCAACCACTCCCCAGTCGATCAAGACCCGTGCATAGGGATAGCGGTGAGCGTTTTCCTTCTTTTCCGTTGGAAGCGAGGATATCTTTAAAGGGCGGGTTTGGAGGATATAGACCTTTCCTTCCGCATCGATCGCCCATTCGATATCGCGGGGATTCTGGTAGTGGGCTTCGAGCAGGAGGGAGTGCTTAAAAAGCTCCTGTATCTCTTCTTCCCGAAGGCATGGCTGCCACTGCAATTCATCTGCGACAGGGACCTCGCTGACGCCCCCCGCCCTCTCACACACAAGCATGGCCTCCTGTCTGGGGACCCGTCTCTCCAGAACAAGACCATTTTCCCGGGAAACCACATACACGTTCGGGCTATCGTGTTCTGCAACGAGTTCCCCGAGTCCCCATTTGGCGCTGATGATCACGACGTTTCGGCCGACATTGTTGGGGTCCTGCGAGTACATCACCCCGCTGGCTTTGGGGCAGATCATGGCCTGGCAGGCCACAGCCATGGGGATGTCTTCCTCGTTGAATCCCTTTTCTTTCCAGTAAAAGATTGCCTGGGGAGTGAATTTGCTTGCCAGGATTTCTGTGTAAGCGGTAAGGAGGCGGTCGGGGGGAACATTGAGCGCCGTGGCATATTGTCCCGCAAAACTCATATCCGCGTCTTCCCCAATTGCGCTGCTCCGAACCGAGATCAAAATTTCCGCGCCTTCCGAGGCAGCCAGCCGGGCATAACCGCGGATAATCGCCTCCTCCAATTCCTCGGGCATCGGAGTCGTAAGAATCGCCTCCCTGATTTCCCGGCTGATCCGCTGCAGGGCCTGGGGGTCGTGAATATTCAGAGAGGCTAATCGTTTCTTGATCTCTTTCCCGAGCACCAGCTTGTCGATGAAGATTCTGTAAGCGTAAGTGGAGACGGCAAAGCCTTCCGGCACAGGGAGGTTCAGACGGTTGCGCATTTCCCCGAGATTGGCGTTCTTCCCTCCCACTATTTCCCCCATCCCCCCGGTAATCTCCTTAAATGGAATGGTCAAAGGCGAGGGCTGGATTTCTCGCACGCCGAAGAGCTTATGCTGTATCCCGCGGTCGATCTCTTCAAAGACGCGGTACAAGGAGCCGTAGCGGTTGGGAACGATGCTGTTCAGGCCTCCGATCATTTCAATCACGTTTTCCCGTATCTTGTTATAACTGTCCCGGATATACTGGCGGTCGAAGGCGTAATCTTTCCGCCAATATTTGTCACCTACATCTCCCATCACCTCCAGGGCGGCGTTATTTGCTCGCAGGAGTGCCTGAAAGGATTGAAAACGCTCCTTAAGAGTCGGCAGCTTCCCTTTCTTAAGATGTTTGAGAAAATTTAACATTGAACGTCCCTAAAACCTTGCTCCGTCGGTACGTGTCCCACACGCTCCTTCTCTTTGACCCGCTTTCCAGGAGACCTTCCGGCTACACCCGTGTAAAAATAGGGATATTCTTTATAGTATTCCACAGAAAAACTTCGTGATCAAGAAGGGTTGGCCGTGGCAAGGATTCTTCCCGAACCGGCAATTCCCCTCGAGTAGCCGAGCAAAAGAGCGGCCGTAGATCCTCCTTCCGCCCTGGGGTTCAGGCCGCGCATCCGGAAAACTTTCCGCTTCCTTCTTCCTTAAGCAAAACTTATCGATATGATAAAAATTAATGAATTGACTTATAATAACAGGTCTATCATTCTATCTTCAAGATCATGAATCATCGGAAAGACAAAGTTCATCGGTGAAATGATGATTCTTCAAGAACCGCAAGGGAATAGACTTTACGGGGAAGGGAGAGGGGCATTTTTCGTGAACGTATTTTCGCGCGGATGGGTTTTTTAAACCGGACATTGGATGGAGCAACAGCCCCGGCACCTGGGGGGAAGGGAGGAATGAATATGAGCGAGATTGGTCATGGCGGCAAGGAGATCGTAGAACGCATTCTGGATCCGCGTACTGCCGGAGAGAAGATTAAGGGGCTCAAAAAAGTCCCTGTGCGGGAGCAGATGGCCGTAGAGGTCATAGACATCGCGTATGGATTCTTTTCCCCGCTCCAGGGGTTCCTTGGCAAGAAGGATGTGGAGAGCGTGTGCAAGAAAATGCGTCTCGTGGACGGGACTGTCTGGTCCATCCCCATTGTCTTCGACATTTCCGACAAAGAGATTGCCGATTACGGGGTAAAAGAGGGTGAAACAGTCCTCCTCACCTACAAGGACAGCCCTATCGCCATCTTCGAGGTGGAGGAGATTTACGGGTACAACAACCAGGAGATGGCAAAGGATGTCTACGGGACGAACGATGAGAAGCACCCCGGGGTCAAGCTTACCAATCAATTCAAAGACAAGTTCCTCGGCGGAAAGATCACGATGGTAAGCAAGCCGATTATCAACGAGCCGTTCACGGAATTCCTGTTGACGCCTCTTGAGATGAGGAAAAAGATCAAAGAGAAGGGGTGGGTCCGGTCGGTTGCCCATCAGACCAGAAACGTACCCCACACCGGACATGAGTGGCTGATGAAAGGCGCCTGGCTGTCTACTTACGGCGAATTGCCGGTCGAGAAGATGCTGGTGGGGGTGGTCGTCAACGCGATCATCGGGGACAAACGGCCGGGTGACTACATCGACGAGGCTATCGTGTTGTGTCATGACGTGTTGAGAAAGGCAGGCTACTTCCGGGAAGATGTCCACCTGACCTCGATCGCCCTGTGGGATATGCGCTACGCCGGCCCCAGGGAGGCGGTTTTTCACGCGGCCCTGCGGGCTAATCTCGGCATCACCCATCACATGTTCGGCCGGGACCACGCAGGCGTGGGCACGTATTACGACCCGTATGACGCCCATCGCATCTTCGATCAGTTTAGTGAGAAGGACCTGAACATCAAGCCCGTGCGCGTGCTGGAATGGTGGTACTGCCCGGTATGCGCCGAGGTGACCTACATGGGCCTCTGCAATCACAAGGACAAGATCCAGAACTTCAGCGGCACCCTTATTCGCAGCATTATCCAGGATGGCGTCAAACCACCCAGACTGATCTTTCGGCCGGAGGTCTTCGATCTCATAGAGGAATGCGCGAAGAAGTATGGAATGGGTTCCGCGTATGTCACCAAAGAGTACCTGGCCAATAGGAACCCGGTGTTCACTTTTCCGAAGCTTTGATCTAATGCCACGAGAGGAGGGAGAAGATGGCTGAAACATTTCCAATCAATATCTGGATCAACGAGGAGAGATATCAGAAACTGCAGGAAGCGGGCCTTGGCGCGATGGCGCAGGAAATGCTTGCCGGGCTCAAGGTTCTGCGGGTTCCCACCACAGTGGAGCAGCGGGATAACATTCTGAAGAAATATCCGATGGCCAAGTACGACAGCGCCACCACCAAGAGCATCGAACTTCTGCCCAGGGATGCAAAGGACGGCATCTTCAGCCTGATTGTCGAGAAAAAAACCGTAGATGTGATTGGGGATTTTCTCAAGTGATGGAAGGGCGATGCACGAGTAGGACAGGACGGGCAAGGGGGCTTGCGTGAGGCAATCCCGAATAAGGAGGTGGGGTTACGAAAAGAGCACGTAGACAAAGAGATGAGAGGAGACGCAGTTCAACATCTTTCTAATAGGAGGGAGATAATGCCAAGCTATGTAATTATGGAGAAATGCGACGGATGCAAAGGACAGGACAAGACGGCCTGCCAGCACATCTGCCCGAATGACCTGATGGTCCTCAACAAAGAGACCATGAAAGCGTACAACCGGGCCCCCGAGATGTGCTGGGAATGTTACAGTTGCGTGAAGCTTTGCCCGCAGCAGGCGATGGACGTCCGCGGCTACGCGGATTTTACTCCCCTAGGGGCTTCGGCGGTGCCTCTACGCAGCTCCGACTCCATTCTGTGGACGGTCAAGTTCCGTAACGGCATGATCAAGCGGTTCAAATTCCCTATCAGGACAACAGCCGAGGGCTCCGCACAGCCGGATGGCGGGTGGGAGACCGGTTCGGACGACCTGAAGAGCCACATCCTTTTTTCCGAGCCCGGCTCTCTGGGCGTCGACGTACCTACGCTCAAGACAAAATAAATGATCCTAAGGAGGAATCTCTATGCAGCCTTTTGAAACTGTTGAGGTAACGACAGATCTCTTGATCTGCGGCGGAGGCATGGCTGCCTGCGGCGCGGCCGTGGAGGCGGCCTACTGGGCGAAGAAAAAGGGCCTCAAAGTGACGCTCGTCGACAAGGCCGCCATGGATCGAAGCGGCGCGGTCGCCATGGGCTTATCGGCCTTGAACCAGTATGTGGGAGTTGCCGAGGGTGACAATACGCCGGAAGAGTATGTGGACTATGTGAGGCAGGACCTCATGGGAATAACCCGCGAAGACCTCGTCTACGACATTGCCCGCCATGTTGATTCGACGGTCCATCTCTTCGAGAAATGGGGACTTCCCATCTGGAAGGGCGCCGACGGCAAGTATGTGCATGAAGGCCGGTGGCAGCTCATGATCAATGGCGAGTCCTATAAAATCGTGGTCGCGGAAGCGGCCAAGAATGCCCTGGGGATCGAAAACATTTACGAGCGGGTATTCATCGTCGAGCCCCTGATGGACGGCGACAAGATCGCCGGCGCCGTCGGATTCAGCACCAGGGAGAACAAGTTCTACGTGTTTAAGGCCAAGGCCGTACTCGCGGCCATGGGAGGCGCCGTCCACGTGTTCCGTCCCCGGTCTGTCGGCGAGGGCGCGGGCAGGTCCTGGTATCCGCCCTTCAACTCCGGCTCCAGCGCCTACTTTACGATCAAGGCAGGCGCCGAGATGACCTGCCAGGAAGTCCGCTTCATCCCGGTCAGGTTCAAGGATGCCTACGGTCCCGTCGGCGCGTGGTTCCTTCT
>Ga0326727_10011958_pt1 | contig 19960 bp, 12 predicted proteins | sample MB2enrmetagenome_FD_207643 | JGI IMG/M metagenome (GOLD analysis project Ga0326727, IMG submission 207643) | Lab enriched peat soil microbial communities from McLean, Ithaca, NY, United States - MB29MY | ecosystem: Environmental > Terrestrial > Soil > Wetlands > Peat | place: USA: New York...
CATCTTTGGGCCGGTAACCGACTGGGAGTGCCTATGCGGCAAATACAAGCGTATGAAGCACCGCGGTGTGATCTGCGACAAGTGCGGCGTGGAAGTGACAGTGAGCAAGGTGCGCCGCGAGAGGATGGGCCACATCGAGCTGGCGTCGCCGTGCTCGCACGTGTGGTTCTTCAAGGGGCTGCCTTCGCGCATCGGCCACTTGCTGGACATTTCCTTGCGCGATCTGGAAGCCATTCTTTACTTTGAGTCCTACGTGGTGGTCGATCCGGGCGACTCGCCGGCGAAGGAACGCGAGATCATCAAGGACGAGACCAAGTACCGCGAGCTGGATGCGCAGTTCCGTCCCTCGGGCTTTAAGGCGATGATGGGCGCGGAGGCTATCAAGGAGCTGCTCAAGCGCGTCAACGTCGATGAGTTGGGCATCGAGCTGCGCGAAAGAATGAAGACCGAGACTTCGGCGCAGAAGAAGCTCAAGTACGCCAAGCGCCTCAAGGTTGTCGAAGCCTTCCGCAAGAGCGATAACAAGCCGCACTGGATGATTCTGGACGTGCTGCCGGTGATTCCTCCCGAGCTGCGCCCGCTGGTGCCGCTGGATGGCGGACGCTTTGCCACTTCGGATTTGAATGACCTTTATCGCCGCGTGATCAACCGCAATAACCGCTTGAAGAAGCTGATGGACCTGCACGCACCCGAAGTGATTGTGCGCAACGAGAAGCGCATGTTGCAGGAGGCGGTAGACGCGCTCTTCGACAACGGCCGTCGCGGCCGTGTGCTGCGCGGCGCCAACAACCGCCCACTGAAGTCGTTGAGTGACACGTTGAAGGGCAAGCAGGGCCGCTTCCGGCAGAATTTGCTGGGCAAGCGCGTGGACTACTCAGGCCGCTCGGTAATCGTCGTCGGTCCGGAGTTGAAATTGCACCAGTGCGGATTGCCCAAGAAGATGGCGCTCGAACTCTTCAAGCCCTTCATCTATCATCGCCTGGAACAGACGGGCCACTGCACCACCATCAAGCAGGCTAAAGAAATGGTGGAGATGCAGGAGCCGGTGGTGTGGGACATTCTGGAAGAGGTCATCAAGGACCATCCGGTGCTGCTGAACCGCGCGCCCACGCTGCATCGCCTGGGCATTCAGGCCTTTGAGCCGGTGCTGGTGGAGGGCAAGGCGATCAAGATTCACCCGCTGGTCTGCACGGCCTTCAACGCCGACTTCGACGGCGACCAGATGGCGGTTCACATTCCACTCTCGCCTGAGGCGCAGATTGAGGCCAGCGTGCTGATGCTGGCGTCTCACAATATTCTTTCGCCGGCCTCGGGCCAGCCGATTACCGTGCCCTCGCAGGACATGGTGCTAGGCCTCTACTACCTGACCAAGGCCAAGAAGAACGCCAAGGGCGAGGGGCGCGTCTTCGCCAACACGGAAGAGATCCTGATGGCTCTCGAAGCCAAGGAAGTGGAGACGCTGTCGCCGATCCGGCTGCGTTACACGGGCCCGGTGCTGGACCTGACCACGGCATACGACGATCAGGACCTGACGCACATTGAGCCGGTGGACTTCAACAAGCAGTACATCTCGACGACGGTGGGCCGCGTGATTCTGAACGACGCGCTGCCGGAGGGAATGCCGTTCATCAACGGCCTGTTGAAGAAGAAGGGCATCGGACAATTGGTGAACTATTGCAATCAGAACCTGGGCCTGGAAGTGACGGTGGGGATGCTGGACCGCATCAAGGAGCTGGGCTTCCAGTTCGCCACGCGCTCGGGACTTTCCGTGGGCCTGGACGACATGGTGATTCCGGACAGCAAGTACTCCGTAGTGGATGAAGCCGACAAGAAAGTGATCGAGGTCCAGAAGCAGTACATGGACGGCGCCATCACCAACGGCGAGCGCTCGAACAAGGTGATCCAGATGTGGTCGGCGGTGACCGAGAAGGTTGCCGACGAGATGTTCGACAACATGAAGCGCGCGGACGACGAAGGCGTCTTCAATCCGATTTACATCATGGCCGACTCCGGCGCGCGCGGATCGAAGCAGCAGATTCGCCAGCTTTCTGGTATGCGCGGCCTGATGGCCAAGCCATCGGGCGAAGTGATTGAAACGCCCATCACGGCGAACTTCCGCGAGGGGCTGACTGTGCTGGAGTACTTCATCTCGACTCACGGCGCGCGCAAGGGACTGGCGGATACGGCGTTGAAGACAGCTGACTCCGGCTACCTGACGCGCCGCCTGGTGGACGTGGCCCAGGACGTGATTGTGACCGAGTACGATTGCGGCACTGTCGAGGGCATTTACGTCGGATCGATCGTCGAGTCGGGCGAGATTATCGAGCCTTTGAGAGACCGTATCATCGGCCGCGTGTCGCTGGAACGCATCAAGGATTACGACGGCAACATTGTGGTGGATTTGAATCAGGGCATCGACGAGGACATAGCTTCGGCGATTCAGGGCGCGGGCGTGGAGAAGGTAAGGATTCGCTCGGTGCTGACCTGCGAGTCGCGGCGCGGCGTCTGCGCGCTCTGCTACGGGCGCAACCTTGGCTCGGGGCGCATGGTAGAGCTGGGCGAGACCTGCGGCGTGATCGCCGCGCAGTCCATCGGCGAGCCGGGAACGCAGTTGACGATGAGAACCTTCCACGTGGGAGGCACGGCCAGCCGCGTCTCCGACAAGTCGCGTCTGGACGCCAAGAACAACGGATTTGTGCGCTTCATCAATCTGAACTTTGTGGAGAGCAAGGACGGCACGCTGGTGGCCATGAACCGCAACGGCTCGCTGGCCATTCAGGACGAGCGCGGCCGCGAGAAGGAGCGCTACCAGGTGGTTTATGGCGCGCGCCTCAAGGTGAAGGACGGCGAACACGTCGTGCTGGGCCAGTTGCTCGCCGAGTGGGATCCGTACACCTACTCGATCCTCACCGAGATAGGCGGCGCGGTGCAGTTCAAGGACTTGCAGGAAGGCATCACGCTGAACGAAGAGGTGGACGAAGTGACCGGCCTCTCTCGCTGGGTGGTGGCCGATGCGCCGGACGAGAAGCGCCAGCCAGCCTTCGTGGTGAAAAACTCCAAGGGGCACAAGCGCTATCTGTTGCCGCGCGGCGCTCACCTGATGGTGCAGGACGGCGACGATGTGGGGCCGGGCGACGTACTGGCAAAGATTCCCAAGGAGAGCACGCGCACCAAGGACATCACTGGAGGCCTGCCGCGCGTAGTCGAGCTCTTCGAGGCGCGCAAGCCGCGCGAGACAGCCATTATCTCGGAAATTGACGGCGTGATTCGCTTTGGCGAAGTCAGCAAGGGCCAGCGCAAGATTTACGTGACCGCGGATAACGGCGACGAGAAGGAATACTCGGTGCCGCGCGGCATTCACGTGAATGTGCAGGAGGGCGAGCGTTTGCGCGCCGGCGATCCGCTGATGGACGGGCCGCTGAACCCGCACGACATTCTGAATGTGTTGGGCGAGAAGGAGCTGCAATCTTACCTGGTGAACGAGATTCAGGAGGTCTACCGCCTTCAGGGTGTGGCCATCAGCGACAAGCACATTGAAGTGATTGTGCGGCAGATGCTGCGCTGGGTGCGCATTGACGAAGTGGGCGACACGAACTTCCTGCTGGAGCAGCAGGTGGATCGCTTCCGCTTCCGCGAGGAGAACGATCGCGTGCTGAACAATGGCGGCCGCCCGGCAATTGGCCGTCCGTTGCTGCTGGGCATCACCAAGGCGTCGCTTTCGACCGACAGCTTCATCAGCGCGGCGAGCTTCCAGGAGACGACCCGCGTGCTGACTGAGGCCAGCATCAACGGTGCAATCGATAACCTGCGCGGCCTCAAGGAAAACGTGATTGTGGGACGGTTGATTCCCGCTGGCACGGGCCTGGAGTACTACCGCAACGTCAAGCTCTCACCGGAGCTGGAAGAGGCGGCGGCTCGCGTGCAGCAGGAGGTGACGGCTGAGATGGAAGCCGCCGAGCGCGAACTGGAGCTGATGCGCCAGGAGGGCGAGGCCGAGGAGATGGCGGCGGAATAACCACCTGCGGTGGGGCCAATCGCTCGCTATTCGCTCGCATGGGTTACTTTGTCTGAGCTCAGTATTTGACCCGCGTGGTGGGGCCAGCACGCCTTCGACAAGATCTGTCCGGGGTGGAACTACAGATCTTTTACTGAATGAAAGGCCCGGTGCAAGCCGGGCCTCTTCTTATGCGCGGCTTTTCAGCGCGGGATCGGTATGCGAGGCTTCCGCCGGCGTCTCAGTCGCTTGCCTCTTGGCGTTCTTTACCGCATACATGGCCGCGTCGGCGGCGCTCAGCAGACTGTCTTGTGTAGCACCGTCCTGCGGGAAGAGTGCAACGCCGATGCTGGCCTCGCCATGGATGAGGTGGTCCTCAATCCTAAACGGCTTATCGAAGCAGTGCTTCAGCCGGGCGACGATTGGATTCAGGTTCATTTGCCCTTTCTGCGGCGAGATCAGCGCCGCGAATTCGTCACCACCCAGCCGTGCCAGCATGTCGCTGCCCGACAACTGACGGCTCATGCGACGGGCCACCGCCTGGAGGAAAAGGTCTCCGACATGATGGCCGTAGGTGTCGTTAATAGGCTTGAATTTATCCAGATCAATGTAGATCAGGCCCAGAATGCCGCCGGATTTTTCCGCCTGCTCGATTTGCGCATCGATGAATCTCCCCATCGCGAAGCGGTTGGGGATGTCGGTGAGCAGATCGAACTCGGAGCGGCGGCGCAGATCGGTATAGAGCCGCCGGGTTTCCATGGCCAGCGTTGCCAGGCGCGCCCCTGTTTGGAGCGCCTCCAGTTCGCCGGCGACCGGCAGCGTTTGCGGATGGAATCCGGCATAGATCGCTCCCAGCGCCGGACCGGAGCGGGCAGGAATCTCCGCGCGGACAATGCGCAGGCTGCTCTGCTCGTTCGGGCTAGCGCCCAGCTTTGCTCCATCGGCGGTCTCGCACCAGCAGGGTGCTCCGGCCAGCGTGGAGGAGACCATGGCTGTAATCGCTTCGAGGATTTCGGGCAAGGGCCGCGATCCGTTAATGTCTTCGAGGATGCTGCTGCGGCTGCGTTCAAGGGCGGCCAATGCGGCCGTTTGCCGGCGCACCTTGTGCTCTATTGCCCAGCCCCGGATGCCTGCTGCAACCAGCAATACGAGCAGCAGGAATACGATGATTATGAGGTTGCGAATGTTCAACATGGATGGTTTGGCGACAAACGTAATGTCGTCATAATTGCGCAACAGGATATTGAAGGGTATCTGGGCGGTGAATGGATCGGAGTTTTCCTGGATGCAGATTCCGGTTACCCGGATTCTGGAGCCCAGCGGAATCACCTTGGTAGCCGGATCTGGACTGTCCGGGTGACGGTAAATAGCGGAGAAGAGCTTGCCTTCAATGGCCATTACATACTCATCCTGCGAAGCTTCCCGCACCTCGGTGACAACCTGGCCTTCAATGGAAATAAGCTCGTTGTGAAGGCCGGGCGAATCGTAACCCACGAGAGAAAGTGTCTGCCAGGTCACCGCATGCGGCGTGACCGGCGCGAACGTGTGGCTGTCTTGAATTTCGCCATGCGAGAGATTGACAAAGCCGTCGTGGACTTCGGGAAAGCCGGTTGCGTCCGCGGCGTCGCCGATCCGCAAGGGTTCGTAAGTCAGTGTATTGATCCAAATGCTTTTGTCGCCATTCTGCAAGACAACGGCATAGCCGGGCAAATAATATGTGATGGTTCCATGAACCAGGACTCTGGGAGTGGAATCGTTCGAATGATAGACGGCAATCACCCGGTCTATCGGGGTTTCGGGGAGGCTCCATGGGCCGGAGCTGGAGCGCTGGATGACCTTGACATCGGAAAGCGACTGAATGTGCATATGAATCCCGGTCTGATTCATCTTGGTGTCAAAGATCTCCGCGGCGATTCCGGTCACTTCCACTTCGGCATCCAGCAATCCCTGGAGAGCGATGGCATCATCCCCTTCCACATCCGCGGTAAGATAGCCGCCATCCATGTGCATCTGCAGGCGCATAAAGTACACCGGCGCTTCCGGGCTTAACTTTCGGTCTGCCGCGCGGATCGTTGCGCGCACCGTAACCAGCCTGCCATTGGTTTCAGAGCGGATCATCTCTTCGAAGCTGGCCGGTACCGCCTTGGGCACGGCGCCATGGCCCAGAAGGGTGATACTATCGGCCTCGACAATCGGCGAGAAGCTTTTTCGCGTCTTTCCTCGCACCTCAACGCGGTCGCCAGGGATGAGTTTGAGAGGTGTGGGATAACCCACATAAACGCCCGCGCCGCCATCCTGCATAAACAAAATCCGTTCATAGCTGCGGTTGTAGGTCACCGTGGCCTGGAAGACGACGGGGATGCCCTTGCTGGCTTCGGCGTTCGTGAGTTGAGTCACGGCGCGCACAGAGGTCAGTGTGGCAGGCGCATCTGCCCAGGCAGCCGTAGCCCAGCCGAGAAGGATCGCGATCACGGGAATCATTCTATTCATTGCGAAAAACCTATCGAACTGTCTCCCGATTCTTTGGCACATGAGAATCATATCGGCAAGAATCCCCTACCAACCAACTCGTCACAAAGAAAGCGCCTATCACGATTTCCGCTTGGCGTTCTTCACCGCGTACATGGCCGCGTCGGCCGCGCTCAGCAGGCTGTCCCTGGTGACGCCGTCCTCCGGATAGATAGCGGTGCCGATGCTGGCCGAACCCTTGATGATATGACCTTCGATGACAAAGGGGGCGTCGAAGCAGCCTTCCAGCCTGGCAACGATCTTTTCCAGGTCGAAACGGCCACGCGGGAGCGAGACCAGAGCGGCGAATTCGTCTCCGCCCAGCCGGGCCATCATATCGCCGCCCAGCAACTGGTCGTTCATACGCATGGCGATTCCCTGTAGGTAGATATCTCCCACGTGGTGGCCGAAGGTGTCGTTGATCGACTTGAATTTGTCGAGGTCTATATAGATCAATCCGAATATGCCGCCCTGGCCCGCGTCTTGAATCATAACGTCAAGGCGCTTGTGCAGAGAGAAGCGGTTGTAAATATCGGTGAGCAGATCGAACTCCGAACGGCGGCGCAGGTCGGAGTAGAGCCTTCGGGTTTCGATGGCCAGGGTAGCCAGCCGCGCCCCGTTGGAGAGACCTTCAATCTCGCGGACGGCTGGCGGCGTCTCCGGAGTGAGTGCGGCAAAGAGCGCCCCCAGCGCCGGGCCGGAGCGGGCAGGAATCTCCTCACGGACGATGCGCAGGTTATGCGGCTCCGGCGGACAATTTCCCACCATCGATCCATCCCCGACTTCGCACCAGCAGGGAGCGCCCTCCAGCCTGAAGGAGATCATGGCCACAATCTCCTCGAGGATTTTGGCCAGCGGCTGCGATCCGTTGATGTCCTCGAGGATGCGGCTGCGCTTCTGTTCGAGCAGCGCCGCGCGCCGTTCCAGAGCAGCCTCCGCCTCGATGCTGACAGCCAGCGCGACAGTCTTCTGGTGCACCTTGCGCTCCAGAATCCAGCCTCGCGCGCCTATAATAACGACGATCACGAAGAGCAATCCGATGGCAAGAAGGAGGTTGCGGACATTCAACGGAGAGGGGTTCTGAATCAATGCAATATCGTCGTAGGAGCGCAACAGGATATGGAAGGGTATCTGGGTGGTGAATGGATCGGAGATTTCCTGAATACAGATGCCGGTTACACGAATTTTCGAACCCAAAAGAATAGTCTTGGTGGAAGCAACCAAATTTGCCGGATGATGGAAAAGTGCAGAGAAGAGCTTGCCATCAATAGCCAAGACAAACTCATCACGCGAAGCTTCATGCACCTCGGTGATAACCTGGCCTTCAATTGAAATGAGATCGTCGTGATGGCCGGGCGAATCATAGCCCATGAGCGAAAGTGTCTGCCAGGTCACCGCAATCGGCGTCACCGGCGCGGGTATGTGGCTGTCTTGAATTTCTCCGCGCGACAGATTGACAAAGCCGTCTTGGACTTCGGGAAAGCCGGTTGCGTCCGCGGCGTCCCCAATCTGCAAGGGTTCGTACGTCAGGGTATTGATCCAAATGCTCTTGTCGCCGTTCTGCAAGACAACGGCTGAACCGGGCACGTAATAGGTGATGGTTCCATGAACACGGACTCTGGGGGTGGAATCGTACAAATGATAGACGGCGATCACCCGATCCATCGGGGTTTCGGAGAGAGTCCATGGGCTGGAGCTGGCGCGCTTGATGATCTTGACGTCAGAAAGCGACTGAACCTCAAGATGAACCCCGGTTTGATGCATCTTGCTGTCGAAGAGTTCCGAGGCGATTCCGGTCATTTCCACTTCGGCATCCAGTAACCCATGGAGTGTTGCGATGGCGTCTTCGCCTTCCACATCCGCGACAAAAATGCCGCCATCCGTGACCATCTGCAGGCGCATAAAGGAGACCGGCGCTTCCGGGCTTAACTTCCGGTCCGCTGCGCTGATCGTCGCGCGCACCGTGACCAGCCTGCCATCGGTCTCGGCACGCATCATCTGGTCGAAAGTGGCCGGCTCCGCTTTCGGCACGGCGCCGTGGCCCAGAAATTTGACGCTATCGGCACTCACAATCGGAGAGAAGCTTTTCTGCGTTTTTCCTCGCACTTCAACCCGGTCGCCAGGGACCAGTTTGAGAGGGGTTGGGTAGCCGACATAAACGGCGTAGTCGCCCTCCTGCACATACAAGAGCCGCTCATAGCTGCGGTTGTAGGTCACCGTGGCCTGGAAGGCGACGGGCAGCCCCTTGCTGGCCTCGGCATTGCTCAGTGCACGAATGGCCTGCACGCTCGTAAGCGTGGCGGGCGCGGCAGCCCAGGCAGCCGAGGCCCAGCCGAGAAGGATCGCGAGTGCGGGTATCAGTCTCTTCATCATCGTGAAAACACCGCTAAGTCAGCAATTCTCCTTACGGTTTCTCATCGCTCTATCGGCAGTCTGCTCCTTATGGTACACCATGGCACAAAAAACCCTGCCCAGCATTGCAGTGCGCGGGCTCTATGCCGGGTTCTCTTCGGCTTGGCGCTTGCAGCGTTTTACCTCGTACATGGCGGCGTCGGCGGCGCTTAGCAAACTGTCTTGTGTAGCGCCATCCTCCGGAAAGAGAGCAAAGCCGATGCTGGCCTCGCCACGCAGTGTATGTCCCCCCACGACGAATGGATCATCGAAGCAGTGTTTCAGCCTGGCAACGATTGTGTCGAGGTCGGCGCGGCCATTGTTGAGCGAGACCAGCGCGGCGAACTCGTCTCCTCCCAGCCGCGCCAGCATATCGCCGCCCAGCAACTGGCGGCTCATGCGCGCGGCCACTGCCTGGAGGAATAAGTCACCCACGTGATGGCCATAAGTGTCGTTGATGGGCTTGAATTTGTCCAGGTCGATGTAGATCAATCCGAGGATTCTGCCGGATTGGCGCGCCTCATCGATCTGCGATTCGATAAATTTCTCCATCGCGAAGCGGTTGCGGATATCGGTGAGCAGATCGAACTCCGAGCGGCGGCGCAGATCGCTGTAAAGCCGCCGGGTTTCAATGGCCAGAGTAGCCAGCCGCACACCGTTTTGGAGAGCTGCAGTTTCGCGGTCGCGCGGCGGCGTCCGTAGGTCAATTCCGGCATAAAGCACGCCCAGCACCGGTCCGGATCGGGCAGGAATCTCCTCACGGACGATGCGCATACCTTCTTGCTCCGTCGGGTATCTTCCCAGCCTCGCTCCATCGGTAATTTCGCACCAGCAGGGTGCGCCCTCCAGCATGGAGGAAACCATCTCCGCGATCTTTTCGAGGATCTCGGCCAGGGGGCACGATCCATTGATGTCCTCGAGAATGCTGCTGCGGTGCCGCTCCAGTTCCGCCTCGGCTTCCCTCTGCGCCGACATCGCGGCGGTCTGCCGGCGTACCTTATGTTCCAGTGCCCATCCTCTGGCGATCACGACGAAGACGACGATGAGCAGCAGACCGAGAGCCAGAAGGAGGTTGCGCGTGTTGATCAGAGAGGGCCGCGCGACGATGACTATATCGTCATAACTGCGCAGAAGAATATTGAAAGGCACATGCGCGGTAAAGGCGTTGGAGTATTCCAGGACGCAAATGCCGGTCACACGAACGTTGGAGCCCAGAGGAATCACCCTGGTGGACGGACTCGGATTATCGGGATGGCGGTAGATGGCGGAGAAGAGCTTGCCGTCGGCCGACAGAACCAGCTCATCCAGTGAAGCCTCTCGCACCTCGGTTTCAACCCGGCCTTCAATCGAAACCAGATCGTCGTGATGGCCGGGCGAGTCGTATCCTCTGGGTGACATGGTCTCCCAGGTTGCCGCCAGCGGCGTGACCGGTGCGGGTATGAGAGTATCCCTCACCTCGCCATGCTCCAGGTTGAGAAAGCCATCATGATTATCCGGGAAGCCGGTTGCATCCGCGGCGTCGCCTATCCGCAAAGGGTTGTGAGTCTGGGTTGCGATCCAAATGCTCTTGGCGCCGTCCTGCAACACCACGGCTGAACCGGGCAGGTAATAGGTGATGGTTCCATGAACCCGGACCCTGGAAGTGGAATCGCTACTATGAAAGACCGTGATCACCCGATCCATCGGGGTGACGGGAAGAGCCCATGGACTGGAGTCAGCGCGCTTGATGATCCTAACATCGGAAAGCGATTGAACATGGATCAAAATTCCGGTCTGATGCATCTTGCTGTCGAATTCTTCCGAGGCGATACCGGTGAGTTCCACTTCGGTATCCAGTAGGCTTTCTAAAACGCCGACATCGTCGCTGTCCACATTTGCGTCGAAATAGCCTCCCTCCATGAGCAATTGCAGGCGCATGAAGTGCACCGGCGCTACCAGGCTTAGCGACAGGTCCGCTGTGCGGACAACGCCGCGTACGGTCACCAGCTTGCAGTCGGTCTCCGCGCGGATCATCTGATCGAAAGTGGCCGTCACCGCTTTCGGCAAGGCGACGCGGCCCAGCAACTTGACGCTATCGGCAAGCACAATGGGATTGAAGCTTTTCTGTGTTTTTCCTTTTATCAGCACGCGGTCGCCGGGGACCAGTTTGAGATCGTTCGGATAGCCAATATATATGGCCGCGTCGCCATCCTGCACAAACAAGGTTCTTTCATATCCGCGGTAGTAGGTAACCGTGGCCTCGAAGGCGACGGGCAGCCCGTTGCTGGCCTCGGCATTCGTGAGGGCACGAATGGCTTGCACGGTCGTGAGCGTGCCGGGCGGCGCGGCCCAGGCGGCCGCTGCATAGGCCAACAAGACGGTGATCGTTAAAATCAGTCTCTTCATCGAAAAGTACCGGGACGGCATCGATGTTGTGTTGCCAAACGCCCTTCCTTCTAGTCGGCAGCCTTCGCCGAACAATCATACTCGCTGGGATTGGCAAAAGGCCAGAAGCGAGCCGAATGCCCGGATAATTAAAGCGTCCTCATTCTACTCCATCAAAAATTGTGTTGATGACCCTTTTGGGACAGGGCGCAGCATTGGGGAGGAAGATGTCGCGAGAGGTTCTAAACTGAATCATAGGATATCTTGGTGCTCAATACGGTAATCAGAGAACAAAATGGCAAATAAACTTCGAGTTGGAGTTGTTTTTGGCGGACGGAGCGGGGAGCATGAGGTTTCGCTGCTCTCGGCGGCCTCGATTTTGCAGGCGATAGACCGGCGAAAATATGACGTAGTGCCGATCGGCATCAACAAGGCCGGACACTGGCTGACTTCAGGGGCCGCGCAGGGGCTGCTGGAGGGCACCGGGACGGCTTTGGGCGTCGGCAATGAACCCGGTCCCACACCAAAGAAGCTGCGGGCGGGTGATCCCGCGGCTACGCCGGGAGCGCGGGTGCTGGCCGAGGGACAGCCCACGCTGCTGGCGCCGGAGCCGGAGGATTCGGCCGCTTCGGCGCTTGTTCATGGAGGAACGGCGGCACTGGATAGTCATGCGGCGCTGGGCAGCCAGTCCCTGGACGTGGTCTTTCCGGTGCTGCATGGAACCTTCGGCGAGGATGGAACCATTCAGGGGCTCTTCGAGCTGGCGGGGATTGCCTACGTCGGCTCGGGCGTGCTGGGGTCGGCGGCCGGCATGGACAAGGACGTGATGAAGCGGCTCTTCGCCCAGGCTCGGCTTCCGATGGTCAAGCATGTCACGCTGCTGCGCGCCGAGTGGGAGCGCTCGCCAAAAAAATCAATCGCGCAGGTTGAGGCGGCGTTGAAGTATCCGGTCTTTGTGAAGCCGGCCAATCTGGGTTCGTCGGTGGGAATCACGAAGGCTCACAATCGCGCTGAACTGGGGCCGGCGCTTACCGAAGCTGCGAAGTTTGACCGCAAGCTGGTCGTCGAGCAGGGCGTGGGCGGCAAGATGGCCAAGGCGCGCGAGTTCGAGGTTGCGGTGCTGGGCAACGATGATCCGCAAGCCAGCGTGGTGGGCGAGATCATCCCCGGCAAAGAGTTCTACGACTACGAGGCCAAGTACCTCTCGGAGGGTTCGGTGCCGGTGATTCCGGCTAAACTGAGCAAGGCCAAGGCGAAGCAGATTCGGGAGATGGCCGTCGCCGCCTTCCGCGCCTGCGACCTGGCTGGCCTGGCGCGGGTGGACTTCCTGATGGAGCCGGAGGGCAAGCGGCGCATTTATCTGAACGAGGTGAATACCATGCCGGGATTTACCAGCATCAGCATGTACCCCAAGCTGTGGGAGGCCACGGGGATCAGCTACAAGGAGCTGATTACCCGGCTGATCGAGCTTGCTCTGGAACGCCACGCGGAGAAGAGCCGGACGATTTACAGCAGGGACTAGTTGTCAGTTCTCAGATTTCAGTACTCAGTTTTTGGCGCCCGGGAACTCTTTCCCTCTCAATGGTGTCTAAACAGAGAGTACAGAGCGATAATGAACTTGGATGGCAGTCTGTTGATTTCACCGCATATTGCTGAGAACTGACAACTGAGAACTAAAAGGTACTTCCATGACCCTGCTCGACGCTCCAGAGTTTGATGAGGTCCATGAACGCCGCCGGCTGGCAGTTTTCTACACCACGGCGGGGCTGCTGTTTGTGCTGTTTATCGGCTTTTGGCTGGCGGCCGGCCGCCCGGTGGACTATCCCTGGTTCTGGTATAACCACCTGCGGGGCAGAATTACCGTGAACAGCTTTCTCACGGCAGTCGAGAAGAACGACCTGCCGGCGGCTTATGGCATCTGGATTCACGACAAGAACTGGCAGCAGCATCCGGCGGCTCAGCAAACGTACACCTTTGGCCGCTTCCAGCAGGATTGGAGTTCCCACAGCCCGGACAACGAATATGGCGCCATTCAGAGCCACAGAATTGTCGAGGCCACGATGCATGGCAATGTGCTGCTGATGGCCATCTACATCAACGGGCGCAAGAGCAAGGCGCTCGATCTGGACTACGATCCCCAGTCGCACACACTGAACTTCTCGCCCGACGATGTGCAGCTCTACCTGGGGCCGTAGGGAGCTTGGCCAGCGAGTCAGCAGGTCAGCGGAGTTAGCGGTGTTCGCCCGGAGATTAGCTTGGATAATCTCCATTTTCTTCGCCGCAAGGCGCTGAAGATGGAGACCTTTGTCTTTATCAGGCAGAGTGTGCGGCCTTCAGCTCGCTCAGCGTCTTCTCCAGGCTGGCAATATCTTCCACATTCAATCCGGGCTTTTGTTCTGAGTCGATCTGTTTGAGCAAGCCGCAGAGGACCTTGCCGGGAGCCATCTCGATAAACGTATCCGCGCCCGCGGCGATCAGCGATTTCATGCAATCGACCCAGCGGACCGTGCCGGTGACCTGGCGGGTGAGGGCGTCGAGAACCTCCGCGGCGGTGGCGACCATGCCGCCTGTGACGTTGGCGGCGACTGGGATATGGGGATCGGTCAGCTCAATTGCACCGAGAACCCGCGCCACTTCCTCCTGCGCGGGCTGCATCAGGGCGCAGTGGAAGGGCGCGCTGACGGGGAGCATGACGGCGCGGCGAGCGCCTTTGGCCTTGGCGATCTCGGCGGCCTTCTCGACCGCCGCCAGCGCACCGGAGATGACCGTCTGAGTGGGCGAGTTGAAGTTGGCGGCGGAGACGGTTAAGCCGGTCTCCTGGGCGGCTTCGGCGCAGGCCTCGGCCACCTGCTCCGGGGTGAGCGAGAGGATGGCGGCCATTCCTCCCTGGCCGGCGGGAACGGCCAGTTGCATCGCCCGTCCGCGCGCCCGGACAAAACGCACCGCGTCGGCGAACGAGTAAGTCCCGGCGGCCACGTGGGCGGACCACTCGCCCAGCGAGTGACCGGCGGCCAGCGCCGGCTCAATTCCATGCAGGGCCAGCACGCGCAGCGTGGCGACGCTCACCGTCAGAATGGCCGGCTGGGTATTTTCCGTCAGCTTGAGCACTTCCTCCGGCCCCTCGAAGCAGAGCTTGGAGAGCGGGAAGCCGACGGCCTCGTCGGCCTCGGCGAAGGTCTCGCGGGCAACGGGAAAGCGCTCGGCAAGTTCGCGACCCATGCCTACGGTCTGCGATCCTTGCCCCGGAAATAGAAACGCAATTTTGTTAGACATTGCAGAGATAATTTTACCGGATAGGGACGGATAAAACGCAATGGAGGCTATTCTTTATGCACTTTATGCAAGGGGAGATAGCTTTGCAAGGGCGCGGCAGCAGCTCCCGGGTGTATTCGACCTAATAGACTTATCCTATTCAGAGGATTCCTACACTGCCGGCCAGCGATAATGCCCAGCGGCACACTCCGGATAAAACACTTCGTCGCTGCACGGCTCTCACCCTCGTTTATCGAAGCTCGTAGAGCGTGCTGCCGTGAGCCGGCAAGGTCACGGTCACTTCCTTCGATTCCTTGAAGCCGCCTTCGCTCCACACGTTCTGGGCCAGATGCTTGCCGCCCTCCAGGCCAAGCTGCTTCCAGCTCGCCTTCAGCGTCACCGGCGTGTCGGCGAGGTTGAAAAAGCCAAAAAACTCCGCGTAATTCCTTGCGCCCGGTTCATTGATTGTTGCCCGCCACACACGCGCGTTTGCAAAGCCCGCGCCCAGGCCGGCAACATCAACCGGATGGCTGTACGTCACATTCTGATTCATGAAAAGGACCGACTGATTATTGATCAACGACCGCGTAAAATCATCCAGCCTGGTCAGATTCGCGCCCAGAATCAGCGGCGAGCGGGCGATGGCCCAGAGCGTGAACTCGCTCTGCTGCTCGTCGTGCGTCAGCCGCGACTGGCGCGGCTCGCCCCATCCCGGATGCGGTCCCAGCCAGCCCCAGGGCAGCATATCGGCATCCGGCCAATTGCCGGGCTTGACGTAAGTAAACCACTTGGCTATGCGGTCGAACTCGCCGCGCAGGCCAAAGGGAAACTCGTCCCATTCGGGCTTGGACGGCAAGACCCAGCCGTCCCAGTGATCGTTGGTGATGCGCCACATCTGCGCATATTCGGCCACCTCGGCGGCGTGTTCGAGCTGCGTCGGCCCCGGCGACAAACTCAGCACAATCGGCCTGCCCGTCTTGCCGATCGCCGCGGCAATCTGGCGAATCTCAGTGGGCCGGTAGGGATGGTCGCTGATGCAATCCACCTTGATGAAGTCCAGGCCCCAGCCGGAGTAGAGCCTGAGCATCGAGTCGTAGTAAGCCTGACCGGCGGCGTTATCGGCCACGCCCCAGTTGCCATCATCCCAGCCGCAGGGCGAGTTGAGATCGGCGGCATCGGCGGCATGAAAGCTCGTTCCCGCAATCGGCAGATTCGCTTTCACCGCATCCCGCGGAATCCCGCGCACAATATGGATGCCGAACTTCAGCCCCTGCGCGTGAACCCAGTCGGCCAGCGGCTTGAAGCCCGCGCCATTCGCCGAGTCTGGAAAGCGGCTCACCACCGGAAGCAGAATCCCATTCCCGTCCAGCAGATATTTCTTGTCTGCCAGGTTGCGGCCGTTGGGGTTCTCCATGTACCAGCCTTCGTCGATCACCGCGTACTGCCAGCCGAATTGTTTCACCGTGGCCAGGACCGTGGCATTGGCTTTGAAGTCAGCCTCGTTGATGGTCAGCCCATAGGCGTCCCAACTGTTCCAGCCCATCGGCGGCGTGGGTGCGGGGTTCTGCGCGGGAGCGAGCGTGGCGGCGACGACGAAGAGAAGAGCGGCGAGAAAACAGCGTAGGCGGTCCATGCCGGAACAATACCACAATCGCCGGGAGATCCGCAGTAATCCGGAACGCCCGGTGGGCGGATTCAAGGTACAAGTGCAACGCCGTTTTGCTGTCAGTCGTCCGCCGCTATTGCCGACCCACGATGTATGAAACAGAGTGCAACATCTCTCCCGAGGGAGAAGCGAGAATAGCTTACATTGGTTCTCCCGGAGGGAGAAAATGAAAATAGCCCCGGGTGAAACCCGGGGTAATCGAACACCACAACCCCACCGTCCCGTAGGGCCGGAGCGAAATTCTTAATGAGAGTACACTTTATTGAAATCAACAACTTGTAACTTGCACAGAAAGTAGTTTTTTTTGCGAAACCGGCCTATGGTACTGTGCGATAAGCTGGTGCGAGGGCGCATTTTGGCAAGCGAAGGAGCAGGAGCGCGATGAAATTAATACTGGGAATCGATGCTGGCGGAACGCGCACGCGCGCCTCCATCCTGGCCGGTGACAAGCTTCTCGCCCACGCGGAGAACGGCTCCATCAAGCGCTTGCGCGTCGGCGCGGAAGCCGCCGAAACTCATCTCCGCGCGCTGCTCAAGGATGTCTACGCCCAGGCCGGCGTCACCGGCGTCTACGCCGCCTCGGTGGGCGTGGCCTCCGCCTCCATGCCCGGCACCGCGGAGTGGATCACAGCGGTCTTTCACGACTTTGCCGTCGAGCGCTCCGAGGTCGTCGGCGACGAGGTGATCGCGCTCGACGCGGCCTTCCATGGCGGTCCGGGTATCCTGCAAATTGCCGGAACCGGTTCCAACACCATCGGCCGCGCGCCCGACGGCTCGCGCGAGAGCGCCGGTGGATGGAGTTCGCATCTGGGCGACGAGGGCTCCGGCTATTGGATCGGACTGCACAGCCTGCGCCGCGCGCTCAAGGCTCATGACCGCGAGCAGCCGACACAAGTTCTTGAAAAGATTGGCGAAATCTGGGGCACGCCCAACCTGGACGATCTGGTCAACCTGGGCGACAGCACCCCCGGGCCGGACTTTGCCGCCCTCGCGCCGGCGATCAACGAGCTGGCCGAAACCGGCGACCCGGTTGCGGTCGAGGTTCTTCGCCAGGCCGCGGCTGATCTGGTCGAGTTTGTCCTGCTGGTCCGCGCCAAGCTCCGCCGCAAGCACGCAATCGCCGGCGAAGTCACAGTTGCCTGGACCGGCGGCGTCATCGAACACATGACGCTGGTCCGCGAGGCATTTTTTACCGGCCTCCAAGCCGCCGCGCCGCTGATGCCGGTTGCGCGTGAGTCGGTCGTCTCGCTAGAAGGCGCATTGTGGCGCGCCCAGCGGCTGGCAGAAGCCGCCGGATAGCGATTTGGTATTGGCGCGCAAGCGGCAGAGGGAGTTGGAGCGATGAGCAAAAAGAATATGGGTTCGAGTATCGACGATTTTCTCAAAGCAGAGGGAATCTTCGAGGATGCGCAGGCCGAGGCGATTAAGGAAGTCGTTGCATGGCAGTTGGCCGAAGCGATGAAGAAGCAGAAGATTTCCAAAAACAAAATGGCCACATTGCTCAAAACCAGCCGCACGCAGGTAGACCGGCTTCTCGATCCGAAGAATGACATTACGCTTTCCAGCTTGCAGCGTGCGGCGGCGATGGTCGGGCGGCGGGTTTCGATTGAGCTGGTGTAGGGATTGCTCGTGTGGATAGACAGGAGATAAGCCGACTCAGGTCTCAGAGGCTGGACCTGGGGCACCCGGCATCCTTGAACCCCACTATAGGAGGTCGAAAGCAGTCAGGATGCCAAGAAGGCTTCCACGGTTTGGACCTCTCACTAACAACACCTTATCCTCTTCCTTTTCGAGGTGATCCAATGCTTCCTTGAGGGTCGTCTTCTCTTCGAACGTCTTAATAGGTTTTTTGACTTTCAGATCATTTGTGCGGGCATCTGCGAGCGTATTAACTAAGCGTTTTCTACGGGTTTCCCCATCCCTCTCTGGCCCCAGATAGTTGGCAATTGCAACGTCCGAGATGATGGACCACTCGTTTCCTTCGGTTAGTTTTTCATCAGATTCAAGCACCGGGATATAGGAGTAGGAATTCGCAAGCATCAGCTGACGAACGAATGCCACTGGTTGCCATAGTTCCGCCCAGATTGGGTTTCGAACCATGAAATCCGAGACTTGCGCCTCCATGCAATGACTCAATGCGTCCTCCAAGACGATCGCCAAATTGATCGTGTGATTTGTTAGGTGCCGAGCAAAGGCGCCCTGATGTAATGCATCGTTACGAGCAATCCTGACTGATTCGTACAGCTCGTTAAATGGCGTCAAGAGATCCCTGAATCTTTTCGGGATCTCCTCAGCTAATGACGATTTATCTGAAAGACAAACGAGTGCCTCGCAATATACACCGAGTGATTTCTGTTTTCCAGTGATGTAGCTTCCGAGTCTTTCTACGGCTTGGATGATTTTATCGAACGCCTGTGCATCGGCTAACGCGGCGAGACGCGCATTACGAAGTTCATTCGCGAAGAAGATAGCGGTCTCTCGGTTGAGTGGCTTTTTCAGGTCTTTCTTTTCATTTTTGTTAGGCATGGTTTTGCCCTCGGCTCAATATACACCTTAATTCATCAGGTATCTATTCTAAGACCTGAGAATTCACCAATCATCGTACTAACGTGTGGCGGGTGGCGCAGGTTCCCATGAGCAACAAATGATGGATGCCCCAAGTCCCTCGCAATTTTGGGACCTGGGATATCGCGAACCCGATGCGTGAAGTGCGGCCGCCCCACCGCAGGTGCCTCCCGGAGGGAGAGCGTGAGAATAGCCCAGGGTGAAACCCTGGGTCAACGTCCTCCCCATCCGCCCCGCCGTCCCGTAGGGCCGTCGTGATTCTTTCGATTGTACTAACAGGGCGGTTGTCCTATCCTGAAAGTGCATGGACTACACGGGCATCATCACGATTGAACCCGGCAAGCGGAGCGGCAAGCCCTGCATTCGCGGCCTGCGCATCACCGTCTACGATGTGCTCGATTATCTGGCCTCCGGCATGACCGAGGCGGAGATTCTCGCCGACTTTCCTCTTCTGCGCGAATCCGACATTCGCGCCTGTCTGGCCTTTGCCGCCGACCGCGAACGCAAATTCGAGATTCTCTCCGCTTGAAACTCCTGCTGAACAAAACCTCTCTCCGCGCTTGATTGCGTAGATAGTGGATCTCTATCCCGGCTCCGCGCACGTTGAAGAATGTGGCCTGGTCAGTACGTCCGACGATAAGGTCTGGGATTATGCCGGAGAGAACGGCTTTGCCATTGTCCCCAAGGATTCCGATTTTTCAGAACTGAGCGTTCTGCGTGGAAGCCCGCCGAAGGTGATCTGGCTGCGCATTGGCAATTGCACGACCGTTCGCGCCGGGTTCCTGCTTCGCGATGCGTTTCCCCGAATCCAGGATTTCCTGAATGCCGAGGATGAGAACTGTCTCGTAATCAGCCTTCAGTTCGAACGCCCCAAGTCCCGAATTTGAGACTTTGGAAACCACGAACACCATGCGCGAAGCGCGCCCGCCTGGACGGCCAGTCCCTTGCAGATGATTTTCCCTCCCGCGCGCACAATAGAAGCAATCACAAATGCGAGGCCGATATGACCACCATCCAATCTCCAACGCGCGCAGTCCTAATGCCTCAGTCCCTGGTCCCTTTTTCGTCCATTTTCTCCGTTACTTCGCCCCAAAAATCATGAACGGCCGGGCGCATCCCTGACATTTTAGACCGGGCGCATCCCTGACATTTTCTCCTTATTAGGAAGGTTTTTGTCTTCCGTTTCCGGGGCAGCTGCCCCGGAAACGGAACGCCTCGTT
>Ga0326727_10011961_pt1 | contig 19957 bp, 17 predicted proteins | sample MB2enrmetagenome_FD_207643 | JGI IMG/M metagenome (GOLD analysis project Ga0326727, IMG submission 207643) | Lab enriched peat soil microbial communities from McLean, Ithaca, NY, United States - MB29MY | ecosystem: Environmental > Terrestrial > Soil > Wetlands > Peat | place: USA: New York...
CGCCGAAGCGTTGCGGAAAGGAATGAATGCCCATGCGGCGGTCAAAATCAATATCTTGGCAAGCGTAGATCAGGTCGAATCCCCCCACCCAGAAGGCCACGGCGGCGCCCAACAGCAGCACGCTCAAACTGATGTTATTGCGCAGGGCAATCCAGGCCGCGATGGGAGAGAGACCGTCAGCGATCCCCAGCACCAGATGCGAAAGCATGGTGAAGCGCTTGGTGTAGGAATAGAGAAGCAAGACTGCAATCGTCACGGGCGAAAGCTTAAAGGCCAGGGGACTGAGTTCCCCAGCGGCCAGCGCCAGCAGTCCGCAGGAGAACACCGTAAAGCCGACGGCGAAGCGCACGGTGAGGCGCCCCGCGGGCAAAGCGCGCATCCGCGTGCGCGGATTGAGCGCATCGAAGTTGCGGTCGGCAATGCGGTTGAACGTCATCGCCGCGCTGCGCGCGCCCACCATCGCCACGATCAGCCAGAAGACCTCGCGCCACGTTGGCCAGCCGCGAACTGCAAGCATCGCTCCCACCAGCGCAAATGGGAAGGCAAAGATCGAGTGCTCGAACTTGATCATTTCGAGCGTGGTGCGAAGCTTGCTGAAGAGACCCGGGGCTATGCCAGGCGGAGCCGGTGGCGGCGACTCACTTTGGAGATTTCCACCCATGAGAGAAGTTCCATGATGCCGGGGAAACCTTCGCGCCGTCAACTCTGGAAAGAGCGGTCCAGGTCGAGCCCTAAAGTCCTGAGAGCGTGCTAGACCCCATGGCCGGGTGAATGGGCGCCCCTGCACACCGCTACTTCTTCGGAAAACCCACGGTTTGCGCCAGCAGAATTTTCTGGTCGGGGCGGAGCTTCATCAATTTGGCCAGCGCCGCCCGGTCGACGCTGCCGCGCACGACCACAGCAAGCCCTTCCGATGCGCAGAAGAGATAAACGTTCTGCGCGATGAAGCCTACGTCCGCGCCGGTATAGAAATTCCTACCCTCTGCGGAGCTCTTCCCCGTCTTCGCGAAGTCCGCGACGTAGACCAAATTTACGGGCGCGTCCTTCACGAATGGCTGCACGCCGGCCGCGCCGCGCACATCCTCCGCCAGAATGGGATCAAGCTTGTTTCCTTTGGCGTCATAGACGTAGAGTCCCTCAGCGGTGGCGACGTAGACATCAATTTCCTGCCAGTTCATCGCCGAAGGCGCAGTGCGTTTGCCCGTGTCCGGCCGATTGATGCCGAACGCCGCCCAGAGCAAATTCGAGAGCACCTGCGGGGGGAGCTTCTCGGAACTGAATTCGCGCGTTGAGTGCCGGTCTTTCAAAGCCTGCATCAGCGGCTTGCCCCCGTCAGTCTGCGGCGCGGGCAGAACGAGGGGCTTGAGCTCCTGCCCCAGAGTAAGCATCGGACAGAGAAGCAACCCGAGGAGAAGTGAACGAACTGAGAAACATGGATGAGTTTTCATCATAACCTCCCGGACCTCGTAATGGGCGCGAGGGACGGACTTCGGAACACGGGCCTAGGAAGCGAGGATGACCAATAGCACGAAAAGTGCGGCATTGATCGCATGCGCAGTGTAACAGAGAGGGCAGTCGATGTGAAGCTTGCGACGCAGAGAATAGATCAAGTAGAAGCCGAGGACAATCGTACCCGCGCTGATGAAAATCAGCAATGCCATGCCCACGGGAACTACGTATTCGATTGGATGGACACGCACCTTAATCCGGGAAGACCGGTTTTGCATTGCCCAGGCGATCACCAAGATGTAATACACGATTCCCAACAGCGAGTTAGGCACACCGAAGACGCGCGCGTAAGGCGTTTGCACCACCGTGACGCAGCTTGAGCCCTCGCGTGCGCAGAGAATCTCCGGAACCCATCGCGCTTTCTTAATGCGGCCGTAGTAAGCGATGGTGAAATAGAGGGCGTCGGCAAGGCCAGCGAGCGACAGCACGCAGATGAGAAGGCGGAGCATCACGGGGCATCGGGCCAATTGGCCATCGGGTCATTGATCCCTTGGGTCCTTCGGCGATTGGATGACTTGCGAACTCGCGGCCGTTCAATGGCTCGATGACCCGATGGATCGATGGCTCAATCCTTCCGCCGCTTCCCTTCACCTTCCCAGCGATACTGCTCCGCCTGTTCGAGATCGAGGAGCGCCAGCACTCGGCAGCAGAACTGAGTAACGAGGTCATCGACAGTCCTGGGCCGATCGTAGAAGGTGGGGATGATGGGAAAGATCACCGCGCCGGCAAGCTGTGCGCGCAGCATGTTTTCCAGATGGATACGATTGAAGGGCGCGTCGCGCACGGCGAGGATGAGCCTGTGGCCTTGCTTCAAACAAACATCCGCGGCACGCTCGATGAGGGTGTCGGAAATTCCCCCTGCAATCTGGGCGAGGCAGCCCGTTGTACACGGAATCACCACCATACCCTGCACGGCGTATGAACCGCTGGCGATGGAAGCGCCGATGTCAGAGTCCCGCGAGTATTCCGTCTTGCGCGTTGCCTGCGCTGCCAGCGCCGGGGGAATTTGAGCGGATCTCGAGATTTCCAAATCGAGTTCATCGCGAAGAAGCTTCAGCCCGCTGCCGGAAATGACCAGGTGAATTTTCTCCACCCGCGGGTCAGCCTCGAGCATTTGCAGGGTGCGGCGAGCGAAAATGGCTCCGCTGGCTCCCGTGACACCTAAAATGATCCGTTTCTTACGAGCATTCTTGGAAATAGCCATCGCACGGGATGTTAGTAGGCACCCCCGGGGAAGTCAAGGAAGTGAGAATCGAAGTGGGGACTGGTATACTGCAAACCTGGGCATGAACCAGAGGTCAGCAGTCAGCGCTCCGCGAACCCGAGCCAGAGGGGCTCCTTGAAGCGCTGGGGGAAAGCGCTGAGTGCTGAACGCTTACTGCTTCACAGGAATGGAGGAACACATTGAGTCCCGAAGAAATCACCGGCATGTTAAAGCAAGTACGGCGAGGTAAGCTTTCCGTGGAAGACGCCGTAGAGCGCCTGCGGACGCTGCCGTACGAAGATCTGGGTTACGCCAAAATCGATCATCACCGTTCGCTGCGGCAAGGATTTCCGGAGGTAGTGTTTGCGCGGGGCAAGGACCCGGCACAGGTGGAAGGCATCGTGCGCCACATGCTGCGCAACCACCGCAACATCCTGGTGACACGCGGCGACCGTGGGCTTTACGAGTTGCTGTGTCCGCTCGACCCGAAGGTGGAGTTCCACGCGCTCTCTGGCGCTATCTCCATTCGGCGCGAGCGCAAGATTCGCGGTAAAGGAAAGGTCCTGGTGGTGTGCGCAGGCACGTCGGACATTCCGGTGGCGGAGGAAGCGCTGGTGACGGCGGACATTATGGGGAACCGCACCGATTCGCTTTACGACGTGGGGGTGGCGGGAATTCATCGCCTGCTGGGTGAGAGCCATCACTTGCGCGAAGCGCGCGTCATCATTTGCGTGGCGGGCATGGAAGGAGCACTGCCCAGCGTGGTGGCAGGCATGGTGGGCGTGCCCGTGATCGCCGTACCTTCGAGCGTAGGATATGGCGCGAGCTTTCGCGGCCTCGCCGCGCTGCTGGGCATGCTCAACAGTTGCTCACCCAACGTCTGCGTGGTCAACATCGATAATGGCTTCGGCGCGGGATATCTCGCGAGCGTGATGAATCGGTTGTAGGACAGACGGCGTCTGTCCAGAGCAGGGCGCAGGCCGTGCGCGCCTGCAAGCCAGCCTACGAAAATGGGGCTTGATTTTGACAAATCCCCGGGGGGTAAGATTTTCACGGACGCGGGTGAGCCTGCACCGAAGAGTTGGGCATCGGGCGATGAAAACCCAACCGCGCAGGTTGTGCTTCGGCACAGAAGAGTCGCTCCCCCACTAGGCCCCCGCGTCTAATCTTTTTTCCCATCATCCTGAAAAACGCAGTCTACCCCCTCGCGGCCTCCCAAGCGGATCGCCTTTCCCTATCCTCGTCGGCTGGATCTATCTGAGGTCTTGCAAAACAGGAGGGCAAAGCCCTCCCTACTTCCCAAACACTCGCTCGAAGATTTCATCTACGTGGGTGAGATAGCGCTCGACGTTAAAGACCTCAGCGATTTCGCTGGGCTTGAGGTACCGGCGGATGTCGTCGTCGCGCTCCACCAGGGTGCGATAATCCTCGCGCGTTTCCCACACCTGCATGGCATTGCGCTGCACCCAGCGGTAGGCTTCTTCGCGCCGCGCTCCCTTTTCCACCAAATCCAATAATAACTGCCCGGAGAAGATCAAACCCTTTAACATGCCCAGATTTTCCCGCATGCGGTCGGGATATACGAACATCTTTTCCACCAAGTTCGCGGTCTTGGCGAGGAGGTAATCGAGGAGAATGGTGGAATCGGCAAGAATCACGCGCTCGACGGAAGAGTGCGAGATATCGCGCTCATGCCAGAGAGCCACATTCTCAAGCGCCGCCTGAGCATTGGAACGCACCACCCGCGCCAAGCCACAAATCTGCTCGGCCGTAATGGGATTGCGTTTGTGGGGCATGGCCGAAGAGCCTTTCTGTTCCGGCGAAAAGTATTCCTCCACCTCGCGCACCTCCGTGCGCTGCAAACCCCGGACCTCGAGCGCAATCTTCTCCAGCGAAGCCGCCGCCACCGCCAGCGTCGAGAGGTAAAAAGCGTGGCGGTCACGCTGGATGACCTGCGACGACACCGGCGCGGGCTCCAGGCCCAGGCGCGCGCAGATTCCCCGCTCAATCGTGGGAGGTAGATGAGTGTATGTCCCCACGGCGCCCGAAATTTTGCCGACACGCATCTGCTCGGCGGCGTAAGCCAGCCTCTCCGTGTTGCGCTGGTTCTCCGCGTACCAGAGGGCAAGCTTGCAACCGAAAGTGATGGGCTCCGCGTGAATGCCGTGGGTGCGGCCGATCATGGGCGTATACTGAAACTCTATGGCGCGTTGCTTCAGAACTGCGCCCAAGCGGTTCAGCCCTGCCAGTAACAGGGCTGAGGCTTCGCGCACCTGCAAGGCCTGCGCCGTGTCGACAACGTCGTTCGAGGTCAGGCCGAAGTGCAGGTAACGTCCCTCGCGGCCCACATGCTCGGCCACATTCGTCGTAAAGGCGATGACGTCGTGCTTCACCTGGCGCTCGATCTCGAGAATGCGGTCCACTTCAAAGCGCGCCTTCTTGCGGATGGCGCGCCCGGCGCTCTTGGGGATCAGCCCGGCCTCGGCCTCGACCTCCGCCGTGGCGATTTCCACGTCCAGCCATTTTTGAAACTTGTTTTCGTCCGTCCAGATGCGGCCCATTTCCGGGCGTGTGTAGCGGGGAATCATAGGATTTTCGCTTTTCGATTTGTGCTTCGCGATTTTCGCCCCAGCTTGGGCGCAAAGCGCAGAGGGCATCCTACCATAACCGGCGCCCCAAGGTCGGCGGCCGCCAAAGCCGAGCGGGCGAATCTAGCGCTCAGCGCCCGCCGGGGAGGAGAGATTCGCCGCCCGGGGGAGGGAATGAGCGTTACCCGAATTGGAAGACTTGAGTGGGCGCGGTCTGGCTGGCCACGTGTAATGCGGTGCGCTCGCCACGGGCGCGCTGACCCAGAGCCTGTTCGGCGGTGAGGCGGGCGATTTCAGGATGATTATTCGTCTCGCTCAGGTGCGCTAGCACCAGCACTTGGGCCGCACCATCGAAATCTTCCGTAAGGAATCCCGCCGTCGCCATGTTCGAGAGGTGGCCGTGACGGCTCATCACGCGCTGTTTAACGTGCCAGGGATACGGCCCGACTTTGAGCATATCCAAATCGTGATTCGACTCGAAGATGAGACATTGACAACCTTTCACTCGCTGCTTAACAACTTCATGAACATAACCTAGATCGGTGACCACTCCAATTTTTATGCCTTCCGATTCCAGGGTGAACGCCACGGGGTCAGTGGCGTCGTGGGGGATGGAAAACGGCGTGACCTCGATGTCGCCGACGATGAACTTTTGGCCGGGGGTGAAAAGCTCAAAAGCGGAAAGCTTGGGGTCCCACGAAATCACGTCATGAGTGAGGCGAGTAATATAAATCGGCGCTTTCCATTCGATCCCCAGCAGCCGTAAACCGTTCACGTGGTCCACGTGTTCGTGCGAAATCAGGATGGCGTTAAACCCGTATGTACGCTCGCCCACGCCGGCAAGGCGCGCGTACGTCTCGCGGCGGTTCAGGCCCGCATCAACCAGCAGACGCGTCTTCTCCGTTGCCACCAGCGTCGAATTGCCCTTGCTGCCACTGCCCAGGACGCAGACGCGCAAGCTCACGCGGCCTCCTGGCGTGCGGAAGTGACAGCGGAAGTGACAAATGACGAGTGACGAGTGACGAGCAGGAGGTTCCAGCCTACGGGGAACAGGGGTTGGGGACCGGAAAACCGGGAACTGAGCACAGCGAATAGGGCGGGGAGGAAGACACTGAGTCCGGCGCCTGTGCGTAATTCCCTGCCCAGTACTGCCGCCCTCATTTTTCTCATATTTCGATTCCCGCCCCCAAGATTTAAGAGCGATTATAGGACGGACCGCAAAAAAGCGGAAAAGCAAAACCCCCGGGGTACGGAAATCCGCAAGCGGCTCGGTGCCTGCCAAGCATCTACTTCCCTTTGACGACCACCAGGTTATTGGTGACCGAGAAAACGCCGGAGACACCATTGGCGCGGAGGCCGGCCATGTCCTTGTCGGTCTGGTTATCCACCACACCTTCCAGCGTGACGTGCCCGTTTTTGACGATAATCCGAATAGGCTTGATAACGGGCATGGCGTATTTCTCCAGCGCCGGGAATCCGTATATGGCGCGATAGAGCCGAAGGCGCAGCCCATCGTCGAAGTTAGAGAGTGGGAGCACCTCGATCTGATTATCAACCTTTTCTACTCCCTCGATGTGTTTGACCACATTCTCTGCATCGCGTTTGAGGGTGGGATTGGTAACCTGACCCATCAGGGTCACGTCATAACCATTCACGGAATACTTGATGTCGTCGAAGACACCGTAATAGGGGAGCATGATGATTTCGTGCCGGACCTCCTTTACGATCCGTTCGACGGCTTGTGGGGGAACCGGCCTCTGGGTTTGAGCACAGAGAAGGGAAGTTAGCCCGACAATCGCAAGCACCAGGACTTTTATGCGCATGGTTACACCTCGTCTTGAAGCTTGATTCTACGCGATAGGCCGGGGAGCCGCCCCGGCACAATCAAGTATATCTCCGCAAAACTAAGGCAGCAATCCCCCGGGGGAGGGAGGAACCGCGGAGTGGAAGCAAGTTTTACCGGTCAGCAGCCGAGGTCAGCGCGTGAGAGCTTGAGGCCGTTGATGGGACCCAGGACGGTGATGGCCAGGCGTTCGGGGTGGAAAAACTCTTGCGCCACAGCCAGCACCTGTGCGGCGGTGACGGCGTCGACGCTGCGGGCGATTTCGTCCTGGGAGATGTAACGGCCAAAGTACATTTCCTGCCGTGCCAAATTTCCCATGCGGCTGGTTGAGGACTCCAGACTGAGCAGCAAGCTTCCCTTCAAGTAATCTTTGGCGCGTTGCAGCTCTTCTTGACTGATCGGGTTTGACTTCAACTCGCAAAACTCCGCCAGCACCAATTCGATGACCTGCCGCGCCTTGTCAACGGCTGTGCCCGCATAGACGCTCAGGCAACCCGCATCGTGAAAGCTGCTCAGACTGGAAAATACGGCATAAGCCAATCCGCGCTTTTCGCGAATGTTTTGGAACAAATGCGAACTCATGCCGCCCCCCAAAACCGAGTTGAGAATGTACGCCGGGAAGCGGTTCTTATGCGGCTGCGGATAAGAGGGCGCGCCCACGCAAAGATGGACCTGCTCCAAATCCTTTTTGTGCCGCACCTGAAGGTGGGGATGAGGGACCGGAATTGGACCCCTTGGCGGGGCGGGGCCCGCAGGCCGGTCGCCGAACTCTTGCCGGACCAGATTCACGATCTGGGAGTGGTGAAGGTGGCCGGCGGCGGCGATCAGCATATTGTTCGGCGTATAGTGCCGGCGGAAGTAGCTGACCAGGCGCCGGCGATTGAAACTGCGCACGCTGCGGCGCGTGCCCAAAATCGGACGCCCCAACGCGTGCCCGCGCCAATAGGTTTGGGTGAAGATCTCGTGCACCAAGTCATCCGGGGTGTCCTCCACCATTTTGATTTCTTCCTGGATGACGCGGCTTTCGTTGGTGATATGCGTGGGTTCGAAAAGCGGATTCTTCACCAGGTCGGAGAGGATGCCGAAGCCCCGCGGCAGGTGCTCATCAAGGACCTTGATAGAGAAATTGGTCGTCTCCTTTGCGGTGAAGGCATCGAGATGTCCGCCAATCGAGTCCGCCGCGCGAGCAATCTCCTCCGCGCTGCGGTTCTCGGTTCCTTTGAAGAGCATGTGCTCGATGAAGTGCGAGATACCGTTTTCCTCGACGCGCTCTTGGCGCGCGCCGGTGCGCAGCCAGATGCCCACGGAGACGGAGCGTACAGACGACATGGACTCGGTGAGAACCGTCAGCCCGTTGGGAAGAACGTCCTTGCGAACATTCGTCATGAAGCGAAGTCCTTGGCGCAGAAGGATCTTTCTTAATCAAAGCCAAAACGGCAAAGCCCGCACTTGCCCTCTATTACTCTTGTACCACAGAGCCCGCCAAAAGACCACGGCGGCAGGAGGACAACGGAGATGGATTGGATTTTACAGGCTGCGGAAAAACCCTTCGGGGCTGTCATTCTGAGGAGCCGCAGGCGGTCCTGAGCATTGCGAAGGAAGAATCTCGCTTTGCCAAGAAAATGCGCAGAGCGAGATTCTTCGCTTCGCTCAGAATGACAGCGTAGGACTCCGGATGACGAATGGGAAGCGCCGTTCCGCGGCCAGTTCAGGAGCAAACAACCGGTAATTCAAATAGAGCTAATTTTTCCTAGAACGAGGTTTCCCCTTGCGCGAATTTTGGCGTCTGCCTATACTGGTAATTCTCTCACGAAGGTGATGCAAGTCTCTGTGCGTGCTCCCCTCGCGAGGAAGAACGGGCCTGTAGCTCAGGTGGCTAGAGCGCACCCCTGATAAGGGTGAGGTCGGTAGTTCAACTCTACCCAGGCCCACCAATCAACTCAATGAGTTAGCCGAAGGCTTTTCCCTCACATCTTGCAATGGGTTACCTTTTTGATGCACACCCCGGAATTATGGCCGGATTTGGGACTTATGCGATAACATCTAGGGGATGCAGAAAAAAGGCCCGATCAGTCAACCTGAGCGAAGGATCTGCATTGGTTTGTTTTCAAGGAGGAGATGCTGCAGATGCTCCGCTGCGCTCAACAAGACAGGCGCCCATTTTCGGCATCTTGCCAGGGGGATCGTGACCACTGGCCAGCCCCACAGAAATATTGTCACGTTGAAAAATGTCCCGGGCTGTGCAATACTGGTGAAAGATATAAAAAAAGCAGGGCGAAACAATAAGGCTAGTTCTCGTCTCAGCGGTAGGTGGTTGATTTTCCTGTAAGACTCGCACGTTTTCAGGGGCCCTCAAGAAAGCGGGCATGGTACCTAGCGGAAGGCGGATGACCTTCATGCTGTTACGGGCTGGCCACCGAGAACGGGGATGGGGGCTACCGGAGAATACAGGGAGCGCTGGCATTTCTGGGCCATGAGATCGCACGGGGTACCATCGCCAACATTGTTAAGGAGCGAGCAAATCGGGGCGTTCGTCCTCAGCGTCAGAACAGTGCTGTAGCATGGCGGACCAAGAAAGGTCTCTTAAAGTGCGTGTAAAGCTGAAGGCAGTCGGGGTGGCTCCATGAACCTTCTTCGGAACATCTGGGGTTGGGTCCTGGGACAATATATCCGCGAGGTTCCCGAGGATGATGCCCTCTGTGAGTTCGACTGCCGCAAACCGCAGTGCATCGTAGGGGAATGGGAGAACTGTGCGCGCCGCTTGCAGCGTGCGGCAGGGGAATTGATGCCTGCGAAGGAACCAGCTTCAGAGGCGGTGGCGAAATCGACGCCTGCAAATAATGTCATTCGCCACAATTCCGACCAGTTTTGAAATCAACAACATTGGAGCGGGGACGAGAATTCCATCTGCCATAACTTTGCCGGCCTGGTCGACCTGTAACAGCTCTGGTTCGGAGTACTTCATCGCATCTTCCGCACCCGCAAAGGCTTGCTGGTGGAGAACCTGACTTTTCGCCAGCAACTCGTCGTGTTTAAACGTTAGCATTCCAAACCCAAACTGGGCCTATTCAAAAAACTTTTTTGGGTCGCCGCTCGTAAGGCTGTTCACCACCACACTTCTGCCGGAAGCGTATAATTGTGAAGACGAGGCGCGAACAGGTTTGTCGTTGGCAGGCCGGTGGCGCAGGTTTTTTCGCGATGGATAGGCCTTTCATGAATTCTGATAAGTATTCGCGGCAGATTCTCTTTTCGCCCATCGGCGCGGAGGGGCAGGAGAAGCTGCTGCAATCGAAAGTAGTGATTCTCGGCTGCGGCGCTTTGGGGACGGCGCAGGCCAATGCTTTGGTGCGCGCGGGCGTGGGGACCGTGCGGATTGTAGACCGCGATTTCGTGGAGGAATCGAACCTCCAGCGCCAAATGCTTTTTGACGAGGCCGATGCGAAAGCGAGCCTGCCCAAAGCGGTGGCGGCGGAACGGAAGCTCCGCCAAATCAATTCCGACGTGGCCGTCCAAGGAATCGTGGCCGACGCGGACAGCAGTAACATCGAGGAATTCATCGAGGGTTTTCACGTCGTTTTGGACGCGACGGACAACTTTGAAACGCGCTACCTATTGAATGACGCTGCGGTGAAACTGGGAATTCCCTGGATCTATGGCGCCGTAGTGGCCAGTTACGCGGCCACCATGACGATTCTCCCGGGGCGCACGGCGTGCTTAACCTGCATATTTCCGAAGTCTCCACGCGGGATACACGAGACCTGCGATACCGTGGGCGTCATCGGTCCGGCCGTCTCCTGGGCCGCGGCCATTCAGTCGACCGAAGCACTCAAGATTCTGTTGGGCCGGGAATCCGAATTGCACGGTTCCCTTTTGGCTTACGACCTCTGGAGCAACCGCTTCCAACAAGTGAAGGCTCCTCGGGATCCCCAGTGCCGGGTCTGCGTGGCACGCGAATTTGCCTACCTCGAACAAGGCGGGCCCACGCACCTCAGCATGTGCGGCCGGAATTCCGTGCAGATTCATCAAACCGAGTCGCGGGCGCTCGACCTCGCCGCACTGAAGGCTCGGCTCGAGCGGTTCGGGCCCGTACAGGCCAATGAATTTCTGCTGAAATGCTCTCTCGACCCTTACGAGTTGACAGTGTTTTCGGATGGCCGCGTGATTGTGACGGGAACACAGGACCCCGCCGTGGCGCGCGGACTCTACGCCCGCTACATCGGAGCCTGAAGTCACGATTGAAAAAAGACCCTCACCTGCCCTCCCCCGTCGGGCACCCTCTCCGCGGGGAGAGGGCTGTGGTTTTGATTTCTATCCCTCTCCCTCGGGCGAGGCTGTCCCGGCATGTCGGGACGGGTGAGGGGTTCTTCGTGGGTGCTGCATTCAAGGCCCTGGAGGCATGCAACACCCGCGACTTTGACGGAATCCTGCGAGATTTCTGAGCGCGCAGCGTCCCATTCCTTTGAAGTGTTATACTGGCCCGCCTTTTTCTGAAGCCCCCGGCAGATCCGCGGCTACCAAGAAGACTGGGTACCAAGGCCAAATGAAGAAGGCATTTTCTAACAGCCAGTCAACAACCAGTATCGGTTTTAGGGACTGGTTTCCAGCACGCGATCGCTGGGTGAGGAGAGGATAGGAATGATCGGCTTTTTTCTAGGTTTGGGTCTGATGTGCGCAAGCACCCTGATGTACGAAATCGTCCTAACCCGCTTGCTGAGCGTAACGTGCTGGTACTACCTCGCGTTTGTTTCGGTTTCAATGGCGATGTTCGGAATGACGGCGGGGGCGTTGGCGGTGCAGCTTCGCCCGGCGCTGTTTGATCGCAGCCGGGTGCGGTTGCGTATGGCGCAGGCGGCGTTTGCCATGGCCGTCTCCATGCCCGTTGTCCTGATGATCATGTTCGCCATCCCGCTGGGCATCTCTTTTGCCGTGCAAACGGTTTGCAGCTTTCTGCTCTTCTGCTCCATCATCGCGGTGCCCTTCTTCTTTGCGGGAATTGTCGTCTGCCTCTCTCTCACCAAGGCTTCCGCTCCCATTGGACGGGTTTACTTCGCTGACCTGATGGGCGCGGCAGCGGGATGCTTCGGCTCGCTGATTCTTTTGAACCTGGTGGACGCGCCGAGCGCTGTCATGGTCATTTCCGCACTGGTCTTTTTAAGCGCATCGGCCTACGCCGAATTCGCAGACCAGCCGCGACTGCGGACGCGCTGTTACCTCTGGGCCGGAGTGCTGGTGGTGCTGGCGGCCCTGAACGCGTCGACGATTCATGGCATTCAACCGATTTGGTCCAAAGGAAAGCTCGACCCCCGCACCGACATTCTCTATGAGACGTGGAACCCCATTTCCCGGGTCCGTGTTGTCGCCCCGAAATGGGAACCGCGGTTCGTCGGCCCCGCGACACCCCCCATTTCGAGCGAAGTGATTTACATCGACATCGACAACGATGCCGCCACAGGGATTTATCGCTTCCAAGGAGATCTTAAAGACGTGGACTTTCTCCGTTACGAAGTTAACTCCATGGGGGCACGTCTGCGGGCGGGCGGCAGCGCTGCCGTCATCGGGGTGGGCGGCGGGCGAGACGTCATGTCCTGCGCGATTTTCGGCTTTCATCGCATCGTGGGAATCGAGATCAACAGCAGCATTGTGGATGTCACTTCGCGGCGGTTGGCATGGTATTCGGGCTTCGACAAAATCCCGAATTTTGAACTGCGCAATGATGAAGGGCGAAGTTATTTGACGCGCAGCCATGAGAAATTCGACATGATTCAGGCCACGGTGGTCGACACCTGGGCCGCCACCGCCGCCGGAGCCATGGCCCTCACCGAGAATTCGCTTTATTCGCTGGATGGCTGGCGAGTCTTTTACGACCATCTCAAGCCGGGCGGAGTCATCGCTTTCAGCCGCTGGAACCACAAGCCGGATTTCCACGAGACCACGCGACTCTTTTCCCTGGCTTACGCCACCTTGCTCAGCGAAGGGGTCGAGGACCCGGAAAGTCACCTGGCCATGATCCGTCAGGAGGAACTGGCCACGCTTCTCACGAGCAACGAACCTTTCAGCGCGCAGGATTTGGCAAAGATACGCTCGGCAGCCAAGGATCTGAATTACCAGATTCTCTATCTGCCCGGAGAGGAACTGGGGATGCAGCAGTTGACGCCCGTCTTGCAGGCGCGGACGCTGGAAGGTTTGGTGGCGCTGCGTTCCGCCGATTATTTTGATCTTTCTCCGCCCACCGATTCTTCCCCTTACTTTTTTAGCTTTGTGCGATTCCACGCCATTCCCGGAATCTTGCGAATTCCCGGCGTGCATTGGGAGGTCCTTCTTCCGCTTTTGCATTTGACCTTTTTCATGCTGGCCGCCTTGATTCTCGTGGTCCTGACGATCGTGTGGCCCGCCCGCCGATGGACCCGTTTGCAGCGAGGTTCAGCCCCCGCCCCGGCGGGCGCCATCCTCTACTTCATCGGGATCGGGCTGGGATTTATGCTGGCGGAAATGGGCATGATGCAACAACTTTCGATCTTTCTTGGACAGCCGATCTATTCGTTGGCCGTGGTGCTGGCGGGATTAATCCTCGCCGCGGGATTGGGTAGCCTGGCATCAGATCGGATGCTCCTAAGCTCAGCCCTGAAAAGCCGGGCGCCGGCACTCTCTTCCGCGCTGGTGCTCGTGGCCTATTCGCTGGTAGTCCTGCCTGCGATTCATGGCGCCGTGGGCGGAGTCTTATGGCAGCGCATTGCCGTGTCACTGGCGTTGGTCGCGCCTTGCGGTTTCATCATGGGTTTCTGCTTCCCCGTTGGTATGCGCTGGGCAAGTCAGCTTGGGCAGGAGGGAAATCTACCCTGGATGTGGGCGCTGAATGGCGCGGCCTCCGTCCTGGCCAGCTTTATTGCCATGGTGATTTCGACCGAAAGTTCGATACGGGTGTGCGTGCTCACGGGCGCAGCCTGCTATGCGCTGGGCGGAATCCTGCTGTCCGGCAAAGGTAGTTCCGTGCCCGCCAACCCGGCGGAGGAAGGCAACGCGCAGCCTGCGGCTGCGGACTGAATAGCCAACCCGCAGGGCGTCAGAAAAGATAACACGGCGTTGTGCCCAGTACATGACTGCGGCTCGCAGCTCCGCACAGAGTCAATTCATGACTTCGGAAGTGGATATCCTGGCGCAGAAGATTTGGGATTACCACCACCTGAATCACCGGATCGAGAAATCGGACGCGATTCTGGTTTTGGGCAGCCACGACCTGCGCGTTGCGGAGCGCGGAGCCCAGCTCTTCCTGGAACATTGGGCTCCGTTATTGATCTTCTCCGGAGGGTTGGGGAACCTCACTCGCGGAGTCTGGGATCAGCCGGAGGCTGACCGATTCGCTGAAATCGCTGTGCGCATGGGCGTTCCCCCGTCGGCAATCCTGATCGAAAACCGTTCGACGAATACGGGAGAGAATATCCAATTCACCAAGGCCCTTCTGGCGACACTCCACCTCGACCCGCAGAAGTTTATCCTCGTGCACAAACCGTACATGGAACGGCGGGCCTTCGCAACTTTCCGCAAAGTTTGGCCGGGGAAACAAGCACTCGTCACCTCACCGCAGATATCGTTTGAAGATTATCCCAACCACGAGATTCCCAAACGCGAGGTCATCGGCATTATGGTGGGGGATTTGCAAAGAATCCGGTTCTACCCCACAAAGGGCTTTCAAATTCCGCAGGAGATTCCGCCGGGCGTTTGGGCGGCTGGCCAGAAACTCATCCAATTGGGCTACTCCCAAAACCTCATCACGGAATAACCCGCTTCAATTCTCCCGCCGCAGACCTGGTGATCGAAGCAGCAAATCTGGACATTCTCGTCCCTGCGGCGCCACCAGGAAAACTGGCGCACCTCACAATTCATGGTGAACCCCGTCAAAGCACCATAACCTTAAATACTCACTTTTTTTGGTGCACCCATTTCAATTCAATGATATAGGTGAGGCGCAAAAATCGTGGGCGAGGCTTGTCCCACGGATATGCGGCGCTCACGCCGCGTTTGACCATCATGGAAGAGTCAGACTGTAAGCCCGGTGCTCCCCGCCATTTTTCACTTCCTCACCGCAACTTTACACGCGATGAGAACTCATACCTTACCAGTCCAACCCGAGAGAGGAAGCCGGATAGATCAAACCGGGCAGTCCATCTTTCACACTGAACCCGGACGGAGATGGGAAAGATGAAGAACTTAATAACAGGAGAGAATCATGTCATATGCAGCGAACGTCAGAGGCGCAGGAACGCACCGGGTGATCGCAACGTTCTTCTTGCTCACCTTTGCCCTGCTGCTTGCGTCCGTACCAGCACTGGGTCAGCAAGCGTATGTTCCGCGTTACAATCTGTACGCCGGATACACTTTTCTCGATAGCCCCCATGTGAGCCTTTTTGAGAACGGATTTCATTTTCAGGCGGGTGTCAATCCAAAAACTTGGCTAGCGCTCGGTTTCGACTACAGCGTTTCGGGTGGCAGTTTGACGCTGACGCCCGATCTGCTGACGCCCACGTTGCAGCAGGAATTAGCCGGTCTCTTGCTGCTAATAGGGGCCCCCGCCGGTTACACCGTGGCGATACCGTCTAATTCCCTTACCCAAACCTTTGCCGGTGGGCCGCAACTGGAGTATCGCCATTTGAAGAAAGTGACCCTCTTCGTGCGGCCTTCGGTTGGAGCGATCCATGAAGTCGCAACCCCACAGCCTGGGACTGATCCTTATGCGAAAGCTATCGTCACGGCGCTGGCGCCCAGCGGCCAGAAGACGGACACGACAATCTTTTATGGGTTTGGCGGCGGCGTCGACTTTAACGTTACCAAACACGTAGGCCTGCGCGTGCAGTCGGATCTAGTCTACGATCATCTGTTCAGCGATACACTGAAGGACGGTCGTCTCACTACCCGGTTTTCCGTGGGTCCCTTTTTTAACATCGGGAAGAATATCGCGAAGAAAAATCGGTAGCGGTGACCCGGTCCTTCTTGGGATTCGGGGCCACGGGTAATCGCAAGTGAGGACTTCTCCCCAGACCGGGAAGCCCTGCGCGAAGGGTGGGAGGGGCGGCGTCTCCGGGATCTGCCCGCGGGAGACGCAGCGGCGCCCAAATCTCGGTGGGCACGCCATGGGCGGAGAAACTCAGTCGCCGGCGCTATGCACCTGATTTGCCGCGCTGACTCGCGAAGCGTCGTGCGTGATGGCCAACTCTCGCGTCAATTGATAATTGAGCTGCGTTCCCGCCGGGATGGTCAAATCCTTCCCGCGGCGGCGCATGCGATCGACGGCCGTCGCCGTAAGTCCCACGGTTGCGCCAATGAGGGGATGCGCGAAGATCAACCCCAGCAGCGTGCCACCGGCGGTCCCCGCACCAATCTCCTCAAAATCCGGCACGCGGGAACTCGGACCCTTGACGAGCCCTTCGCTCCCCACTACCTTAACGTTGTCAGCCCCGTAGGCCGTCATCAAGATCGCGCCGAGTGGGAAGCTGCGGCCATCCGGAAGCGTAATTTGCTCCAAGGTCAGCCGCATCTGGCCAACGCCCTTAATGCGGCCAGGGCGCTCCATGCGCGTAATGCGCCCCGCGAGCGTTGAGCCCGCGGGAATCGCCATGTGGCCGTTAATGGAGACGGGCTCCGCCAGGCTCATGGTGAAAGCATCTCCCTGAGAATTCAGCTTGGTGGTCAGGGTCTGCGTGGTGCGGCAATGCAGCATGGTGCCGGCGGGAACGGAGAGGGGGTCCGTCTGCACCAGTGTTTCTGCAAGTGCGAGGGAGATTCCTGCGGTAGCGAGGAAAACAGCCAGCAAAGCGCGCTTGACCATGGTGTACCTCCTTAAAGGTCATTTCATGGCCGGACCCTGGCGCTTTGTCCAGCTTGGTTGGTGCTGAGAATTCGCAAGGTGAGAGGGGAGACCCACTCACGGTGATGAGGTCTCCCCGCGGAATCTGCTAGCGCGCTCCCTCCGAGCGCGAAGCCACCACGGTGACACCCTTCGGGGTGCTGATGTACCCCTTCACCTGATTTGATTCTACATGATTTACCACTACCTCGTAAGGCTTTTTTGACCCATTCACATAAAAGAAAACGGGTGAGTTAATGGCGCAATCCTTCCTCTCCACTTGCATATCATCCACCAGCGTGGCCACGTTGAATTGATAGCGCTTGGGGTTGGTTTTCTTCAGTGTCAGCCCCACACCCGCAACCTTCGCCGGTTGATTCTTGGTCAGCGTGAATTCGAAGTAATCGCGATCACCCAGCTTGCGGAGGTACTCGATGTCATCGTGGTTGCGCGCGATAAGGGTGCCCAGCTCGCTCCGAGCCATGCCCAAATCCGACGCCAGGGCGCTAACGCTTTTCTTGGTGGTGTCAAGATCCGTCTTCGTCGAGGAAACATCCTGAGTCAAGGCGCCGACTTGTTGCTGGTCGGCCTTCTGGGAAAGCTCTTGCTCGAGCTGCGCCGTTTGGCTGCGTTGCTGATCTTGAAGTTGCGCCACCAGGGTGCGCGCACGCTTCAATTCGCCGCGCTGCGCACCCATGCCCTTAGCCGCTTGGTCGATCTCCTTTTTTACGGCGCCCAGCTCCTGGGCGTTCTGCTGCTCGATGGCCGTCAGGCGATTCAAGACCTGATTCCGTAATTGCCCGGTCAAGTCCTCGCGCAACTGGTTCTGCTGCGTCGTCAATTGATCGCGCACCGTGTTCATCCTATTGACCGTGAAAAATTCCCCTACGGCCAGGGCAGCGAGAACGAGAAAAATCACAACGAATTTGAGGCCGTCCCCCGAAATCGGGCTCGGCTCCGTTGAAAGTTCCGATTGGACAGGCGTTTCGTCGATCGCCATGTTAGTCTCTCCCCTCACTTTCGAAATCACTTCAGGAAGCTTCACCCACTGCCTGTGGTGGGCTTCCGGCTGAGTAGGAAGCACGCAGAGGGCCAACCGAAGCGAAGGCTAAGACATTGTTTTTGATTGAATTACGGGGAACGACGGCAACCCGCACCGTTGCTGGCTCGGTATATCTTACGCGCGCCAAGTAAAAAGTGCGGCCATCCTTGGCGACGGGAACTCAGAGCCATGGACTGAATTACATATTGTTGTGGCCTTTGTCTTTCTTCCGCTGGCGCGTCCAACCTTTCTTATTCACTTGGCGGCCACGCCCAATAGCGAGCGATTCGGGTGGAACGTCCTCGGTAATCGTCGAGCCCGCGGCCGTGTAGGATCCCTTGCCGATGCGCACAGGCGCCACCAGCATGTTTCCGCTGCCGATGAACACTTCGTCTTCAATGGTCGTGGGGTTCTTCTTTTCGCCGTCGTAGTTGCAGGTGATGGTGCCGGCGCCGATGTTCGTGCGCGCGCCCACCGTAGCGTCGCCCAGATAGGACAGGTGCTGCGCCTTTGTGCCTCGGCCGATGGTCGATTTTTTTACTTCCACGAAGTTGCCGATGCGCGCCGCGGGCTCAATGACCGCGCCTTGACGCAAATGCGCGAAGGGGCCGATCGCGACGGTCGCGCCGATCTCACAATTGGAGATGACACAGGATTGACGCACCGTGACGCCGTCGGCCAGAATGGAATCAGTAATGGTCGAGGAGGGTCCCACACGGCACCCGCTTCCCAGACGCGTGTGGCCGCGCAGGCTGACGCCCGGCTCAATGACCGTGTCGGGGCCGATGACCACGTCCTCATCAATGTACGTCGTTCCCGGGTCGGTGAGGGTCACGCCTTCCTTCATCAAGGCCGTGGCCTTGCGAAGGCGCAGTGTTTTCTCCACCTCGGCCAGTTGCGCGCGGTCGTTGATGCCACAAGCTTCGCCGGCCGGCGCCTCAAATGTCGTAACCTTGAGGCGGTGACGGTTGAAAATCTCGATGAGATCCGTAAGCAGATACTCTTTTTGGGCGTTGGCTCGCGAAAGTTCGCCCAAGTGGTCCAGCAGGGGTTGTCGCGAAAAACAGAGGATGCCGGTATTGACTTCGCGGATCTTTTTCTGTGCCGCACTCGCCGCTCTTTCTTCCACGATGGCGCGCACGCGCTTCCCGGCCCCACGCACGATACGTCCGTAACCGGTGGGATTGTCCAAGCGCATGGTGAGGATGGTGCAGGCCGCCCGCTCCTTGCGGTGCGTCGCCACCAGCGCCTTCACCGTTTCCGGTTGAAGCAGGGGCACGTCGCCGACCAGCGCCACCACTACTCCGCTGGGACAGCGGTCGAGTTCCGGGCGAGCCACGATCAGCGCATGGCCGGTGCCCAGTTGCTCCTTCTGCTCAATAAATTCCAGCCCCGGGCGCGCAAAGGCCGTCCGCATTTCTTCCGCGTGGTGGCCAATGATCATGTAAACCCGTTCGGCCCCGGCCGCCTCGGCCGTGCGCAAAATGTATTCACCCAGCAAGCGGCCCGCCAGCGCGTGCAGCAACTTCGGATGCTCGGACTTGAAGCGCGTGGCTTTGCCTGCACTCAGAATCAGAATCGAGAAACCCTCTTGCCCCATAGATCACTCCCGAAAGAAGACCGATTGGAAGATTGTGACTCGCGGTACGTGAAGCTGATGGCGCCGGCGGCCGCGGGCTTTACTTTTCGCCCCAGGCATTTTAAGGCGTCTCGGGAGGGAAAAGCAAAAAGGGTGGCGCGGGGGCGATGAATTTTATCCCCGATGCTAACCGGGATTTTTCATCATTGAGGGGAAGGGCGGGGCTCATGCGGCTGTGGAAAAACTCGAAAACGCTGTCATTCTGAGCCCGCATTTTGGGCGAAGAACCCCCGTAGTTTACTCTGTTCACCGACTCCCGCGAACTGCCGGGGTCCTTCGCTTCGCTCAGGATGA
>Ga0326727_10011962_pt1 | contig 19956 bp, 13 predicted proteins | sample MB2enrmetagenome_FD_207643 | JGI IMG/M metagenome (GOLD analysis project Ga0326727, IMG submission 207643) | Lab enriched peat soil microbial communities from McLean, Ithaca, NY, United States - MB29MY | ecosystem: Environmental > Terrestrial > Soil > Wetlands > Peat | place: USA: New York...
CGAAGAGCCGATTCGAATATTTGGGCGAAGTTTTGATCAGGGAATGAATGTCAGCCCCATTCGCGAAAAAAATGTCGAGATGCCCGTCGTTGTTGTAATCAAACAGGCCAACCCCGCCCGCCATCGTTTCCGGAGCGTGCCGCTCCGGCGTTTCGCAGCTATCGAGCTGGAAATCAATCGGATGGTAAGTGAAGTGGATGGGTGAGGCGAGGGCTTCCCCACTCGAGCGTATCGCTCCCGCGGCCATCAAGAGGGTCAAGAATTCGCGCCGTTGCATCGGATCCAATTTCCCAACTTCAGCGTCAGCAGAGGTTCGATCAGGTTTCGTGCCCTTCTTCGCTCCGCCGCGATATTCTACCATGTACCACACGCGAATTTTGAGGGCTCTCGCGTGGCATTTTGGCGCGTAATTCTGCAAAAGAATACGACGGAAACCCTCTAGACTGGCAGGGTGAAGATTGATACGAGGAAATGTTGGACTTTCGGCGCGCAGCGATGTCGCAGGTCGAGTGCGCTTGTCATCCTAAGCGCAGCTGTCATCCTGAGCGCGGCTGTCATCCTGAGCGAAGCGAAGGATCTCCGTAGTTCATCGCAACTGCCCGAAACAAACCCAACCCCAGTGATCCTTCGCGCAGTCTACCCTGAGCGAAGAAGGTGTGAAAGAATCGGCGAGAGGCCAAAACACGCATGCCCTGTCATTCTGAGCGAAGCGAAGAATCTCGCTTTGAGTTCTTTCGCATCAGCCACTTCCATCGGCAGGGCGAGATCCTTCGCTCCGCTCAGGATGACAGCGAAGAGCGCAGGACGACAGTGCCGGTCATTTCTTTCACACCTTCGAAGCGAACGGGCTCAGGATGACAGTGGAAAGGATTTCGGGCATCACCGCAGCCACTAGGCACTCGGCACTAGCCACCAGCCACTCCTCCGAGCTTCGGGTCGTAACATTCCTTGGGCGGGCAAAACGCACGCTTCACCAGCAGGTTGTCGTCGAACAGGGAAAGGAAAACCGAGATGCCGTTAGAGTCTCGTCATTCCCCAAATCTCGTCATTCCCGCGAAAGCGGGAATCCAACGAACCAGGGTCCCCGCTTCCGCGGAAACGACATCGTGCTTGTTCTCGATGGCAGGCCAGTCATACTCATACCAGCGTTTGACGGCGTCGAGAATCTCGCGCTTCATCGGATCGGCGGTGTTAGGTGAGTTCTGGGCCAAGCACTCGTCTTCGATCTCGACATCGGCAAGAGCGTGTAGCGCAGAGGTGGGCGCACGCCGATTTGAAAATGAGAGGCTCGATTCCGGATGAAGAGCCGCAGACCTTGAACCGCAGGTCCGCGCTACTTGCTTGTGTACAAATCGCCCACAGTGAGCCCCTGCGAAGTCATCATAGTTTTACGTTCAACGGCGGGTAGACGTTGGCGGGAGCACACGACTAGAGATCGTCGGTGCGCACCTTTTTGCTAAACACGCGATCAAGCATTACGCGAAGCCGAAACTTAACCGCACCCGCGTCGTTCGGTGATTGTGAAAGACGATCGAATTCAATCAAATCGTAATCCGCACCTGCCAAATCCTTCTCGGCGCTCTCCTGGTTTGCTTCTCGGCGCTTCTCAAAATCCATCATTTTCTTTCTAGTGATTTCATCGACCCATCCCTCGATTCGTGCCAACCGGAAAAGTTGATAATAGACCGTCACCATCCCAACTTGGCGCAACAGCGCATCCTTGTGTGCAAATACGTTGGCCATGTATCCGACCGTCTCCTGCGCGCTCTTCAGAAACGATGGCATTTGCGTCCGCGGCTTGTCGCTGAAATTCTTGACGAAATCATCGAGATAGGCCTTCTTTGTATCCACCACCTTTTTTGCGTATTCAGCCAGCAGGAATTTCGTCGCCAAATCGAAGTGTCGATAGCGCTTGTTTGGAAACGGCAGATCGTCTGTGAAAAACGGCTCGCCGGCCAGCTTTCTTATCGCCCTCGGAAGCGGCCCGCCAAAAGCATTGCGTTTCTCGGGAGCCGTTAACGGCGCAGCCTCATTGAGCCGCGAAAACATCTCTTCGATCATTTCAAGATCGTCAGTCTCGATGCAAATAGCCGTGAGCGGGAAGCTGTCAAACTGGACCTTTAGGTCCGGATAGGCGTTGCCCAGTTCGGCATACTTCATTCCTGCAGCCTTAATCGAAGGGTCTCTGAAATACTCGAAATCGTCGGCAAGCGCAATTTTGCCAAGGATGAAGTTCCAAATTGTCTCAAGGCGCTGTTTTCCGTCAATGATCGCATAATCGTATGTCTTTCCGCCCTTCCGCAGTGGCTCCCGAAACTTGTGCAAGTAAATCTTCGGCACGTCGAAACCGTTTAGGATTGAGTCCACAAGAAGTTGCCGTTTGTCCAACGTCCAAACATCGCTCTGGCGCTGATACTCGGGATTACGTTGCACTCGGTCCCGCATCCGATAAAGCTTCCACGCGGAGTTAGTATGCAGCTCTGTAATTTCGAATTTCATTGCAACAATTCCTTGCTAATCTCGGCAACCCTATCGAGTTCGGGAAACAGAGTCAGTGCCGAAACGCCGAGGTGGGCGAGTTCCTCTACTAAATGCTTCTTTGCGGCTGCGGGAATGACCCAACGCCACACATGCTTGCCATCGCCGACTTCCTCAATTGGCTCGTGCAGCCGATGATTGACAGTAAATGTGCCCAGTTGCGCCGCCATGCGCGGCGTGTTTCTTGGACCGACGATAGCTACCGGTAATAATTCGGAAGGGTTCTCCTGCACTCGGCTGGGCAAGTAGCTTTCAAGCACTTTGTCACGGCCAAACGCCGGGATTTCCGGCTCGAACTCAAATTTGAGTTTGGCTGCCCTGTTGAGCGCAACTGGTTCCAGGCACCATACCGCGCCGTCTACACGCCAATGCGCTTTGTTGCTGACAGCGAAATAGAGTGCGGCCAACGGATTCTCGGACCAATCCAGAAGTCTTGTAAAGGCCCGGTGATGCTGCATGAGAAACATCCACTCCCACTCCTCTCGCGGCGAGACAGTGATGTGGGGTGTCGCATTTTGCATGAACCTCTTAATGAGTGCGTTCTCCGCTTTCAAATGCCGTTTATTTCGGGCCAAGGTCGGCACCAATTTCCATTTCTTGTTGCTGTGGCCCCGAAACCAAATTAGATGATTTGGCTTCGCCTGCTGCTTGAGGGCCGTCAGCAATTGGCCGATCGAACGAATCTTGCGATCGTGGTAGAGCACGACATCCCGCCCTTTCATTGTGCCAGGATATTACGAGACCGCCCGCATCTCGTCGAGGAAGCGCCGCAGAATTTCATTTATCGAACCGAGCGGCGGATACTTCGCCAGATGCTGCGCGATGTCCTCGATTATCCGTCTGGTTGGCCGCGCGTCTTTCATGTTGCGATCGCGATGCGCCCAATCGCGACCAGGATGCAATGTATCCCAAGGAGAACGCAGGTTAGCTCGCGTTTCTGGGGCGTCGCCATGCTTGCCGAACCCGTAACATATTCCGACTTCGTTGTTCCAGATCGGCTTGAAGAGATTGATCAAGAACTCCTCGGCAGAACTCTGCCATCCGGTCTGCACGACCAGCGCGCGACAGTCGAAATCTTCCAGCTTCAATGTCGTTGTCGCCTTCGCGATATTTTTCCGATGTTCGCTTAAACGAACGGAGAGGCGGTCGCCCTGTTCCACGGCAGTTTTGGCCGCTGGACTGGCGGGGTCGGCTTTTCCGACATAGATAGGATGTTCCCGCTTGGATATGCCGGCATATGCTGGGAAGTCACCTTTGTAGTAGATCGCGTAGACACCTGAACCATAAAATCGTTCGACGGACGCAAGGGGCTTTCGGGGTTGGGCAATCATGGTTATCCCAACAATGCGGCCAATGACGTTTGGATTTGAGGGGTCAAAAACGAAAGGGGGCTGCTTGACCGGGTCGAGGCCCTCAATTACATGGAGCAGCTTGTCGCAGGCGGCGCCGATCGTTGTACTTATTCGTTTGGCCTCCGAGGGAGCAAACTGAGTGGATTGTTCAGCACCGATAAGATCGGAAAGCTCTTTGAGTTGCGCCGTCAATTGTTCGAGTTTTGGTGTTGGTTTACCCACGCCTGCTCCCGGCTGGCTACCGCCACAAGGGTTTGCGCTATGGCTCGCGCCACGACTTCGGCTAGGCGGACAGGAACCGCATTCCCAATCTGGCGCATGCTCTCTGTCCACGATCCGGGAAACACGAAGCTGTCAGGGAATGCTTGCAGCCTCGCACTTTCACGAATAGAGAAATATCTAACACAGCCGTTCGGCAGCGCAAGCATATTCTCGCCACCAGGTACTCCGTGGACCCCGGCCTTGAGCGTTTTGGCAGGCTCATCCAAAGGACTCCCCGTGTGACCTTCGTAGCTCTTAGCGCCAGGAACAAGGAAGTGCGTAAGCCCAGGCTCCTCTGCCCCGCGGTTGGGTTTCGGAGTTGGCAAGTCCGTAATCGCATCGCGCACCGTTCGCCAGGGTTTCAGCAGTACGGAAAAAGCATCGCTCGTCTTCGCAGCGCGTAATAGGACCGAAGGGGAGGCCTTGGCAATCCGGGCTTTCGGAATGCCGTGTCGTTCCCAATACTCAAAGGATCCGTATTGCTGCCACAGGAGTGACTCAGCACTGTGGGTGGGCGAAGGGAAAGCCCATTCAATGCCCAGGTCAGCTCGAATCGCAACGATGAATACGCGCTCACGTTTTTGAGGGACTCCATAATCAGCAGCATTCAACACTCTGTGAACAACTCTATAATAAAGGCCGTCACGTTTACCATGTGTATGGTAACGCTCAAGCCGGGCAAGATGATCGGACCATGGCTCCCCCTTCTTCCGTGAAATCTCGGGGTAAGTTAGCATCAAGTGAATGTAACCGAAATACTTTCCGAAGGACGCCCGCGAGAGTCCTTTAACGTTTTCCACGAGAACTGCCTTTGGCCTGACTCTGCGAATCGCGCGAATGAGCTCTGGGAACATATTGCGCTCGTCTTGTGGCCCCTGATGTTTTCCGCCAATGGAGAAGGGTTGGCAGGGCACCCCGGCGGCGATCAACTCGATATCCTCGGGCACGTCACGATAATCGAATTCCCTTACGTCCCCCTCAAATATAGGCCACTCCTTCATGCCTTCGACTCGACGTCGCTGATTTTCCCGGAGGGTTGCACAAGCATCATCATCCCACTCAATGAGCGAGATGGGTTGGAATCCAGCCCTGGAGGTTCCAAGGGCCAGGCCGCCGACGCCGGCAAATAGTTCCAGACTCCTCATGTTGCGTCTCCCAAGAAGGATCGAATTTTCGTTTCTACAACAGCTTTATCGGCGGTTTCGCACTCCCAGACGACTTCAACTTGCCATCCCGCATGCCGGAGCCGTTTGATATTTAAGACGTCTCGCCTACGGTTCCGAGTCAGCTTAGGTACCCAGAAGCTTAGCTTCGACTTCGGAAGTCGCGCTAAGCGGCATCTTGGGTGGCGATGCCAGAAGCATCCATGCACAAAGATTACCTTGCGCATCCGGGGAAAAACAATATCTGGTCGCCCAGGCAACTTCGCAACATGAAGACGGTACCGGTATCCGAGTCCGTGAACAAGCCTTCGCACGAGGAGTTCAGGCTTGGTATCCGTACTGCGGACGAGAGACATCCGCACACTTCGTTCGGCCTTGCTAAGAGTATCCATCGCCTGCAATGGAACTGGTTAAAATTACCGCCATGCCTGCGGTACAGTCAAGTACTAAATCACAATAGATAGGTGTGTCGCGGGAAGCCCACCCCTACGGATTGGGGGAAGGGGGCAGCTGCAGCGGGTAGGGCACGGGCGCGCGTACTTGCGTTCCTGTGCGGCTTTTCACCTCGTGCCCGCGACGAGAAACATCGTAACGCTGCTCGAATTTGGGAAGCGAGCAGTATTGTGGTCCGCGCCCTTTCCGTTGCGTGGCAGGGCCATCAAACTCCGGTCAAAGGAGAAGTCTTAACGCCCGCGAAGCGGAGAGCCCGGCTTCAGAGGAGACCCTCCAGGGCATCGCGGACTCCAAGCAACCGATCCTGCAACAGCCGAGGTGCCATCGGGGTGGTTAACTTCATTTGTACTTGACAAATGTGGTATTATAGGCTATAATTGGGCGGTAAGGTCGGACAAGGCGCTCAGGGCCTGACGGGTTCGCTATGCCAGAAAGTCCTCTTTTGTTTTCGGTTCCTGCCTGTGGTTTCTGCCTCCAAGTGCAGTCGAGAAGTCGAGGAGTGCAAAAGCAAGGGCGGGTAGGCAGATGGGCAGGTGGGCAGATCGTTGTCGAGAAATTGGACACCAATTGCCGGCCGCAAGCGACGGACCGCAGGCCGGAAGGTGGCGGAGGGTCGACTTTCAACTCTCGACTCTCAACTGCTTGACTCGAATTCGACGGAACAAAGCGAGAATGTCTATGAAAACAAAGGACAAGTACAAAAAGTCTGGTAGCGCAGACCGCCGGTTCTGCGGTCTGCGGCTTTTCCATGATCACTGGGACGGGCCGCGGACCGCAAACTCGGCGGTCCGCGCTACAACAAAATCGACGGAACAAAGCGAGAATGTCTATGAAAACAAACAGTCGAGGAGTTGACGAGTCGAGAAGTCGTGAAGCCGAACCAGGAAGTCAAGCGGTAGGATGCCGACTGCTTGTCACTCTTCGACTTTCAACTCTCGACTCTCAACTGCTTGGAAAACAAACAGTCGAGAAGTTGGGAAGTCAGGAAGTCGAGGAGTTGTGAAGCCAGATCAAGAGGTCAGGCGAGGAGATGCCTACGGGTTGGCACTCTTCGACTTTCGACTCTCGACTCTCAACTGCCTGACTCGAATTCGACGGAACAAAGCGAGAATGTCTATGAAAACAAAGGACAAGTACAAAAAGTCGCGAGACCCCTCACCCGGCTCGCTACTCTCACCACCCTCTCCCCAGGGAGAGGGACCTGACGAGATTGTTCGGGAAAACCGAAGCAATACGCGAAATACAAAAATCGTGGGAACGAACTCTATAAGCTACTTATAATGAGCGACTTAACTTTTTTAACACGCGAAAACGAACTAGGTTTGATGTGCAAAATAAGGCCAATTCAAGCCAAAAAGCTGGAGATTCGTGGTTAGGAAATTGAACAGAAACGACTTTCCGGCCCCGGTGCGTCCCAGCATGAGTGTGTGCGCGGTGTCGCCGTGGTGGAGATTGAAGAAATAAGGCGTATGATGATTCGAATGTCACCAAAGCCGGGACGAATGCTTGTTTAAGACATGCTTGACCAGACTCGGCGTTTCCCGCATGATGGCTCGACAATATCGCATCCGCCGCTGAGGATTGGGAATGACGCACGTTGCGGAATTAATCCTCTATCAAGTGACACCACGACCCCGATTCAGCGGATGAAACTACGTGCGAGGAGGGCATCATGCAGAGGAGGAGTTTTTTGGCTGCCACCTTTTCCTCACTGGTCCCCGGTGCAGCGCCGGCGTGGACGATCAAATCCGAAGCGGTGGCTGCCGGCCCTGAAGGGACAATTAACCCCAGCGATCTTGTCATCGTCTATAACTCAAGAGACCCGGCGGAAATCGCCGCCGCTCATGAGCTACAGAGTTTCCTGAAGCGCATGACCATGGTTCAGCCCCGAACCGTCGCGGATGATTCGCCGGGCGATACCGATAACGCAACGCGTTTTCTCGTAGGCCGTACTGTCGTGACTGAGCGGCTCGTCTCTTCAGGAAAACTCGAAGATCCCGTGAAGAAAGACCGGGAAGCCTACGTGGTGCGGTCGGTCGACGCTGATGGGAAACGCAACGTGGCCTTTCTCGGGGGAACAGGAATCGCCACCCTGTACGCCGTTTATCATTACCTGAAGAAGGGTTGCGGTTGCGGATTCTACTGGGACGGCGACCACGTTCCATCTCGTAACACGCTGCCCGTCCAGAGTGTCAACATCTCCGCTCAGCCCCACTTCAGTGAGCGCATGTGTATGAACCTCACGCTCTATTGGTACTCCACTCCCTGGTGGGACTGGGATGATTGGAAGGGGTACATCGATTGGGCTCTCAAGGCTCGTTTCAACATCCTGAGCTTGTGGGACACGCCGGGTGAGGATGTGGCGTGGCGGAAGGCGTGGACGCGCATGGGCGTGGAAGTCTCAGACGACTCTTGGTCCGGTCCGCCGTACGGAATCTTCGCACCCATCAAATACGGCGTCCGGCCTCCCCTCTCCGAAGCTTGGCGAGAGGGGCAGAGCGCGCTGAGCAAGCAGATTATTCAATACGCCCGCGCGCGTGGCATGCGGTCCCTCGCTCCCGCCGTCCCGGGAATCTGTCCCCCGGAGTACGTATCAACCCATCCGGAGGCTCGAACGTTCGAGATCTCCTGGTCGCATTTGTCCAAGCAGAAGTACCTTCACCCACGGAGCCCCGAATACCACGAGGTTGGCAGAGCCTTTCTTGAGGAATACCTCTCGCTTTACGGGACAGACCATCTTTATTGGCTCGAAAATTACCTGGAGTGCGATGTGGAGGGTTCGGATGAGGTTCAATTGGACGTGCGCCGGGAGATTGCAGGAGCGAATTTCAAAGTCATGGATGAGGTGGACCCCCAAGGTGTTGGGATCTGCTCCGCATGGAGCTTCCTTTTCAAGCCGCAGTATTGGACGCCCCAACTCATCAAAGAGTGCCTGGAACGCATGCCTGCCGATCGCGTCCGAGTAATCGACCAATGGGCGGAGATGGCGCCCGAACATAAGCGTGCAGACTATTTCGACGGGCGGCCGTGGCATTTCGGCATTGTTTATTCCTTTGGTGGCAATACCAACCTGCATGGCAGCATGCAGTTCATCGAAAAGCAATTCCACAAGGTACTTGATGATCCCCTCGCCGAGCAATGTGTGGGTTTCTATCCGAACGAAGAGACTATTCACCACAATTACTTTTACTATGAGTTTCTCTGCCAGTTGGGTTGGAATCCCAAGGAAGTGGACCTATCTTCCTTCACGAGTGATTATTCCCGCGAGCGTTACGGGGAGGGCGCCGCGCCAGTCATGGCTGGTGCGCTGCAAGAACTCCTCGCGAGTGTTTATGGCTCGGATGACCTGACCCAACCCCTATACTGGCATCGCTTGGGAACGGGCTCCGGTTACTTCCGTTTGCAGGTGGCCAATCGCCAGGCATTCATACCACACCTGCGCAGGGCCCTGGAGTGCGCGCTTGCGGCCGCCCCAGCCGCGGGCGACAATGCATTTTATTTTCATGACTTGAATGACATCGGTCGGCAGTATCTGGCGGAGCTCTTTGCCGCCCACCTCGTGAAGACCCAGGAGGCCGAGGCGGCCCTGGACGAGATTGCTTTCGAGCGCGAGGCCAGCCTCCTTGAGTCCCTCATGGAGGCTATCGAAACTCTCCTGAGCCACGACGACTATTACTGGCTGAGTCCGTACATTCGCAAAGCGCGTAAGTTGCCTGGTGCACCTGAGGATGTGGACGTGCGAGCGCGTGACATCCTCACCCTCTGGGCTGACGTGATTCGGGATTACGCGTGCCGTGACCTCTATGAGTTGGTGCAGGGATATTATCACCCGCGGGTCACGATTTGGATCCGCACGTTACGCAACGCCCTCAAGTTGGATCAGCGCATGGTCCACAACGCCACAGCATTGGACCTCGAGTACGATGCCATCGAGCGAAAGTGGGTCGCCGAAGGCTTCCCGCTCGTGGATCGAAAGCCTGATCCCAGGCAAGCAATGCAGACTATTCAGGCGATACTGGCCAAGTTCGCCTCCGCCGAGGGGGTCTGAAAAAGAAAGGCTGGTCAAGAAACGCGAACGAGCGCGCCTGGGTGGATGGGTGCTGGTTATCAGGTGCTTCCGTTCGCCCATGCCCTTGGAGCGACGGCGGCCGAACTGTGATGCCTTCAGTATAGCTGGGTTCACAGTCTGTAGTCTGGCGACCACCCGAAATACCGCTTCCGCCATTTTCTTGGGATTTCTTATCCCCGCTAAATCAGCGACTTCCAGCGACCGCCCAAGGCGGCGGATTTTAACCTTTTGGACCAGGGCACAAATGCGCGCGAAAAGGCGGGGGTCAGCTCGCCCGACACGTGCTGGAGTGCTCGATGCATGCCCGTCAACTGGTCATTGGTTTCGGCCGGCTGGATTCCGGAATGGAAGGGCGTTTCACGGCACAATCTGGCAGAGGTGATCCGAAGGGCTGTTCTCCCTTGTTGTCATGTATGCCAGCCGATTCCGCAACTGCGCATGTGCAGAACGGAATCGCACCGGAGGCAGACGTAAGAAATGGGGAGCCAAAAGCCGCGGGCGTCCTCACGGCGGGAAGTTCATGCGGCTCAGGAGGGCTTGGAAGCGCGGGTGGCAGCGGAGGAAGACTGTGGCGAAACCGCTGAAGGTCAGGGCTTGCGGTTGAGGCTTAGCGCGTCACTCGGCCAGACGCCGTTGGCTCTTGGCCGCAGGGCGTCACTTGCCCCTCGACTTAGCTCAGGGCCGTGAGCTTGCCGAAGGGCCACTCGTCACCCGGCACTAGTCACTGCCTTCAAAAGTTCTCCAGCATCCACACGTTGTAGTCAGCGACCCCATGGCTCAACAGCGCGAGGTGGCGGCCGTCTGGGGAAGCGACACCCTGCGTCCCAAAAAAGCCCGCAGCCGTTTGCTGCCAGAGGACCTCGGCACGCCCCTCTAGATCCACATAAAGCAGCGTCGACCCTGAGACTGTGGCGTTGACGACCCCGACCAACAGGCCCTTGCCATCCGCTGCCCAATTCAAGGTATACAAGCCGCTCCGACCCTTGACGTAGACCTCATGAGCCTCCCCCCCAGCCAACGGCAGGATTTCGATGCGCCCCTCGCGAAAGTCGTATTGTTCAAATGCGAGGCGCGAGCCGTCGGGCGATAGGTCCCAAGCGTAACCAGCGTTCGGTCGCCGGAGGTTGATCCTTGTGAGCTCATGCCCCCTCCCGTGAGCCGAGTCGAACCTCGAGAAAACGAGTTGCGCGGCGTCCGGGGTCTCTTCGCTGAAAACACAGTTAGTCGCCGGAGACTGCGCACAGGCAAAGCCGTTTATGCCTCGTCCCTCGAGCACCAACTGCGGCGCTCCGCCGGAGGTGGGCACGCGCATGATGCGTACTTGGGTCGTGGCCGTCACTTCGGTAGTTGCACTGGACAAGTATAGGATCCAGGAACCATCCGGGCTCACGCGAGGATTGCTCTTATCGTCCGGGCCAGTGACCACCGGCTGGGCTTCGGCCTGATCCAGCGCCTGCTTGAAGATGTCCCACGTGCCGTTGCGGTCAGACCAAAAGAGCACCGCTTTGCTGTCCGGCGTCCACTGGCCGGGATAGTCGTTGTTCTCATTGAGGGTCAAGCGGCGAACGTCTTTCAGACGGCGGCCGTTGGCTTCGAGTTCCCCGACGTAGACGTCCGCTTCGGCTCTCGCTTTCGTAACAGCCAACTGCTTCCCATCCTGGGTCCGAGAAAGGCCCCATGCACTGACCCCCACCCAGTTGGTGAGTCGTCTTGGTTTGCTCACAGCTTTGCCCGTCCCCGTATCAACTCTGATTTCCGAGAGATTGGCTCCTTGCTCGTCCCAGATTGTGTAGATAAAGCGGCCATCGGGGTACCACAGAAATTTGGTGCTCCCGCCGCACAAGTTCGGGTCAGACAAGAGGAGGGTTGGCTGGCCGCCTTTCAGATCGCGGCTCTCGATTGAACACTCGAGTCTCTCAAGTGTGCGGTGAAACCTTTTGTAGGCGATCCGCTGGCCATCTGGCGACCACGCCGTCCAAAAGAACCCGTCGTCTTCGGAACCCGACACAAGCCTGTGTGGTTCCTCCCCTTGTGCGCCCATCAGCCAGATCTCGCGGTTGCCGGTAAAGGCCGTCGTACCAGTTCCGAAGGCAATCAGCTTGCCATCGGGCGAAACGGACCACGGATCGGCATCATCGCGGAGTTTGCGTGGAGGTGCGCCGATGACTGAAACAACCCAGGCGCTGAGGGGCTCATTGGGCGCGATTCCGGCAGCAATGAACTTGCTGCCGTCCGGAAACCACCAGTTTGGCCACCAGCCACCAGCGCTAGGGGCGGCTGGCCCTTCGGGCTGAGGAATGTTGACTGTCTCCCCAGTTTGAATGAGCTTCAGGTGCAATCCCAGGGCGTCGCCGTAGGCCAGGTACTTCCCATCCGGGGATATCGCGCCTATCGTCACGCCGATCTCGCTCGGATTGGCGGTGAGCCGTCGCTCCTGAAGTTGGGGCGCGGGCAGAGGCGCGCGGTGGGTGACAACCCAGGCGATCGAGAGGCCGACGGCGATCACGGCCAATACGGCGGCGAGGGGGATCGCCCAGGGACTCTGTAAGGGCGATGTCCTCATCGCCGCCCGGCGATCAGAGATTGCCGCTGCAGCACGCCCTGAATCCGTGTCACGCTTCAGGCGCTTGAGGTCGGCGCGCAGTTCACCGGCGCCCTGGTATCGCAACTCGCGGTCTTTCTCCAGCGCCTTGCTGATGATTTCTTCCAGCTTCGGGGGCAACTGTGGGTTCAGTCGCAGAGGCGGGGTCGGGGCCTGGGTGAGGATCGCCGTGAAAATCATCGCGGAAGTGTTGCCCGTGAAGGGTTGCCGTCCTGTCGCCATCTCGTACAGCACCGCGCCGAAGCTGAAAAGGTCCGTCCGTGCGTCGAGTTCTTCTCCCCGCGCCTGCTCTGGCGACATGTAAGCCACGGTGCCCATCGCCACGCCCGGGCTGGTGAGATGCTCGGGCTCGATGGAGGCGGTGGGCAGCGCAGAGGCTCCCACCATTTCCGCCCCCCGCCTGGCCTTTGGTGCCAGCTTGGCCAAGCCGAAGTCCAGGACCTTCGCCTGGCCACGCTGGGTCACGAAAATGTTCGCTGGCTTGATGTCCCGATGGAGGATGCCCTTGGAGTGGGCGGCGTCGAGCGCGTCGGCAATCTGAATCGCCAGGTCCAGCACTTCGTCCGTCTTAAACGGCTTGCCTGCGATGCGATGCTTGAGGGTCTGCCCCTCCAGATATTCCATGTCAATGAAGGGCTGGCCCTCGTGCTCCTCGATGGCGTGGATGGTGCAGATGTTGGGATGATTGAGCGCAGACGCCGCCTGGGCCTCGCGCTGGAAGCGCTCCAGGGCTTGATGGTCCTTGGACATTTCTTCCGGCAGGAACTTGAGCGCGACGAAGCGGTGGAGCTTGGTGTCCTCGGCCTTGTACACCACACCCATACCGCCGCCACCAAGCTTCGAGAGGATGCGGTAGTGGGAAACGGTCTGGCCGATCATGAGTGAATGGCTATGTACGATTGGCAATCTCGCCCCGATGGAAACTATTGTAGAGTGCACGTGCAGCCAAGTCAACGCAATAGGACACGCAATAGGACCATCCGGGACAGTTCAAGTAGCGGAACAGTTCCCGGGAGTGTTGTCCGTAGCAACCCCTCTCCGTGCTGGATCAACCGTGAAGTGGTCCCGGATGCAGACCAAGGTTTCCCGAAGGGCTCCTGTGCGCATCATGGGTGTTGGGCGCACACAGAATGGATTGGGAATGATAAGTCGGCATCCCGGAGAACGGCCACCGACCAATATCGAATCTGTGTGACGCCGCAGGATTTAGTCACGCTCAAGTGGAACCGAGGGTACCGCCAAAAGATCGCCGAGAGTCTGTACTCCTGGCCAGAATATGGCTCTATTCGTGGCCATTTATTCGCTCAAGTCACACATGTTGGACTGGCCTCGGGCAGCCCACTGCCGCCCGAATCATGTCTCTCGTGCAGCCAGCCCAGCAGATGTACTTGCGAGGGTTTTCGATCGAGATTGAGAGGTTATCTCCGTTGCGGTCATGCCCTTCTTCGGCGCAGGATGGGCACCGGGTGATGTTGTTGTGCCCCACTGCGGAGCATGGTGTTGATGTGATCGAGGATGCGGAATTCGGACCCAGCCGTGTGTATCCTTGTCTCCAGCTCAGCCTTCGGCTTTGGTGGTAGGAGCTGAGGTGGGATGGCCTTCCCCGCAATCAATCGGGCAAGCTGATCACTAGTGACTTTAGCCAGCGAGTTGAGGTAGCGCATTTGGCTCGCAAGATCTTCATCGGCACCGTCAAACCAGAAGCGGTGACCTGCGCCCCGGTGAATGCCCAGCGGTCCACGAATCGCATTTCCATATCTGCCGGGCTTCAAGACGTCGTGCTTGGGAAAAATCTCGATCCCTTCCCGCTGCCTGCCGTTCTTGATCGCAAGGCCTAAGCGCAGAGCAAGGTCGCACACGTAAATACGACAGTCGCGCGCCAGGAGTGGCTCAGCCATGAAGATCCAGAGGTGCCCTCCACGCCTGCTGTGTTCAAGCGCGAAATCGGCACCATCCCCTTTGAGGCGGTCGCCGATCTTGATGCGGTCCCCGATCGCATTCGGGTAATCGGCGTCGATGGCGGCCCACTTGCAGCGCTGCGTGGCTGGGTTGATCGCGTAAAGGCCGATGATGATTTCGCCTTCGAGGTAATGCCGGATGGTGTCTGGCGTCAGGCTCAGGCCCTGGCCGGTTTTCTTGTCCTTGGGGCGGTAGTAGTAATGCCGGCCGCTTTCCGGGTGGGGCCGGTTGGACTGGAGGGTGTAAGCACGCCGGTTGACGATGAGGTGGAAGTAGTGCGCCACCACACTGGCGGGCGCTTTGAGACGAAGCCGCTGCATTTTCTCCTCCCAGAAGTCAGGTGGGCGGCACCGCTACTTCATGTTGGTGGTGAAACGATAAGGGTGGTGCGTTCGTGGGGCGTTGCCATGCATGACTAAGGTTTGCGCTTCTGGTCGCTCATCAAAGCCCGCAAATAATCCATCCCGTGTGTGCGATATTGCACAGACACTCTCCGCCCGCGGGGGCACTATCTACGCTATAGCCTGCTAAAACCCTGAGGGGCCATCGTGGGACAACAGGTCAATCGGTCTGGACCGAGGCAAACCTGGCGCACGCGGCTTCCGATCCGTCGGCCTCTCTGTGCACCGCATGAACAGGTACTGAGAAATCCAGTCGTCAAAGTGGTGCGCCGAGGCACAACTTCAGGGCCATTAGAGCGATTTCGTGAGAACGCATCCGGAGGAGGCTGAGCATGGCATTGCAAATAGTAGAGAAGCAAATTGATGGAGTCAGCGTCTTGGACTTGGTGGGCCGCATCACCCTGGGCGATGAGAGCAGCCAGGTCGGCATGAAGATTAAGGAGATGCTAGGTAAAGGCAAATCCCAGATCGTGCTGAACCTTGGAGGGGTCGGTCGGATCGACAGCGCCGGCCTCGGCGCGCTCGTGTGGGGTCACACTTCGGCCCAGAAGCAGGGCGCCACGGTCAAGCTGGCAAACCTTACGAAGACATTCCACGAACTACTCAACATCACGAAGCTGGTGACCATTTTTGATACGTACGGAAGTGTTGATGATGCGGTAAAATCCTTCGCCAAGAAGGCGTGAGCAGTCGCGTGGCTTGCCTAATCCCGCGACGCCTCAGTCCTTGTGAATGCGGCAGACGCTCCCCAGCCGGGGGAAGTCCGCCAGCACAAAGCGCAGATCGCCGCTCGGCTTGCAGAGACCCGCACCAAGCTCCGGGCATCCGTTGCCGCAGTGTGCCCAGGGCTGCCCGGTGGGCTTCTCAGGCGCGCGCCGGGTGGCCGACACGCCATCATCACCCCAGCACTTGCGCTCGATGGCCGTCCACCAGGCATAGGAACTGGGAAAGACATTCTCGATGTCGTCGTCGATCAGCATGATGTGGAGTTCCCAACACTGCTCGCCATAATGCTGGGTCAGCTCGGGATCGGCTTCCCACTCAACCCGGTTGGCCGACTTCTTCTTGCGCGGGAAGACGAAGTGATCGAGCTTGGTGGGATGGTAGCGATCTCCATTGGGTGGTAGCCCGATAGAGACCTTTGCCGATACGGACAGCCGCTGGACGACACGGCTGTCTGGGTCGTGCGTGACACCGATGATCATGGGATTGCTTCTTGGAAAACGGTGCGGAGGTGGTTGCAGAGGTGCAAAACGGCGACAATTGTGTTTTTAGGGCTACCCTACGTGTAGGACGATTTGGCCATTCTGACTGTCTGTAACCTCTTGTAAATAAAGGATCGCTGCCGCCGTTTCGCGGCTGGTTTGAGTTCCCCGGATTGTCGCCGTCTTTCGCAGGATCAATTCCCTGCCAGTTCTCCCACAGGAAAGGGGTTTCAGACCGCCAATGCCAGAGCCGAACGGAGGCTGGCGTGGTATGATTCTCCGCGTGAGTCAACGGATCAAAGAGCCAAAACTGGACATCCCGTGCCCTTATTGTGGCAAGGGGGAGCTTACGCCTGCACCGAGCGGGGCGAACTGCGTTTGCCCGGAGTGCGGCCGAATCGCGGTTGGCAAACCAGCGAAGACTCCCTAGTCCGAAGCAAGGCCCTCTGGCTCTTCCGGGGGATACTTACTGTCGTGTGCATTACTTATACCCAGGAGGTTGAACATGCCGAATACTGAGAGCAATCTTAAGGAAGCGTTTGCGGGTGAGAGCCAGGCGAGCCGCAAGTATCTGGCGTTCGCAAGAAAGGCAGAGCAGGAGGGTTTCATCAACGTAGCTCGGCTGTTCCGAACCGCGGCCGAAGCGGAGACGATCCACGCGATGGGGCACCTGAACGCTTTGAAGGGCGTCAATTCGACGGCGGACAATCTGCGCGCGGCGGTCGCCGGGGAAACCTACGAGTACACCCAAATGTATCCGCCGATGCTGCAGCAGGCAATCGCGGATGACGAGCCTGCCAAGCGAATGTTCGCGTATGCGGAGAAGGCGGAGGCTGTCCACGCCAAACTCTACCAGAGGGCGCTGGAAGCCGTAACTCAAGGCAAAGACCTGAGCGAGGTTAATTTCTATTTGTGCCCCGTCTGCGGTTACATTGAGTTCGGCAAAGCGCCCGATTCATGTCCGATCTGCGGAACAAGGGGCGAGAAGTTCGTAACCGTGTAAAGGCATGTCGCCGCGCAAGCCCGGCATGAACGGGCGGACAGAATCATGTTCGGTGAGACTTTAAGAGATAACGAACGATTCACATGCATGACTGAATCTGGGGAGGAAGGCCCATGGGTGTGTATACCGTTAAGCTCCAAGGACGTAGGGAAGTTGCTGAAAACACAATGGCCTTCTTCTTCGACAAGCCTGCTGGTTTTGAGTTTGCTGCAGGTCAGTCGGCTGACGTAACCCTCATTAACCCGCCTGAAACAGACGCCGAAGGAAACACGCGGGCCTTTTCGCTGGCCAGCGCTCCCGTGGAACATGACCTGATGTTCGCCACGCGCCTCCGCGAGACGGCTTTCAAACGCGTAATCAGGAGCATGCCTCTGGGCACCGAGATCCAAATCGAGGGTCCCTTCGGGTCCATGACGCTGCACAAGAAGACGGCCCGTCCCGGCGTGATCCTGGCCGGCGGCATCGGGATCACACCGTTCCGCAGCATGCTTGTCCAGGCCACCCAGACGAACACCGACCACCACCTCATTCTCTTCTACTCGAATCGCCGGCATGAAGATGCTGCATTCTTACCTGAGCTTCGGGAACTAGCCAAGCGGCACCCAAACTTCACGCTCGTTGCCACGATGACCAACCTTGAGAAATCCAAGGTCTCCTGGACCGGTGAGACGGGATACATTAACAAAGAAATGCTGGCGAAGTATGTGAAGGATCTTACCGAGCCGGTCTACTATACCGCGGGCCCACCTGTGTTAGTGGCGGGGATGCGCAAGTTGCTCGTCGAGGCCGGCGCGGACGAGGACGACATCCGCAGCGAAGACTTCTCCGGGTATTGAGGCCGGCACTCACGTGCTGGCGCAAAGCGAAGCTCGGGGATCTGGGGCGAAGCAGGCGTACCATTAAAGGGAAGAACCGATTGGAAAGAGAAGAGCGATCCCGCAACGCAGGACGACACATCGCTGGAATACAGCACCGTCTTCGGGATCACCAGTCTGTACGGCGAGCGAATAATTGAGTATCTATCTGCTTTCAGGGCTTAAGGGCTGGAATTACTGCAACTTTGCGTACTCTGCCTTGGCTTCCTTCAGGATGGGGATGTCGGGGTCGGCGTCTTTCCAGATTGTGAGGAAATCCTGATAGGCGGTGCGGGCTTTGGCGAGGGCGTCAGGCTGTAGCGGCGCTCTGCGAGCGCCGTCCTCTTTTCGGCGGTCATAGACCGCCGCTACAGAGAGACCCGCCTGCATGGCGTAAGCGCGGGCCAGTCCGAGGCGAGCCAGCGCACCCCAGGGAAAGTTCATCACCAGTCCTCGGTGGTCGACGAACTTCTGAAATTCCCCTGCCGCTGCGTTGCCGTCGTGGAGCATGAGACACGCTTCCCCACGCAAATAAGCGGGGCACATTGACATATTGAGGTTCCCTGGGTAGCCAAGTTCTATCGTGCTCGCCACCTTCAATAGTTCGATTGCCTGGTTCGGGTCTTTGCGTTCCAGGGCGACCCCCGCCCGGATGGTGGGCAGCCAATACCTCTGCACCAGCGTATCCAGCGGGAAGGTCTTGTCGAGTTCAGCCGCCAGTTTCTCCGCCCCTCCCGTATCGCCTGCCCGCGCCAGGGCCAGCGCCGCCACGGCCCGCACATCGTGCCCCGGGGCCAGTTTCAGCGCCGCATTGGCCTCGGCACGCGCCTGCTCCCGGTTTCCCGCTTCCGCCTCGCGCAGCGCTGCCGCTGCCTGATATGTTGCCGCCCTTTCTTTGGCATCGTTGCGCTGGGCTGAATCCATCGCCCGCCCGGTCAGCTCCTGCGCGTTCTTCAGCTTGCCGTACCAACCTTCCGTGTCCGCTTGCGTGGCCAGCATTGCGTCTTCGGAGCCCGGCTTTCCCATGGCGGCTGAGACCGACTGCGCCATCTCCGCCGCATCGCCCTTCAGAAAAGCCAGGCCGTAGCGGTTCACGAGCAAACTCTCGCTCTCCAGCTTGCGCCCCTCCTCCTTGTACACTGCCTCCGCTTCATCCAACCGGTTGAGGGCCGTGTAGGCGACGCTGAGGGTGAGATAGCTGACCGCGTTATTTGGGTCTAAGCGCAGCGCCTCTCGCCACTCCTCCAATGCCTTTTCCCAGTTTCCCAGGAAGGCGGAGATCATTCCCAGCTCTCTGTAAGGCTCGTCGTCTCTTGGGTAGGTCTGCTGCCACAGCTCGTAGGTCTGCGCCGCCTTCTCCAGCTCTCCCGTGCCGTACACGTAGTAGTTCCCTTCGATGTCGAACCGCTCCCGTTCGCTTACCTTCTCACGCAGGTCGAAAGCCTTGCGTGCATTTTCGACCCCCCGCCCCGCTTCGTTTAGGTCCCAGTAGACACCCGACATCGAGGCGTAGGCCATGGCAAAATTCGGCTCAAGCTGCACCGCCCGCTTGAAGAAGGTCAGGGCGGCGGCGTCCCCTTTCGCAGACGCCTTTACTCCCAAGCTGTAGGCTTTTAGCGCCTCCAGCGATGGCGTGGTCGCTTCCTCCAGCGGCGTGGCGTATTTCTCGACCGAGCTGAGCGACTCGCCCAGCTTGCTCCGCAAACTCACTGCCGCAGCCTCCAGGGCCTTGAGCACCGCTTCCTTACCCGCCGACTGCTCCTGCGCCTCCGCCAGCACGTCCCCCGTGTTGCAGTTCACGGCCTTCAGGCCAATCACGTACTGGCTGCCCAGCCCCGCAATCGAGCCGGTCAGCATCGCCTTGCTGCTCGTGCGCTCGCAGACTTCGCGGGTGACCTCCGGCGTCAGCCGGTCACCGGCGGGGCGTCCCATCAGCTTCAATGTCTCATTCACCTTGCGGTCGGAAACCAGGGCGAGAAAGGGCGATTGCTCAAGCTGCACCGAGAGCCCCTGCTTCAGCGTGTCGTCGAATACCGCATCGCCCGTCTTGTTGTCGAAATCGGAGAGGACGATGGTGTCCTTGTCGGTCAGGCGGG
>Ga0326727_10011964_pt1 | contig 19956 bp, 20 predicted proteins | sample MB2enrmetagenome_FD_207643 | JGI IMG/M metagenome (GOLD analysis project Ga0326727, IMG submission 207643) | Lab enriched peat soil microbial communities from McLean, Ithaca, NY, United States - MB29MY | ecosystem: Environmental > Terrestrial > Soil > Wetlands > Peat | place: USA: New York...
GAAAGGGTGGGTTGCCGTTCCCCATCCCGCAGCCCCCAAACGCTAGGGTGCCCCACTTCCTTGTAGGATGATCGAAGCATGTCCCAACCCCACCCCTCCACAGCCGTCCTCCTGCTCGCCCACGGAACCCCCAACGTCCTCGGCGAGATGGCCGAATACCTCGCCAAGGTCACTGGCGGTCGCGCCCTCCCGCACGAGGTGGTCGAGGAGCTGCAGCACCGCTACGCCCAGATCGGCCTCCGCGAAACCCCCGGCGAGCAGCCTCCACCCCTCACTCGCTGGACCCTCGCCCAGGCCCGCTCGCTCGAAGCCGCGCTCGCCGCGGCCGGCACGCCGCTCCGCGTCTACGTGGGCATGCGCAACTGGCATCCGTACATCGCCGACGTGGTCGGCCAAATGCGCGCCGACGGCGTCACCCGCCTCATCGCCGTCTGCCTCGCCCCGCAGAACTCGCGCACCAGCATCGGCCTCTACCGCCGCGCCCTCATGTCCGTCGCCGACGGCCTCGACGTCACCTTCGTCGAAGAGTGGCCCGAAGAGCCCGCCCTCATCGCCGCCTTCGCCCAGCGCCTGGTGGATTGTCATGCAACCCTCAAGCCGGGTGCCCCACATCTCGCGTCTGAGATGTGGGAAAACATCCCCGTCCTCTTCACCGCGCACTCCGTCCCTTGCCGGACGATCATGACCGGAGAAGCCAGCATCGCCGGAGCCCGCCCCGGAACTCCCATGCAGGCCACCCCCGACCCCTACCCGGTCGAGGCCAAGTGCACCGCGGAACTCGTCTTCGCCTCCGCCGCCCGCGAGCTTCCCGAGCTGAAGACCTGGTTCTTCGCCTTCCAGAGCCAGGGAGTCGCCGGCGGCCCCTGGATCGGCCCCACCGTCGAGGACACGCTCAAAGCCATCCGCGACGAAGGCCACACCGGAGTCGTCCTCCAGCCCATCGGCTTCGTTTGCGACCACGTCGAAATCCTTTACGACATCGACATCGCCTTCAGCGAAACCGCCCGCTCTCTGGGCCTGCGCCTCTACCGTCCCGAATCGCTCAACGACTCACCCCTGCTCGCTGACGCACTCGTCCACGTCGTCCAAACCCGGTTGGCAGGCCTTCAGCCGGCAACGAACAACTAACAGCGAACAACTACTTCACCACCAGCAACACCACTCCATGCCGCGGCACCGTCGTGTGCCAATTGTCGCCGATCTTGCCCAGGTCCTTCGCCGCCCACACATCGCGCGCGGTCACCTTCCTCGGCAGCCGGGCTTCCTTCAGATGCAAGCCGATGCCGCGCATCTCGCTAGCCGTCTCGCCGAAGTTGAAGATCGCCAGCGCCTTCCCGCCGCCCTTGAGCGGCTTCGCCCAGATCTCGACCGGCCCTTCCGCATACACCCGGTCGCCCTGCTTGCCCAGCGGGTCCTGGTCGATCGCAATCACCTCTTTGTTCATCAGGATCGCGCCAATCTCCGGCGTCATCTGGGTCAGGTTATTGCCCGCGATCAGCGGCGCCGCCAGCATCGCCCACAGCGTCATGTGGGTCACGTTCTCGTCGTGGGTCAACCGGCCGTTGCCCACCTCCAGCATGTCCGGATCGTTCCAGTGTCCCGGCCCGGCAAACTTCGCCAGGCCCGCCTGCGAACGCCCAATCAGGCTCATGCGGTCGAAGTTCGCGGAGATGTCTCCAGTCGTCCGCCACAGGTTCGCGCCTACGCTCGGCCCCCAATCCCATACCGAATCGTCGCCATACTGGCAGAAGCTGTAGACCATCGGCCGGCCTGTCTTCAGGATCGCCTGGTGCATCTTCTCGTAGGCCTGGCGCATCAGCTTGTTCTGCGCGGCGGGGTCGTCCGGGGCCTGCTGGCGCATAATGCCGCCGTAGCTGCACAGGTCGTACTTCAGGTAGTCGATACCCCAGTCGGCATAGGTCTGCGCGTCTTGCTCCTCGTGGCCCAGGCTGCCTTCGAAGCGTGCGCAGGTCTGCGGCCCCGGCGAGGAGTAGATGCCCAGCTTCAAACCCTTCGAGTGAACGTAATCCGCCAGCGCCTTCATGTCGGGAAACTTCTCATTGCTCTGGATGCGGCCGTCGGCGTCGCGCTTGCCCTCCCAGGTGTCGTCGATGTTGACGTACACGTAGCCTGCGTCGCGCATGCCGCTCGACACCAGCAGGTCCGCTGTGTCGCGAATATCCTTGTCCGTCACCTTCCCGGCAAAAAAATTCCAGCTATTCCAGCCCATCGGCGGAGTCGCCGCTACCGTCTGCGCGGCACCAGCCAGCGAAAACGCCGCAAAAACCGCGAAACCGCACCCCTTCAGCATCTGCGAACGAACACGCATTATTATGAGTCTCCTCGAAGTTCCCCCGAATCTTATCGCCTGATCCAGCAACAAGCAAACACTCCCAAGCCCGCTGAAGAGGTGATTGCAATCACATTATGGGTTTGGGGCGAGGAGTAGACTCCATAATCTGGCGAGAGGAGGTGCGGAATGCTCTCAGACACGACTTTAGGCTTGGCGATCGCAATCATCGTGATCAGCAGCGTGGCCTGGGTCTCCCAGTTCAGAAGGATTCGGAACCGGATCAGGATCAGAAAGGCCCACCACGCCCATCACGAAGCCGCGCGCGATGCGCACTGATTCCGGCGCAATTCATTCCCACTGGCTGCTCACATAAACGAGCCGCGCTCCCGCCCTCCGGTTGTGGAGGAACAGGAGCGCATGGTCTGCTCGTGGATTGCGTTCAGTCCCTCCGGTTGTGGAGGGAGAAACGCAAGGTGGTTTGGATTAGGGCTTCTGGATCTTGATGGCGATGGTGACCGCGGCGTCGACGGGCTTGTTGTCCACCGTCGCCGGCTTGAAGCGATACTGGCTGATCGCCTCAAGTGCTTTGCGATCCACCGCTGCTCCAGCCGACTGTGCAACCGACAGATTGCGCGGGTAGCCGTACGCGTCCACCGTTGCATGGATCGCAACCTTGGTCACCGTCGGCTGCTCGGCCAACTCAGGCTGGGTCAGGTTTACCTCGACCGCTCTGGTCACGATGGGCGCGGTCGACTCAACCGGCTCGCTGCCGGCAAATGCGTACTCTAGCGTCCCACCTTTGCGCAGGGCGGCGTCGATCGGCGTCTCCGTCATCTGGGTCTGGATAAACTCCCGAACACCTGCGTGGCTTGCAGTGTTGACAGCCGCGATCCGTGCGGGCACGGTCGTAGCCGCGGCAACCTCCGCCAGCGCGGTGGGCTGGGTAAGCTCGGCTTGGACCATCGCCGAGGATGTGGACGGCTTAGGTCCGGTCGGGGTGCCGGCCTGTGCATGGGCCAGAACCGGGATCAGAACAAGTGAGGTCAAAATCATTCGGCGCATATAAAGTCTCCTTTAAGCACATAGTGCTCATCACCACCCTAAACGCATCGAGGTACGATTGTCAACATAAAAAGTGAAACAAAACTAAACCATTTAGAATCATGGCATATCTCGCGAAGATCGGGAGGATTCATCAATTTTGTGAAATAACCAACAAAAATGAGCGGCCGAACCCAATTCGGCATGGGTGAAAGTGCAGGGCCGCCGGATCACGCTCCCCACGCGAAGCAAGCAGCAAACCCAGCGAATGTAAGGTCGCAGACGTACGAGGTGTAGAATCGACCCTGAATGGCACAAGAAAAATTACGCTTGATCCCCCTCGGGGGCCTTGGTGAGTTCGGCATGAACTGCATGGCCCTCCGATGGCAGGATGACATTATCGTCATCGATGCCGGCCTGATGTTTCCCGAAGAAGAGCTGCTTGGCGTAGATATCGTCGTCCCCGACATCAGCTACCTCACCGAGAACCGCGACAAGGTCCGCGCCATCGTGCTGACCCATGGCCACGAAGACCACATCGGCGGTCTGCCCTGGATCCTCTCCGAGCTCAACGTCCCGGTCTACGGCACTGAGTTCACCTTGGCCCTGGTCGAGGGCAAGCTGGAAGAGCACCGCCTGCTGGAGGACGCCGAGCTGATCGAGATCCTGCCCGGCCGGCGATTCACCTTGGGGCCATTCTCCATCCTGCCCATCCGGGTCACGCACAGCCTGGTGGACTGCGTGGCCTTGGCCATCCACACCCCGGTTGGCACCGTGCTGCACACCGGCGACTTCAAAATCGATCTCTCATCGCCGGACGCCAAGCCGTTCGACCTGCACGCCTTCGCCGAACTGGGCCAGCAGGGCGTGCTTTGCCTGCTGCAGGACTCGACCAACGTCGATCGGCCCGGCTATACGCCTTCTGAGCGAGCCGTCCGCCCGCGCCTGGACGAGATCTTCGCCCAGGCCAAAAAGAAGCTCTTCTTCAGCTGCTTCTCGTCGTCCATTCACCGCATCCGCATCGCCATGGAACTGGCCGCCGCGCACGGCCGCAAGGTCGCCGTGGTTGGCCGCTCGCTCGACAACTCCACCGAGATTGCCCAGGACCTGGGCTATCTCGACCTGCCCCAGGGCCTCATCATCAACCCCGGACAAATCCGTGAGATGCCCGCCGACAAAGTGCTGGTCATGATCTCCGGTACCCAGGGCGAGCCCATGTCGGCGCTCTCGCGGGCGGCGGTCAACAACCACAAGTTCGCTCGCATCGATGCCGGCGACACCGTGGTGCTCAGTTCGCGCATCATCCCCGGCAACGAGAAGTCTATCTACCGCATGATCGACCACCTCGAGCGGCGCGACGCCAAAGTGATCCACGACGATGGCACCCAGGGCCTGATCCACGTCAGCGGACACGGCTCGCAGGAGGAGCTGCGCCTGATGATCAACCTGCTCCGCCCCAAGTTCTTCGTGCCCATCCACGGCGACTACCGCCACCTGAAGCGCCACGCGGAGCTGGCCGGCAATATGAACATCGTCGAGAAGGTAATCCTGCTGGAGGACGGCGAGATCCTGGATCTCGACAGCAACAGCGCCACCAAGAGCGGCAAGATCCCGGTTGGGCGCGTCTGCATCGATGCCGGCGGATCGATCGATGTAGTTGAGGATATCGTCATCCGCGACCGCCAGCACATCTCCGAGGGCGGCATCGTGCTGCCCATCATCACCATCAACAAGCGCACCGGCAAGGTGGAGAATACGGCCGAGATCGTGATGCGCGGGTTCGCCATCGACGATCCCAACCTCATCTCCGAATCGCGTCTGGTGGTGCAACGCACCCTCGACGTCTCCAGCGACGAGGAGAAGCGCGACTATGGCGTCATCAAGGAGAAGATCCGCAACGACCTCAAGCGCTACATCCAGAAGGCAACCAGCCGCCGTCCGCTGATCATGCCCGTCATCCTCGAAATCTGAGGGCTTCGCACCGTGCTCGACGCATCGCGCGAGCGCGAGTTCAGTCAGAAGCCGTCTTTTTTGACACCTTAGACAACCATTTCAGGCTGCGCAATAAACCCCCGAAACGCCGGTTTACGGACGCTCTTCCGCATCCAACCAATGCAGGAGATCCGTATGCTTACGTCTGGAATCATCAGCATCATCGTTACGCTTGTCGTCATCGGCCTGGTGCTGTACCTGATCGACCTGATCCCCATGGACGGCACCATCAAGCAGATCATCCGCCTGATCATCATCATCTGCGTCGTCGTCTGGCTGCTTCAGGCGTTCGGACTCATCGGATCGATTAGCAACATCTTCCACCCTGCCCCGGTGCGCCCCGTCCGTTGACGCCGCGACGAGTGCTTTACCTTGGACCTAGGACCTCGGACCTTGAACCTGCCGTCCCCACGTAGCGCCGTCCCTCAAAGCAACACTCGCCGCTGAGCACGCGCGCGATCGCCTCGGGATAGGCGATATGCTCCTGCTCCAGGATGCGGGCCGACAAGCTCTCCGCCGTGTCCCCGTCGAGCACCGGCACGGCGCGCTGCACCACGATCGCCCCGTGGTCCACCGCCTCATCCACAAAGTGAACCGTGCAGCCCGCTACCTTGGCGCCATACTCCAGAGCCTGCGCCTGTGCGTCCAGCCCCGGGAAGGCGGGCAGAAGGGAAGGGTGCACGTTCAGAATGCGGTTTGGGAAGGCGCGCACAAAGTCCGCGGTAAGAATGCGCATGTAGCCCGCCAGGCAAACCAGGTCCACGCGATGCTCGCGCAGCGCTGCGATCATCTCCGCGTCGTGGTCCACGCGCCTTCGTCCTGCGGAGGGTATGGCCATTGCGCCCAGCCCCATCTCCTGCGCAATCTTCAGCCCGGCGGCATCGGCTATGTTTGAGAGCACCACCGCGATCTCCGCGCCCGGCAAGCGGCACTCGCGAATCGCGTTGGCGATGGCGACGAAGTTCGAGCCGCGTCCCGACAGCAGAATCCCGAGCCGATTCACGCTTCGCTCCTCGACATCGCTCTAATGGGCCGCCTTCTTCGCCGGGCCACCGGGCTCCGCCAGAGCCTGATCGATGGTCTGGTAGAGCAGATCGACCTGCGTCACATGTACCCAATCCCGTTGCGTGCAGACAATAATCGTCGGGGTGTGCGCTACCCCCAGCTTCTCGCCCAGCGTCCTGTCCGCCTCGACTTCCTTGGTAAACTGGCCGGTTGGATCGGCCACGAACGGCATTTGCAGGTTATGCGATTGGAAGAACTTCCGAGTAAAGCTCAGCATGTCGTCCTTGCTGGCAATTCCGGCCTGGGCCGCAAACACGGCTCCACGATAGTCATCCGCCGTCTTGGGCGAGACTTTGTCCTGTAGATAGCGCGCCCACACCGCCGCGTCAAAGCTCCAGATGTGTTGGCGAAGGGGAAAATCGTGCGCGATCAGCGGGATGCCATAATGCGCGACCGCCTGGTGCACGATGGGGAAGGCATGCGCGCACGCTGGGCACTCCAGATCCTGAAACTCGACGATCGCCACCTTCGCTCCCGCCGGCGGCTTGAGCATGGAGGTGTCCTTGAATGGATCACCGCTGCCCGGCGGCGCAGCTCTCTGGGCCGTCAATGGTGTGGTAGCGAAGGGCAAAGTCATCGCGATTGCCAGTGCGGCAACCACACGGCGCAAGCAGCTTCTGTCAGTCATAGGCATGGCATTCACCCTCTTATGCTAACAAACCGCGGGATGGTTTTCTTGACATCACTCTTCACCCCTCCTAGGCTAGAGATGCTATGGACGTGCAACTCACCCCCGACCAGAGGGCCTTCGTAGGCCAGGCCATCCAGAGCGGTCGCCTTCGCGAGGAGGAAGACGCGGTACGGGAAGCCCTCTCGCTCTGGGAAGAGCGCGAACGCACCCGCGCGGAAGTTCTCGCCGCCGTCGACGAAGCCGAATCCTCTTTCGCCCTCGGTGAAGCTCGCGAAATAACCCAGCAGTCCATGCGTGAACTCGCCAATAAGATTAAGGAGCGCGGCCGCGCCTCGCTCAGCGGCGAAGCCAATCCTGCCCCGCGATGACCCATCTGCGGACTCCCCAAGCGGATTCCGACCTCGACAGCATCTGGCGATGGGTGGCTCTTCAGAGCGGGAGCTATAAAATCGCCGACCGACTGATTGATTCCGTCGTAGACCGCTTTCTCCTGCTCGCCACCCATCCCCACGTCGGACGCATGCGCGACCAAGACCTTCGTCCCGGCCTCAGAAGCTTTCCCGTAGGCGATTACATCATCCTTTATCGAATCAAGAACAACCATGTCCTGATCCTCCGCGTCCTGCATGGCAGCAGGAACATCCAAGCTCTGTTGGGCCGCTGACTCAACTCTCCCGTACCCCCACGCCCGAAGACTCCGCGCGACGCCGTACAATGGCGACGGAGAACTTGAATGAGCATCAGCGAGAAGATCAACGCGGACATCATCGCCGCCATGAAGGCCCACGAGGAACACCGCCTCACCACCTTGCGCATGGTCAAGTCCGCCCTGCGCTCCAAGGAGATCGACAAGCGCGAGCCGCTCACCGACGCCGAGCAGACCGCCGTCCTCTCCACCCTGCTCAAGCAGCGCCGCGAGTCGGTCGAGAGCTTCACCAAGGGCAATCGTCCCGAACTCGCCGCCAAGGAGCAGGCTGAGATCGCCATGATCGAAGCCTACATGCCCCAGGCTGCCAGTGAGGATCAGGTCCGCAAGATAGTCGCCGACGCCATCGACTACCTCGCCGCGGACAATGGCGGTGTCCGCCCCGGTCCCCGCGACATGGGTACCGCTATGAAGGTCGTCCAGCAGCGCATCCTGGCCAGCGGTATGCGCGCGGATGGCAAACTGGTCTCCGAGCTGGTCAAGGCCGAGCTGGCCAAATGAAGCCGAAGAAGACCACGGATCTACCACGAATAAGAACGGATAAAGGCGACTGGCTTTTAGAGCGCTATTGCTTTTAGAAGACAATTCTTGCTTTTAGATCCGCGTTCATCCGTGTTAATCCGTGGTGAAGTCTTCGTCCGATTGCCTCATTCCCGGCAAGGCTCGATACAATAGAGTCATGATCCGAAAGACTCGCCTGTTTACCCCGGGCCCGACGCCTCTGCTCCCTGCCGCCCAGTTTGCCATGGCCGCGGCCGATATCCACCACCGCACCGCCGAATTCCGCGCCCTTTACACGCGCGTGCTCGCCCAGTTGAAGGACTTCGTCGGCACCAAAAACGATGTCATCGTCCTCTCCAGCTCGGGAACCGGCGCGATGGAGGCCTCCGTCTCCAACCTCACCTCGCCGGGCGACCGCGTGCTCGTCCTGGCCGCCGGCAAGTTCGGTGAGCGCTGGACCGGCATCACCAAGGCCTTCGGCTGCGAGGTCGACGTCATCTCCAAGCCCTACGGCCAGACCTTCGCGCTGGATGAGGTCAAGGCCGCGCTCAAGCTGGAGACGCGCGCCGTCTTCGTGCAGGCGACGGAATCCTCCACCGGCGTGCGCCACGACGTCGAGGGCATTGGCCGCGTGCTGAAGGAGGCCAACTCCGAGGCGCTGCTGGTGGTCGACGCCATCACCGGCCTGGGCACCACCACGCTCGACATGGACGCCTGGGGCATCGACATTCTCATCGGCGGCTCGCAGAAGGCGGTCATGATCCCGCCCGGCCTCAGCTATCTGGCCGTCAGCCAGCGCGCCTGGGACCGCATGGAGGCCACTTACAACCCGCGCTACTACTTCGACCTGCGCAAGGAGCGTAAGAACGCCGCCAAGGGCGAGTCCGCCTACACTCCTTCGGTCGCCCTCATCGCCGCTCTGGGGGCCTCGCTCAACTACATCGCCGCGCAGGCCGCTACCCCGGACCACCCCGAAGGCAACCTCGTCGAAGGCCGCAAGCTGCTGGTCGACAACGCTGAAACCTGCGCCGCCATGACCCGCGCCGCCGCCACCGCCATGGGTTTCAAGCTCTTCGCTCCCAAAGGATATGAAGCAGCCGCAGCCACGGCCATCGTCCCACCCGCGGGTGTCGACTCCGGCATTATCGTCAAGGGCCTGCGCTCCCGCTTCGCCGCCATCGTTACGGATGGCCAGGGCGAGATGAAGGGCTCGCTCTTCCGCATCGCCCACATCGGCTTCTTCGATTACTTCGACACCATCGCCATCATCGGCGCGCTGGAGCAGGTCGCGGTCGCGGCCAAGCTCCCCTTGCCGGACCTTGCCTTCGGCGTCGGCCTCACCGCCGCGCAGAAGGTCTACGCGGAGCGGAACAAGTAAGCACCGCCTTGTCTGAGTCGCAGCAATAGGGAAGATGCTCTAGCCCAAGAAGGAAGTGCATGAAGATCGTTCTCGCAGAAAAAGTCTCGCCGGCAACGCTGGCGGTGTTGAAACAGGAGCCTGGTTGGAACGTCGTCACCGCCGATCAGATCGCTAAGTTTGGCCCCGGCGGCCTGGAGAAGGAGCTCGCCGACGCCGACGGCCTGGTGGTGCGCTCCGCCGTTCAGGTGGACGCCAAGCTGCTGGAGTCCGCCCCGAACCTGCGCGTCATCGGCCGTGCCGGCGTGGGCGTGGACAATATCGACACCGATGCCGCCACCCGCTCCGGCATTGTGGTGATGAACACGCCCGGCGCCAACGCAGTCGCCGTCGCCGAACTCACGGTTGGCCTGATGATCGCCATGGCGCGTTCCATCCCGCGCGCCAATTCCACCATGCACACGGCCAAGTGGGAGAAGAAGTCGCTGCAAGGTTCCGAGCTGCGCGGCAAGACCCTGGGCATCGTCGGCCTCGGCCGCATCGGCCTCGAGGTGGCGCGCCGCGCCAAGAGCTTCGGCATGGAGCTGATCGGCTACGATCCATTCATCGCGCCCGTCATTGCGCGCGAGAACCAGGTCACGCTGGTGCCCATCGACGAGATCTTCAAGAAGTCCGACTACCTCACCCTGCACGTCGGCCTCACCACCCAGACCGAGGGCATGATCAACGCCACCTCGATCAAGATCATGAAGCCGGGCATCCGCATCGTCAACTGTGCCCGCGGCGAGCTGATCGTAGACGAGGCGCTCGCCGAAGCCATCAAGTCAGGTCAGGTGGCGGGAGCGGCCCTGGATGTCTTCCGTCAGGAACCGCTGAAGGATTCGCCCTACTTTGGTCTGGACAGCGTACTGCTGTCTCCGCATATCGCCGGCTCCACCAACGAGGCGCAGGAGGCCATCGGCATCCAGCTCGCCCTCCAGGTCCGCGACTACCTCAAGCTCGGCGTGGTCCAGAACGCCGTCAACCTGCCCTCGCTCTCGCACGAGGAGTACGTCGAGCTTGCACCCTACATCGACATGGCAGAGCGGCTCGGGCTGTTCCTCTCCCACGCTGCGTCCGGCAATCTGGAGGACATTCAGATCACCTATGCCGGACGGCTCGCCCAGGGCAAGACCGACCTTATCCGCAATGCCGCCATCTGTGGCGTCTTTGCAGACTCCGAAGCGGTCAACCGGATCAACGCCGCGGCCATCGCCCAGGAGCGCGGCATCCGCATCCAGGAGGACAAGAAGGAGTTCACCACCGGCGGCTCGGGGAGCACGCTCAAGATCGTTCTCCACTCCTCCGATGGGGACGCCAGCGCGTCCGCGACGGTATTGCACGGCAACTCGCCGCGCCTGCTCACCTACGACGGCATCGACATTGAGGCTCCGCTCAACGGGACCCTGGTTACCATCCGCAACCACGACGTTCCCGGCGTGGTGGGGCGAATCGGCACCATCCTGGGCGAACACTCGCTGAACATTGCGAACTTCGCCCTGGGCCGCTCTACCCGTTCGCAGCGAGTGCCTCAGGGCCAGGCGCTGGCCGTGGTCCAGATCGATGTGCAGGATGCGAGCGCCGCCAACGCCGCCATCGAGGCGCTACGCAAGGTCGAGGCGATCGCCAGCGTGCGTCTGGTGGAGTTGGGAAACTCATAGCATTCAAAACACTTCAGCCCCGGCCTGGTCCTTTGAGCCGCGCATGTGGGGCCGTCCCGCCATTCTTTTTCCTCAATGGTAGCCGGCCGGCGCATCTTCTCGGTGGTTTGATTCGTCCATCGCTCTATTACAGGGGAGACGGGGAGCCGCGTCGTGTCGCTCCTGCCGACACAGTCTGCAAAAAAAAGTGCAGTCGGCGCAAAACTTTTCTTCGTAGTCAGGTTTTAGGTTGTATGACCCTATTTCCGATCTAGTTCGCCAGGTTCCTTTGCTGCCTTCATCTTGCACGGAAAGATGCCGGGTAGCTTCCGTCAACCCGAGACGATTGCATATGCGTCCTGCCCAAGAAAAGTCGGGTGTTGTGACCCACAGCTTTCAGGGTCGTGACCTCGCACTTGAATGTCTCTTCCTCATCCCAGAGTTCCCCGTAGGAGGCAGTAGTTGCCGTCATTGAATTCAGCAGTCGAGCCGGGTCTTCGCTCCGCTGCGAACATTCCGCCTTCGCTCCCGGACACCGCCGCATTGGATTTGGCGGTCGTACTCCCCACCTTCAACGAGCGCGAAAATATTCCATTGGTAATCGCGAGGCTCGACGACGCCCTCCAGGGATTGGCCTGGGAGGCAATCTTCGTGGACGATGATTCGCCGGACGGCACTGCCGGCGTCATCGCCGCGCATGCTCGCTGGGATTCGCGCATTCGGCTCATTCATCGCATCGGCCGGCGCGGCCTATCGTCAGCCTGCATCGAGGGCATGATGGCGACCACTGCGCTCGCGGTCGCGGTGATGGACTCCGATCTGCAACACGACGAGACCATTCTCCCCCGGATGTTCAACCGCCTGCGCGAGGATTCGCTCGACCTGGTGATTGGAACGCGGAACTCCGACGGCGGCAGCATGGGCGAGTTCCGCCCCTGGCGGGTCATGCTGAGCCGCATGGGCCAGAGGATCAGCCATTCCGTCTGCCAGGGCAAACCCACCGACCCAATGAGCGGATTCTTCGTGGTCCGCCGCAGCTTCCTGCTCGACGTGGTGCATGATCTGCAAGGCGGAGGGTTCAAGATCCTGGTCGACCTGCTCGCCGCCAGCCGCGGGCCCGTTCGCTTCGGCGAGGTCGGATACCGGTTCGGCGCGCGCCAACACGGCGAGAGCAAGCTGGATGTCGTGGTCGGCCTCGAGTACCTTTTTCTCATCCTCAACCGCCGCATCGGCGGCATCCTGCCCTTGCGCATGGCGCTCTACATGCTGGTCGGCGGAATCGGACTGGCCGCGCATCTGGCGGTGTTCCTCGTCATCAGCCGGTTTTTCTCCGGCGGCTTCGTGGTGGCGCAGTTGACCGCCACCTTCGTCGCCATGATCGAGAACTTCCTGCTGAACAACCTCATCACCTTCCGCACCCGGCGTCTGCGCGGCAGGCAGATGCTGATCGGCGCGATGCGCTTCGTCGCGGCCTGTTCCTTCGGAGCACTGGCCAACATTATTTTCGCGCACGCTCTCCTGCAGGATGGCGTGGAATGGTATCTCGCCGGATTCGCCGGTATCGTCCTGGGCTCGGTCTGGAACCTGTCCGTCAGCAGCGTCATCACCTGGGGCATGCGATGGCCAGCCAGAAGGGACAAGGCCGCGGAGGGGGTCATGGTCAGCGATATCGAGGTATCGCATTGACCGTCGACACCCTCAGTGAAGCCACCCGATCGAACACCCGCCGCCCATACCTGATCGTGATCGGGTTCTGGGTTGCGGTTGCAATCGCAGTGCCCATCTGGGCTCATTTTGAGATTCCTGGCTGGGATGTTCGGGTCTACGCAGCCGCCATTCACTCGCTGCGCGCTGGTCACGATCCCTACGCGGATGCCATGGCCATCCAACAGGCCTACCATGACCGGGGAGGAGCACTCGACGGCGTCCTTCCTTACAGTTATGTCTACTCCCCGATCACGCTTCCCCTCCTGCGTGTCATCGGCGCTCTTCCTTTCTGGTTCAGCGGCAGTGCCTACTGGTTGCTATACACGCTCTGCGTTCTTGGGCAGATCTGGGTTACGATGCTGCCCACGACCGGCAACGAGCGAAAATATTTCCTTTACCTCGCTCCGGCCGCGGCCTTCTTTCCCGGATTCCTGCAGAATGGCACGGTACTCAGCGGTAACATTGCCTACATCCTCTACTTTGCGGTGCTGTGCGCCGCCCTGGTGGGCTGGCGGCGAGGCAACTGGAGTTGGTTCTACGCGGCGGTTCTGGCGGCTTCGTGCGTAAAGGCCCCCATGCTCAGCCTGGTCGCGATTCCTATCTTGTCGGCTCGCAAGCAGTGGCTTCCCGCCGGCCTTACCACCGCCGCCGGAGTTTCCCTCTTTGCCATACAGCCGCTGCTGTGGCCGTCGCTCTTCAGCAACTATCTCAAGGCGGTCAATCTCCAGTTTCTCTACAATCGGGACTTCGGCTGCAGCCTCGCCGGCTTCTTCGGCGATGCCCTCTATCGGCTGGGGCTTCCTTACTCTCCGGCCTGGCTTATCTTCTATCTCTTCTATGCCGTTCCGCTGTTTGCGCTGCTGCTGCATCTCGCGGGCAAGTATCGACAGGGCTGCTTCTCCCTCAAGGATTGGGCCCCTGTTCTGCTGGTCGGAGTCATTCTGCTCAACCCGCGCATCATGGAGTACGATGTCGCTCCCATCGCGCTGCCACTGACGCTGATCGCCTGGCGCTTCTTCGCCAGCTTCACCACCACGGCCAGGACCATCCTCTATCTGGCAATCTTCTTTGCCGTCACCAACGGGATTGCGGCCTTCGGGTGGTACGTGCGCAAGCTGGTGGACGGCCCGCTGTTGGTCGTTGTATTCGCCGCAGGCTGCTGGACCTTGTGGCGCCAAGCCGCGGTTCAAGGCCGCGGGTCCACCGCCTCACTCCGGGAGCCGTTCTCCGATGACGGGATAGGTTAAGCTCTAAATAGGTACATCGAAGATGCCGCTTTACGAATACGAATGCACCCAGTGCAAACGTCACACTGAGAAAATCCAAAAATTCTCCGACCCCGAGATTACTGAGTGCCCCTACTGCGGTGGGCCGCTGGAGCGCGTCGTATCCGCGCCCGCCATCGCCTTCAAAGGTGGAGGCTGGTTTGCCGATGGCTACGGCAACGCCAAGCCGTCTGCCTCCGGCGGCGAGAGCAAGGCAGACTCCGGTGCCGCCCCTGCATCCTCGGAAGCCACGGCTGCATCCAGCAAGGCTACCCCGACTGTGGCGGCCGCCAATGGCTCCGCGCCGCCTGCCGCTCCCGCTGCATCCGCGCCAGCCACTTCCAGTTCGGACAAAAAATAGACCGGTACCGGCCCTATCTTTCGGGGGCCGCAGGGACCTTCTCGCCTGCCCGGCGCGCCTCGGACAATCCGATTGCGATGGCCTGCTTGGGGTTGGTCACGATCTGGCCGCTGCCGCTGCGAAGCTTGCCCTCCTTCATCGCCTCCATCTCGCGCGCAACGCTCTCGCCGGACTCCGGACTGTATTTGCGGGTTGACGAATTTTTCGCCGCGGTCTTCTTAGCAGCTTTCCGGTTTGCCATGGGTTTGCCTCCACCATGCTTGGAGTGGGGCATGCACACGACAGTTGCACGCCAATCCACGCCGGTACATCGGAATCCGCGCTAAGAAGCGCTACCCAGCGCATCCAGCTTCTTCGTTACCAGCTCATTCAGCAGCGCCGGATTCGCCTGCCCCTTGGACAGCCGCATCACGTTGCCGACAAAAAATGCCGCCACCGTCTTCTTGCCGCCGACATACTGCGCCACCTGCTTCGGATTCGCCGCGATCACCTCATCGATCATCGCCTCGATCGCGCCCGCATCCGAGATCTGCTGCGGCTTGTCGCGCTCGTACACCTCGGCAAAGTCCTTGCCCTCGGCAAAGCAGGTATCCAGCAACTGCTTCAGCATCTTGCTGGAGAGTTCGCCCGATTCCGCCAGGTCCGCCGCCTGCACAATTCCCGCCAGCGAAACTGGCGACTGCTCCAGCTCCAGCCCCGCCGCATTCAATCGCCCGGTCAGTTCGCTGGTGATCAGCGAGACCACGCGCTTCGGACTCTTTGCCGCCTTCGCTGCCGCCTCGAAGCTGTCGGCGAACGCCCGCGTCGCCGTCAGCGTCATCGCGTCCTGCTGATTGATCTCGTACTGCGCAATCATGCGCGCGCGCCGCGCCTCCGGCAGCTCCGGCAGCGCCTGCAGAATCTCCTCACGCCAGGCCTCGCCGACTACCAGCGGTGGCAGGTCCGGCTCTGGGAAGTAGCGATAGTCGTGCGCCTGCTCCTTCGAGCGCATGGAGTAGGTCCGCCCCTCGGCGTTGTTCCACAGCCGCGACTCCTGCACCACGCGATTGCCGCTCTCCAGCACCTCGATCTGCCGCTCAATCTCATACTCCAGCGCAGCGCGAATATAGCGGAAGCTGTTGACGTTCTTCACCTCGGCCTTCGTGCCAAATTTCGCCGCGCCCTTCAGCATTACGCTCACGTTCGCGTCGCAGCGCAGGCTGCCCTCTTCCATATTGCAGTCGCTCACCCCGGTGTAGAGCAGGATCTCCTTCAGCTTCGTCAGGTACTCAAAGGCCTCATCCGGCGTGCGGATGTCCGGCTCGCTGACGATCTCCACCAGCGGCGTGCCGCAGCGGTTCAGGTCGATGTATGTTCGCGAGACTGAGTCCGCAAACCCGTCGTGCAGGCTCTTGCCTGCATCCTCTTCCATGTGCAGCCGCGTGATGCCGATCCGCTTGGCCGCGCCGCTTGCGTCGGGCACGTCAATCCACCCACGCTCCGCCAGCGGCCGGTCGAACTGCGAGATTTGGTAGCCCTTGGGCGAGTCGGGATAGAAATAATTCTTGCGCGAAAAGATGCTGGTCTCGCGAATCTCGCAGTGAATCGCCTTCGCCGCCAGCACCGCCAGCTCTACCGCGCGGCGGTTCAGCACCGGCAGCGCGCCCGGCAGCCCCAGGCAGGTGGGGCAAATATGCGTATTCGGCTCGCCGCCATAGCGGTTCACGCACCCGCAGAACGCCTTCGTCTCGGTCAGCAGCTGGACATGGACCTCCAGCCCGATCACAGGCTGATACTTGGCAAGAACCTCGGGCGAAACCGCAATCATCGTGGACATGTTCACCTCGATTCTAGCAACACGGCTAGAAGCATCTGGCCCACGATAACTAAGCCCGATCTTCCGCGCCGGCTTCGCCTCTACCCTGCTTCAGAGTTTGCTTCAGTTGCTTCGGCTGAATCATCCGTTTTCGGGAGCGTTTGGTCTAAGAACAGGACATACTCAATTCCGACTTCCTTCGTGAGCAGTATCCCCGGACCAGTAATTGGCGTTTCCTCGCCCTTAGCGTTAATCCAGGCCGCGTGCTCCACAAAAATGGACGAGTCTTCGGCCTCATCGGAGTAATACCTCAGCCAGCCAATGACCTTGATCTCGCCCGAAAGGCCGACCTGTACGGAGCCGCCGATTTCCTGAAATACATCGTTCCAAATCGTGCTTCGTGCAGTCCGCTCGGTCACGCGGAGAAACCGAAACATCGTCATCAGCCAGTCGTGGTTGATGTTTGCGGCGTAGAGCACACCAAGAACTACAGAGCCGACTGCCAGCACAAGAAGCTGGCCCCAGCGGATGGTGACTTGAAACACGCTCGGGTTATTCGGAGAAACCTGCCAATAGGCAGGAAGCGTGTTGCCGAAATGCGGCAGCGTCGCCAAATATAGAACAACGCTGAATAGGAGCGCCTCAATGATTTTGTCGAGCTCAGTCTGTTTACGCCGCACGGAGAGGTACTGAGCAATATAAGCGCAGGTAAACCCAGGCAATAGGACGAGAAGAATTCCCAGGGCCTCGGCCTTCTCCGGCATCTATTTGGTCTTCTGCGGAACCGTGACCGGCTTCGGGCGCACATACCCAGTCGGGGCACTGGGCTTGAAGCTGCCCGTCTTTCCGCTTAGGCTGCGAATTTCCTTTTTGTTATCCAGTGCTATGCTTCGCTCGTTCGCCATAGTTTCCCCTCCTGGCTAGGATACACCGCTGTGGCCCAGAGCCGCGCAAACGCCGCTTCGCCTCAAAGGGTAGACTTAACCCAGCAATGATTCTCCCCTTCGTCCGCGAGGTGCTTGCGGACCTGGAAAACTGTGTCCCCTTCGACCGTGTCCGGCGCCATCTGAGCGCCGGCAGCGGGCGAAGACGCGTCTCCGGCCTCACCTTCACTGCCCGCGCGCTGTATCTGCCGCTCTTCGTCCGCGCCGCCCACGCGCCCTGCGTCATCCTGGTGGCGGACAACAAGGCCGCCGAGGCGCTCCACGCCGCCATCCTCTCCACCTGTGATCTGACCGGCGCGCTCGATCCCGACGCCGTCCTGCGCTTTCCCGCCCACGATGTCCTGCCGTTTGAAAATCTCTCGCCCCACCCGGAGATTCAGGAGACCCGCGCCTCCACGCTCTGGAAGATTGCCACCGGCGCTGCCCGCCTTATCGTCGCGCCGGTCGAAGCCGCCTGCATGAGGCTCTTTCCCCGCGACCACTACGCTGCCCTCGCGCTCCAGCTCAAGCGTGGCGAAGAATACCTCCCCGACATGCTGGTCGAGCACCTGCTCTCGGTCGGCTACACCCGCGTCGACGTGGTCGAGATGCCCGGCCAGGTCACCCTCCGCGGCGGTATCCTCGATGTCTTCTCTCCCGAATCAGACCGCCCCATCCGCGTCGAGTTCTTCGGCGACGAGATCGAGTCTATCCGCCGCTTCGATTCCGACACCCAGCGCTCTGCCTCTACCTTGGACGAGGCGCTGCTGCTCCCGCTCACCGAGACCCCGGTCACCGAGAGAATCCTCGCCGCCATCAACGCGCGCCTTACGCGTTCCGGTTTAGCCGGCGCGGAGCTCGAAGGCGGCGAGCTGCCAGCCGAACTAAGCTCAGGTGTCCTCTCTTTAGCGGCTTCTTCGTCACGGACGGAATCCAGCTACTCCCACGTCTTGGAAGCCACCATCTTCCCCGGCTGGGAGTTCTTCGCGCCCGTCGCCGGCGCCAACTCCACCCTGCTCGATCTGCTGGGCCCCGCAACCCGCGTCTTCGTCGAAGAGCCGTCCATGGTCAAGAACCAGGGCGAGCGTTGGTGGAACAAGGTGGAGCAGCGCCACGACCGCTCCGGCATCGGCTCGCTCGTCCGCCCCGAGGACATCTACATCTCGCCCTGGGAGCTGGACGACCGCCTGCGCAAGTTTTCCGGCATTGAGCTCGACCAGCTCGGCGCGGTCGACATCCTCGACGCCGACCGCAGCGACCTCTCCGAGGTTGACTTCGCCACGCGCCCCACCCAGCGTTTTCACGGCAGCATCCCCGCGCTCATCGAGGCCATCAACGCTCTCACTCAGCAGGACGCCCGCGTTTTGATCGCCGCCCCCAACCAGGGCGAAGTAGAGCGTCTCGCCGGCCTGCTGCAGGAGTACCACGTCGCCTATCGTCTTGGCTCGCGCACACAGGCCCCGGGCAGCGCCAACGTCTACTCCGAGTCCAGCTACCTTGCCGGCGATCTGCGCACGCCCATCGTTGTTCGCGCTGCCATCGCCAATGGCGTCCAGGTGCTCGACCTGCGCGATACCGACGGCCGCGCCACCGCGCGTCAGCTCATCCTCTTCGGCGCCAACGACCTCATCGACGACGCCGACGTGCAGGCCCGCCCAGTCGCCCGCTCCAAGTCCAAAGCTGCCGCCTTTGTCTCCGACTTCCGCGACCTCGCGGTTGGCGACTACGTCGTCCACGTCGAACACGGCATCGCGCGCTACTGCGGCCTGCGCGTCATCGAGGAGAACGACGCCCCGCCGCTCGAGCTCATGATCCTCGAGTTCGCCGACGAGGCCAAGCTCTACGTCCCGCTCACTCGCCTCGACCTGATCCAGAAGTATCGCTCCACCGACACCGGCCCCGCGCCCCAACTCAACAAGCTCGGCACCCAGGCCTGGCAGAAGACCAAGGCGCGGGTCAAGAAGGCGATGGCCGACATGTCCGCCGAGCTGCTGAAGCTCTACGCGCAGCGCCGCGCGGCCGTCGGCACCGCCTTCTCGCCCGACACCAACATGCAGCGCGAGTTCGAGGATGCCTTCGACTTCAACGAGACCGACGACCAGATCACCGCGATCGCCGACATCAAGGGAGATATGGAATCGCCTCAGCCCATGGACCGCCTGCTCTGCGGCGACGTCGGCTACGGCAAGACTGAGGTCGCCATGCGCGCGGCATTCAAGGCCGTGCAGGACGGCAAACAGGTCGCCGTGCTCACCCCTACCACCGTGCTCGCCTTCCAGCACTACGAGTCCTTCAAGCGCCGCTTCGCCAACTTCCCCGTCAACGTCGAAATGATCTCGCGCTTCCGCAGCGCAAAAGAGCAGAAAGAAATCCTCGAAAAGGTCGCCGCCGGCAAAGTTGACATCCTCATCGGCACCCATCGCGTGCTCTCCAAGGACCTCAAGTTCCAGGACCTCGGCCTGCTGGTCGTCGACGAGGAGCAGCGCTTCGGCGTGCGCCACAAGGAGCGCCTCAAGCAGATGCGCGCGCAGATCGACGTGCTCGCCATGTCCGCCACGCCCATCCCGCGCACGCTGCACATGTCGCTGATCGGCCTGCGCGATATGTCCGTTATTGAAACCCCGCCCAAGGACCGCATGG
>Ga0326727_10011965_pt1 | contig 19954 bp, 24 predicted proteins | sample MB2enrmetagenome_FD_207643 | JGI IMG/M metagenome (GOLD analysis project Ga0326727, IMG submission 207643) | Lab enriched peat soil microbial communities from McLean, Ithaca, NY, United States - MB29MY | ecosystem: Environmental > Terrestrial > Soil > Wetlands > Peat | place: USA: New York...
GTGGCGAGTCCGAAAAGGAAATTATGGCTCTTCCGGGCGACCTGCAACATCCTTGCCAAGTTATCGCCGGATTTAAGCATTTTGTCGCTCGAGTTTTTGGGGGTAAATAAATGATGAAATAAAAGGAAAGCATAATACACGCTTTGTGAATACTTTTATTTGAAGTATTAACTGCGTGCATCTTGGAGTCGCTTTAAGAAGCCCTTGAATAGGAAACTCCGATCGTCCAGTGAACACAATCGCTCGAACATTGATTTTGTCACCGTGAAGAACAGAATGTCTGCGGGTATGTGGTGGCGCATCGCCATATCGGTTGCCCCAATGAGGGACTGTGCGGCCGTGAGGTCCGGGAAATTAACTAGTTGGCTGCATCCAGACCCAAAAGGGGCAATTACGGGAGCAGGGTCCGAGATATGCGCGTGATACTGAGCCCCGGTCGCCAAGATCGACAGCTGGTCCGGGTTTGCCATGAAGATCAACGTTTTCACGTAATCGTACATTTCAAGGCGAAATGGTCCGATGAACAAGCAAGGATTTTCCTGCTCGTACATACGGGACTGTGACATGGATTCCTCCATGAGCTCTTTTGAATCTTTCAATCCTTCCGTATCCACCAAAAAATCTATCATTCTATCCCCACCAAACCCTTGGGATCCACAGAGCCACCGGCCCGCTCCCCGGCACCCAAAACTATCCTTGGTTAATTCGAGGGTTACACCATCGAGCCAACTAGTGTAGTGGGAAAAAATACACGCACCCTCAGCGGGTTGAATTACGGGATCAAAGGGCGCTGGGTCTGGGGCATCATAAAATGCGAGAAGCGGCAATTTCATTCCAATTCGTTCGAGGAGCTGGGAAGGATCAGGAACATCTGCCATGAAACATCATGCCAAAATACCTCACGAATGGAAAAAAGGTTATTGGAAAAAATGGGGCGCGTGCGCGTGGTCGCCGGACGGGGCGACGGTCCTCTCCGCGTCGGGGGACAGTACGTTGAAGCTGTGGGACACCATAAACACGAGCGGCTCGGGTAACATTACCATCCCATCGATCGCGGCATTATAGGCAAAAATCGGGTGTAGTGGTGGTCGTTGGTAGAAAAGCCATCTTTAAAGGCCGTCCCGCCAACCGTGATCCATTCAATTTACCACCGCTGCAAGTGGTTTGATGTAGTTAAGAGAGGGAGTAACCTTGGCCAGCAGCAATTGCATCATCCGTGGCTTCGTGAGCTCGACGTTCAAGGACATGGAACCCGAACGCAACTATCTCCAAGCCCACACGTTCAAGGACATCACCGCCTACTACCAGCAGCGCGGGTGGCAGTTCCAAGCCATCGACCTGCGCTGGGGCATTCCCGACGAGGCGGGCGTCGACCAGAAGACTATCAACCTGTGCCTCGAGGAGTTCGCCCGCTGCCAGCAGTTCAGCCCGCGCCCGAATTTCTTGATCCTCCTTGGCGAACGCTACGGCTGGTGCCCGCCGCCCGCCGGTATCCCGCAGCAAGAGTTCGAGACCCTGGAGCCGCAGTTCTCGCCCGAGGGGAAGGGGTTAATCGATGCCTGGTACGCGCTGGACGAGAACGCGCTGTCCACGTCGCCCGATGGCACGGCCGGCGGCACGTACGAGTTGCAGCCGCGCCACGGCGAGCGGGAGGCATGGGCCGACCACCAAGCGTGGGAGCACGTCGAGACGAAGCTACGGCGGGTGCGGCCCTGCAAGGCGACGCGGCCATCAAGAACCGGACATTCCGCGGGAAATCTTGACGATTCATGCACGATCAAGGTGTAACTTTATGATAGATTGGACCAGATTTGAAGAAAAACCAGACAAGGAAGTAAAGGTCACCGGTCAAGTTTTGCTTGATTTCCGATCGAAGGTACAAGACCAGACCATCGAGATCAACAATCTCCGCTCACAGATCGAGAAGCTGAGCGGTAACAAGCGGATGGTGGAGACCAACCTGAAGAATTCGGAATTCAAGGGCAGCCAGCTCTCCGACCAGATCCGGGAGATCAACGCGAACATGGCCTCGGCCATCAACGAGAAGGACGAGGAGATCGCCGAGCTGAACGGCAAGATCGCCGAGGGCGAGACCAAAGCCAATGGCTTGCAGGCTAACATCGACGAGCTCAACAGTAAAATAGAGGCCCTCGAGGGTGAAAAGGCCGCCCTGCAATCGGAGAAGAACGAAATCACCAACGAGAAGGACCGCCTGAACGCAAAAATCGCCATGTTCGAGCAGAAGGTCGAGTCACTAAACTCCCAGCTCGGCGATCTCAACGCCCGTATCGCCGAAATGGAATCGACCATCGCCGATCAGGACAGGAAGAACAAGGAACTGGAGCCAGTGTCGCCCGAGTCCGAGTTCCATAGCGAGAACCGCATCATCTGTCCCATGTGCGGGTCCACCGACATTAAGAACGTGGAAGACAAGAATCGAGTCCTCTCCTACGTCGGCCACGTTCCCATCTACGCGAAGAAACGTGTTTGTAAGAAATGTTCATATGAGTTTATCTGAATCCCGAAAGAAATCGAACCAACGCACTAGTGCCCACGCTATTGGAAAGAAGCCCGAAGCGAGGTCTTGGCGATCAAAAAAAAAGAGAATGTACAATTGGTTTAATTATTCCTTCAATGGACAATACTTCACATCATCAAAACTTCAATTCGGGGAAGACCTCTATTTTTTGCATCTCCCGTATGGCTTGGTCGCTCCCGAACTCGCTGCACTCCTTTACTTTCGCGGGATTGTCGCTCCGTTGCAGCGATTTGTGCGACTTTGTTGATCCGGACGATTTCTTTCGTGCAGCTCTGACCACGACCGAGACGAGGATGGCACTGGCGGCTATCATTTCATTCACGATTTTCTTTGTTTTGGAGGTAATCGTCCGGTGAAGGTATCGAGCCTTCAAGCCACGGGCAGGGTTATTCTAGTCTTCATATCCATGCCCGATGGTATCCCACTAAAGGGATGTATCATCTGGATATATACAGGAATTGCGTAGGCACCGGAATGCCCTCGCTCGGTCTCTCGCCGAACCCGTCCTTGATGATCTGGTGGTGGCCGCATTCGTGGCAGATCACGCCGAACGTCACCTTGAACCGGACGTTTTTCAGCAGGTAGATCTCCAAGTCTCCCGAGCTCCAGTGCTGGGGCACGCCGCACGCCTTGCATTTTCCAAGGAAGCCGCTCGTGTCGATTCGGCTCGCTATTTATTCATTATAATGGTAATCGTGTTATAGACAATCTCGATGAGAGCTGGCCACGGAGACATGGCCACTGAGGCATTCCCGTGCCCGCGATGGGACCATGTTTATTTCTTTCGCTAATGAAACTTTACAATGCAAGAGTTTACACGGAATCACGAATGATGCGATCATGGCTAACAACACCAACACGGCGGTGCAGGACGAGAACGATGCCCGCGTCGATGAACTGCTTCAACAACTCACGTTGGACGAAAAGTTTTCGCTCCTTGCGGGGGCAACGAGATGGTCGACCGCACCGATCGAGAGACTCGGCATCAAGCCTTATTTCATGACCGATGGCCCGCACGGCATCAGGCCAAAGAGTAGTGGAAACAAGGAATGCACGTATTTTCCCGTCGGCATTTGCAGGGCTGCGACGTGGAACCCGGACCTTTCCTATGCGTTCGGGAAGGCATTGGGCAAGGAGGTTCGCGAGATCGGGTATCATATGATTCTCGGCCCCGGCGTCAACATCCTGCGCACGCCGTTGTGTGGCAGGACCTTCGAGTACCAAACGGAGGATCCCTACCTCAATTCGCGCATGATCGTTCCCGCCGTGAAAGGAATCCAGAGCAATCGCATCGCGGCTTGCGTGAAGCATTACCTGTGCAACAACCAAGAGCAATGGCGGAGATTGGTCGACGTGAAGGTGAGCCAGAGAGCTCTCGAGGAGATTTACCTGCCTGCCTTCAAGGCCGCTGCCATCGAGGGTGACGCCTGGTCCTTCATGGCCTCGTACAACCGGATCAATGGTAAGTGGGCCTGCGAGCAAGAAGACCTCGTCCGCGGCACGCTTTTGGACAAATGGGGCTGGACCGGGTTCGTGGTCTCCGACTGGGGCGCCATGGATCACATCGAATCAGCGGCCAACTGCGTGCGCGCTGGTGTGAGCCTCGAGATGCCAAGCCCGAACCGGTTCACGCCAGACTGGCTGCAAAAGGATTTCGATGCAGGCAAGTTCAGCCAGGATCAGCTGGACGACATCGTGCGGCGCCTGCTGCGGGTCTTCACGCGGGTCGGACTGTTCGACGACCCCGAGGCCCTGCCGTCTGGCAGCCGAAACACGGCCGAGCACCAAGCCGTCGCTCGCAGGATCGCTGAGGAAGGCATCGTCCTTCTGAAAAACGAGAATGGCTTGCTGCCGATCGATCTCGATACCGTGAAGCGCATCGCGGTCATCGGGCCGAATGCGGACGCCAAGATGAGCGAAGGTGGTGGCAGCTCGGAGGTGCGGCCGCCCTACGAGATCACGCCATTGGACGGCATCAAGCAGCGCTGCGGTGGCCAACTCGAGATCGTTGATACGCCGGAAGATGCTGATTTGACTATCGCCGTGTGCGGCTTGACCCACGAGGACAATATGGATAGCGAGGGGAATGACCGAATCGTGTTCGACCTCGCCAAGGAGCAAGTCGACCTTATCATGGATGCAGTGGAGAAATGTCCCAAGACAATCCTCGTGCTCGTCAATGGTTCGCCAGTTGGCTTAAGAGATGAACTCGTTTCCAGCATTCCCTCGATCCTCGAATCGTGGTACGCCGGCATGGAGGGAGGCAACGCGCTCGCGGGCATCCTGTTCGGCGACGTGAATCCATCGGGCAAGCTACCGGTAACCTTTCCGAAGCGGCTTGAGGATGTGGGGGCGCATGCGTCCGTGGCGACCTATCCCGGCATCGATGACGAGGACGCGGGGCCCACCGTTCAGTACGACGACGACATCTTCGTCGGGTACCGGCATTTCGATACGTGGGGCATCGAACCACTCTTCCCGTTCGGTCACGGCCTTTCTTACACGACATTTGACTACTCGAACGTGGTGATCGACGAGCTTGATGGCGAGAGCAAGGCCATCAAGATATCGGTCGACATCGCGAATACTGGGACGGTCGCCGGTGCGGAGGTCGTGCAGTTGTACGTGCACGACGTTGAATCGAGCGTGGAGCGGCCCGCGAAGGAGCTCAAGGGGTTCAGTAAGGTATTCCTTGACCCCGGCAAGATGAAAACCGTCACTTTCGAGGCACACCTGAAGGATTTCGCGTTCTTTGATGAACAGAACAATGATTGGAATGCCGAACCGGGTTTGTTCAAGTTTTTGATCGGCAGCTCATCCCGCGATATCCGCCTCGAAGCAAATTATCAGTTCGATTGATTACTAGGTGGTTGCTGTCCGCGGTCCCTACCTACAAGAACCGCCGGTGCGCCGATTGCAGTATGGTCGACTTGGTGACGGGCGGTTGCGTTGCCAAGATGCGGTCCCAGATGGAGGTCTGATCGGCGTTCGTGACCGCGTCCAAGGCGACTGAGATGGCCGCTGGGCCCGTACGGGTCGTGAAGCGGGTCGAGAAAAAGCATTGATCGCGGGCCCCTGCCAACACCATCTCTTATGGCGCCCCGGGGAAGTACCGGGAGAGCTCGCTTCCATTGAATTCATCCACGCCGTGTTGTCGCAGGCCCTGCAACAATTTCGGGACATCCTTTGAGGCCCGCGCCTCGTGGAGGAGCGTCGCGGGAATGAGCATGGCAATGAGGAGCAACGGGATGGAGATGGAAAGCAAGACGAGGAAGCCGTCCAAACGTTGCGAGTTAATCGCCGAGGAGGTCCCCTCCCCGAAGTACACGATCATGGAAAACAGCGTCGAGATGCTGATGAACCCGCGCAACGACGTGTTGAAGTACCGGTTCACGCCTTGCACGTTGATGCTCTGGCGCTCGGCTTTCTGCCGCTGTAGGAACGTGACGCCGGCATCCTCCAGTAGCCACAGCGCAGAGGATAGCAGGTAGGACAGGGGGAGCATGAGCACGGATGCCACGAAGATCGCTTGGAACCTGGGCACCCAATCGATCACCGCATAGGTTGCAACCGGCAATGTCGGCACCTTGTAAAAGGTCGTGTCGGGAATGGCCTGCACCAGCAGGAACCCGAGCGCGAGCGAGAGAAAGGCAGGGATGATCGTGCGGGAGATCAGGCTCTGGGATGTCCTTCGATAGTCCTGTACCTCGGCCACGATGCGATAGTCGCATTTCTTGAACGTGAGCACCTTGTGGAAGAGGACAAATACCCTTGCCATGGCCCGGTCCAAGATCAAGCCAATCGGCAGGATGATGATAGGCATCAGCAGGTACACGAACACCAGTTCCAGTACCGGGTTTTTCCCAGCCCTAGCGCCGAGGAAAAAGGCCAAGAATGCACCGACCGGCGGAATCACGTTGAACGAATGGAAAGCCTTGTCACTCATGATCACGACGATCACCACGATCGACAGGCCAACTCCCCCAAGATAGACGATTATCGGCAGGATATATTTTGCATTCTCCAAGGGCATCACGCGCACTGATTCACGTTCCATCAGGATACGCATGAACCTTGAATCACGGGGGAAAACTTCTTTGCATCTACCGGGGAACGTGGCAATCTTGATTCCTTTTCTCGTTGTCGGTTATATACTCTTTCCTTAACTGCCCTAACGGCAAGCACGCTTCTTTTTTGGATTATTTCCTCTTGCTCGTTAAGCGACCGAGTCCGAGGACGTCATCGAGGGCCAGAAGAACGCCATCATGCTCCACAACGCGACCCTCCGTGGATGGCCACCTCGGTCTCGCCTGCGATCGACCTGGCGAAGAAGAATCACCTATCCGTCAACGACCTCAATTCGGTCAAGTGGCTCAATGTCGACGAGACGACCTACGACCGGCCCGCGGCCTGCTCCAATCCGCGGCAAGCATGGACCTCCGCCTGAAGCTCGAGGCCTTCTACCACGATGTCCAGACCTCCCGAGGCACGCGCGCTGGCGGGACCGGCAGGCGCGTGTTTTTCCGCCACAGGGTGATGCCGGTACCCGCCACGGCCAATCCTGCAACCGTGCTCATGCCAATCGCGTATGTTACCGGTATCGGGGAACTTGGAAGGCGGCCCGAGCTGGAGACGTGGGTCACGTAGACCGTGTCGATCCAGTCCTGCCCGAAATATTGTTCCACGACATAACCAACGATTGCACCGCCATTTCCGTCGGCGATGGGCTCGGCGCCCCATTGGCTGTCTCCGGCCATACCAAGGGCCACGCCGTCTCCCCACAACAGCTTTCCCGAACCGTCCACCCGCTGGATGAAAGAATGGGCCATCTCCTTGGTGGATTGAGCCAGCGAAGCGTAATCTGTGGCGACGATCACCCCTCCCTTTCCATCACTGCATAGGGTCGTGGACCAGATAAATTCCTGGCCTGGAAAGACAACGGCATTCGCAGGCCATTCCGGTTGGCCGCTCGCGGAGACGTGCTGGAGGAGGACGCGGCCATAGGACGGGTACCCCAATTGGAAATCGAGCCAGGACACGAAACAACCGCCTGCGCCATCCAAGCACAGCTGCGGGGATTCTTGGCCTTCCGAATAACCGGTGTTGTTGTAAAGGATCGTCCCGTTCGTGCCCCACAAGAAGGCATCCGAAGCATCGACGTGCTGGATCGCGATGGCCGTGCCTTCCGACCACGCGATGATCGCCCCGCCCGTTCCATCGCTGCAGAGCGCTGGTGCCCCGCCGGGCCCGAGCACAACGCCGTCAAGGCCGAATAACGGAGACCCGGCGGCGTCGACGTGCTGGATGCGAACAATGCTTGCTTTGGACCAGCAGAAAAAGGCCCCGCCAGATCCATCCGGCGCGAGGACAGGCCAGTCCTGGTCCATGCTCCCGACGCCGCCAATGATCGTGCCGTTCGGCGCCCAGAGTCTCGACCCGGAAGCGTTGACGCGTTGGGCGCAGATCATTTCCAAGCCGCCTTCAAGATCAAGCCAGCAGGCGATGGCGCCTCCCTGCCCGTCAGTGCACATCGCGGGCGCGTCGAAAGTGCTCTGGAGGGAATATTGATCGGCGTAGCCCAAGATGGTGCCCCCACCATAATTCGAGCTCCACGAGGGCGTCCCGCTCGCCGTGATGTGTTGCATGTAGACAGCTGGCCAGCCAAGTGTGCAGAGGAACACGCCACCATTCCCGTCTTCGCACATCGCTGGGTAGGCTGCGTCCCACGAGAATTGCGTGAGTCGAATGCCGCTCGAATTCCACAGGGCATTGCCCGCCGGATCGAACCGCTGTCCCTCGATGTCCATGCTCATCCCCTTGCCAGTGGTCCGGTTGCCCACCATGCCGCCCCACGCGACGATGACGCTCCCGCTTCCATCCTTGAGAAGACACGGGGCAGTCACGTGGACATCCTGATAGCTCAACGGCAGGCCGTCGTACGTATTGTAATTACCGGGCGATGTTCCTTCCCCAGCACTGCATAGCAGGGGCGCAAGGCCGAGAAGGAAGGCGACAGCTGCCATTGCAATGATCGCTTTTCGGACTTTACGAGGCATGGCACTCGATCTCCGTTCAAGGGAAGAAGGCCCGTCCTTTATCGAAGGAGCTGATTCGCCCATTTAAGCCTATCGTCCAAGCTGCAGGCCCTGGCCACCAAGCACTTGCGGGATCTCATGTTGCGAGCAGGCAATGATCGTCCCGGCCCTTCTTTTTCAAGATGAACGCGTCAATGGATTTATCTGGAAAAGCCACGTTTATCAGATCCGATGTTGGATCCAAATTCACCCCGCCTTCAAGTCGCGCAGGAAGGCAGCAAGGGAGTTCGGACCGCGATTCCGGGCACGAGATGGGTTCAAATCGCCGCAACATTGCTCGCGATCGCAACCATTGCCGCACCTACCAACATCGGCGTCGAAGGTACCCAATTAATAATGTTCTGGATTTTTGGCATCATCGTCATGCCGGGAAGCATCTACGAGACCCGGCAGATAACGCTTTTCGGAGATCAAGGCTTCAATGTTCCCGTGCTCGCAGTGATCATTCTCGTTATAGGATGTTTGATGTCCTTGGGCGCAATCAAGGCAGATGGCAACAACCTGCCGACCGCCGCGTTGAGATGGGCCACCGGGGCGGTGATACTGGCAAGCATCGTCCTTTACGCGTGGTTTGCAGCGACCTTCTGGAATGGCAACATTCTTGCCGTGGCACCGGTGCCCGTGGGCATTGCCACGGGCACGTGCAGCGGGTTGCTGAGCCTTGCGAACGCACTCCACCTGCCACGCCACCCGTGAACCCAAGTATCCAGTGGCAGAGATGATCATCCCTACGTGCTCAGCTACAAGGACCTGAAGGAAACGGGATACTCGCTCCTGGTGCTGGCCAAGACCGCATCGCCCGGCGACTCGGAGGACGCGATCACAGCACAAGGAGGAAATTCGACCGCCACGGCCTGAACCGAAGATGAGCACCATGGATTTCTGAAGCCCCTCTCGTTATTTAGTCACCCGGCACTCCCGTACAAAAGCGACCTAGCAAAAAAGGACGAGGGAGAATGTTGTTTTAGCTACTGGTTTGGCGTAGGATTATGCGTAGGTATGCAAGCATCGATTTTTTGCGCGGCTTGGCCATTGTTATGATGATCGTCCTGCATGTCTTCATGTTCGTGCTAGACCGAGACATGTACTTAAACCAGATCGACAACATCGGCGTGATTAACGTCATCGCGCTCATCTTGATCGTAACCGCCGGCGGGATGGCCGGGTTTTTCCTGCTGGTGTCGGCCATTGGCAACGCTATAAGTATGGAGCGAAATTATCAGGCTGGAAAGAATCCGGGTGACGTGGCAATCAAGCAGATCGTAGGCGGAGCATTGCTTCTCGTGTTTGCCGTCCTCACCGAGGGCGTGATCGGGTACCAAGCCTTCCTTGGAAACCTGTTCCTAGGTTCGACTGACACGTCATCCATTCTCTGGCGTGGCCTTCACATGGAGACGATACACACGATCGCGTGGTGCATGATCATTAACGGCATCGTCCAGTGGATCCTTGCGCGAAAGGACGGGTGGAAGCAAACAAGGCACAATATCAGGGTATACGTGTACTTGGCGATCATCGTGCTCGCCGCGACCACACTTGTTTGGTATCTGGTCTCGCTTATCGTGCCGGGCTACCCGTATGCCCCCAATCCGGCCAGCCCCATCGGTAATGAGATCGCTTATCCCGTGCCCGGAGTCACCCCGTGGTGGGGGTGGATCGAGGATTTCCTGCTCGCCCCGCTCGCGAAGGACGTGGAGCCCATCTTCCCGTATCTCGCGACCTCGTTTATTGGCAGCATCATCGGCATCCTCATGACCCAAGACCGGGAAGAGGTTCCTAGGGACTTCCCACGTAAAGGCATGCAAATTGGCTTCACAATGTTCGTCATTGGGCTCGTTGGGTTACTAGTGAACTTCGGGATCATGTTCGTGAACCCCGCACCGTACGGCGGTGTCAGTGGCATCCTTTCCACGCTCGTGCAGCTTTACGATCACAGGTGGTATTCCAATATCGGCCTGCCAAGCGGGACGACCTTACACGTTGCTTTCGAGGGCGCGTGGGTGTTCCAGTACCTCTTCCTGAACGGGCTCGCCATTTGTATGAGCTTACTTGTCATCCGGCTGGTCGAATTTCGTGGACAAGGTGCGAGGTTTGCCAAGAAAACGTTCTCGATCCGCCGCTACGGGTTCGTGGCCTTCAGCATGTACAATTACCAATTCCTGTACTACATCCCGTGGGTGTTCGTGAGCTTTCTCTGGCAGCGATTCTTCCCCGCCATGGGCGTCGTCATGCCGTATGTGGGATTGCGGGGCAATCTCGACTGGCTTGGCACGTTCGTTGTCATGGGTATGGCCTTCGTGATGTTCGAGGGGATGCTCACGCTGTGGGAACGCGTGGACTTTGCAGGGGGGTTGGAATGGTGCATCGGGCTGCTGGCCACGCCGCTCATTCCCGTGAAGAAGCAAGACGTGCTGACTGGCAAGGAGAAGCGAAAATGGTGGCAGATCCTCAACGCGAGGGGCGCCCTCCATGACGTGGAATGGCTGAACATCGTGGAGGAGGACGAGATCCCGCACGAACAGCTCATCGACTCGAAGCTCGCCCGCACGCTCGCGATCGTCGGGTTCGTTTTCTTCCCCCTGTCGTTTGTCGCCTTGAGCATTGCACGCGAGTCCTTCCACACCGAGCAGGTCAACACGTTCAACAGGGCTGCCAAGGCACTGGCGATCGCCGGCATCGTCTTTGCCATCGCGTGGATCACGTTCGCGTGCATCGTCAGCCTCCAGATGCTCGGCCTCGGCGGCATCCTGTAAAGCTACCGCACTTTTTCCTTTTTCCATTTAAACGATCAAGAAGCAATCCCGCACCAATTCTGCTCACGGCCGAGTAACGGGAAAAATGTAAGCTTTACTCGGGTTCGCGGAGAATATCCAATAGGTCTTTCTTCCGTGGCCTTGTAGTTCTGCTGGATTATGCGACTGAGGCGTCGGCGAGCAACAGGGCCGCCGGGACCGTTTGCGAAGACAATCTTGAAAGAATCGAGACGCAGGGCACCCATGCACCGCTTTCCCACGCGTGGCGGAGGTCCTCGTTATCGGTTGGAGAATCGTTGTTATCCTGTATTTCCATGTCGTCTTGTGCGAAACTACTGGCATGAATGACATGTATTTGAAGCCGACATTTTTCTTTGATTAAGCAAAAAGGTTAAAACGGGGTGAAAAACTCGATTTCAACATACTCTTTAACATGAGGAAATGAGGCGTGCGTTGTGCCCACACCATGTTAGAACATGGCAGAAAAAAGAGAAATAGTTCTAATTTGTCCAATAAAACTGGTGATCCTTGCGAATTACCTGGATTCTGTTTTCATGCTGCAGTTTTAACGCGTAGGACAACGTCCAAGTCACAGCCGGGGGCGTCACGAGGAGATTCATCATTTTCGAGTAATCCCGATAGTGCGGGATGATGAAATGGGTCAATTGTTCGGTCGTAAAACTGCGATTTTTCAGGATCTCGGGGATTCGGTCGAGAGTCTCGTGAATCGTGTCTAGAAACGCACGAAAATGAGCCCGTTCATCGACCCAAGGCGTTACTTCCCACTCCAACGGATTTGGTCGCCTGATGTCTCCATGAGCGCGAATGGAACGCCTTACTTGGGAATCGTCAAATTTCAGGATTGCTTCCACTGATTTCATAAAATCGTCGACCGCCACGTCCGAGATCTCGATATACGGCGTGAACGGGACCATGTCACCCAAGAACAGGTTTTTCCGGTTATCAAGAACGATGAGGTGGCCTGGAGAATGGTAGGGCGCGTGGATCAGCTGGATCGAATCCTGGCCGAGCTTGAGGCGAGTATCCTTGGAAACCGTGTAGTCGACGTGAAACTGGCCGCCCCAGTTTCGAAAAGCATAGATGCCATAAACCCTGAAAATGGGGCTGGACGAGACGAGAGAACCCTTCCGGAACTCGTTGTATTTGGAGAGTCCTGCCGGTAATTGATACGGATTTTGAATGCCCTTCGCATCCGCTTCGTGGCATATGGTCTTGGCCTGCCCGAACACGTGCTGGAATTGCGGGAGATTCTGCATGTGATCTTGATGGGCGTGGGTAATTACGATGTAGCCAACCGAGGCCGGGTCGATGGCGTGCTGTTTCAAGACCGCCAAGATGCGTTGCATCGGGGGATTCTTATACGTAGCAGTATCGAGAATGACAGGAATCTCGGTCCGAAGGAATGTGGTGTTGGCATTAGTCCGGTACTCTTTCAGTGGGCGAAACAAGAAAAAATCTTCATCGATCAAGATCTTCCCGAATTGAACCTTCGCGGAAGCAGAAATGGGCATTTTGATAATCGCCAGGAACGGTATCACTCGCTGAATGCAGGATGTTCAATTGGAATAATCAACCGTTCAGGTAAAAGATAGTCACTTTGGCGACAGCTAATGGCAACTGGTGATTTTTGCCATGGGGACGCAGAACAGGGTCTGCACATGCTTTTGAGCTGACTTCTCCCACGTGAATTTCTTGAATAGCTCCACCCCGTTAGCGATCAGCTTGATTACACGCCTCGGTAAGTTCTTGAATGCCCATCCTGATAACCCATTTAAGGAGCATATTCAAAATCTAGTAAGTTTCACAGAATTCCACCGGGAATATGTTGGCGTGAATCCGGTCAAAACTGGCGCGTTAGAAAATGCAATAAACGTTCAAAATGGAAAATCAAGATAAAAAGGGAATAAAGGATGGTATCTCGTTCACGAAAGCGGCCAATTAGCTACGGATGCCCTTGCCGACGTTCAAGCTCATGGTCGACAGGATGCCAAGGAAGATCCCGAGGGCGATGTTAATCTGAAACGTGATTTGGAACATAGACGTCATACATATTTCTCGACTTTTGAGGTCTTATAAGCGGTAATTACGATGGTGTTAGAACCTTCGAAATGATAAACGACGCGTAAAAAGTAAGCACTAACCATTTTCTGGGCGATTGTGTTACCAGCATCATCTTGCTTGATGTCATCTGGTGTTTCGATGGTCGTGATGATCTCGTCGCGGGTGATGCCTCGAACCGCGGCTTGCTGCAACGCGTGTTTTGTGAAAACTACAGGCATTGCACGATCGCCGGGACGAGCTCGTCTGGATTAAGCAGGATGATTCGGTTCAAGTCGATACTGCGTTTTGAAAAGTTGAGGACTTCGATTCCGAGAATCTCGCCTGCGTTGTTATAATCGACGATGATGCCAGATGCTACCTCATCCGAATCATACACAGGTTCTCGGGAAAAACGGATATAGATAGCATCGGCAACACCATCATGTGAAATGTCCATAAGGAAATCCCCCTGAAAAGATTAAGTTGGCAGTTTCATGTGATCTCGCTTGCCAGTGAAATTAAACTTTCGGGCAACCGGGCAAGATATTCTCATCTTTTATGTTAGGTTTCACCAAGTGGAATCCCTATTACTTGTTCTCCTGCCCATAGTTCAATCGTCTTGTATGACCACTATAATAGATGCAAATTCAAATCAAACGATCGAGCTCGCGCCGGGCGAGCTCGTGATCGGGCCTGAGCTGGAGGGCCAGTTCTAAGAAGCGAATAGCATTCGTTATATCGCTCATCTCCGAGCAAAGTAGGCCGAGGTGGTAGATGGCATCGAAATCGGTTGGATCTTTCTCGATGACGCGTTCGAGCCAGAACTTCGCTCGATCGGGGTCATTTTGCGTGGCATATATCGAGGCGAGCACGCGTGCGGCCTGGGCGTCGCCGGTTTCCAGCAATGCCGCCTCCTCGAGTGCCACCACAGCGGATGCCGCTTCGCCATTCGCGAGGTATGAGACCCCGAGGCCGAGTCGCGCCTCGTAGCTGCTTGGGTCGGTATCGACCAGAGCGGTGTATGCATCGATGGCATAGGTGTAATCCCCATGTTCCAGTAAATATTTTGATTTCATAAGGGGATTTGCACCGGCGCCATCCTTTCGAACAGCGGGCATATTATCGTCTCATACGTTGGCACGTTAGACTGTTCGCATCAGCCGGTAGGCAAACTCTGTTACCAGCATCAAGTTGTCGACCGAGACGCGCTCGTCGGGGGCATGCGGCAAGCCCGCGAGATCGCCGTAGGTGAGATCCGGGTCCTTGAACAGGGGCACGAACCCGTAGCAGGGAACGCCTTTCATGCGGAAGAATTTCATGTCGGTCGATCCGAGGGAGAGCAGAGGAACGAGGTTTACTTCCGGGTAGATCTCCCGCATCACGTCCCAGATGTGATTGTATTCAGGCGTGTTGGAAGGAACATGATTTGACATTTAAATACGATCACCTTGACCGTGCAGTATCGTGCTTTTTTCAAAGCACGTGTCTTCCGCCATGTGGATCGCGAGTCAACCATCCCGGGAACACGAAAAAGTGCGCTTGAAATTGGCACGAAGCAGGTTTCGGGCACGATCACGGGGTAACTGTGGTTTGATGCACCCGAAAAGAAAGGAATTTATCGGTCGTCGAGCGGCACGTATTTTCGGTTCAGGTCGCCCTGATACTTCATGAGCGGCCGTATGAGCACGTTGTGTTCCAGCTGCTCGATCGTGTGGGCAACCCATCCAGCTGCCCGGCTCGCCGCGAACAGGGGCGTGAAGAGTAATGTGGGCACTCCAATGGCATACGCGAAGGCGGCGCTGTAGAAGTCAACGTTGGGGCGCAATTGCCTCTCGCGCCACATCACATCGACGCAGATCTGTGCAATGTCGATGATCTTGTCATTATTGGTCTTGTGGCACCATTCCTTCGCGAGTGACTCGTAGATTTCTGCCCGCGGATCGGTCGTTTTGTAGACCCGGTGCCCGAAACCCATAATCCTGTCATGACGGCTGAGTTTTTCCATAATATATGCTTCCGCGTTCTCGGGCTCACCAATTTCCTTGAGCATCAAGATGACCCTCTCGTTCGCGCCGCCGTGCAGCGGGCCACGCAGGGCACCGATTGCCGAGACGACAGCAGAGTAGATGTCCGACAAGGTCGAGACCGTGACCCTGGCCGCGAACGAGGAGGCATTGCTGCCGTGCTCGGACTGCAGGATCAGGGCCTTGTCGAACGCGGATTCGATCTCCTTGTCCGGTGCTTTCCCGCTGATCATGTAGTAAAAATTCGCGGCGTGGGATAGTTCATCGTGCGGCTCGATGATGGGCATGTTTCCCTTGATCCGGTGCGAGTACGCCATAATCGTGGGGATCTTGGCAATGATGCGGATGCCCTTGCGGATGTTTGCCTCGGTGCTATAATCATAATCCTCGGGGTCGTAAAGGGATAGGGCCGAGATGACCGTGCGGAGAGTCTCGATGCGCGTCGTTTCCCTCGGGAAGCTCTTGAGAATTTCAAGAATCCGATCGGGTAATTCTCGCTCATTCTTCAAGGTTTCCTTGAGAGTAAACAATTCATACCTGCTCGGGAGATACCCGTACAGGAGCAGGAACAGGACCTCCTCAAAAGAAGAATGCTCTGCAAGGGACTCGATTGGATATCCCCGGTAAAACAGGCGACCGCGGTCGCCGTCGATGTAACTTATTTTGGAGACATCAAGGTAAATTCCCTTTAAGCCTGGATGGATCTCGGCGTTCAATTCTTCCTCGGCGATATCGATGGCCTCAAGATTGTCATCATATGGCATCCTAGGTTCCTTTTAACCAGTTGAGAACGACCGATCAAAAAGAAACCAAGCAAGATATATAAGCATTGCCGCAAATATGCCTCGAAGGGGCGAATGATTGGTTCTCGTTCGAATGTGCTCACGATTCTCTAAAAAATCCGTTGCGATCTCGTCCTTCAAGAGAAGATTTAGCGAAAACAAGCATATGGCCAGCATTCCAAGCATTTGTGATGAAATGGTAGAAGAATCGAGACTTCAGACCCATCTTGTCCATAAAGTCAGTTCATTTTAGTCCAGCTTGTCTTCGGAACGAGAATTCGGGGCGGCTTGTGCCCGTTGATTTGCTCTCCCGAGGGCCCCTTCCAGTTCCCTGATCTTCGTTTCGAGCTCCACGATCTCCTTCTTTTTCCGCTCGAGTTCGTCATGATAAAAGACGGATATGAAGGCCAATGCCATTCCTGTGCAAATAACAGCCAAGTATGCGGCCAACTTGAAATCTCCGGCGAATGCGGCCAAGAACGGGAACCAAATTTCCGCGACCACGGACAGCGCGATCAACGTGAACAGGTCCTGAGGCTTCATCATTTTCATTGCTATTCTAAGAAAACTTCGTGCTGTGTCTTATTAACGTGTTGCGACCCTTGTCCAGCCCTGACGGAGTATGAAAGATTGCACGTCGAACACGTTGTTAAAAAAGAAAAGAAGTCTGCTTGTCCAAATCTTGCCAAGCAAAAAGTTCCATGGTCATTGCATTTGCATTTGATGCTTCTTGAGGGCCACCGCGAGCACGCCCAAGGCACCGACGAGCAACGAAAGCATGCTTAACGTCACGTCATAACCCGGACTTGATTTGCCAGAAGGACTCGTGATGGCGAAGGCGGCGCTTGAGCCGTGCAGGTTCGTATTGGAGTAATCCACGATATAGATGCTATAATTTCCCGCAGTTACGTTCGATGGTAAAGTCCAAGCGTACGACCCGTTGTTGGCCACGTCATCTGCAATTGCAAACACAAGGGTGCCACCGGAATACAGGTCTATGTTCAGGTAACCGCTCGTCCCGTCCGACGTCCAGGTGATGTCGTGATTGCTCCCGGTCACCCACGAGTCCGAGCTTATCGGGCTGGTTACCGTGATGGACGGGTTAGCGATCGTGAAATCTAAGCTGAGCGCGTTGGTGTCGGGGTTGGCATTGTCCAAGATATAGATCTGGTAACTAGTACCTGGAGCCGTGGCACTCGGGATAGTCCAATTGTAAGATCCGGTGTTGTCATCTAGGTACTGAATTATCGAATAGTTTTCGCCACCGGAATATAACGAGATGTCCGCACGGGGGCTTACACTGACATTTTTCCACGTGATGAGGTAGCTACTCCCCGTATACCACGTGGGGTTTCCCTTCGGGCTCGTGATTGTGAAGGATGGCGGTGGGTTCGCAATGGTGAAAATACCGCTTTCCCCCCAACTATTGACGTTGGCATTGTCCACGATGTAGATCTGGTACTGCGTTCCTGGCGTTACAGCGCCGGGAATGGTCCAGTTGAATGATCCGGTGTTGTCCAAGAAATACGATACTGACGAATAGTTATCGCCACCGGAATACAACGAGATGTCCACCCGCACGCTAACAAAGCTCGCATTCGTCCACGTGATATTGTAGCTGCTACCGGTATGCCACGTCGGGGCGCCGCTCGGGCTCGTGACCGTGATGGCGGGTCCCGCAGCAGCCACGGATGGCATCCTTCCACTTACCCCGAACAAGAAGATAGCAACCAAAAGAATGCTTGTCAGGGTGTAGTTTGCTTGTCTTTTCATAGGTTCAACATCTCCATTCAAAAGTGGATTGTTCTTTATTAAACTTAAACTGCATCAATTTAAGCCTTAATGACCGCTAAGCGAGTCTCTTCTGGAAAGCCCGGACTCACTCTTAGGCTTTTGTTTTGAGGTTGCGAAATCATCTTATTGCCCGGGTCAGGGTATAGACCATAATGGCACCACCAGAGATCAAAGAAATCTCGACCCAAGCCTGCGTTATTGGAGCGGGGCCAGCCGGGTTAACCGCCGCGATATACTTGAGGCGTGCTAACCTCGATGTACTCGTTATACGTGGCAAAGTGAAAAGCGCGCTCGTCAATGCAAAGGAAATCTCTAATTATTCAGGCTACAAGCTCGTGAAAGGGGAGGAACTTCTTGCCATTATGACATCTCATGCCGAAGGCCTCGGTATCGCGTTCTTGGACGACGATGTGATCGCCATTACGCCCAACGGAACGCCGAAAATGGTCTCCACGAAGACCGCGTTCATCACGGCCGACACGATCGTGATCGCCACGGGCAAGGGCGTTCGGAAACCGGTCCTTGAGAACGAGGAAAAGTTCATCGGAACGGGCGTGAGCTATTGTGCGACCTGCGACGGTCCGCTCTACAAGCAACGGGCGGCCTGCGTGATCGGGATCGACGATGAGGCTGCCGAAGACGTGCTGGTTCTAAAACAGATGGGGTGCAACGTCACGTGGCTCGTGAAAGACAAGGCCCTTGCCGATCTCGACATCGATGCTACAAAAATCGAGGAAATCAAGACCAGCGAGATCCCCGTGATTGAGAAGTGCAAAAACCTATCGATTATCGGCGAGGACGTCGTCACGGGAATCGAATACGACGACGGGGAAACAGGCGAACGTGTTCAAATCCCAACCGACTGCGCATTCATCCTCGTCTCCATTCCCACGACGCTACTCTTGAGCCGAGCTGGCATCGAAACGACTCCACCAAGCAACATCGTCGTGGACCGGTCTCAGCGGACCAACATCGATGGAGTATTCGCCTGCGGCGATGTTTGCGGTAACGGGTTCCAGGTCTCCATCGCGGTGGGGGAAGGGGCGGTCGCCGGGATGAATGCAGCCAAGTTTATCCGCGGCCTGAAGAAATGATTATTACCACTGCCTTGTTTCAATATGCTGGTGTCGTGAAGATCATGCCGCAAAACGAGAAACAAATCTCTATCAATTGCCCCGTGTGCAATCAGGGGCAAAAGATCACCATTCCCGCGGCAATGCTCTCGAAGGAAAACGGTATCGCCGACATCCAGATCAAGGGCGTCTGCGGACACAACTACGACATCTACATTGATAACAATTTCAAGGTCCGGGGCTATCATCGACCGGATTTCGTGTTGATCTCGCATCTGGCAGAAGTAGATAGGAAGCTCTCGACAATTATTCAAGATGATTCGGAACTTGGAAGCACAATCACCGCGGAGATCAAGAACTACAAGAACTACTTCGATTCCAACCAGAATCTCGACGACATCAAGCTCTTCCTGGACACGGAGAGTTACGTCGATATCTACTCCCGCACCAAGCTGCTAGGAATCGTGCAGGTTCCCGGATCAGATGATAGCGAGATGGTTTTCACGCCGATCAGCAAAGTTCCTGAGAGTGACAGGGTCTCCAAGGTCGATCCGGCCCAGATGGAAACGATCAAGCTGGAATATGACATGCGGATCCAGAAAATTAGGGCGTTGCTCACGGATTCAACGAGGGGCGCAACGGAAAAGGCGAAGCTGCTCGATATCAAGAAGGATTTGGATGACTACTACAAATCCGTTTTTAATATTTAAGACTGAACTTCGAAAGTAATCTTTAATGCTTGCTCCTAAGTTTCGAGCGAAATTTAAGAATTAATGCCCGTTTTTCTTGATGGATCTTGTCATTCGAGTTAATTTCGTAGTTCTTCTCCATTC
>Ga0326727_10011966_pt1 | contig 19953 bp, 17 predicted proteins | sample MB2enrmetagenome_FD_207643 | JGI IMG/M metagenome (GOLD analysis project Ga0326727, IMG submission 207643) | Lab enriched peat soil microbial communities from McLean, Ithaca, NY, United States - MB29MY | ecosystem: Environmental > Terrestrial > Soil > Wetlands > Peat | place: USA: New York...
GGGGATTCGAGGGTGGTCTGGTTCGAGGGAAATTACCAAGATTACGAGGCGGACCGGAAAAAGCGGCTGGGCGCTAGCGCGGATCAGCCTCACCGCATCAAGTACAAGCCGCTGGTAAGATAACCATCCAGAGCTCGCCGCCGAGACGCCGAGGGCGCGGAAAAGCCTCACAGTGTCCTTCTCGGCGATCTCCGGGCCTGCGCTGAAAGCTTTTTCCCTTATGATTTCTTTTTCAGCAGGGTATCTAATCCGGCAAAGGGATGATAGGTGGAAACAGTCCCCTGTTGCGTTCCCGGCTCAGGTCCGTCCGACCAGTCAGCCACCGAATGGCGTGAATGCTCGTTTTCATGACAATAGACGCACAGCAACTCCCAGTTGCTGCCGTCGGGGGGATTGTTATCGTGATCGTGGTCCTTATGGTGAACGGTGAGTTCCCGCAGCCGTTTGCCTTCGAACTCGCGCCCGCAGCGCCCGCAGATCGGCGGGAACAGTTTCATCGCCTGCTCCCGATAGCCCTTCATCCGGGCTTCCTGTTCGCGTCGGGCGTTGGCTATAAACTCCCTATCCGAGGTTGGTGACATAAAACGCCTCTCGACTTCAAAGGTATCATTGTTGCCGACGTGAAAGCATTATTTTCGGGAGAATAGTTTATAATCGGAGATCCGAGGTGCGTATGAAATCTGTCAATGTCGGGCTTCTGGGATTGGGGACGGTTGGCGCGGGAGTGGTCAGAGTACTGGCTTCCCATCGCGAGGAACTGGAAGAGAAAATCGGCGCTCCGATTGTCCTGCGCGCGGTTGCAGACCTCGACCTCACGAGTCCGAGAAAGGGGCTCGCTCTCGGCGAATTGCCCCTCACCACGGATGCGGCCAAAGTTGTGGATGATCCGGAAATCGACATTGTCGTGGAGCTGATTGGCGGACTCGAGCCGGCCAGGGGCTTTATCTGCCGCGCTCTGGAAAACGGCAAGCACGTGGTCACGGCCAATAAGGCGTTGCTGGCGACTCACGGAGAGGAGCTTTACGCCGAGGCCCGGAAGCGCGGACGAATGCTGGCTTTTGAAGCGGCGGTTGCGGGGGGGATTCCGCTGATCCGATCGGTGAAAGAGGGGTTGGTCGCCAACCGGTTCACCTCTCTTTACGGAATCGTCAATGGCACCTCGAATTACATCCTTTCGAAGATGACCGATGAGGGCCAGGAATTCAGCCGCGTTCTGGCCGAAGCCCAGGCTCAGGGATACGCGGAAGCCGATCCGACCTACGACGTGGAGGGGATTGACTCTGCTCACAAGCTCCAGATTCTGGCGACCCTCGCGTTCCGAACGTCCATGAAGCTCAAAGATATCTATGTAGAGGGAATCTCGAAGGTTACGCCCCAGGACATCATCCTCGCCCGCGAGATGGGCTTCCGAATCAAGCTTCTGGCCATTGCCAAGGCAGGCGATGGAATTTTGGAGCTGCGGGTGCACCCGACCATGATACCCGAAAGCTCACCCATGTCGGCCGTCTCCGGCGTTTTTAACGCCATCTTCCTGAGCGGAGATGTCGTGAATGATCTGATGTTTTATGGCCGCGGAGCCGGTCAGATGCCCACGGCATCTTCGGTCTGGGCCGACATCGTTGAAATTGCACAACGTCTGGCGGCAGGGCAGGTTGGGATACCTCAAGACCTTCCAGTGCTGGGACGCCAGCCGCTGGTGCTGAAACCTATGGAAGAGGTCACATCTGCCTATTATCTCTATGTATCAGCTCTGGACCAGCCGTCTGTGCTCGCGCAGGTGACCGGGATTCTGGGCCAAAACGATATCAGCATCGCCAGCGTGATCCAGAAGGGTCGCCACCGGATGAAAGCCGTGCCGGTTGTGATGATGACGCACGAAGCGCAGGAAGGCAATTTGCAGAAGGCACTGCGGGAAATCGATTCTCTGCGAGTCATCGTCGCCCCCACCCGCATGATCCGGGTCGAAGAATCGTAAGCCGGGAACAAGAAGCCGGCCTGGCTTCTAGATCGCCGGCGTGGGAAAATTGAGCCCAGCATGGAAGTCCCCCGTTGAAACCCAAGACAGAAATCCCCAGCCCCGACGGGAAGCCTGAAACGGGAAACGGTAGTTGGAGGTTATGATGGAGAATCGGAACGCGGCGCCGAATGTTCGGATGGCACATACCGAACCGCTGCCCGGCTCAAGAAAGATCTACGTACACGGCCCCGGGGGGGTCTGTGTGCCCATGCGGGAAATTCAGCTTCGCCCCACCACACGGCTGAATGGGCAGACCGAGAACAACCCGCCTGTCAGGGTCTACGATACGTCCGGACCCTATAGCGATCCCGCCGCAATCATCGATCTGCGCCGCGGCCTTCCCGAACTGCGCAAACCGTGGATTCTCGCGCGCGGGGACTATGACCTGACGGAACCCCGTTATCGGCCGATCCCCGGCCACAGTGACCCTGACACCCCTTTCCCGGCTGCCAGAAAGGTTTTGCGCGGGCGCGGCACGGTCACGCAAATGCATTATGCGAAAAGGGGAATCATCACCCCTGAAATGGAATTCGTCGCCTTGCGCGAGAGCCTGAGCCCGGAATTTGTTCGAGACGAAGTCGCGCGCGGACGTGCCATTATCCCGGCCAACATCAATCATCCCGAAATCGAGCCAGCAGCGATCGGACGGAATTTTCTGGTGAAGATCAATGCGAACATCGGCAACTCGGTCGTCACCTCCTCCATCGAGGAAGAGGTTGAAAAAATGACTTGGGCGATCCGATGGGGCGCCGACACGGTCATGGATCTCTCAACGGGGAAGAACATCCACGAAACTCGGGAATGGATTATCCGCAATTCTCCGGTTCCGATCGGCACGGTCCCAATCTACCAGGCTCTGGAAAAAGTGGGGGGAAAGGCGGAAGACCTTTCCTGGGAGGTTTTTCGCGACACACTCCTGGAGCAAGCCGAGCAGGGAGTCGATTACTTCACGATCCATGCCGGAGTCCTTCTGCGATACGTTCCGCTCACGGCCAACCGTCTGGCCGGCATCGTGAGCCGCGGCGGTTCCATCCTGGCCAAATGGTGCCTGGCCCATCACGAGGAGAATTTTCTCTACACGAAATTCGATGAGATTTGCGAAATATTGAGATCCTATGACGTGGCATTCTCGCTAGGAGACGGCCTTCGCCCCGGATCTCTGGCCGACGCAAATGATGAAGCGCAATTTGCGGAACTGGACACGCTGGGCGAACTGACGCTGAAGGCGTGGGCGCAGGATTGCCAGGTGATGATTGAAGGACCGGGCCATGTTCCCATTCACAAGATCAAGGAAAACATGGACCGGGAACTGGCAGCCTGCCACGAAGCCCCATTTTATACTCTGGGCCCTCTCGTCACCGACGCGGCGCCGGGCTACGACCACATCACAAGCGCAATCGGCGCGGCGCTGATCGGTTGGTACGGCACGGCCATGCTCTGCTATGTAACGCCGAAGGAACATCTTGGCTTGCCAAACAAAAAGGACGTCAAGGACGGGGTTGTTGCTTATAGGATCGCGGCGCATGCCGCCGATCTGGCGAAAGGGCATCCCGGCGCCCGAGTCCTCGATGATGCGCTTTCCAAAGCCCGCTTCGAGTTTCGCTGGGAGGACCAGTTCAACCTCTCGTTCGACCCGGATACTGCCCGGGCATTTCACGAAGAGACCCTTCCACAGGAAGTCGCCAAGGTCGCCCATTTTTGCAGCATGTGCGGGCCGCACTTCTGCGCGATGAAGATCACCCAGGACGTACGGGATTTTGCGATCAGCCAGGGAATGGATGAGGAACAGGCTTTGAAACAGGGGCTTGAGGACAAGCGCCGCGAATTTGCCGAAGCCGGCTCGGAAATATACAGGAAAGTGTAGGGGATCCTCCTTTTTTCAACCCCGAAACACACAAAATGGCTGCATGGATTTCTTGGTGCGTTTCGTGGCTAAGGCTTTTTCCGTCAATCCATCCAGCGAGCGCTGGACCAGCCCAGGTGCGCATGGGAGTTAAACAGCCGCAGCAGGGGATGCGCTCCCCAGTCCACGATGCTGATCGTTGCCGGATCGAGAAACAGCCGGCGAGTCGCCTGAAGCGGTATTTCCAAAACGGCTGCGAGCAGCGCTTTGATCGGGCCGACATGGCTGACAAGCACTGCCGAATTCCCGGAGCACTCGACGGTCAGCTCCTCCACCAGGCTGAGAATGCGTCTTTGCACGCTTTCGATCGACTCCCCGCCGGGCGGGGAGCAGGACGGATCCGACTCCCAGCGGGCAAGCTGGGCAGCATCATGCTCACCGAGTTTCAGGACCTCGTCCCGCGTCCGCCCTTCCCAGCTGCCAAACGACCCCTCTGCGAGCCGCGAGTCGAGTCGAAGCTCCACCCGGCACGCATCCTGAATGCTGGCGGCAGTCTCCGCGGCGCGCCGCAGGGGGCTCGAGATAATGACGCCGACCGGGAGCTCTGACAACACGGCGCCGACATGGCGGGCCTGCCGTCTCCCTTTTTCCGTCAGCGGTTCGTCACGCGCCCCGAGATAACGCATCTCGAGGTTCTCCGCAGTCTCTCCGTGACGCACAAGGAAAAATCGCATCGTTCGTTTTTGAATGCCGTTCATGAGCTATACCTCAGCGCTCCGCCAAGACCTGTAGTATTATAGGCCTTTCACAGGCCAACTCTGTAGGGATTCGCCGGTTTACATGGATGCTCAAGTGCGGACAATTACTTCTCGAACCAGCCTCAAACTGCTTGGCCCGCTGCATTCGACCGACAGACTGCTGATTGCATTCTGGAGTCTGCTATCGCTCGTCACCCTGCTTTTGCATTCCCGGATACCCTATTGGCGAGGAGTCGTGGCCGCCAACTTTGCCGCGGCGGTCCTTGTTGGAGGGCTGGCTTATGCTGCCCAAGCCTCAAATTCGAGGGCTCTGCGCTGGATTCATGAATGGTCAGCTTTCCTGCTCGTGATCTTCACTTACAAGCAGCTTTATTTCATCATCGGCCCGATCCATCATGACAAGAACTACGATCAGCTGCTGATTGCGCTGGATCACTCGATTTTCCGCGCCAATCCAACCGAGTGGCTGGCCCGTTTCTCCACCCCCTTTTTAACAGAGGTGCTGCAGATCGCCTATTCGACGTTTTACGTTCTCTTCCTGGCCGTCGGCTTGGAGTTGTACCAAAGGGATGATTTATCTGGATTTCGATACGCCCGGTTCACCATGGCGTACGGATTTCTGCTGTCTTACATCGGTTATCTCTTTTTGCCTTCCGTGGGACCGCGGTTTACGCTCCATGATTTTTCGAAAATCGATATCGAACTGCCCGGCCTGCTTTTCACGCCGGCCTTGCGTTGGTTCATCAATATCTGGGAATCCATCCATGCGGGGGTGTCGAACCGTGTCGCCCTCGCTAGCGCCCAGAGGGACGTGTTCCCCAGCGGACACACGATGATGACCCTGGTGGCGATTGCGCTCGCGTACAAATACAAGATCAGAATGCGAAATTATATACTCGTGCTGGGAATCTTGCTGATCATCGCCACTGTGTACCTCAGGTACCATTACGTGGTCGACATTGTGGCAGGAGCTTTCCTGGCAATCCTATGCCTTCTGACCGCCGCGGGACTCCACAAGCTGTTCAAGGGGGATCAAGAAGCAGGCGCCACGGATTGCACGGATTAACGCCGATCCGATGGAAATCTTTTCGTGTTCATTCGCGTAATCCGTGGCGTTTTGGGGTTGGGAATCCCGCCTAGCGCCAGCGGCCCGAGCGCGAGCGCTCACTGGATCTTCCGTCGCGAAGACCCCGGCCAGGTCGGGCATCATAGTACCGGTATCCGCCGTTCCCATAATATCGGGGCACTACGTAGGTTCGATAAGACGGATAGTAATAGTCGTAAGAGTAGGGGTAGGCGTAGTAACCCGGGTAATTCGGCGGATATGCCGGGTAATAGTAGTAAGGCACCGCCGGACCGACCCCCAAACCAAAGGAGTAGCGAGTCCTCGCCTGGGCCGTCACCGACCCCAGAAACAGTGCCAAAAACAAACCTGCGATCCCCGCGGCTTTTTTCATAACCACCTCTCAAAGGAATTCAATAGGAGAGATGTGTGGAAGTCGCAAATGTTTCAGGAACTCTTGGGCGGATTCTGCATGAGCTCGATAAATTTTTTCGCCGCCGGGGTCAAAGGTTGTTTGGTCCGGACGATGATGGCGAGCGGCCGGTAGAAATTCTTGTCCGTGAAATGCACCTGGACCAGCGCGCCGCTCTGAACTTCTTTCTGAACGGTCAGAAGCGGGACAATCGAAACCCCGGCGCCGATCTCGACGCTGCGTTTGATCGTCTCGATATTGTCGAACTCCATGACGACATTCACCTGGATTTCATGCTCCTGGAAAATCCGGTCCAAGGCCCTCCGGCTTGCCATCCCCTTCTCCCAGGCGACATAGTTCAGTCCGTTCAGCTTCTGAAGGTCGACGGTGTGCCGCTTGGCAAGGGGATGATCCGGAGCACAGATGAGAACAAGTTTGTCGGAAGGCAGGGAGATGACCCGGAGTCCTTTGCGCGGCTCCGGGTAGGTGACGATTCCAAAGTCGAGGGCGCCCCTCAGGCAATCCTCGTAGACACGGGATCCTTTGCTGTATTCGACGTGGAGGTTGACCTTGGGGTAGATTTTGAGGAATGTCTTGACGACAACTGAGAGTTCATGAAGTCCAACGCTGTAGATCGTTGCAACCCGGACGCTCCCGGCCATATCCTGGCCAATGGACTTCATCTCCAACTGCATGTGTTCGAAGCTGTCGAGAATGGCGCGCGACCTTTCGTAGAAGATTCGCCCGGCCGGCGTCGGGGTCACCGATTTGCCATCGCGGCGCAGCAACTGGGTCTCGAACCGGGTCTCCAGGTTCTTGATTTGCTGGCTGACCGCCGATTGGGTAATGAAATTGCGCACCGCGGCGCGAGAAAAACTTCGGCTTTCCACGAGGTCGCAAAAGACCTTGAGCGTTTCGATTTGCATAAATTCCTCCAGTGAAACGGGATCATCCGCAAATCATGGATGCCGCTTGTTGATGGGATTAGAATAAGTTATTCTGATCCGGATATCAAAGTTTTTCATTTCCCTCATCCTAAGGCTGAATCCTATATTGTCGCTGCCCGAGCTCAGAAAAATAGCCTCATAATTAAAATTCATACGCGACCTAAAGAGGTCCGGCCGGCTCCAGGCCGGACCTTGACACTCTTTGATCCACGTTGGTCGGCGTTACGATTTCCCGAAGGTGGGGTGTGCCTCCGGCACGGACTGCAGCCGGTTGACCGAGCGGGCCAGAACAAAACACAGATCCGAAAGCCGATTGAGGTACTGAAGCACTCTCGGATTCACATTCTCGATCCGGGACAGGGCGACACAATGACGCTCCGCACGGCGAGCCACGGCCCTCGCCAGATGCAGCTGGGCGCCGGGAACCGAGCCTCCCGGAAGGATAAACTTTTTCAGCGGCTCAAGGCTGAGTTCGAGCAGATCAATTTCGCCCTCCAGCCTCCGCACGTCCCCATCGCCGACCTCGCGGCTTCGCCGAACTTTTCCTTCCGGCGTCGCGAGCTCTGCACCCACCAGGAACAAATCGTCCTGCAGCTGCCCGAGCACCTTGTCGATGTCGTCCGGCAGATTGTGGCTGCGCACAAGGCCTAAGAGCGCATTCAGCTCGTCAAGCGAGCCGCAGGCCTCGATGTAAGGGGAATCTTTAGACACGCGTTTCCCGCCGATCAGCCCCGTGATTCCGTTATCGCCTGTTTTGGTATAGATCCTAACCACAGCACCCCCCCGTAAGTATGAGCACTGTATCACGATAGCACAACCGACTATGGATCGACTACGCTCGAGCCGAGATTCCCAACCGCCAGTCCCGGCCGACACCGAAACGGAGCCCGAGAATTTCCCATCCCCCATTGAACATCAAATCCCGGCGACAAATGGAAAAAGGACAACGGCAAAGGCCGCTGAAGGCGCACAGAGGATGAGGCTAAAGTTGCAGCTCCTCGGCACCAGGGGGAAGCAGGCTAGCGGCCCTGTTTTGGCGGGCGTTGATTGGTCCTGTGCCTTGGCAGTTGAGCAAAGCGGGGCCAGACTGCTCTCAGGCGGTCTTTTTCTCTTTGCAGGCGATGCAGACAGAAGTCCAGGGCACGGCATTCAGCCGGGCTACGCTGATTTCTTCTTCACAGATAGTGCAGGTCCCGTAATTTCCGTTATCAATTCTCTCGATCGCCGCTTCGATCGCACGCAGTAACTTTGCATCGATCTGGAGAAGTCTCAGGTTTACATGGACCTCGTTGTCGTCGCTGGCCTGATCCACAAAATCACCATGCCGCGTGTCTTCCATGTTCTCCCAATGAGCTTTCTTACCCGCGTTGATGATTGAGTCACGCTTTTGCTCGAGGGCAGTTTTGAACCGCTTGAGATCCTTTTTGTTCATTGGTAAACCTCAAATAAAAGACTGAAACTATAGATCAAATTGGCCGCGATGTAAACTGCCAGATTGATGCGAAAGTCGCTGGGGCTCGTCAATAGCGCCCGCGCCCCATTCGGGCCGGCCCCTTAGGCCGAACCCGCCCGATCCGAGTCGGGCTGCAAGCCGTTTGTTCCAACAGGTACCGGCCTTTTCGTGTAGGTCAATTCGTATGCGGGAATAATCTCGAGCGGGTGGTAGGACTTTTTTGCATCACGCAAACCTTCATCGCCAAGGTCCTCTTCGCGGTTGACAAACTTGAATCCCCGGTTGGCGATGACCTTCGCCGTCTCGCAATTGATGACCTGATAAAGCCCCTTGTAGCTGCGCAGGGCCCTCTCGAAATGGATGGCGACCGTCGTCGGGCTGATGGCTTCGAATATGGAAAAAGCCACCGGCCTGTCATTGACGGTAATCAATAATCCCTGCTGCCCGAACTCGTCAAAGTGCTGCAACGTGCATTCGAGAGCGTCAAGTTCCCGCTTCAGCATCCCCTCAATCTGGGGTTGTTCTTCTTCCCGAATCGAATCCAGGATTGCATGGCATTGGTCGATGCACTCCGAATGGAGCGGCTGACAGGACCAACTGTAGAGGCCCGAAGCCTGCGATAGCAAATTGCGTTTTTTGGCGTACTTGCGCCCGGGAAGCTGCGCCAGCGCCTCCGCACTGTAGAGATAATTCGAAAAAGCGCGGTCCTCCCAGACCCTGAACGACGGTGAGAAATCCGGGTATTCCTTTAAGAAGCTGTCGCTGACCCCGATAACCCTAAGCGCGTAGGGCAGGTCAGCCGTTTCAGCCAAGAGTTTTTGAGCCGTCCCGGTTGACAGGACTCCAATGGGCTGCAGCAGGTGCCGGTCTGGATCAGGTTCCAGAACACAGGAGATCAGCAAGAGATCCTGTTCGGCGAATGTCCACGCATAGCGGTACGTTGGATGCCAGGCTACCAGGGTCGCAAAGGAGTATCCGGTCAGACGCTGGGGGTGCTTCTTGAGGAATTCCGCCAGGGCGCCGCGATCCTCGAACCTGATCGGCGAGAATTTGAAACCCAGGAATGAAAACTCGGTCATTATCGCTTGCCGTAAAGCATCGGCTGGTAGCCAACCAGAGGCCCGTAGCCAAGCTCTTCATACAGTTCCTGCGTACCCGGTTCGGCAACCAGTCCGATCCATGAAATCTTCCGGGCAACACAGAATTGAGTCAGCCGCCGGACCAATTCGCTCCCAACTCCACGGCCGCGATAGTTCTTTAGCACAACAACATCCTGAATATAGGCATCGCTGAAACCGTCTGAAATAACGCGCGCCATGCCGACTATTCGCCCCTCCAGCGAGCGGGCGACCATGAAGCAAAGGCTGCCGCGGATCATCGGCGGTATTGCCTCCCGTGCTCCGGGGCTGTCCTGCCACCATCCCGCAGTTTGATATAGCGCCACAATCTCTTCAACCGGCGCTGATGTGACCGCCTCGTAATCTACTGCTTCTCTCATACGGAATCCTTTCGAATCCAGACGGAGGGGGATAGGAAAAACGCCGCGGCGAACCCGGGAGCCTGCCCGGGTGGTGGAATTCGACGCCCAAATGCGCGAAACCAATTCGGGCTAGAACGGCAGGCGCTCACCTGCTCCGGTTTTTAACGCCTGCTCATAGACGCCGGCAGCAAGAGCAACATCCTCGAGCGCGATCCCTTGCGACTCGAACAATGTGATTTCGCTCGCATCTTCTCGCCCGGGGAATTCACCGGTAACGACAAGCCCCAACTCACGGGCATCTTCCCAATAGAAAGCTTCGGCCCCGGCCGCGATTGCAAGGTCGCCCGATTCCAGCTGTGCCTGTCCGAAGGAATCAACCACAACGCACGCGCTTTTCTTAACGGTTTCCGCATCAAGCTCCTGCCTGGAGAGGAAATTGGCCCCTACGGCATTGATGTGGGTTCCCTTTGAAAGCCATTCTCCCTGAAAAACAGGTTCCTTGGAGGTCGTGGCTGTGACCACGATATCCATTTCCTTGACAGCTTCTTCCGGAGTTGCGGCCGGGTAGACGCCTGTGCCGGTCAGTTCGGTCATCTCCTTGCAGAATTTCTCGCGTTTCCCCTGATCCCTCGAATAGGCGAGGATGGTTTTGATTGGACGAACCGCACAAATGGCCTGGAGCTGAGAACGCGCCTGCAATCCCGTGCCAAAGATCCCGAGCCTGGTTGAATCCTGGCGGGCCATATACTTGGTGGCCACGGCTGAGGCAGCGCCAGTTCGCAACTGTCCCAAGCGATCTGCTTCAATCAATGCCACCAGCTGGCCATCGTCCTTGTATAGCAAAACCATAAACCGGGCGGTCCCAGACACGCTCGTGTAGCTCTTCAGCCCGGCGTAACCCAGCGTGGGCAACGAGGCGCTCATCACGTGAAGCATGCCGTGATCCACGCGGCAGCGTCGCCTAGGGGCAGTATCCGCCTGTTGCTCTCCCTGAAGCCTGAATGCCTGTTCGACCACTTCAATCGCCATTTTCATCGTGGCCAGCTTTTCGACGTCCGTTTCCCGCAACAAAATTGCCATATGCGCCCCCAGCTCCGTATCCTGAATAAAGCGTAACTGCAGTCCTCAAATATACTGGAGCACAATTGCAGCTCCAAGCCCGAAATTGCGGATTTCGAATTGTGGATTGAAAAAGAGATTTGGCAACCCGCAATGGTAAAATAGGGGTCCGACCGCTGAAAAGCGAGAAGGCCAACCTCTATGCTGAAATGCGTCCACAGGGCCAAGTACGTGCTGGCCGAATCCAATCTTCTGCTGTCGAATGCCGCTGTCCACATCTCAGTCCAGGGCCGCATCTCGGCGGTTGAACCGTGGCATGCTTCGTCCGCAACCGCGGAAGTCGAAGTTATCGACTGGGGATCCGCTGTCATTATCCCGGGATTGATCAATGCTCACTCTCATCTGGAACTCACCTCGCTCCGCGGCCGACTGATTCGATTCCGTTCATTTACCGATTGGCTGTCGCAGCTCATTGGGCTGCGGCGGCTCTGGACAAGGGAGGATTTTTTGGACTCTGCCCGAGAAGGCGCGAAAGCAGCCCTTTGTTCCGGTACGACTTTGGCCGGTGATATCAGTTCCAGCGGTCTGGGTTGGAACGCTGCGCGCGGAGAAGACCTTCGCCGCGTCGTATTTGAAGAGGTTATTGGGCTGTCACCCGGCAATTCGGATTCGGCTTTTTCTGAATTGGGGTCACTGCTCGAGAGCGCCCAACCCGATTCCCTGCTGATGCATGGCATTTCGCCTCATGCGCCCTATTCCGTATCCCCTGAACTATATCGCCGCCTCGCGGAGCTGTCCCGTCGCCGTCGCCTGCCACTGGCAACCCATGTCGCGGAAACCAGGCCTGAGCTCGAATTTCTTCAGGGCGGCACAGGGGAGTTCAAGAGTTTCCTGAGTGAATTCAACGTTCTGCCCGAAGACTGGGAGCCTCCCCGGTTGGCCCCGATCGCCTACCTGGATTCGCTGGGCGTCCTTGGACCGTCCTGCGTTCTGATCCACTGCAACTACCTGGACCAGGAATCGATAAACCGGATTGCGAGAACGCGCAGCAGCGTCGTCTACTGCCCCAGAAGTCACGCCTTCTTCGGACATGACAAACACCCTGTGCGGCAACTTTTGGATGCCGGGATCAATGTCGCCCTGGGCACCGATTCCCTCGCCAGCAACAGCTCGCTCAGCATGCTCGACGAAATGCGTTATCTGTTTGAAATGCGCCAGGACCTTAAATCCCAAGAGATATTTCGGGCAGCTACATTGAACGGCGCGACGGCTCTCAATCCCGGCGGCAACCTTGGACGGGTTCAGCCCGGCTATTGCGCCGACATGGCGGTGCTGCGACTGCCGGAAAATCTTGGGCCCGCTTCGCTCTTGACCCAGGTCATGGAAGGAGCCGGGGAACCCATAGCCACAATCGTGCAGGGAAATACTGCATGGCACAAAAGCTCAGATGCAGAATGCGAGAGACAGAATAATAGCCCAGCTTGATCCTGCGCTTGACATCCTGCATCCCGTGTCGGATATGTTGGTCCTATGATAAGAAAATCGATGCTTTGGGGTCTCACCCTTGTGCTGGTCGCTGCGATGATTGGCCTGATCCTTCGAGGACGCCGGATGGAGCAGGAGCATGCCGCACAGGGGTCCGAAGTCGTAGAGCCCTCCAAGCCGACCAACACGAGGGTTTTGAATCCGCAGGATTTGGAAATCGTGAACCCGGCCGTCGAGCAGAACTCCGGCTCCGACGCTCCCGGTGAAATCGAGATCCGGAACAACGGGAGTGTCGCCTACTCTCAGATTCTATTGAGAATCATTCATCTGGACCGCAAGGGAAAAGAAGTGGGATCGAAAATCTGCTCTGTCGGCCAAACCGTAATGCCGGGAGCAAGCATCAAGCTGACAAATCTGCGGGCGGAGGCGGGGACCGCCTCAGCCGGGAAATCAGAGATTACGGTCGTCTCTGCAGATGTGGAAGGCACTCATTAGCGGCTCACGATCGTTGGCCGTCAATAGATCCTGACGGGGGACATACCCTGATTGACAGGCGCTTCGGGGCTATGGTAAGGTGAGCAAACAACGGGCGCAAATGGGGCGCATTCTTGCGCTAGGGGCACAGCAGCATGAGATACTTCTCTCGAACGTTTTTATGGTTCGGCCTTTTGCTTTTTTCCCTTCCCGCCGTAGCGGCCAATGCTGGTGGAAATGGCCGTATCACCGGAATGATCAAGAGTATTTCCGGCAGTCCACTTAGCGATGCCATTGTCAGGATTGTGAGGGAAGTGCAGAAGGGGGAAGTCCTCTCCATTGCCAAAACGGACAGCCGCGGCTTCTTTAAGTCCGTGAGCCTTACTCCGGGAACCTATTATCTTCAGATTTCGCACCAGGGCTATCAGCCGGTTACCACCACCAAGTTTATCCTTGATCCGGGCCGGACAACTTCGCTGGACATTGTTCTCCAGGAATTCTTCGGACTTATTTCAAAGGATGACGATCCGCGAAACTGGGACCTAAAAACGGTGATGCGCAGCACTTCGGACCGGCGCCTCATCTTCCGGAATCAGCCCGGCGGGTCTTTGACGGATGACGAGGAAAGCGAATCCCCGTTTTCTCCCAGCGGGGCTATGAAGATCGCTTCGAATACTTCGCTCGACGGCCAGAACTACATGGCCAGCCCTGAGGCGAGTCAAACGGGCGTTTCGTCAAATTTCGCAATTGCCGAACCTCTCAGCCCCAAAAGCCGAATGATCCTTTCCGGTCAGCTTGACTTCGGGTCCGAAGCATTCTGGAGAGTGCGAGACACGTACAACTACCGGCCGGACAAGGATCACGATTACCGGGTATCGGTCGGATATGGTCAGATGAATGAGAACTACCCCGGTTCCAACTCGTTCTCATCCCAGATGCTGTCCGATGAATCGGGCGTGCGGGAATCGGGAGTCCAGACTCTCGCTGTCGGTTTGGAGGGCAACACGAAGTTCGTGGACTTTCTTGCCGTCAAGTACGGCTTCGATTATTCGCGCCTGCATTATGGGGATTCCAAGAGTTTCTTCTATCCCTCCGTCCAGATACTGGTTTGCCCCGCCGAAGGCTGGAAACTTCAAACCTCGTTCACTTCAAGGCGGTTGAGCGACACCAATACCGTCGAGCTCCCGGATGGAGATGTTCTGGACCTTTCGGAGCCGACGCTGATCACGATGGTAGGCGACCAGGTGAGCATGAGCCAGATCACGCACTCTGAAATCGCCGTGCAAAGATCGCTTCCGGAGAATACTTCGCTTGAACTCGCCGTCTACCAGGATCGGACTCAAGGGCCGGGCCTCCCGGTAATGGTCACAGCCATAACACCGATGGAACGGAAATCTCAAATCGTTGAAATGAACGGAGACCGCTCCGGCCAACAAGGATTGAGGATCACGGTCAAGCGCAAAATACTCGAAAGCCTGAGTGGCTCCGTAGACTACGTTTACGGCGATGCCTTGAATGTCACCGGCGTTGACGGATCTTTGTCGAGCGACCAACTCGACAGCAAGCTGGCGAGCTATCTGCAGCAGCGAAATCAGCACTCGATAACGGGCCGGATCAATGCAACCATCCCGAGGACCAAAACGAACGTCATAGCGACCATGCGCTGGTACTCGGGAAATCCGCTCACTCCCGTGGATTGGTTTTCGGACCGGATGGACATCGGCACCAAGTCGACGAACCTCGAGATTCGCAAGGCTGTCCCCATACCGGATTTCATTCCAGCAACTGGCCGATGGGAGATTTTTTTCGATTTGCGAAACATCCTAAACCAGGGCAGAGAAGTGCTGCCGACGACAGACGGCGAAATTGTTCTCAACCGCAATCCGCGTTCGCTAAGATTCGGGATTAGCCTTAGCTTCCGATAGCCTCCGTTCCCCGTTTCCTGTTCCCAGTTTGCCGTGCACGGATTCACGCGTTAACGCGTGAACGCCTTATTGCTTGAAGGGGATGCACTGATAGTTCAAAATATTGAATGCCGCGATCCAAGGAGTTGCAGGGCCTGGAAATAGTGTTGGTCGGTTCTGAAGCCTTAAGCTGTAAAAGCAGTCATAGCAACGATTTATCATTTTTCGGCGCAGGGTTTCCCTTGGTTCCAATGGCATATAAATTGCATTTACCCCGCATGGGTAATTCCCAAGGGGATCAAAGCGTCTTGATGAACACCTTTCCGGTGCCTTTCCGATTCATTGCGATAACCCTTCTGAGCGGCATTTTCGTTGCCATCGGGATTTTGAACCTGCGCGATCGTACCTTCTGGGCCGACCCCACCGATGGAATATTCTGGAGTGAGACCGCGAGCGGGTTGCGGGCCTCCACGGTCGAACCGGGCAGCCCCGGGAACCAGGCGGGAATCGGGACGGGTGATCGGCTCCTCGCCATTGACGGAGTCGCCGTTTCCAATCTAGGACAATACTCCGATTTGCTCTATGCGGCCGGCCCCAGTGCACTCGTGAGCTACCACCTGGAGAGCGAAAGGGGGACACGGACCGTCCAATTCCAGCTCGGCTCGAAAGTTTTGCTGACCGCCAAAGACGCGCTCCGTGCACTTCTCGCTTTCCTGTATTTGGGAATCGGAATCTTCGTTCTTTTCCGAGGGGACCGTCGTCCGTATGCCCACCATTTTTATCTGATCTGTCTCGCGGCTTTCGTTGTTTGTCTCTTCAGCTATACCTCAAATTTAAGCGTGCTGGACTGGTGGGTGTACGGCCTTCAAATTCTGGCTTTTCTTGTTCTGCCGGCTCTCTTCATTCATTTCTGCCTTCGTTTCCCGGTAGACACGGCAGCTGGAAGCAGCCGTCAGTCGTTGATCTACCTTCCTGTGGTCGCATTGGCCTTGCTGCGTTTGCTTTGGTACACCGGGCGCCTGGCCTCCCTAGGACTGCCCCGCACAGCCCGTTCCAGCGCCATTGTCGATAGTATCGAATATATCTACCTCTGTGCCGGATTTATCATCGGCGGCGCATTGTTGCTGAAAAGACGGATTCAAACTCAGGATCTGATCGTGCGACAGCAGTTGAAATGGGTCGGATTTGGCACTCTCGCCGGTATCGTGCCCTTCAGTCTGATTTATGTCATCCCCGTGTTGCTGGGAGTGCGGCCCGGGTTCGCCATGGATTCGTCCATTCTTTTCCTCGCTCTGATACCGCTCTCGATGGGTTACGCCATTATCCATTACCGGCTGATGGACGTGGAAGTTATCGTGCGGCGCAGCGCTGCCTATTTTATTGCCAGTTCGCTGTTGTTAGCCGGGTACCTGTTTTTTGTGCTTGTATTGGGCAGGGCTGTTCAATGGGCGGCTCCGCAAGCGAATTTCATGGCCATCTGCTTCGCGGTCCTTGTCATTGCGCTGCTCTTTGCGCCTCTGCGAAATGCCGTGCAGGTGCGGCTCGACCGTCTGTTTTACAAGGATCAATTCGAGGATCGAGCCACTCTCCTCGAATTTGCGCGCACTTTAAGCTCCCAAATCAGTCTCGTGCCCTTGGCACGAAGCATTGCCGAGCGAATTTCCAAGACATTTCAGGTCGACACCGCGGCCATATTCCTGTCGGACCCGGCGCACCCCGGCTTTTCCCGCATGGTCTATGCACTTGACCCCAGAGTGCCTTCCAGGCTTTACCGCGAGGATGAACTGCTCAATCGTGAAAACTCCATCCAGCCCGCCGTGCCGGGCGAAGAGGGGAATCCTCTCTATCGTGCAGGCGCAGCTCTTGTGCAGCACGGATTCCACCATATGCAGGACCTGCGGCACCATGGCAGCCGTGTGGGAATGATTGCGCTCGGCCGGCTGCCGCGAGGGAGTCATTTTTCGACGGAAGATCTCGACCTGCTTGCGGCCCTGGGCGGCTATGCTGCGATGGCCCTGGAGAACGCGAACCTCTACCTCTCGGTTGAGACCAAAGCTCTGGAACTTGAGCGGCTTAAGGGATACACCGAGAACATCCTGGAAAGCATCAATGTTGCGGTTCTGGCACTGGATTTCGATGGCCGGGTTACTTCCTGCAACCGCGCGTTTGAAGATCTGTATCAAACGAGCCGGAAGCAAATTGCAGGCTCGCTCATCCAGAATCTGTTCCCGCCGGACATCATCGCCTCCATTCAGAAAGCTGCCGGTACAAGGCAATGGAATCTTGCGCCCGCGGCCAACATTTTCAAACTCTGCATCGAAAACCGAATCGGGAAACGGTTGATTGTCAATCTGAGCCTTATCCCGTTGCGGGATGCGGCGGCGAGTTCGGGATTTCTCGTCGTGATGGACGACATCACCGAAAAGGTGGATTTGGAGGGCCAGCTGATGCAGGCCGAAAAGCTTTCCTCGATCGGACTGCTGGCGGCAGGCATTGCACACGAGGTGAATACGCCGATTGCAGGAATCTCCAGCTATACCCAGATGCTCCTGAAAGACACTCCCAAGTCGGACCGGCGGAAGCACATTCTGGAGAAGATCGAAAAACAGACGTTCCGGGCTGCCGAAATCGTCAATGGATTGCTGAACTTTTCGCGCCTGAGCGGCAGTGAGTTCAAAGACCTCGATATAAACCAGCTGATAGACGACAGCCTGGCGCTGCTCAATCACCAGCTTCAATCCAACCGGATCAGGGTGGACTCGCAATACGACCATTCCTTGCCGCCCGTTCACGGGAATGCGGGCAAGCTCCAGCAGGTCTTCATCAATCTATTCCTGAACGCGAAAGATGCAATGCCCTCCGGAGGGGAACTGGCCGTGCAGACAGCGATGAATGAGTCCATGGTCGTCGTGGATATTTCCGATACCGGCACGGGCATATCGGAGGAAAACATCAAAAGAATTTTCGATCCTTTTTTCACGACGAAGGATATTGGGAAGGGAACCGGCTTGGGTCTTGCGGTTACCTACGGGATTGTCCAGGAGCATGGCGGCCGGATATTCGTGGACAGCGATTCCGGAAAAGGAACTCACTTCAGGGTCAAACTCCCAACCAGGCTTAATTGACATCATGAGTGCGAACCGACGAGTGCTGGTGGCCGACGACGAGGAGATCATGCGTGATGTCCTGTCGACCCTTTTGTCTTCTGAATCCTACAAGGTCGATCTGGCTAAGACCGGGGCTCAAGCCTTGGACATGATCAGGGAAAAGGATTACGGCGTCGTCGTTCTGGATTTGATGATGCCGGATGTCGACGGGCTCGAGGTGCTGGAGGAGCTGAAGAAAACAGAAGACGGCCCGATCGCCGTGGTTCTCACGGCTTTTGCTTCGATCGACAAAGCCGTAAGAGCCACAAAGCTCGGTGCCTTTGATTTCATCACAAAGCCTTTCAAGAATGACGAGTTGCTGCTGGCCGTCAAGAACGCCATGGAGCATCGACTGCTCGTCGAAGAGAACCGGCGCTTGAAGAAATCGCTGCGCGAAAGGTACAACTTTCAAAATATCGTCGGCAAAAGCGCCTCCATGCAGCAGGTTTTTGACCTCATCTCCCAGGTGGCCCCCCGGCGAAGCACTGTCCTCATCCAGGGAGAGAGCGGTACCGGAAAGGAACTGGTCGCCAAAGCCATCCATGCTTCCAGCGGCCGTGCCGAGGCGCCATTCGTTGCGATCAACTGCGGCAATATCCCATCAGACCTTCTGGAAAGCGAACTCTTCGGACACGTTCGAGGAGCCTATACCGGCGCAACCAGCGCAAAGAAGGGCTTGTTCGAGGTTGCAGCCGGCGGGACCCTTTTTCTGGATGAGGTGGCCACGATCTCTCTGGAGATCCAGGGAAAACTCCTTCGCGTAATCCAGGAGCGGGAGTTTCGCCGGCTTGGCGGACTGGAAAATATCAAGGTGGATGTTCGGATTATCGCGGCCACCAACGTCGATCTGCATAACGCCGTGCGACAGGGGACCTTTCGCGACGATCTCTATTATCGCCTCAACGTGATCGTCGTCAAGATTCCGCCGTTGCGTGAGCGGCCCGAAGATGTTCCACTGCTGTCCGAGCATTTCATGCGGAAATACGGGGAAGAAAACCAGAAAGAGGGCCACGCTATCGATCCGGCGGCCATGAAAGTGTTGATGGATTACGATTGGCCCGGCAACGTCCGGGAACTGGAGAACGTGATCGAACGCGCCGTGGTTTTATCGCCGGGAAATTTCATTTCGGCCGATCTCTTCCCCAAAAATATCACCGTGCCTCTGCCTGAAACCCCTGGCCGGTTTGCCCAGGACAACATCTCGCTTAAAGAGAAAGTCGGGAACTTTGAAAAAGCGATCATCCTGGCCGCGCTGGAAAAGACCGAATGGAACCAGAAAAAAGCGGCCCAACTGCTCTCGGTCAACGCCACAACCCTTAGTGAAAAACTCAAACGCCTGAAAATCAAAGAACGTTTATAAAGCAACTAAGCAATCCTGTTCGCAATCCGACAAAACTCATAGAACCAAGGACTCCAACGGTCCTTGGTTTTTCTTGCAGCTCAACTTCCCGCGTGTTTCAACGCTGCGCATTCGATTAATGACGGATCCGATGCTGTGCGCCGGATTTCTTCGATTGCGATTTATGGCCCGAGTCACAGTTCGGCGGATCAATGTCGCACCCGCTCGGGCCGGAATGGTTGCGTTCCCTCCGAGTGTGCCGTGATCCAGACACAAACCGTCGTGCCGATAGGTAAAAAAAACGGGCTCTTCTCGTTGAAGGTCTCGCTGGAAGCGCGCTCATGAATTCTCCCCGGCTTCTTCGCCGGCAGATCTTCTTTGAATCCCTGCCGCTTCAGTGTGCGAATGAACAAGAAGCGCAGCGCGGCTACAGAGCGGACAATAGCGGTGGCCGATAGGCTTGGAAAGTGCGCAGGTGATCCGGCGGAGTTTGTCCAGTGACGTTCCGAAGTGTTTTGCAAAATCCGTTACAAAATACAAATAATGAAAAATAGCTGTCTTATAGTAAGTATG
>Ga0326727_10011967_pt1 | contig 19950 bp, 17 predicted proteins | sample MB2enrmetagenome_FD_207643 | JGI IMG/M metagenome (GOLD analysis project Ga0326727, IMG submission 207643) | Lab enriched peat soil microbial communities from McLean, Ithaca, NY, United States - MB29MY | ecosystem: Environmental > Terrestrial > Soil > Wetlands > Peat | place: USA: New York...
ATGGCAGACGTTTCTGCAGGGTCATCTTCACCCCCAACGGCCGCATCAAGCCCGATTGGGTTGAAGTCGACGAGCGACAGGAAAAGCACCCCGAAGGCGCCTATTACCTCGACTGGACCGAAGTCGGTCAGCGCAGACGCATGGCCGTCGGATCCGATCCGACTGCCGCCTACAATAGCCTGAAAAAGAAGCAATCGGAGCTCGACGCGATCGCGCGAGGACTCGTGGTCACTGATCCCGTCGAAGAGGAAGAAAGCACCCGCCTGCGTCTGCGCGCAGCCAAAGCAGATTTTCTCGAGGACATTCAGCTCTCCCGTCAGAGAAAGACCTGGCTGGGATATTGCCTCTCCCTAAGCTATTTCACGGAGTGCTGCTCGAAAACCTACATCGAAGACATCGAGCGAAAGGATCTGCTGCGATTTGTCGTCTTCCTGCGCGATGAGAAGGAACTAGCACCCCGCACCGTGCACAACAAGTTCGCCGAGTTGCTCACTTTCCTGGCTGCGCAGGGCGTGCCGAAACTCATCAGCAAGAACGACCGCCCTCGCTTCGTCGATCAGGAGGTCGAGATCTATGAAGACCACCAGTTGTTGGCACTCCACTCGGCCTGCTCGCACTATCACAGCACGCAGTACGACTTCTATCTCATGAGCGGATTTCGCGAACAGGAGGCCATGCACGCCCAATGGGAAAATATCCACTTCAACTCGAACGTCGTCGAAATGCGCTGGAAACCCCAGTTTCGCTGGATGCCGAAAGCCTACAAGGAGCGCGAGGTGCCGGTTCCTACGCTCCTGCTGGACAGATTGGACAACTACCGGCGGACGCTGCCGGGCGCTCGGGCCTCGGACAGGGCTTTGGTCTTCAGCACCGCAAGCGGCAATTGCGATACGCATATGCTTCGGGCGCTCAAACGAAACGCAAAGAAAGCCGGATTGAACCAGGATGATTTTTGGCTGCACAAATTCCGCGCGACCTTTGCGACGACGCATCTCCAGGCCGGCGTCGACCTCCGAACCGTGATGACGTGGATGGGACAGACCAACCTTGAAAGCATCATCCGATATCTGAAACCGGCCAGAAATAAGACCGTCATCGAAAAGGTCAATGCGAATTTTGCCTCCCAGGAGCGGCCGCAACTTCAGCTTGTCGGCGGGACCACACAAGTATCACAGGTGATATCACTCGGAAATCCATAAACTCAGAAACCGCATTGCAGCATCGGGGACTGTGACAAGCGCCGGGACATCTCTCGGCGCTTGTTGTTTTCACCGCGGCGATTTTCGTCCATTTGACCTAAATTGCCTTCTGCGCGATTTTCTCCACGAGGCTCCGGTTTCTCTGAGGTCTCTCAAACAAAGGAGGAAGCGAATGATCATAGCCGACCTTATCGAACAGAAGAAAGAAGCTCTGCGTGTGGAAGATGTAGCGCGCATTCTCGATATATCGGTCAAACAAATCTACAAGATGGCGGCCAAGGGCCAGATCCCTTCCCTCAAGATCGCCAACTGCGTTCGATTTGACCCCCGCGAGGTTGCTGTGTGGCTGAAAGGCCAGTCCTGTGCGAACCCAGGCACCGCAATCCCGATGCAAAACCGCGCCCTTCCGACGAGACGCGACGGGCGACTGGCCAATCGTGCGCGATGTATCGGTCCGCCCTCTCCGCAACTTCGCCTCCGGCGAACTGCAGACAAGGCAGGCTGAAATTCTCGCTAATCAAATTCCCTAGTTTGTTCCAGGTCTTTCGGCCCGGGGATGCAGGATTTGACCGAGTTTTCGAGCCGCCTGATTATGTCCACGCATTTGAGAACTGAAACCCGGAGGAGAGATGGCAACGACAATTAATCGGGAAGATTCGAAGACTTGCTTCAACTGCGATTCACGACCGCCGTTATTTCGTTTGATCTCGCTTGAGAGGTTCTTGACGGAAAGCGGAAGCCTGGAACCTGATTGCTTGGTTGGGCTGTTCTGTGAGTCGTGTCTGCAATTGCAAATCGATGACCTGTTTGCGGGATTCTCTCAGTCAAAAACACCTGTGGGGCCGAATGAAACACCTGACAGCTGTCTCTGCCGGCAAGTCGGATTTGCGGTCGTTCCCCTTGCATTCAGTCAGCGCGAGTCTCAATTGCTGGTTGAAGAACTTGTTACCGACGTACTCGATACGCACGTAAACTAGGGGTCCGAGCTTTCCAGATGATGGTCGGCCACTTTGGGAGTCGACCGAAGGGACTCGGAAGCAGCTCAGAAGTCAATCGCTTCCGAGTTCAATAGGTTCTACATTCCCCTGCCGCAAAATGGCAGAGCATTCGGCTGTTAACCGAAGGGTTGTAGGTTCGAGTCCTACCTGAGGAGCCAATCAAATCAACAACTTAGAGTAGATCCAAGCGGCATTGCTGGCCATGGCTTCAGCCTGCGCCACGATTGACTGGGCTGAAGCAGGTTTGCCTTTGAGTAGTTCAGCCCGGAGGTGTGTGCGACTTTGCCAATCGTTCAGGCGTAGACCGCGTCGCCATGAACCGTATAAGAGGTGTGTTCGGTTCCAGCGATGATGTCCTTGGCCTTGTTTACGTCGGCCGGTGTGCCATGAACAACGAGCAAGTACTTGTCGGTTTTCAACGCGACGTCATACTTGAGGACACTGTCCTTCGGAATGCCGATGCTTACAAGACCTGCTCCCACCGCGCTGACTCCGCCAACAACAGCGGCGCCCTCAAGACCGGCGACGATCCAGGCCACCAACGGACCAGCCACGAGGATCGGACCGATGCCCGGGATCGCGAACAACGCAGATCCGAATAGCAATCCCCAGAAGCCACCCCAGAACGCGCCAACCTTACCCCAATACTTCATGCGGTCGCCGGCGTTGTAGTAACCGACTACATGTTCGTCGGTGTGCGTGTCCCTCGCGGCAATCGAAAGGCTCTTCATGTCGATACCGGCCTGCTGCAATTCCTTGACGGCGTGCTCCGCTTGCTCGTGAGTATCGTAGATCGCAACTACAGAATTAACCTTGCTCATTCATTACTCCAGGTTCATGGGCTGTCTGGGATCGATTGAGGTGCCGTTCAAATTGGCTCCGCTATGTCCTTAGAGAGAGTGTCAGAGTGGGATGTTCAATAGATGGTCACTTTAGACCCCGGTGCCGAGAGAAGCCCCCGGTATCGTTTCGTCCAGCAAGGCAAGTGACGGCAAATCTTATCGGCTCAATTTGGCCCCTGCGAGAGTGAACAAAAGAGCACAGCCTTCGCTCCTCTACCAGGCGGAAAATGAAAATTGAGCCGCCTCACTAACCCGGCCGGAGTTTGTCATGCCTGAAGTTCGTGCTTTTCCATCCATCCCTACGAAGATCCTTCTGCCCATCGATTTCAGCCCGTCATCCCAGGCCGCTTTGGAAATGGCAGCGGACCTTGCTCAGCATTTTCACGCCGAACTCTTCCTCTTGAATGTGATCCCGATGTTTCCCACTACAAGCCTCCCCGACATGATCCCAGAAGCCAATTTCATTCAGCAGGCTCGGGAATACTCGGAGCGCCATCTTGCGAAGTGCCAAGCTGCCCTTGGGGCCAGGGGAATCAAAGCAACCCCCAGCGTCGAATTCGGCAATGACGTTGCCGGAAACGTTATGGAGGTTATCGAGCGAGAGCATATCGATATGCTCGTAATCTCGACACATGGCATCTCGGGCTGGCACCCGCTGGTATTCGGCTCGATCGCCGAGAAGGTCGTCAAGCTGGTGAAGTGTCCGCTGCTGCTTCTACGATCAGCCAAGCCTGAGAGCGGGGTTGAGGCTGAGGCAGGCCGCGTGACCACGTGGTGGTAGCATGAGCAGTTATTCAGAGAACTTATCTGGGTATCTCCTACCGAATCCGCGCCCGGCTTAGTGTTCTAGGTGGGCTGCATTAGGTCATTCCATTGCAGGAAACTCGTTCTAGCGCTTGCATGCTGCTCGAAGCCGGGTCGTGGAGAATGATCTACGGTACGTTAGCGGGAACCGCTCGGGGAGGCACGGGAATTGCAGGCTTCTCTGAGTTGTGATCTGGCAGTTGATCGAGGAGGACCACATTGAGCAAAGACTGGTGTACTTGAATGCGGCCGTTGTACTCAATGAAGCCAAGCTTGCGAAAGCGGTTCATAAAGAAGCTGACTCGAGATCTGGTGGTACCGATCATCTCGGCAAGTGTTTCCTGAGTAACGGGTGGTATGAATTTCTCTGGTTCACCCGGCTTGCCAAATTCCGCCATCAAAAGGAGAACGCGCGCCAGTCGTTTTTCGCTGGAATTGAAGAGTTGATCTACCAGATCGGCCTGAGTTCGCATACTGCGAGCGAGCAGGAATTTCACGAAAATGTCTGAGAATGCTGCTTCTTCATGCATGACGCGAACCATCTCATCCCTGCCGATCTCAAGAGCCGTACACAAATTGACGGCAGTCGCTGTGGCCAAGCGCAATCCGACGATCGCTGCCAGCGACTCTTCCCCAACGAATTCGCCGGCGGACAAGAACGTGATCGTAGCCTCTTTGCCGCCGTGCGATACGACTGTGAGTTTTGCCCTTCCCTTTTGCAGGTAGAAGACCGAGTCGGCAGTATCTCCCTGGCAAAAGAAGGCCTGCTTCGGTTTCACTTCAATGACTCTTCGCCCCAGACCGGCATTGGCGAGAAAGGCAGCTGTGTCGAATGTGCTGCTGCCATTTGTCCTGAGCATATCGATCGCCTTCTTTCACGTTGCTGTTTTGTGGTCACGACGATGCTTAGCAATCATCCACCGTGCGCCTAAACGGCCCTCCATGCAAACAGCTCAAGTCCTTTCCTAGTTTTTCCTGGAGTAGGAACAAGTGTCTGATTCCTTTTGCTCACCTTTTGTAAGTATTTTGATACAAATTCCAATGCCGCTTTAACGTAATCGCGTTCAAGGCGTTGGCGGGGTCGACCAGGGAGCAAAAGTGACCAGAATCTTGAACGAGCAAGGTTCATGGTAATAACAGGAGAAAACCTCGTGCCAGAGCAATTTAAGAACGCAGAAGCGACGAAACTAGAAGACGAAACTATCTCGGATGCAACTGCTGAGAAAAGGATTGAACGCGTGGCTGACAAAGCTGCCGAGAAGTCGACGAAAACCCAACAGCGGTACGACAGTGATCATAGTATCTTTTCGAAATAGCTGCCCGTCGAAGTATCTCTTCTCTGAATGGTCCGTTATATCGGCGTACCACGTTCCAACGCCCGGGCGCGAGACCGGTAGCACATCTCCAACATTCGAAAGTCTTCCGAGCCTCCCCTGAAGCACGCTGGCTGGTTGGAGCATGAACAGGAGAGTATCCATCGTGACAGCGATTGCAGAGAAGCCCGAGTCGAAGCCTGAACTAAAGCACGACTCCAGCCCAGTTTCCAAGGACGATCTCAAGACCCTTCCGATGCCGGAGTTGCTGAAGAAGTTGGGCTCGACTCCGGACGGGCTGAGTCAGGCCGAGGCAGAGAAGCGTCTGACTCAATACGGACCCAACGAGATTACCGAGAAGAAGACCAATCAGATCCTGAAGTTTCTATCTTATTTTTGGGGTCCCATTCCGTGGATGATCGAAGTTGCGGTCATTCTGTCGGCGGCTGTTCAGCATTGGCTTGATTTCTTCATCATCCTGCTACTTCTTTGTTCGAACGCTGTTGTCGGATTCTGGGAAGAGCACCAGGCCGGTAATGCCATCGCCGCCTTGAAGGCCCGCCTGGCAATCCTGGCCAAAGTCAAGCGAGACGGCAAGTGGCAGAATCCCAAAGCCAGTGAACTTGTGCCTGGAGACGTGGTCCGACTCCGTTTGGGCGACATCGTACCGGCTGACGCGCGCTTGCTCGATGGCGACCCGATCGAGGTAGATCAATCCGCATTGACAGGCGAGTCATTGCCTGTAACCGCAATGCCAGGTGCCGCTGTGTTCTCGGGATCGATCGTCCGTCAGGGCGAAATCGATGCGATGGTGTACGCCACCGGAACCAACACCTACTTCGGCAAGACCGCACAGATGGTGCAGGAAGCGAATACCGTAAGCCATTTTCAAAAGGCCGTCCTCAAGATAGGTGACTATCTGATCGTACTGGCCGTAGCTCTCGTGGTGTTAATTCTGATCGTCGCTCTCTTCAGAGGCGACAAGGTCCTGACCACGCTGGAATTCTGCCTGGTGCTGCTGGTTGCGGCAATCCCGGTAGCCATGCCCACGGTGCTCTCTGTAACGATGGCTGTCGGTGCACGCCTGCTGGCGAAGAAAGAAGCGATCGTCACCCGATTGTCGGCGATTGAAGAACTTGCGGGCGTGGATGTCCTGTGTTCGGACAAGACCGGAACGCTCACCCAAAACAAGCTGACGCTGGGCGATCCCTTCACCCTGAATGGCATAGCACCCGACAACGTTATCCTCTGGGCGGCGCTCGCGTCGCGAGCCGAAGACAAGGACACCATCGACCTTGCAGTGATCGGTGGCGTGAAGGACGACAAGAAGCTGAAGAGCTTCAAGGTACTTCACTTTCAACCCTTCGATCCGGTGCATAAACGCACCGAAGCCACCGTTAAAGGAGCTGACGGCAAACAATTCTTCGTGACCAAGGGAGCTCCGCAGGCGATTTTGCAACTGGCGACCAACGCAGATGAGGTTAAGGTCGCAGTCGAGAACGCCATCAATGAATTTGCAGGACGCGGCTTCCGCTCGCTGGGCGTTGCAAGAGCCGACGAAGAGGGCAAATGGATATTTGCCGGCATGTTGCCTCTGTTTGATCCGCCACGCGAGCAGGCCAAAGCGACCATTGCGAGCGCCCGGCAGATGGGCGTGGACGTAAAGATGGTTACTGGTGACCAGATCGCCATCGCCCGGGAGACTTCGAAACAACTCGGATTGGGCACCAACATACTGGATGCAGGCGCCCTGGGCGATACGAAGAAGCAAGAGTCGACCCAAACCGAAGAGGCCATCGAAACGGCCGACGGATTCGCGCAGGTATTTCCTGAGCACAAGTACCACATCGTCGATATTCTTCAACGGCGTGGCCACATCGTGGGCATGACTGGCGACGGTGTCAATGACGCTCCGGCGCTCAAGAAGGCCGATTGTGGAATCGCTGTCTCGGGCGCCACTGACGCTGCACGGGCAGCCGCATCGATCGTACTCCTCACGTCGGGCTTGTCGGTAATCATCGATGCAATCAAGGAGAGCCGCCGCATTTTCCAGCGGATGAATAGCTACGCCATTTATCGCATTGCCGAAACGTTGCGCGTGCTGTTCTTCATGACGCTCGCAATCCTGGTCTTCAACTTCTACCCGCTCACTGCCGTCATGATCGTGATGCTGGCGCTGCTCAACGATGGAGCCATCCTGTCCATCGCCTACGACAACGTCCTCTATAAGAACAAGCCCGAGTCCTGGAACATGCGGCTTGTGCTTTCGATCTCTACTGTGCTCGGAGTCGTTGGAGTTGCCGCCGCCTTTCTTCTGTTCTATCTCGGTGAGCGAGTCTTCCATTTGGACCGCTTGCACATCCAGACACTGATGTACCTGAAGCTCTCGATAGCCGGCCATCTGACCATCTTCCTCACGCGCACGCGCGGTCCCTTCTGGTCTATACGCCCAGCGCGGATTCTATTGATTGCCGTTGTGGGCACCCAGACAATAGCGACGCTGATTGCGGTCTATGGCGTCTTTATGGCGCCGCTCGGCTGGAAGTGGGCAGGCTTCGTTTGGGCTTACGCTCTGCTCTGGGCTCTCGTCAATGACCGCGTGAAGCTGCTGGCTTACCGTATCTTTGATCCAGCAAAACCTGCACTGCTCTCCCGGAAGCCTGTCGATCGCACTTCCGAGATCGCAGCCCGCGCCTACGAGCTTTATCAGCAGCGAGTCCATGGCGAGAGCCAGCAGGACCAGGACTGGCTTGAAGCGGAGCGCGAAACACTCGGCGAAACGGCATCCAAGAAGAAGATTGCTTAGAAGCCGGCGTGCCGACGGAGGGGCAGGATGAAGATCGATTCGGAAAGCTTTCGAGTAGGGCCAGACAAAAAAGTTAACCTCAGCAAATGGCCGACCATTGTCGACCCTTATTACGATTCAAAGGAGCAGTACAAAGACCTTCTGCAGCAGCACATGGAAAAGCTGAGCTCGCTGCAGGACCTCCACTACGCCTCCAATCGGCATGCGTTGCTTTTGATCTTCCAGGGAATGGATGGCGCCGGCAAAGACGGAGCCATTCGGCATGTTATGTCCGGAGTGAATCCGGAAGGCTGCGAGGTGTTCAGCTTCAAGCAGCCGAGTGCCGAAGAGCTCGAACATGATTTTCTCTGGCGCACGACGTGCCGGCTTCCCGAGCGCGGCCGAATCGGCATCTTCAACCGCTCTTATTACGAGGACGTGCTGGTCGTTCGGGTTCATCCGGAGCTATTACAAAGCCAGGGATTGCCCCAAGAGCTGCGTGATCAGAAAGACATCTGGTCCGAAAGGTATGAATCGATCCGCGATCTTGAGAAGCATCTCCATCGCAACGGCACACAGACCGTCAAGATCTTTCTGCACCTGTCTTATAAGGAGCAACGAAAGCGATTCCTGGCGCGCATCGATGAGCCAGACAAGAACTGGAAGTTCAGCACCGCCGACATTCATGAGAGGAAATATTGGAAGCACTATATGAGCGCCTACGAAGATTGCTTTCATTCGACGAGCACTCACCATGCGCCTTGGTTCGTCGTGCCCGCTGACGACAAGGAGAATGCACGGCTGATCGTCTCCCAAATCGTCCTTGATGCGCTTGGTGGACTCAAGATGGCGTACCCCAAGACCTCCGCGAAGCGCCGCCGGGAACTGCTGGCGATTAAGAAGCAGTTGGCCAAGTAACGTAAGACAGCACTCGTGGACTCATCAGGAATAAGCGTTACAAACCGCCGCTTCTCTCTTACCGCCGCGGAGAAGTAGAAAAGGAACAACAACATGGCTACCACCGAACTCCCTTTAAGCACTGACCCGGCTGCGCAGTCTTCCGAGTTTATCTTCGATGTCTCTTTATCCACCGCGATTGCGGCAAATGGCAAAACAGAGGTACGCGCAGTGGCCCCCAAAGGGCCGCTTTCGCCTGAAATGCTTGACAGGATGAATCGCTACTGGCGCGCAGCAAACTACCTATGCATCGGGCAAATCTACCTGTTCGAAAACCCGCTTCTTCGCGATCCGCTCAAGGCAGAACAGATTAAACCAAGGTTACTTGGTCACTGGGGAACTTCGCCGGGACAAAACCTCATTTACATCCATCTCAATCGCCTCATCAAAGAACATGACGCGGACATCATCTATATTTCCGGTCCGGGACATGGGGGACCGTCGCTGAACGCGTGCTCTTATCTAGAGGGCTCTTACACCGAAGTCCACCCCGAGATCACAGCCAATGAAGACGGCATGCGGCTCATGTTCCGCAAATTCTCCACGCCTGGCGGAGTTCCCAGCCATTGCGGACCGCACGTGCCGAACTCCATGCATGAGGGTGGCGAGCTTGGCTATTCGCTGGTTCACGCGTTCGGCGCGGCATTCGACAATCCCGATCTGATTGTTGTCTGTGTGATTGGTGACGGCGAGTCCGAGACCTGTCCACTTGAGGGAAGCTGGAAGTCAGTCAACTTTCTTAACCCCACACAGGATGGCGCGGTTCTTCCCGTTCTTCATCTCAATGGCTACAAGATATCGGGTCCGACCGCCCAGGGGCGCACGAGCGACGCAGATTTGAAAGCCCTATACACGGGCCGCGGATACAAGCCTTACTTCGTTGAGGGCGACGATCCAGAGGTTGTTCATCAACTTCTTGCTCAGGCGATGGACGATTGCTACGCCGAGATTCGGTCGATTCAACAGGAAGCCCGCAAGAACGGATTCAAGAAGCAGCCGGTCTGGCCCATGATCATTCTGCGCACGCCAAAGGGTTGGACTTGCCCGAAAGAAGTAGATGGAATCCCCATCGAAGGCACCTTCCGTGCTCACCAAGTCCCGCTCGCAACCGTTCGCGAGAATCCCGAACATCTCAAGGTTCTTGAAGCTTGGATGAGGAGTTATAAGCCAGAGGAACTCTTCGACCAGAGTGGCAAGTTCATTGAAGAATTGGCGGTCCTCGCGCCTCGCGGCAATCTGCGTATGGGTGGCAGCCCCCATGTGAATGGCGGCCGATCGCTAATCACGCTCGCCCTGCCCGACTTCACGGATTATGCACTCGAAATCCCTGGACCGGGTCAAGTTCTAGCCGAGGCTCCGCGCAAACTTGGAGAATTCTTTCGTGACATTTTCAGGATGAATCTGACCAACTTTCGCATGTTTTGTCCCGATGAAACAAACTCCAATCGACTGAATTCCATCTTCGAGGCGACAAAGCGTTGCTCTATGGCAGAGCTTGTCTCGATCGATGATGAGCTCGGCCCGGATGGCCGCGTGTTGGAGGTATTGAGTGAGCATCTATGCGAGGGATGGCTGGAAGGCTATCTGCTCACCGGGCGGCACGGCATGTGGTCCTCCTATGAAGCCTTCGCGCAGGTAGTCGATTCCATGCTGACTCAACATGCCAAGTGGCTTGAGCAGTGCCGCGATTATCCGTGGCGCAAGCCGATAGCGTCTTTGAATGTTCTTCTCACAAGCCACGCATGGCGGAATGATCACAACGGCTTCAGCCACCAGGCCACAGGTTTTGTGGACAATGCCCTGGCGCGCAGAAGCGACACCATTCGCGTCTATTACCCGCCGGACAGTAATTGCCTTCTGAGCGTCTTCGATCATTGCCTGCGGAGCCGTAACTACGTAAATATTGTCACTTGCGGAAAGCAGCCGCAATTGCAATGGTTGAACATGGATGAAGCTCTGGAGCATTGCTCGCGCGGCGCATCGACGTGGAAGTTTGCAACCAATGACGAGGGCGGAGAGCCGGATGTAGTTCTAGCCTGTGCCGGCGACGTGCCAACAATCGAAATCTGCGCGACATCATGGCTCCTGCAGAAATATGTCCCTGGCATCAAGGTGCGGGTCGTCAACGTAGTTGATCTGATGACGCTGATGTATCCAGACAAACATCCACATGGGATGGACGAGATGTCCTTCAATGCGCTCTTCACCGAAAAGGCGCCTGTCATCTTCGCCTTTCACAACAATCGCTGGCTCATTCATACGCTGGTTCATGGGCGCGCAAATGAGAGCCGTTTCCATGTGCACGGGTATATGGACGAGGGGACTACCACCACACCGTTCGACATGGTCGTGCTGAATGAGATGAGCCGGTTCCACCTCGCGCTTGACGCGCTGAAGCACATTCCCCGTCTTCGCGTGCAGGCTGCGGATGCAATCCAGCTATTCGGCAAGAAACTCCATGAGCATCACGACTACATTCGCGAGCACCTTGAGGATATGCCCGAGATCAGGAACTGGCAGTGGACGGCGGACTTCAGCGATTCGGCTGCGCCCGCTCCATTGGCCAAGGGACATCCGCAAAAGGCTATGTTCACTGACAGCTAGGCTGCAAACTCTTGAAGGTGAGACGGAGCAGCTATCGACGGCCGAACTTCGCGATAGCTGCGCTCGCTTTCTGAAGTCCTACAAATAGGGAGAGACAGTGAATGATCGTAAGGCACCAGCCGACTGGTCAAAGATCGATGGAAGCGAAGCTCTGGTTGAGTTAGCGCTCAATCTGCACTGGTCCTGGAACCATGCAGCGGACGACCTATGGGAAGAGCTCGACAAAGAGCTCTGGGCCGCAACACAAAATCCCTGGGTCATCTTGCGAACGGTTTCCAAAGAAAAGATCAAGGCCGCACTGAGCGCCCCGAAGTTTCGCCAGCGTCTCGATTCTTTGCTGAGTCACAATCGGGCATCGTACAGTGCGGACGCGTGGCTCCAAAACAAGCATCCGGATACCGCGGTCACTTCCATCGCTTACTTCAGCATGGAGTTCATGTTGAGCGAGGCGCTGCCCATCTACTCCGGTGGTCTGGGAAATGTAGCGGGCGATCAACTGAAAGCTGCCAGCGACCTGGGCGTTCCTGTCGTCGGCGTCGGTCTGCTCTACGGCCAAGGATATTTCCGTCAGGACTTCGATTGGGATGGGCGCCAGCAGGCGCTTTATCCGGTCAACGATCCTGGTCAGTTGCCCATTCGCCCTCTGCGACAGCCTAACGGCGAATGGCTTCGGCTGCAGATCCAACTGCCGGAGGGGAAGATCTGGCTCCGCTGTTGGGAGGTGTCTGTTGGCAGGGCAAAGCTGTACCTGCTGGATACCAACGACTTCTCCAACACGGCGGCTCACCGCGGGATAACGAGCGAACTCTACGGCGGGGACGCGGAGATGCGCCTGAAGCAGGAGATCGTTCTGGGGATCGGTGGTTGGCGCCTGTTGCGTGCGCTTGGCTTGCGGCCTGAGGTATGCCATCTCAACGAGGGCCATGCGGCGTTTGCCACGCTTGAGCGCGCCCGATCCTACATGGAGGACTTGAAGCAACCGTTCGATGTTGCTCTGACTGTTACGCGAGCAGGAAATCTATTCACCACGCACACGGCGGTCAGTGCCGGATTTGACCGCTTCCATCCTGATCTAATTCACAAGTATCTTAGCCACTATGCTCTTGATGAACTCGCCATTCCTGTCGAAGATCTGCTCGCGCTGGGCCGGCAGAATGCGAAAGACGCTTTAGAGCCTTTCAACATGGCGTACCTTGCGCTCCGTGCCAGCGGCCAGGTGAATGGCGTGAGCAAGTTGCATGGACAAGTGAGCCGGCAAATCTTCGCGCAACTCTTTCCGCGGTGGCCGGAGGAAGAAGTCCCAATCGGCTCGGTTACGAATGGAATTCATGTGCCGACGTGGGATTCAGCAGCGGCAGATGCGCTTTGGACGACTGCTTGCGGCCAAAAACGCTGGCGCGGGGATCGTCCAGCCGAAGACGATATACGCAAACTTTCGAACGCCCAATTGTGGCAACTGCGCACATCCGGACGAAAGACGATGATCGGCCGACTGCGCGAACGGTACGCCCTTCAACTCGCCGCGGAGGGTCGTGCATCGTCGGATGTGAGCGGCATTTTTGACGAGAATGTGCTCACGATGGGATTCGCGCGCCGCTTTGCCACATACAAGCGTCCCAATCTTCTCTTGCACGATCCCGACAGACTTATTCACCTTCTTTCGAATCCGCAGCGTCCAGTTCAGTTGATTCTCGCCGGCAAGGCACATCCGCAAGACCAGCCCGGACAAGAGTTGATTAAACAATGGAAGGACTTCATCAAACGTCCAGACGTCCAAGGCCGTGTTGCTTTCTTGAATGACTACGATATGTTGCTGGCACAGGAAATGGTTCAGGGCGTCGATCTATGGATCAACACACCACGGAGGCCGTGGGAAGCCTGCGGGACGAGCGGAATGAAGGTCCTTGTCAACGGAGGCCTGAATCTTTCCGAGTTGGATGGCTGGTGGGCGGAAGCCTATTCTCCGGACGTTGGCTGGGCCATTGGGGACGGACAGGAACATGGCGACGATCCAGCATGGGATTCGCAGGAAGCTGAAGCTCTGTATACCTTGCTGGAACATGAGGTGGTGCCAGAGTTCTACGAACGGAACGAAGCAAATGTGCCGTTGAAATGGCTGGGACACATCCGCGAGAGCATGGCAAAGCTCACTCCAGAATTTTCTGCCACCCGTGCCATCCGCGAATACACCGAGAATCACTATCTGCCTGCCGCCTCAAACTACCAGGTACGTGCGGCGGAAGACAGCAAACAGGGTTTGGTCGTGCTCCATTGGCAACAAGAGCTGGATCGGCATTGGAATGCTGTCAGCGTCGGCGCGGTGCGAATTGAGACTCATGGCGGCCAGCATTTCTTTCAAGTCGAGGTTTTTCTAGGCGCGCTCAAACCCGATCAAATAGGAGTGGAACTCTATGCAAACTCCAATCAAGGATGTAAACCTTCGATTGAATCCATGAAGACGGTAGGATCCGAAAGGGATTCGCGAGGAATGCTCACTTATTCGGCTCAGGTTTCCTCAACTCGCGCCTCAACCGACTACACGGCACGAATTATTCCTCATCTCGCGAATGTTTCTGTTCCTTTGGAAGCGGGGCAGATTCTTTGGCAACACTGATATCTGACGCTAATCCGAGGCAGATACAGAAACGGGATAGAAAGCAAGGCAGGCGCCAATGAAAACGCAGGGACTCAGCGATACCGCAACGATGCTCTTCGCAGACAGCAAGGGTCTGCTCGCGATGGACGAGAGCAACCCGACTTGCAACAAGCGATTCGCGAGCTTGGGTATTCCTCAGACCGAAGAGACGAGGCGCGCTTATCGCGAAATGATTGTGACAACTCCAGGCCTTGGTGAATGCATCGGTGGCGCGATCCTCTACGACGAAACGATCCGGCAGAATACGAGAGAAGGCACTCCGTTAGTGCAAGTCCTCATCGAGGCTGGAATCGTTCCTGGAATCAAGGTCGACGTGGGCGCTAAAGATTTAGCGGGGCATCCCGGCGAAAAGATAACCGAAGGCCTGGACGGACTGCGCGACCGACTGGCTGAATACAGCCGCCTCGGCGCGCGATTTGCAAAATGGCGCGCAGTGATCGCCATCGGCAAGGACATTCCCAGTCCGGGCTGCATCGAGGCCAACGCGCACGCATTGGCTCGCTATGCAGCGCTTTGCCAGGAAGCTGGGCTTGTTCCAGTCGTCGAGCCGGAGGTTCTCATGGCGGGCGACCATAGCTTGCAGCGTTGCTTCGAGGTCACCGAGGAAGTCCTTCGTGTTGTTTTCTGCCAGCTCCATGCGCAAGGGGTAACGCTGGAAGAGATGATTCTCAAGCCGAACATGGTTGTTCCAGGATCAACCTGTCCTACGCAAGAAGGTGTGGATGAGGTGGCCCACGCAACGATCAAATGTCTCTTGCGGGCCGTCCCCGCTGCAGTTCCGGCAATAGCGTTCTTGTCGGGCGGTCAATCGGCAGAGTTGGCCTCTGCCCGTTTGAACGCGATGAATGTGAGGTTCGAATCGCATCTGCCTTGGGCGGTGGCATTTTCGTATGCCCGCGCTATCCAGCAACTGGCGTTAGAGATGTGGAAGGGCTTGGATGCGAATGTGCCCGCAGCGCAGCAGGCCTTGTATCACCGCGCACGCTGCAACCGGGCCGCTCGCCGGGGCGAATACTCGCTGGAAATGGAGAAGAGATGACTGGAAGCAAGCACAACCATGAGGGAAACAGCAGCGACAAAGGTGAGCCCAGTCCAGGCCCTTATTGGACGCGGATGCATCGCGACTGGCGTTTCTGGTTCGGGGCACTGCTTATGGCAGCGGCGCTTGCTGTTTACGTGCTGAGCGGCGACCTCGCCTGGCTGCCACATGGGCACCGCTTTCCGTAAGGCGCGGTCGCCGCCCAGCTCGAACAAAGACAGTTCAGGCCGGGTGAAGCACGGCTAAATCTCATATCTAAGCATCGAGAGTTGGACATGAATGAAGAAGCTGATTGTTTTTGACCTGGACGGAACGCTCGCCGAGAGCAAGTCGTCCCTTGACGCTGAGATGGCATCGCTCTTGCATGACCTGCTCGGTGTCGCCAAAGTGGCGATTATCTCCGGGGGCGCGTGGCTGCAGTTTGAAAAGCAAGTGCTTTCCAATCTTCCCAAGGATGATCTCCTGGCAAAGCTCTCAATTCTTCCTACCTGTGGAACGCAATTCTTTCAATTCACCGGAGCATGGAAGAAGCTCTACGCGGAAGATTTCACCTCGGATGAGAAAGCGAAGATTGTTAGTTCTTTGAGCAAAGCCGTAGACACCGCTGGCTTCGCTGTCGAGAAAACGTGGGGGGAGACCATTGAGGATCGAGGAAGCCAGATAACCTACTCCTCGCTGGGCCAGCAGGCTCCACTGGAAGAGAAGGTGAAGTGGGACGCGGATTTTGCCAAGCGGAAGAAGATCAAAGCGGTCCTCGACACTCTCATTCCTGAGTTTTCGGTCCGTCTCGGCGGCGCGACATCCATCGACGTCACCAAACCTGGCATTGACAAGGCATACGGGATCAGAAAACTGCGCGATATTCTCCACATTTCAACGCGAGAGATGATCTATGTCGGGGACGCCTTATTCCCAGGAGGAAATGACTATCCTGCCGAACAGGCTGGTGTCATCTCGATTCCGGTTAAAAGCCCTGCTGAAACCAAGCGCGTCATCGAAGCGATCATCGCTTGCCTGGGAGATGATCAACAGCCGCGGTCATTCAACGTAGATTGATAGTCGTCATCAGCCGCAACGCCTGGCTGATCCGATGCTAACCCCAATGCTGCCGTAAGAGCGACCCGCCGCACAATGGCGTGGCCAATTGGCCCGCTCGCTCAACTGGAATGGAGCTTCGGCAGGTAGGCCTGATGCGGATGGCCTTTGTTCAAAGGCGGAAGCGTCAGGCCGCGGGAGAATCGAACCAAGGATTGCGACACAATTCGCACAGCGAGCTCCCCGCACGAATTAGTCCCCCAAAGTAGGCAATTCTTTACGAATCCGTTCCACTTGGCCGTATAACGTCAGGGCTCTATCGGAGTTGCTCCGCGCGATCAGGCTCAATGAGGTGGACGGAGACCGCGCGGAGCAGGTCGGATAGAGCGGTTTGAAGGAAGTCGTTGGTGCGATCGGGGCAGGAAGTTGGCTATGGGTTTTTCATCGCTTTAGGCTGGATCGTTCGAGCGAGTGCTGGCTGGTAAGTGTGGCGAGGCCCCGCGCTGCACCCGCAATGAGATGCAGTAGATGTTGGAGAACGGAGGCTGATAGAGAGGCAAGAGGAGATTTTTCCGGCTTGAGGCACACTCCCACTAAGTGTGCGGTGAAGCATACGTTGAAGGCCGCTTTGGTCAAACAGCTAGGAAGAATCAAGCCGGTATTCCTTCTTGTGTTCGGTGAAGAACAGTTGTGCGACAGTCATGCGCTCAATCAGAAGCATAGGTCCGTGGCAGTGCGGGCACTTCCACAGCGAGGGCTTTGCGAGCAGAGTTGTTTCGGCTGCAGGAGCGTGGTGGAGCAGAGCGCGGCAGAGTGGCAGCATGCGGGCTCGTCTGCGGTTGGCGAGGAAGCCAAAGTAGCGGATACGGGGAAAGCCCCGTGGCAGTACATGCTGTACAAATCGGCGCAGGAACTCTTCGGAGGCAAGTGTCAGGATGCGCTGCCTGCCGTGGTGGGCATAGTCCTTCCAACGGAAGCAGACCTCAGCAGCCGAGACCGCCAGCAGGCGGTGGTTGGAGATGGCGACACGATGGGTGTAGCGAGCCAGATAATGCAGCACATGTTCGGGGCCGCCGAAGGGCGGCTTGGCATAAACGACCCAGTCTTGCCGATAGAGCGTGCGCAGGAAGATGGCGAAGCGCTTCTGGTTGTGAAGTGGCACGCACTCACCGAAGAAGCGCAACTTATCGCGCGCAAAGAGGCGCCGCAGCCCGGCAACGAACTTGCCGCGGAAGACACGGCTGAGCACCTTGACCGGCAGCAGGAATCTGGAATACGATGCAATCCAGCGTGAGTGGTCCGCCGCGAGTCCGCCGCCGGGCATCACGCAGTGGATGTGCGGGTGCGGAGTGAGCGTCTGTCCCCAGGTGTGCAGGATGGACAAGAAGCCAGTCTGTGCGCCGAGATGCTTCGGGTCGGCAGAGACCTCGAGCAGCGTGGCGGCGCTAGCCTCAAAGAGCAAGGAGAACAGCTGTCGCTTGTTCTGCCAGATCAGCGGTACAAGCTCATGTGGGACGCTGAAGACGACATGATAGTAGCCAACCGGCAGCAGTTCCTGCTGGCGCTTCCGCAGCCACTGGTCGCGCGCAGAGGTCTGGCACTTGGGGCAGTGCCGGTTGCGGCAGGAGTTATACGAGATGGCCTGGTGCCCGCAGTTTACGCAGGCGTCGCGATGACCGCCGAGGGCAGCGGTGCGGCAGCGCGCGATGGCATCGAGCACCTTGCGCTGCGGCCAGGTCAAAGAAGCGCTGTACCGCTGTCGAAAGCTGTCGCCTGCAATACGAATGATGTCGGCCACCTCGAAGGGTGGCCGACTCATCGCTTCCTGCCCTCCTCTACCGCGGGCAGCACGATCTGTTCCAGCGGGTTGACGGCGGCATGAAGGTGACGCCGCGAGAGCTGGAGATAGACAGTTGTATCCTCGAGCCGCTCATGGCCCATCAATATCTGAATCGTGCGCAGGTCGGCGCCGGCCTCGAGCAGGTGTGTCGCATAACTGTGGCGCAAGGTGTGCGGGTGGATCTTCTTCCTGAGCCCGGCGCGCGTTGCTGTTGCACGGCAAGCGTTCCAGACAGTCTTGTCGGAGATAGGCTGGTCTGTTCCCCGCTGGCCCTCGGTGCTGGGAAAGAGGTAGCCCTGAGGCTTCTTCCATCGCCACCAGTTGCGCAACTCCTCGAGCAGCTTGGGTGAGAGTGGCACATCGCGGTCCTTCGCTCCCTTGCCCTGGCGGATGTGGATCACCATGCGCTGGCTGTCGATGTCCTCCACCATGATCCGCGCGGCTTCCGCCCTGCGCGCTCCGGTGGCATAGAGCAGCACCAGGAGGATGCGGTACAGACGGTTGGGTGCGGCATCGATCAGCCGCACAACCTCTTCCTGGCTGAGCACGGTCGGCAGCTTATGCGGCACCTTGGGGAAGATGAGATCGTCGAAGGCGAGGTCGCGCCGCTTCAGAGTGCGCTTGTACAGGAATCGCAACGCCGAGATGCGCATCTCGACAGTGCTGGGGGCAAGCTTCCTCTCCTGGAGCAAGTATCGCTGATAACGTCGCAGGTGCTCGGGACCCAGTTGTTCCGGCGAGCGATGGAAGTACTCGGCAAACTGGCTTACGGCGTTGAGATAGCCGCGGATAGTGGACGGTGAGTAGTTGTGCCGCTCAAGTTCGTGCAGCATGCGCTGGCGAAGTGGGGTCATAGGAACCTCCTCCCTATGACCACTCACCCTAAACGGAGGGCCTCACTGCGCTAACCACCACTCTCAGTCCGTCGCGCCAGCGACTTCGTTCAAACCGGCCGATTGGACAACTCCTGCACCAGCCCAACACGGGGAAGCTGTCTTTAACGTTTATCTATTGATCTCGCGTTGGTGGGCATCAGTCCTAAGTTCTACGGTGAGAGATTTTGAACTCGGCCACAAAGATCATCTCCTCGGCCCGATACAATACTCCCTTGACGAGGACTGCCAATGGCACCGCGATTGGAGCCGCGAGCTTGTTCAAGTGCTGACGGCTGACAATCCGTCGAAAAAGGACGTGATCGGAGGCTGGATCGCGAAATGGCGCCTGAGAGCTCTGCTGGCGGTCGATGCCTTCGCCGGTCTCTTTGAATCCGAACCCATCGGCCAAGGAGAGAACCTTTTCACAATCTCACTGCGCAGATCGACGGTTTCGGGCCCAATTCCAAGAGAGCATGGCTCTTGAAATGAGCTGACCAACGCCTCGACTAGACGCCGCTTTTTCCACCGATTCTCGCTCATTTTTTATGGATACGAAGGATACGAATATTCCGGGGAATCTCGTCACTTGTGTAGACTAGGGAGAAGGCGGGGAGGGTATAGACAGTGCGTAAGTCCATACTCTCTCTCGCTTTGGACCTAAATCACCGAAAATGCGAGTTTTCGTAGGCGGGCCTAAATCGAGTTCGAATCTCTCCGCCCCGACCATTGAATCCCGCTAGAACATCTTCGTGGGTCCGTGCTTTCCAGGTCTCAAAATCGAGACCTGCGGCGCACCGCTGATTCCGCGCCCTCATACAAAGACCCCTGATTCAGGGTTGTGCACCCCGGATCTCAGAAAGTAAACCCAGCTTACTCCCATTCGTCGAGACCTTGGGTCCTGAGATCCGGATGCCCCTGAGCGAATCTACGATCTCCGGCGAAGCCTCTCCGTCCAACTTCACTGCGCAGAGGTTACGGAACCGTTGTCGGGTCGCTCTTTGCT
>Ga0326727_10011968_pt1 | contig 19950 bp, 12 predicted proteins | sample MB2enrmetagenome_FD_207643 | JGI IMG/M metagenome (GOLD analysis project Ga0326727, IMG submission 207643) | Lab enriched peat soil microbial communities from McLean, Ithaca, NY, United States - MB29MY | ecosystem: Environmental > Terrestrial > Soil > Wetlands > Peat | place: USA: New York...
CGGCGGCGCGCCGCGCGAAACCTGGTAGATGTAACGGACTTCGACCTGGCAGGCGGGCGCGGCTTGCGGCGTTCCGCAGCGCTCCATCCCGCGGCGCTGGGTCTCGGCGGTGCGAACTTCTTCGCGACCGGCGGCGACTTCGTCGCGCAAGCCTTGGGCAATCAGAGATTTGCGAATCCCTGCAAAGTCCGGTTGAAACTCCCCTGGCGGCGCGACGGCGGACATCGGCACCCATCCCTCTATGGAAGCGATGGTCTTGGCATGAGCAAAGGGCGGCGTAACCATCAATTCGAGATACTGCTGGTTCTGCGCGGCGGCGCGGCTGGCCACCTCATCCACCCACTCTCCCGTATGCATCTTGCTCAGCCCGCCAAATCGGCCAAAGGTAGAAAAGAACTGGTCGTGGCCGCTGAGGCCGGGGCTAGGCACGAAACTGCGCATGGAGAAGGAGTCGACGAGCCGGTCGTAGAGAGCCTGGTCGGCGCCGCTCAGGTCGCCGTAGAACCGGCCCGCGGGTACGGCCGGCGGTTTGTCACACGGAGGCGCGGTAAAACTCAGCGCCGTGGTATCTACGCACAGGCCGTCAACGCCCGCATCGTGGATGAGGGTCTCCGCATACACGGCTCCCGATAGATGGACGTGCAGGTCGGCTCCCTTGGGAAAACCGGCAAGAAAGGCGTGCAAGCTCAGCGGCCCGCCCCGCACGGCGGATTGGTAGGCGCGGGCGGCGCGGACCTCCGGCTCGGAAGCACCGGAAGAAGGCGTCTGGGCGCACAGGGCGGCGGTTGCGGCGGCGAGCAAAAGGCAGGCTAACGAGCAGGCAGGACGGCGCATGATTGCCTTCCAGTGTAGAGCAGGGATCGGCGGCCTGGGGAGGGTTTGAGCGGCCGGGTTTGGCGCGGAGAATCGGAGTTGCTATACTGATTGAGTTGTTACGGTGCGCTCCGCGGCGCCCGCCCGCCTCTTCCGGCGGACCCGGAATCCGCAGAGAGCAACCGCAACACGGCAGTTTGCACTGAGGCCAGATAGCTCAGTGGTAGAGCGCGGCCCTGAAAAGGCCGGCGTCGGCGGTTCAATCCCGTCTCTGGCCACCACATTCTAAATAACTTGCAAATAATCAAATGGTTAAGGCGAGAGAATTGAAGTTTTAGTTACAAGAACGGCCGCCTTTGCCCCACCGGTTTCCACGTTTCCCGTGCCGCATTGGCGGTCATGGCGATGTGTTGTGGCCCCAGTCTGGCTCAGAGTGTGTGAATCAAGGCTGAAATGGTGTTCCAGGCGATCTTCAATCCGATGCAGGTCAGCAGAAACGCCGAGAACCGTGAGCCCCGGCACAACTTCGGAGAGCCCCCGCAATGAGGCCGGCGGCGTGCTTCCCACCTGTTCGCCTTCGCGGGACTGCGGCGGGCGCAACTGTCCGTTTGCGAACGGTTGGTTTCGCTTTTGAACATACCGGGCGCGCGCGGCCTTCATCTTCATCGCCCTAAGCGATTGAGAATAAACATCTAGCCAACCAGGCGGTTTGGCCGACAGAATGCACTGTCTGAAGGCAGGTTTCCAAGAGCGGAATAGGATCGAACTCGGAGGCTTCCGTGCAAACCCTGCTTCAAGACCTGCGTTACGCGTTGCGCCAGTTGCGCCATTCGCCGGGCTTCACCATCGCGGCGATACTGACGCTGACCATTGGCATTGGCGCCAACACGGCGGGCTTTAGCAGCATGGATGCCGTTGTTCTGCATCCGCTGGCGGTGCCTCAACTGGACCGCGTGGTGACGGTTGCCGAGCAGCAGGAACGCGGCGGCGTTGAGCAGGCGGCGCTGGCCAACTACCAGGACTGGACCCGCCAGAGCCGCTCGTTTGAAGAGCTGGCCGTCCGCACCAGCCAAGACATGAGCCTGACCGGGGCGGGCGATGCCGCGCACGTGCGGGCGACGCTCACTTCGGCCAGCTTCTTCAGCGTTTTGCGCGCGCAGGCGCTCCTGGGCGGCGTCTATGGCCAGAGCGAGTGCCGGCCGGGAAGCGATGCCGTCGCGGTTCTGAACTATGGCTTTTGGGAGCGGCGCTTTGCCGGCGATCCGGCGGTGCTGGGCCGCAAAGTCGAGCTCGATCAGCGGGAATACACCATCATCGGCGTCATGCCCAAGACCATGCAGTATCCCGCGGACGCCGATTTCTATCTGCCCTTTGCGCCCACGCCGCGGCAACTCGCCGACCGCGGCGCACACTACTACCAGGTGACCGGGCGGCTGCGCGATGGCGTCACCGTCAAGCAGGCCCAGGCGGAGATGCGCATCGTTGCCGAGCGCCTGGCGAATGCCTATCCGGCGACCAACCTGGGGTTGAGCGTAAAGGTCGAGCCGCTGCTCGACGGCATCAACGGCGAACTGACGCCGCTATACTACCGGTTGGTGATGGGCGCCACGCTCTTTGTGCTGCTGGTGGTCTGCGCCAATGTTGCCAACCTGCAATTCTCGCGCGGCATTGCGCGCCGGCCGGAGATCGCCATGCGCACCGCGCTGGGCGCCAGCCGCTGGCGAATCATGCGCCAGTTGCTGATGGAAAACATTCTTCTGGGGTTTGCCGGCGCGGCGGGCGGGCTGGTATTCGGCGGAGTTTACTTGCACGTGATCCTCATATCCATGCCCGCGCGGGTGGCGCGCTACATGCCGGGCTGGTCGAATACCTCGCTGAACGGCCGGGTGATGGCATTCTCTCTCCTGCTGGCTCTGGCGGCAGGCCTGATCTCTGGAATTGCGCCGGCGGTCGAGGCGTTGCGGCTGAATCTTGTGGAGCAGCTAAGGTCGGGATCGCGCGGGACCACCGCCTCCAGGCGGAGCGGCCGGTTGAGAAGCATCTTTGCCGTCTCGCAGATCGCGCTGGCCGTGGCGCTGGTGATTGGCGCGGCGTTGATGTCGAAGGGCATGTTTCGGCTGTTGCATCTGGCCGACGTGTACCAACCCGGCAAGGTGCTCACCTTCGACGTGAACTTGCCGCCGGCCCGCTACGATACGCCGCGAAAACAGGCCGCATGGTACGAAGACAGCCTGCAAAAGCTGCGCGCTCTGCCGGGCGTGAAGTATGCCGAACTGAGCACCGCGCTGCCTTACAGCGACAACGGCTGGCTACAGGATTTCTCCATCGAAGATCGTCCCGTTGTGCCCGGCAAGTTCCAGAGCGCGCTGCGTCTGCCGGTCAGCGACGGGGACTTTGCCGCCTTCCGCATCCCCATCGTCGCCGGGCGCGGGTTCGCCAGGAGCGATTCGCTGGGCTCGCTGCCGGTCGCCGTCGTGAGCCAGCAGTTCGTGGCGCGCTACTTCCCCGGCGAAGACCCGATCGGCCGCCGCATCCGCATGGGCGACCCGAACTCGAGCCAGGAGCCGTGGCTGACCATCGTCGGCGTCGCTCAGGAGACGAGCTACTCCACGTGGGATGAGACGCTCAAGCCGGCCGTGTATATGAGCGCGGCGCAGATGCCGCCACTCAGAGCGACGTACGCGCTGATGACCGATGGCGATCCGCTGGCGCTTGCCGGCCCGGCGCGCAAGGCGCTGGCCGGGATCGATCGCACGCTGCCGCTGGACGTGCTCATGACCTACCGGCAGTACCTGAATGAACTGCTCACCGGGCTGATGTATGCCGCGGCGATGCTGGCTGTGGATGCACTCATCGCTCTGCTGCTGGCGGCCATCGGCATCTTCGGCGTGATGGGCAACCTGGTCGGCGAGCGCACGCGGGAGATCGGCGTGCGGCTGGCTATGGGCGCGCGCCGTGAAGACGTTTTGCAGTTGATTCTGCGCCGGGCGGCATGGCTCACGGGCTCAGGAGTGTGCATCGGCCTGCTGCTGGCGTACGGGCTGGCGCATCTGGTCGCCAACCTGCTCCAAGGCGTGCGCTCCGACGACCCATGGGTCTTTGCGGCCATCACTGCCATCGTTGCCGCCATTGCGCTCGCCACCAGCTGGATACCGGCGCGGCGTGCCTCGCGCATCGATCCCATGGTCGCCCTGCGCGACGAATAGAAGCGAACGCGACGGCCCCGGCGGAGGCCTGATGCAAGGCTCAGCCAGCAGTAGCCGCGCTCTCGCGATCGCTCCCGCCCGCGCCCATCAGCACCAGCGAGCGCTGAGCAAAGGGCGAATAGACGAGCAGCGTGGTGCATGCCAGCGCCACGCCGAAGTCGATGTGGTGCAGGAGCAGAAAGGGCGAGAGCGACCATAGCTCATCGAGGACCAGCAGAAACGGCCATAACTTGAGGAACTTCGCGTCCGCTCCGGGCGCGCGGAAGAGCACCGCCGAAAGCACGAAAGCGCGAACGGGAATCAGCATTGCGGCCGTCACGATCAGCAGATTGAGCACGTAAGTCGCCTTTGGCAGCAGCGAAAAAAGATCTTCAATCTCCGCCAGATTCGCCAGCGCCCCCACATAAAAACCCACGTACATGAGTTGCAGCAGGACGAAGAGCGTCAGCACAACTCGATGGGAGGCCTTGGGAAGCTCCTCCGGGGAGGCCAGAATCCGGCTGAGAAGCTTGGCATCAGGCGCGGCCGGGGCCGGCGCTTGCTCCTTGGCGGTTTGCTCGCTCGCCGGCGGGGACGGCGGCTCGGGAACCGGCGGCGCCGGATTCTCGCCGGAGCCGATCCGCTCCACGGGAGCCACAAAGCGATAGCCGCGGCGGGCCAGGGTCTCAACGAATCTCGGACTGCTCGCCTTGTCTCCCAGGGCCTCGCGGATGCGGTTCACCGCCGCGTTCACGCCGTGCTCATAGTCAACAAAGGTTCCGTCGGGCCACAGCTCGCGCGAGATCTCCTCCCTGGCCAGCAGCTCGCCGGGCCGCTCCAGCAGCATCAACAGCACCTGGAAGGGCTGCGCGTTCAACTTGATGCGGATGCCCTGCCTGCGCAGCTCTCCGCTGGCGGCGTCGGCTTCGAATGCTCCGAAGCGATAGCGCCGTGCTGGCCGTGGGTCTGTCATCTCTAACCGTCCAGTGTATCCGATCGCGGTTTCGATCCCCAGGTCTCCGGCCGCTTGCCGTTGTACCAAATCTGGGTGCCCCACCCTCGGCGCGTCTTTGCTTTTGCGCCTAGGGTGGGCGTCCACCGAAGCCCATCGCAAATTACGAAATCACGCCGTCAGAGATCCCGCCCGCCGCGCAATGTACAACTTCTCCTAACTCTCATCGCTGCAACCAATTGCAGAGTGAGAAACAATCTTCAACAGATGAGATTCCAGGCATTGCGCTGAAGGCCGGAGCGGCGCAATCTGCTGTTCATGAAGCGACGCCGGTTTCCAGATTCCCGAAGGTTTTCCGCTCTCCGCGAGCTGTTCAGCGCATGGCTCTTCGCGGCCGCTTGCATCTGCGCCCTGGCAGAGCCCTCGCCCGCGGCTCTCTCCGCTTTCAATTCGTATACCGATGCGGTCGAGTCGCGCCTCGCCCGGCAGCACCAGTCGCAAGACGGCTTCCTCGCTCCCCTGCCTTCGCCTGCGCAAACCGAGCTGCGCCTGCGCCGCGGAGAGTTGATCGTCGAGCAGCTCACGCCCGCCACCGGCGCGGTCCTTTCCGGAGCCATGCTGCACCACTGGCGCGGCACCGCGTTTGTTTCTGGGGCCACCGCGGCGGATTTCGAGCAGCTGATGAAGGATTTCAACGCCTATCCCGAACACTTTTCGCCGCAGGTGCTCGAAGCGAAGGTCCTCGCGCAACAGGGCGATCGTCTTCAGGCCGTGATGCGGGTGCGCCAACGGCACGTCCTCACGGTGGTGATGGATACGGCCTACGACATCGTATTCGGACGCCTCGACGCGCGCCACGGATACAGCATTTCGCACAGCACGCAAATCTCCGAGATCGCCTCGCCCGGCACTCGCGCCGAGCGCGCGCTGACCGCCAGCGAGGAGCACGGCTTCCTCTGGCGGATGAATACCTACTGGAGTTATGAGGAGCGGGACGGAGGACTAACCATGCAGATCGAGTCCATCTCGCTCACCCGTTCCATTCCCACCGGCCTCGGCTGGGCCGTCAGGCCATTTGTGGAGAGCGTTCCTCGCGAATCGCTGGAATTCACATTGCGCGCCGCATGCAACGCGCTGCGGAAGTAGCTCGATCGAAGCGTGGAAGACCGGCGCAAAAACGGCGACTTGAAGAAGAAATCATTGGAAAGGGAAACACGATGAATGCGGAATCGGTTGCAACAGATCAAGAGATGCAGTTTCACACGGCGCAGCGCGTCAACCGGGCGCTGACAGCTTCCCTGGAGAGGCGGGCCTTGCAGTGGATGGCCGAGCGCGCGCCGCAGTGGCTCACCTCGGACCAGCTCACCGTGCTCGGCCTCGGCGCTCAGGTTGGAGCGGGCGTCTGCTATGCCTTGGCCCGCTACGACCGCCGCGCTCTGCTGCTGGTGATTCTCTGTCTGGCGCTCAACTGGCTCGGTGACAGCATGGATGGAACCCTGGCCCGCGTGCGCCGCCAGCAGCGTCCGCGCTACGGGTTTTACGTGGATCACATGGTGGACATCTTTGGATCGGTCGCGCTGATGTGCGGGCTCGGCTGTTCCGGGCTTCTGCATTGGCCGACGGCGATCGCCATGCTGGTGGCGTTTCTGCTGCTGTCGAGCGAGAGTTACCTCGCCACCTATACCTTGTCGTGTTTTCAACTGTCGCAGGGCATCTTCGGTCCCACGGAGATTCGCATTCTGCTCATCATCGGTAACCTGGCGCTGCTGCGCAGTCCCTTCGCGACCTTGTTCGGCCACAGGATGCTGCTCTTCGATCTGGGAGGCGCGATAGCGGCGGCCGGCATGTTTGCAATGGCGATTGCCGTCACCCTGCGCCACACCGCGCAACTCTATCGCCAGGAGCCGTTGCCGTGAGCACTCTCATCCGCTGGGGCAAGTTCAACCTGGTGGGAGCCATGGGCATGGCGGTGCAGCTTGGCGCGCTCGCCCTGCTCAACCGGTGCGCGGCGGGCCATTATCTGCTGGCTTCGGCCGCGGCATTGGAGCTTACGCTCATGCACAACTTTGTCTGGCACCTGCGCTACACCTGGCCCGATCGCCGCGCCCCCTCCGCGCTGCTCGGTCAGTTGATCCGCTTTCATCTTTCCAACGGGTTGGTTTCCATGCTCGGGAATCTCGCGCTGATGCGATTGCTGGTCGATGAGGCGCGCATCCCCGTGCTGGCCTCGAACTGCATCGCAATCCTCTGCTGCTCCATTGTCAACTTCTGTTTGGGAAACAACTGGGCGTTCGCGGCGAGCAAGCAGGCAGCGGCGGCGCGCCCTTCTTGATTCCGGCGCTCGGCCGCTTCGGAATCGCGGCTCAGGCCCGCCGGTGAAAGCGCCCGTCTCCGGCTAAGATTGTTCTCGGAGGAGTTGCCATGCGAGCCGCCGTATTCGATTCCAGATCGCGCATTCCCGGAGCCTGGGTTTCGATCGAAGATCTCCCGCAGCCCCGGCCGCAGTCCGGAGAGGTGCTGCTCAAGGTTCTGGCCTGTGGCGTCTGCCGCACCGATCTGCACATCGTCGAAGGCGATCTGCCGCCCATCCGGCCGCGCATCGTTCCCGGTCATCAGATCGTCGGTGAAATCGTCGAAGGCGCAACCCCCGATCTGCCCATCGGAACGCGCGCCGGCGTCTCCTGGATGGGCGGGGTGGACGGCGATTGCTGGTACTGCCGCCACCAGATGGAGAATCTCTGCGATCGGCCCATATTCACCGGATACACGGTCGACGGCGGCTACGCGGAGTTCGCATCGGTTCGCGCCGATTTTGCGATCCCGCTGCCCGAGGGCATGGACGCTTCCCACGTCGCCCCGCTGCTGTGCGCGGGCATCATCGGCTTTCGCAGCCTCCGCGTCGCCGGAGTCGAGCGCGGGGAGCGCGTCGGGCTGTTCGGCTTTGGCAGCTCGGCAGCGCTGGCCATTCGCATCCTCCAGTTCTGGGATTGCGAGGTCTATGTCGTCACCCGCGGCGAGTCTCACCGCCAGGCCGCTCGGTCGCTGGGCGCCGCCTGGGTGGGCGACGAAGACGCCAAGCCCCCCGTCGAGCTGGATCGCGCCATCACCTTCGCCCCCAGCGGCAAGGTGGTCGTCAGCGCTCTCGCCGCACTGCGCAAGGGCGGGGTGGTGGCCATCAATGCCATTCACCTGGACCAGATGCCCGCCTTTGATTACGACAAGCTGCTCTGGGGCGAGCGCCAGATGCGCAGCGTGGCCAACATGACCCGCCAGGATGCGCGCGATTTCCTCGCCCTGGCTCACCAGTTGAACTTCCGCCCTCGCGTCGCCGCGTTCAGCCTGGAAGACGCGAACCGGGCGCTCGAAGCAGTAAAGCACGAGACCGCGGATGGATCGGCGGTGATTGTGCTCGGTTCCTGAGACCGCTTCCGGCGTGGCAAGAACCATGTACCCGCGCCCAGGAAACCGCAACCGTGGGAGAAAGGGAAGCTTCCCCGGCTGCTTCCCCGCCCTGCACTGTCCGAAATCGAACAGTGCCGCACCGGAAACGGGCACTTCCAACGCGTTCTTCTTCGCTCGATTCAAACTAACATCTTTCTTTTCAACGCGCTTGGTCCGATTCCCTTTGGAACGGCAAATGCTTCTTCCTTGATCGATGGATATCGCACGCCCAGACCTGAAGCAAAAGAAGATGCGCCAGTATGCAATATGGGCTGGCGTCGCGGCGGTGGTGTTGACGGTTGCTGTCGTGGCCGTATTGCAACTCAAGCCGGCCGCTCCCACGGTGGACCGCTCCACCATCTGGCCGGATACGGTCAAGCGCGGGCCCATGATTCGCCAGGTGCGCGGGTCCACCGGCAGCCTGGTGCCGCGCGAGGACAGCATTGAGCTCATTCCCGCTCAGACCGACGCCACCGTCGTCCGTATCCGCGTCTTGCCCGGTACCGAGGTCACTCCGGATACCGTCCTCATGGACCTGACCGATCCACAGCTTGAGCAGGAGCTTCTCAACGCGCAATTGGGATTGAAGCAGGCTCAGGCCGACTACAAGAGCCTTCAGGCTACGCTGGAAAGTACGCTGATGGACAAGAAGACCGCCGCCGCCCAGATCAACGCCGCTTATACCCAGGACCAGTTACAGGCGCAGACCGACAAGGCTCTCTATGACCTGGGTGTTATCGCCGGCATCGCCTATAGCAATTCAAAGAATACGGCCGACCAGTTGACCATCCAGCACAAGCTCAGCCTCGAGCAGCTCGATGTGAACCAGAAGGCTGTTGAGGTCCAGCTTGCTTCGCAACAGACGAAGATCGACCAGGCCAAGGCCCTGCTCGACCTTTATCGGAAGCAGACGCAAGCGCTTCAGGTCAGGGCCGGAATCTCCGGTGTGCTCTCGCCCCTTGCCACTCCGGTGCAGGTGGGCCAGCACGTGAACGCGGGAACCTCGGTTGCGGAGGTGATTCAGCGCGACAAGCTCAAGGCCGCTCTGCAGATCGCCGAAACCCAGGCGCGCGACATCCAGATCGGCCAGCCGGCTTCTATCGACACGCATAACGGCATCATTCCCGGCCACGTTACCAGAATCGATCCTTCCGTTGTGAACGGGACGCGCACGGTTGACGTAACGCTGGATGGGCCGCTCCCCGCGGGCGCAGTGCCGCAGTTGAGCGTGGACGGAACCATCGATCTGGAGCGCATGACGGATGTTCTTTACGTGGGCCGGCCGGCGCTGGGCAACGAGAACTCCACGCTCAGCCTCTTCAAGGAGGACCCGGACGGCAAGGGCGCCACGCGCGTGCCGGTCAAGGTGGGCCGAGCCTCGGTCAACAGCATTCAGGTACTCGAAGGATTGAAGGAAGGCGACACGGTGATTCTCTCCGATATGTCGCGCTGGGACAATGTGGACCGTATACGGCTGGAATGACAGGGGTTAGGGGTTAGGAAACAAGCAGTGAGAAACAGATTCGCAACAACACGAGGGGGACAGAATGGCAACCAACGACACGCTGATTGAAATCGAGGAACTGACCAAGATCTTCTACACCGACGAAGTGGAGACGCATGCGCTCTCCGGAGTTCACCTGACCGTCTCGCGGGGCGAGTACGTGGCCATGTCCGGTCCGTCGGGATGCGGCAAGTCCACGCTGCTCTCCATTCTAGGCCTGCTCGACACGCCCACCGCGGGCAAGTATCTGCTCAACGGCCAGCCGGTCGAGAACCTGAAGTTTAGCGACCGCTCGCGCATTCGCAACCAGGAGATCGGCTTCATCTTCCAGAGTTTCAACCTCATCGGCGACCTCACCGTCGAGGAGAACGTCGAGCTGCCGCTCACCTATCGCGCCGGCATGCCGTCGGCGGAGCGCAGGAAGCGCGTCAAGGAGGCGCTGGAGCGCGTCAACATGGCGCACCGCATGAGGCATTATCCGGCGCAGCTCTCCGGCGGCCAGCAGCAGCGCGTAGCCGTGGCCCGCGCGCTGGCCGGTTCGCCCTCCATCCTGCTGGCCGACGAGCCCACCGGCAATCTCGACTCCAAGAACGGCGAGGCCGTCATGCATCTGCTCGCCGATCTGCACCGCGAAGGCTCAACCATCTGCATGGTCACGCACGATCCGCGCTTCGCCAAGCACGCCCAGCGCGAAGTGCATCTCTTCGACGGAAAGGTAGTCAGCGAGCAGGAGCTGAAGAAGCTGGAAGAGGAAGTGGAGGCGTAGCCATGTTGTTCGGGAACCTGCTTCAAGACCTTCGCTACGCCCTGCGCCAGTTGCGCAAGTCGCCGGGATTCGCCTTCACGGTCGTGCTCACGCTGGCGCTGAGCGTGGGTGTGGCCACCGCGGTCTTCTGTGTCTTCGACACGGTCATGCTGCGCCCCCTCCCCTATGCGCAGCAAGAGAGAATAGTAGACATTCAAACCTCAAGCCGCAGCGGCTACGGCCAGCCCAGCTCCTGGCCCTCTTATCAGGACGTGCGCAAGCAGGCGAAGAGCTTCACCACGCTGGCCGGCTATGACACCTTCAGAAGAACCACCATAGAGACGCCGTCCAACGGTCCGGTTTCATTGAACTGCGTGCGCTCCAGCGACAACTTCTTCCAGGTCTTCGGCGTCAAGCCGCTCCTGGGCCGCACCTTTGAGGAGGGCGAGAATCTGGATGGAAAAAACGATATCGTTGTTCTGAGTTATGAGGTTTGGCAGAGATACTTCGACGGCGATCGCGGCGTTCTGAACCAAACGGTCAAGATCGATGGCCGCGCTTCGGCGATCATCGGCGTCATGCCCGCCGGCTTCCGCTTTCCGCTTTACATCCGCAACGCCGTCTATACTCCGCGGATTCTTGGAGGGCAGTATGCGAATGAGAGCCGTGGCAACCACTGGCTGATGACCGTGGGCCGCCTCAGGGACGGCGAAAGCATCCAGCAGGCGCAGGCCGATCTGAGCCTTGTCTTCAAAGATATGGGTAGAGCCTTTCCGAGCGACGATGGCCGGACGGTTCACCTGGAATCCCTGGCGCAGAGCGCGACCTGGGGAGGCAAAGGTCCGTTGTGGACGCTGCTGGGCGCGGTGCTGGCCGTGCTGGCCATCGGCTGTGTCAACGTGGCCGGACTGCTGATGGCGCGCGGCGTCAAGCGCGAGCGCGAGATGGCCATGCGCTCGGCGGTCGGCGCGGGCCGCGCGCGCATCATTCGCCAGGTGCTCACGGAAGGATTATTGCTAGCCATGCTGGGAGCGGCGGGCGGAGTGCTGCTGGCGTGGGTGATGCTCGACGGGATGCGCAACTTCCTGATTCATGCGCTGTGGCGCGGTCCCGACATTCGCCTTAACTGGACAGTGCTGGCAGCGGCCATTGCCGCCGCCGTGGCAGCCAGTCTTGCCGCTTCGCTCTATCCGGCATTGCGCCTTTCCAACATCGATCCCAATCGAGCCTTGAAGGCCGGCGGCAGCGCCGGAACTCACCGCGGGCAGCATCGCCTGCGGGCCGGCTTTATTGTCGCGCAAGTCGCTCTCACGCTGGTTCTGCTGGTGGTCTCCGGCCTGCTGATCCGCATGGTCTCGCGCTATCGCAACGCCGATCTGGGCTTCGAGCCTTCGCACCTTCTTGCCGCCGACATAGGACTCTCGCCCGCCAAATACCAAGGACGCGATCCGATTAGCGATTTCTATCGTCCGCTGGAGGAGCGGGTGAGTCATCTGCCCGGAGTCCAGGCCGCCGGCCTGATCAGCCTTCTGCCCATCGAGCACTGTTGGACCAACCAGGATGTGCAAATTGCCGGTCAGCCAGCCGCTCCGCCCAATCAAATCATGACCTCCGAGTATCGCTTTGTCAGCGCCGGCTACTTCGACGCGATGGGCATTCCCCTGCGTCGTGGACGCCGGCTTTCGCCCAGCCTGGACCGCTCCGAGAATATCGCCGAAACAGGCCAGGCCGTGGTGAATGAGGCTTTCGTGCGCAAGTTCATTCCCGCAGGCCTCGATCCCACGGCGCAGCGCATCGAGAACGATCCCAAGCCGGAGAATTGGTCGCATATTGTCGGCGTCACCGGCAACGTGCGCCAGAGCATCTACGATCCGCCGCTCGCCGAGCACGATTACCTGATAGATGAAATCGATCTCAAGGATCGGCCCGATGTGCTGGCCAATATGACGTTGGTCGTTCGCGCCTCCGGCGACCCCAGGCAGCAGATCGCCGCCATCCGCGCCATCATTCATGATCTGGACCCAACTGTTCCCTTCGAGGAGCCGCGCACCATGACCGAAGTTGTCTCCGAGGTTCTGGTCTTCGAGCGCATGGAGAGCTGGCTCTTCGGCATCTTTGCATCTCTCGCGCTCGCCCTGGCATTAGTCGGTTTGTATGGACTGATCAGTCACGAAGTCGAGCAATCCGCGCGCGACATCGGCGTGCGCATGGCCCTGGGCGCCTCGCGCAACCGCATTCTGAGCATGGTTCTTCGCCGTGTAGCCTGGATGCTGGGCGCGGGAACGGCTGCCGGCCTGCTTCTGACCCTCGTCGCTCGCAAGCTCATCGGCATGGTCATCTACTTCGAACCGCAAAAGGAGGCCGGCGGGTTCCTGCTGCTGGCCTCGCTGATGATGGCAGCCGGCATCCTGGCGGCGTTGATTCCCGCTCGCCGCGCGGCTTCCATCGAACCCATACAGGCTCTGCGCGCCGAATAACTCGCCGGCCAGGAGAAATCTAGATGAACACGCTGCTTCAAGACCTTCGCTACGCGCTGCGCCAGTTGCGCAAGTCGCCGGGATTCGCGTTGACCGCGGTGTTGACGCTTGCGCTGGGCATCGGCGCCAACACCGCCATCTTCACCCTCGTCCACGGCATCTTGCTGCGCACGCTGCCGGTCGCCAATCCAGCGCAGCTCTACCGCATCGGCGACACCGACGATTGCTGCGTCGACAGCGGATTTCAGCGCAGCAACGGAGACTATGCGATCTTCTCTTACGATTCCTATCTGCACCTCAAGAACTCCACGCCGGAATTCGAGCAACTGGCTGCGGTGCGGGCCGGGCAACTGCTATGGAGCGTGCGCCGCGGAGAGTCGCAGGCCAAGTCGCTGCACGGCCAATTCGTCTCGGGCAACTTCTTTTCCATGCTGGGCGTGGGCGCCTATGCGGGGCGCTTGTTCGGCGAGAGCGACGACACATCCTCGGCGCCTCCCGTGACGGTGATCAGCTACCGCGCCTGGCAAACGGCGTTCGCCTCGGATCCTTCTATTGTGGGATCGACCATCTTCATTCAAGCCAGGCCCTTCACCGTCGCCGGCATTGCGCCGCCAGGCTTCTTTGGGGACCGCATCACGGCTGGTCCGCCCGATTTCTGGACGCCTCTCTCGACGGAACCTTACGTCAATGGACCGGAAAGCATTCTGCATCAGGCGGATATGAATTGGCTCTATCCGATGGGCAGAGTGCGCCCCGGAACCAATATCGGTTCTTTGCAGGCGAAGCTCTCCGCCGCGCTGCGCCAGTGGCTGGCCACGCGTCCAGATCTGGCGGCGTCTGAAATCGCCAAGCAACACGTCGTGATCGTGCCCGCTGGCGGCGGCATCCAGAACCTGCAGCAGGGAACCGGCGCGAGCCTGAAGATGCTGATGATCCTCTCCACCTTCGTGCTGCTCATCGCCTGCGCAAACATCGCCAATCTGATGATGGCGCGCGCCACCGGGCGGCACGCGGAAGTGGCCGTGCGCATGGCCCTGGGAGCGGGACGCCGTCGCGTCATTCGCCAGATACTCACCGAGAGTGTGTTATTGAGCTGCATGGGCGGCCTCGCCGGTTTGGCCGTCGCCTATGCCGGGGCGCGGGCGATTCTCAGCCTCGCCTTTTCCGGCGCCGCATATCTTCCCATCGAGACTGCTCCGTCGCTGCCAGTGCTGGGTTTTGCCTTCCTTGTCTCGTTGGCGGTCGGCATGCTCTTCGGCGCAGTCCCGGCGTGGCTGTCGTCTTATGCGCAGCCGGCCGAGGCGCTGCGCGGCGTCAATCGCTCCACGCGCGACCGCGCTTCCCTGCCGCAGAAGGCGCTGGTCGTCTCGCAGGCGGCCTTGTCCGTAGCGCTGCTGGCCGCGGCGATTCTCATGACCAGGTCGCTCATCAATGAGGAGCATCAAAACTTCGGCATCGCTACGGCCAATCGTTACATCGTGCACTTCGATGCGGAGGGCGGCGGTTACACCACCGACCGACTCCCCCTGCTTTACCGCCAGATCGAGGACCGCTTCTCCACGCTCCCTGGAGTAGCCAGTGTGGGCCTGGCGCTCTACAGTCCGCTGGAAGGAGAAAACTGGGGTTATGGTGTCGTCCCGCAGGGGCAGCCGCTCCCCAAGGACAACGGCGCAACGTTTGACCGCGTCAGTCCGCGCTTTCTCGATTCTATTGGGGTCCCCATCGTGCGCGGGCGCGGAATCACGGAGCAGGACACGTCAACATCACAGCCGGTAGCTATCGTCAATCAGACCTTTGCGAAGAAGTTCTTTCCCAATCAGGATCCGGTGGGCAAGCACTTCGGTGACAGCTACCCGCAATATTCGGGCAGCTTCGAGATCGTCGGAGTCTTCGCCGACTTCAAGATGAACGAGCCACGCGATCCAGTGTACGCGGTTTTTCTGCGGCCGCTCTCGCAGCGGTTCAGCGGATACAAGGAACCGGGCATGGTCTCCATAGAGACACGAACGATGTTTATCAATTCCATGATCCTCAATTTCGCTACGCCACAGCAGAATGTTGACGGGCTTGTTCGCCGCACGCTGGCCGGCATCGATCCCAATCTCACCGTTATTGGCATCGGCGCCTATGAAGCGCAGGTAGCAGACCAATTCATTGGGGACCGGATCATCGCGCAACTCACCGGCCTGTTCGGCATCCTTGCTCTGAGCCTTGCCTCGGTCGGCCTCTACGGCGTCATGTCCTACTTCGTGGCCCGGCGCACCGGCGAGATCGGCATCCGCATGGCGCTGGGCGCAACCCGCGCGGGCGTTCTTGCGTTGGTATTGCGCGGCGCGCTCTGGCAGGTTCTCATTGGCCTCGGCCTGGGCATTCCCGCCGCATTGCTTGCCGGCCATCTGATGGCCAGCCAACTCTACGGCGTAGGCAGCTACGACCCGCTCGCCCTGGCGGGCGCAACCTTGGTGCTTGCCCTTTGCGCCGCCGCGGCGGCATTCATCCCCGCCCGCCGCGCCGCTTCCATCGAACCCATGCAGGCCCTGCGCACGGAATAGAAGCAACCCGCTGCAATGCGCCGGCGGCGCGCTGCCAAGAAAGGAGACTCACGATGCGATTGATTCTTCAGGACCTGCGTTATGCGCTGCGCCAGTTGCGCAAGTCGCCGGGATTCACGCTCACGGCGGTGACCGTGCTGGCGCTGGGGCTAGGCGCAAACATCGCCGTCTTCACCGTGCTCGACGGAGTGCTGCTGCGCCCGCTGCCCTATGCGCAGCCGGATCGCGTCGTCTCCATCGAACTTACCGGACCGATGCCGTATTACTCAATGAGCTATGCCAACATGCTCCAGTTGCGCGATGCCGCCGGACATAACATGAAGATCGGCGCAACGCTGTATGAGGGTAAGGAAAACGCAAGCGTGGTTGGCCCCGGAGGCCGGTTCCAGGTCAGGCATCCGTCCGTTACCTCTGGACTGTTTGACATGCTTGGCGTCCGGCCTGCCCTCGGCCGCGGTTTTCGCGAGGACGAAAACACGCCGGGGAACAACCATGTGCTCCTCATCGGCGACGATGTGTGGCGCAAGCTCTACTACGCCGACCCAAACGTCCTGGGCAAGACTCTTGGCATTCGTCAGAAGCCGTACACCATCATCGGCGTGATGCCGAAGGGCTTCTTCTTCTCCTACTACGACGAGATGACGATCTGGTCGCCCGTTGAAATCACACCGGCCAACCGATCTTCCATGGGAGGACAATCCAAGTGGGGCGAAATGTTCGCGCGTCTTCCCGAGGGAGTCGCTCCGGCTCAGCTTGCAGCGAACCTCAGTCGTGCTCAGGCCGTTATCGCCAAGGAGGTCCCCGACGACAACCTGCCCACAAACGTCAAGGTTACGGATTGCCAGACGGCTCTGAATCATACTGCGCGCAAGCCGCTGCTTCTGCTCTATGCGGTTGTCGCCGGCATCTGGGCGCTGGCCTGCCTCAACGTGACCAGCCTCATGCTGGCGCGCGCCGTCTCGCGCACTCGCCAGCAGGCCGTCCGCGCCGCGCTGGGAGCAAGCCCCGCTCGTTTGCTGCAACAAACCATCGTCGAGAGCCTGTTGCTCAGTGGCATCGGCAGTGTCTTCGGACTGCTCCTCGGTCAATCCGCCATCAAACTGCTTTGGCGTCAGATCTCCCGCAATTTGCCGCTCTCCAAAATGGTTCATCTCGACTGGCGGGTCGTTGTCTCCCTCGCGTCGCTCACGCTTCTTACTGCAATTCTCGTCGGTGTCTTCCCCGCGCTGCGCGCCATGCGCCGCGATGTGCAGGGCAGCCTTCACGGCGTTACTACCACGGCTTCGACCAGCCAGAATCGCACCCGCGAATCGCTGGTGGTAGCCCAGCTCGCGCTCACGCTCGTCCTTTTTGTCGGCGCCGGTCTTTTCCTCCGCACCATTCACGCTCTGCGCCAGGCGCCCCTCGGATTTGCGCAGCAAAATGTGCTCACCGGAGGCATCATTCTCAACGGCACCTCTGGGAACGAAACAGACGATGTGGATCACCCCAGCGTGGTGCGCGACTCCTATTTGCCGCTGCTCGAGCGCCTGCGCGCCATCCCCGGCGTTCAGGTGGCAGCCCTCAGCTCGGTCCTGCCCCTGCGGCGCGAGATGAGCGTCGCCATCATCACCAACCTCGACCACAAGGACGTTCCGTACGGAAAACAGCCGAGGGCCGACGGCCGCCTGGCCTCGCCCGGGCTCGTCGATGCGCTGGGGATTCCCATGACCCGCGGCCGCTTCTTTACCGACGACGACACGCCGTCGTCTCCGCTTGTCGTTGTCGTCAACAAGGCCTTCGCCGACATGTACCTACCCAACCAGGACCCGGTCGGCCACACGCTCTCGATGGCCAAGAAAGGACGATTCGCCGATATGCATATTGTTGGCGTCATCGGCGACGTAAAGCAGACTAACGTCACCGATGCCACCAAGCCTGAGATCTATTTCTGCCTCGCGCAGACCGACCCCGGCACGCCGCTCTACGGCATCGCCACCGCCTTCATCCAGGTAGCGATTCGCGCCGCGGTTCCCGCCAATCAACTTCGCGCGCAATTCGACAAAGCGCTGCACGAGGTCGCGCCCGACGCCACCACCACCGACGTGAAGACCATTCACGAAGCGGTCGAAGACTCCTTCGGCTCGCAGACCCTGATCGCGCATCTGCTGGAGAGCTTCGCCGCGCTGGCGTTGATGATCGCCTCCGTCGGCCTTTACGGCTTGCTCTCCTTCGCCGTGGCGCAGCGCACGCGCGAGATCGGCCTGCGCATCGCCCTGGGCGCACCGCAGGCCAGCATTCTCTCGCTTATTCTGCGCCGGGCGCTCGTGCTGGTGGCCATGGGATTGGCCATCGGCGGCGCGCTGGCCTGGTTCGCGGTCCGCTTCACCGCCAGTTACATCTACGGCGTGCAGGCGCACGACGCTTTCACCTTCGCCGCGGTCGCCCTGGTTCTTGCCGCCGCCTCATTCCTTGCCGCCTGGCTGCCCGCTCGCCGCGCCGCATCCGTTGACCCCATCCTTGCCTTGAGATCGGAGTAACACCATGATCGAACTGAAACACGTGGAAAGAAGTTACAAGACCGGACCTACCGAAACCTGGGTGCTGCGCCGCATCGGGCTCACCATCAAGGAAGGCGAGTTTGTCACCGTGATGGGACCATCGGGCGCGGGGAAGTCCTCGCTGCTGAACGTGCTGGCGCTGCTCGACGACGGCTGGCTGGGCGAGTACTGGTTCGGTGAAACGCCCGTCCACAAGCTCAACCGCAAGCAGCGCGCCGATCTCGCCCGCCAGCGCATCGGCATGGTCTTCCAGAGCTATCACCTGCTGGACGATCTCACCGTGGCGGAGAACATCGACCTGCCGCTCTCTTACAAGGACATGCCCGCCAAAACGCGCCAGGGAATGGTGGCCGACATTCTCGACCGCTTCCAGATCGTGGCCAAGAAGGATCTGTTTCCCTCCCAGCTCTCCGGCGGGCAGCAGCAACTTGTGGGCATCGCGCGCGCCGTGGTCCATGCGCCCGCGCTGCTGCTGGCCGACGAGCCGACCGGCAACCTCCACTCCACGCAGGCGCGCGAGATCATGGAGCTTTTTTGCGAGCTGAACCGCGCCGGCACGACCATTGTGCAGGTGACGCACTCTGAGCGGAACGCACGCTACGGCAGGCGCATCGTCGAGCTGCGCGACGGCTGGCTCACGCGCGATGAGATTCTGCCGCCAGCGGCAACGGAGGCCGCAACCAAGTGAATTCCTCCCAGAACAGACCCAGATGGAAGGCATCAATTAAAGGCGCCCAGGCAATCGCAGCGATTCTATTGCTGCAAGTGAACCTGGCGTTGGCTTGGGGACCGGCCGAGGCTCAGCAAACGGCTCAAGCGCAAGATGCTGGGCCGAATCGGCAGTCCCAGACCCCGGCTCCGCCCACGCAGACTGTGCCGGATGCTCCTTCGCCTGCTTCGCAGGGCGTTACCGCAGCGCCCGCTTCGTTGGCGCAAGAGATGCAGCAGGACCAGCAGGCGTTGTTTGCTCCGCCGCGACCGTTTCAAGTGCCAATGCCCCACTCGCACAAGCCGCTTGCGCCTTATAGAGCCAGCACTGCGCCTGCTCTGGACCTCACCAACTCACCGCGCCTGCAAGACCTCGTCCGCGATGGCAAAATCTATCTTTCACTGCGAGACGCCATCGCAGTGGCCATCGAGAACAACCTCGATCTGGCCTATTTCCGCTATAACTTTCCCATCGCTCAAACCGATATCCTGCGCACCAAATCGGGCAGCCCGGCCAACGGCGTCAACACCGCTATCGCCCAGTCCGCCCAGGGCGGTTTTGCCGCTTCCACCGGCGGCGGAAGCGGCTCGTCGGGATCGGGCTTCTCCGCCGGTGCGGGCGGCATCGTCACCTCGACCCTCGGCGCCGGTACCGGCGTTTCGTCGTTCGATCCCTACCTCACCTTCAGGGGCTACGTCGATCACACCGTCATCCAGGAGGCCAACCAGGTCCTGACCGGTGTGCCGGTTTTGAAGACCAACACCATTGAGGTCCTGTCGAGCTACTCCCAGTCGTTCCCCATCGGCACCAACCTCTCGATCAACTATCTCGGCCAGCGCGTCGCCAGCAACACCCCTTACAACCTCATCAATCCGGAGTTGTATTCCAATTTTCAGGTGGTAATTTCCCAGCCCATACTGGCCGGCTTCGGGGTCGCCACCAACGAGCGCTATATCCGCATTGCCAAGCGCAACTCCCAGATCACCGACCTTGCATTCAAAGCACAGGTAATCGCCACCGTGACTGAGGTCG
>Ga0326727_10011969_pt1 | contig 19950 bp, 15 predicted proteins | sample MB2enrmetagenome_FD_207643 | JGI IMG/M metagenome (GOLD analysis project Ga0326727, IMG submission 207643) | Lab enriched peat soil microbial communities from McLean, Ithaca, NY, United States - MB29MY | ecosystem: Environmental > Terrestrial > Soil > Wetlands > Peat | place: USA: New York...
GAGGGCGGCACTTGCGCCGAGACGGATTCCAAGGGGGAGATGGCCTCCTGGGTTGCTACCCACACGATTCCCGCAACACTTTGGCCCTGTCTGCTTAAAACCCCTTCGCAAACCCCACTGACTTGCACCCGCATACCTGGGGAAGGCAACGCCTCAGTGGGGATTGCCCGCAGTACTCGTACCGAGACGGAGCGGCCCTTGTCAGCGACTTCAAGGCTAAGGCCATCGCCGGAGCGGCCGACAAAACGGATTTGTCCTTCGACCTGCACCCATCGCATTTCCCCCTGCGAAAGCGGTTCTTCCAGTGCCATGGGCGCCGGAACAGATGGCGCAGTCGGGCCAACTTGGATCAATCGAGGCTGCGCCAAGCCGGCCCTTCGGCCGGTGGCACAACTGATGCCTTCAACACAGACATGCTGGCCGGGTGAAAAGTTGGACTGCAACTGCGCGTCTTGGATCATAAGACTGCCCGTTGTATCCATGAGGCACCATTGGCCGGAAGCTTTCGATCGGCCAACGACCCAGCCATTGATACGTGCGGCATATCCATGAGCGGCTTGGCTCCGCAATTCGGCAAGGCGTTCGAAGTTGGTTATAATCAGGCCTTTGTGGTCCGTGTACTGCCACTGAATCCAAGAGGCGCGGGTCGCGGGATTTTGATCGGCAAAATCAAGCCACTTGGTCTTGATCCGACCATCAAAGGCGCTGAAAGCCCCCTCCAAATTTGGATTTTCGCCTTGGGCCGTAATCAGGTCGGCGAACAGAGGCGCCGGGTCCAAATCGTCTTCGGTTTCCCCAAGCGGCTCGATTTCCGCAAGTTGAACTGAATTTGCTTGCGATGGCTCGCGCACACGGTCGAACTCCAGGCGATACAGGTTAAATGCGATCTGGTTGGGAATCTTGAAGAGCTTGCGCTGGTGCCGTTCGGAAAAAATGACGCCTTTGCGCTCATCCAAACAGTTCCAGCTTTTGCCGCCGTCGTTGGACCCCAATAAGCGCCAGTCCAGCGGATCGCGCTGCGGAAAATCATTGGCTGAGGTTAGGGCGTATTGCCGGACTACTTTGGCCGGCAATAATTCGCCGGATGCGAAAGCGCGGGAATCGAGCGCCGACGCCAGCACGCCAGTGCATGCCAACAGCAACAACGGGCTCCAAAAAGAAAGTCCGCGACAACGTTTGCTTCGCTTTGGCATGCCGTCATCTTAACGCAGAATGAGATCGGACGTCAACAACTCGACCCCCGGTGGGTTTTGGAGTTTAGGCGCATCAATAGTTGCCAAGATCTACTGCTTGGCGCGGTAGAACATTTGCGGTTCGGTGGGCACGAGCGGGTAGGGCGACGTGGCCGCATTGTTGGTGATCCACGGACCGGCGAGGTTGGTCGCCTGCAGCAGCGTGCCGTGCGGCCAACTGAGCACCAGGTTCGTGCCGACTGTCTGGCAACTGAGGGTGATGGGGCCGCCGAGAACGGCGATCGAGTAGAGGGCTCCGATTTGCGCGGGCGACAATGTGTAATTGAACACGGCCACTTCATCCATCTTGCCGTTGAACACGCTGCCGGGGACGCTCAAGGTGTCGGCGCCAATGGTGGTAGGCCCGTCCCAAGGCTCGGCGTCGTGGGCGATGGCATTCGTCGCGGAGAGCAGAATCCCGTTGGTGCCCAGATAGAGAATGGCCTCGGTTGGAGCAATGGTCAAAGCCACAAACGACCACTGGCCGGGCGGCACGAACAATTTGCCGGGCCAATAGTAGGTGTTGGCATTGTCATGGTTCCACGTATAGCCGATTTCGTCCTCCGGAAAACGCACGCCAAGGTAGCCCAGTCCGACCGGGTAAGCGCTGTCGCGCGAAAAAACCACGCCCGCGGCGCTGGTGATGTGCGCGAAGGGGTAGAGCCATGCGAGGATAGTGAGCGCGTTGGTGTTCAGGTCCAAGGCCGGCGCAGTGACATAACCGGCCCCGGGCGCCGACACCGTATTGTTCATGGCAACGCCAAGGTTGGTCGTCTCGAATCCATAGAACGGCGGATTGGGCACGCCGGAGACGCCGTTGGTCGTGTTGGTTCCGTAAGTCGCGTCAAGCCGGTCATAGTATTCGTAAGCAATGGCGCTGCCGTTTGTCTCATTGAAGCGCCAATAATAAAGCGGCGCGTAAGCCATGACCTGCGTTGCATACTGGGTAATGGAGTAGGGCGCCACGGAGATGCTAATGGCGGCTGAAGTCGTCTTGGTTTCGGTGGTGTCGTAGGCCTCGGCGTACATCGTATGGCTGCCGGCCCCCACGCCTCTGAGGGTGCAGTTGAACGGCGTGGCGCCGGTGGAGGCAGTCAGAACACCGTCCAGGAACACGTTGACCAGCACGATTGAATCGTTCGTATCCGGATCACTTGCATTGACACTGACCGTCAAGTTGGCCGGCCCCTGAAAGTTCTGCCCGTTGGTCGGAGAGGTGATGGCGCAGACATTCGGCGCGTGATTGACATTCGAGGCGCCAAGCTGCACCCAAATCGTATTGGGGACATAAAGGCTGTTATTGTTGAGCGCGTTGGTGGAGCTTGTCGCGCCGGTATCGGTTGAATTATCGCAATAGGTGAGAAGGGCCTGGCCGGTCACCGGCGAATAAAACTCGAAGTGTTCCTTGGCGCCATAATAGAACACCGGCCACGGCACGTAGCCAGGCTCATCGGCCAGTGTCACAAGCGTGGTGGCCGCCGTCCCGCCGGGCCAAAGGTTGGTTGGCGAACTGGACGTCCTCTCCCAGATGTAGGAGGCCGGAAAACCAGCGTCCACTTGGATGTCCACATATCTCCCAAGGTCTGGATGATAGCGGATGGAAAAATCGGGCGCGCCATCGGTCATGATGGCCAAGGCATCGGACAAGGTGGAGCCGGAGCTGCCGGCCCAGAGGTGGTTGGTGGTGTAGTACTGCAAGTTGGGGCCGGGGTTCGTCAAGCCCGCCAGGGGCAGCCGAAACAGGAGGAAGCTGCGATAGTTGAAGCCGCTCACAACCGTATCCTCCGCGCCCCACAGGTAAGCATAGCCCCCGGCGGCATCGACATACGTCGAGATCCCCGGCGAAATGTTCGTGCTATCGAGCACATCCATTTCGATGCTCAACGGCCAGAGCAGCGGATTGGGTTCGCTATCCACATTGTCCATCACCGCCAGATCCACGGCGAACTGCTGGAAACCGCTCAAAGCCCCGCTGGCGGCGCCCGTGTTCCGGAGGCGCGGGAGAAAGACATAGACCTTCCCGTTGTAATGGAATCCATCTTGCACCCAGTACCACCAGGCGCCGTTGCTGTCGGAACCTGGACTCGGGAAAACGGAAGTCATCGCGCCCTGGTCGCGCCCGCGGATGTAATACTCGGTATTGGTCGAGTAGCCGTTCCAGGTGGTGATGGCTAGTGTGCTATGCACCAGACCGGCCCCATGACGGTTGGTGCCGGTGTCCTGGCGAACCCACGTGTCGCTGAAAAGCCAGAGGACAGTGTGCCGTCCGTCCAGGGGGATCGAGACGATGGTATCGCCCCCCAGCCAGCCATCTTTGAGCGGGAATTGCGGCGTAAAGCCCGCCACCCTCCAGCCTGCCAGGAGGCCCAGAATGGAAACCACTCTCGAGAGCGTCAACAACCATCCGCCTGGCAGGCCCCTTCCAAATGTATATGAATGTCTAATGAATTATCAGCATCTGGCGCGGCCAACCATTCTCATGGCAATGGCACCTTCACCCGATAGAACATCGAACCTGCCGGCGCGACGGTGTAGTAGGGCGAGGTGGCGAGGGTATTGGTGGTCCAGGGTCCGTTCAGGTTGGCAGCCTGCAACAAAGTTCCCGACGGCCAGGTTAACTGAACGTTACTTCCCACAAGAGCGACTTGCAGATACGTGGGCGGCAACACACCCAGGGCGGCGCTGTACAAAGTCTGGAGTTGGTTCGAGGTCAGGGTTTGGTTAAAGACCGCCACTGCGCCAATTGCTCCGTTGAAAGAGTCGGCGGAGGACGGTTCGGTTCCAATATACTCGGAGTTGTTAAATGGCATCACTTGATTGGTGGAGCCATTCGGATCAAAGTCTGGATTCGGGAGGTAGCTCTCGTCGGTCGCCGAGTTTGTCCCTTCGGCGTTGAACACGTAGAGGGTCGCGTTGGACGAGGTGACCGCAACGGCCAGGAACGACCACTCATTTGCCGGTGAGTAGAGTCCTGATTGGAAAAATTCGCATTCGTCGTTTGCTCCCCCTTCATCCCAGGCGTAAGACAACTGCATGCCGCTGCCGGTGTCCTCCCAGTAGTAACAGATGCCGGCATCGGTGTCGTTGGTCGTGCCGGTATAGAGAACCCCCGCTTGAGGATTCGGTTCGGCGGCCGGATTGACCCAGGCCGTGAAGGTGACGCTATTGGTGTTCATGTTCCAGGGCGCCAATGTAATCCAGGCATTGGTGTTGTTCGGGGTGATAAGCACCGCGGCATTGTCCTTGGCGAAGCCGGGGAAACCATTGGTCGGATCCGGGCCGGTGACACCATCGTACGCATTGGACACGTCAATACCATAAACTCCATTGAACGCGCCCGCGTTGTCGTAGGCGAGCAGGTTGGTGGTCGCGGGGTTTCCCGTCTCGTTTAACCGGTAGTAGGCCACCGGACCGTAGGCCAGCACGGCGGCGTCATAGATGGTTTCCTGGGAGATGGGCAGGACGGTAAGCGAGGCAAGCGTGCTCGTTACCGGCGTGGAGCCGAACGTGACGACCGCGTCGTAAGTTTCCGTGTCTGTCACCTGCAGATTGCTAATCTGCAAACGGCTGGTCTTGGAGCCGGCGATACGGCCGCCATCGGACAAGTTCACCCCGTTTGATTGCCATTGAAAAGTGGGGGACAAACTGGCTGCAACGTTGACGTTGAAGTAGGCCGTCTGGCCGCCGAACAGAACTTGTGGAGTCGGCGTCGCCTTTGGAGGAGAAACCACCAGCGTCGCCGGGGTGCTGGTCGCAACGCACAGGGAGTTGCTGATGAGCACCCTGTAATCACCGTCCGTAGTGGCGCCATTAATCATCAAAGTCGCATTGGTGGAACCCGATATGACGCCGCCATCGGAAAGAAGGGTGTAAGGTCCTTGGCCATTGGTTGGCCCCACCTCCCATTGGTAGGTGGGTGGAGGGGCGGCCAACATGACCACGTTAAACTGGACGCTCGCCCCCAACGCGACCGATTGGGACTGGGGCTGGGAATAAATGTCCGGGCAGCCCACCGGGTTGGTTTCCCCGGCGATGATTCCGAGGAAAGGTGTCGTTTCGTAAGCGTAATCCACCAAGGTAAGGGTGTTCGGCGTGATCGCCGAATCGTAAATGATATGCACCCAGCCAAAATTCGTGTTGCCACTGGCATCCCACAACTCCATCCCCACGTAGCCCTCGGTGTCCTGCGAGGTCGGCCAGGAGCCAACATAGTGAGCGCTTCCATCGTCGTTCTCTTGGTTAAACCAACCATCGCCACTGCCATTCGAGGTGGGACCAAGGTAATTCGAATTAATCATCGTCCCAAACAGAGTGACCGGCAAATTGTTCTGATTGGTGCCTACGAGTACGGTGGAGCCGGGGACAACCGTCGGATAGCCTTGGATATATGGCTTCTGGTTGTTATTATTAGAAAAACCGAGCGCAAAATCACCGATGCCATCCCCGTTCATATCAAAGGGGCCCATATAATCCACCCCACCAACAGGGAGGACCTCATTGACTGGGCCGGAATAGAGAATGGCGCCGTGCGCCATCCCTGATGCCATGGCTGAACCGGAAAGGAGGGTAATGATTTGTTTTTTGTTCATAGTAACCTCAGATTTAAATCACATGGTGACGGAAGCAGCCTAGCGGCTGATTGGTTTCATGTCGAGTGACACGAGTGCCAAAATAGGGGGGTACGCGTGCCAAGACCGCCGGCGGATCGAAATACCGAAGCCGGGACCGCGTAATGTGTTGCCAGCCGCCGCTGATTTCGGCTACAGTTTCAGCCCGAATGACCACTCCCGTGATGAACAACACCGCGATGCCTGCCGGGGCGGATGCCCCGTCCATACTTGAGCCGGCTCCAGCGGAAGTGGAACGAGTGCTTCATCTTTTCGGCAACGTGCGGCTGTGTCCAGAGGCCCGTTTGCTGGCGGCGACACGAAGCCGTCCGATCCAACGCTTCATCGCCGCCGCGGCCTGGTGGCCTATGGGAAAGGCCGCTCTTTTTCAGATCGCCTGTCTCCCCGGTGTGGATCGAACCACAGTCGCCGGCTTGTTGATTGAAAGGCTGGGAGAATGCGCGCGCCTGGCGCGCCTGGAAACACTCCAATACGCGCATTTGCTCCCCGACGGTCACGAATGGTTTGGCATTCTGCGCAAACACCTCTTCAAATGTTTGCGTTCCGAACGTTCCTTTGAAGTTGCTTATCAGGACGCATGGGCGCGCATCATGCAACTCCACCAAAAGCACGGGGATCGGATTCCCGCCTCTTGGCAGGCAAGGCCGATTCGAGACCTTCCTCCGGAAACAGCGCTGGAGGTCATTGGGTCGCATCGGCTGCTGGCTCCAGCCGAAGTGCGCGCTTTTTGGCGCAAGAACGCTCCGGGTGGCTTTACACTTGATCTGTCTTGCGTTCTGTTCGACGGCGACCGGCCTTTTGGCGCCTTTCTGGCGCGGCGAATGGGTGACGTGTATTATGTGGACGTCCAGGTGGTGCAAGAAAAGAACCCGATCCTCCGTTCCTTGGGCGACTTGTTTATGATGTATCGAATGTTGATATTGCACAGCGCCGCTCAACGCGCCGGCGCGGACGTTCCCATTCGCTGGCTGAGGTTTCGCAGCGGCGAAATCGAGCATCGCCAAACCGCCAACCTCGCCCTCCGCATGGGCGGGCGCGAGCTCCCGCCGTGCCACGTGATGGCGAAATCGCTGTGAAATCGCGCGTTTTTTGTTTGACGCTATGGCCAACCGATTATTGCTGGCGGGCTGGGACGCGGCTGATTGGAAAATCCTCCACCCCCTGATTGACGCCGGAGAAATGCCGGCGCTCCGCCACATCGTTGAGGCGGGGGCGTCAGGCGCGCTGCTCTGCTCACAGCCGCCCGTGCCGGCGGGCCAGTGGACTTCCCTGGTCACTGGAAAACGTCCCTGGCAACATCGGGTGTGTCACCCGGTCGAAAGGATCACCGCCGCCGGCCGGGCCGTCCCGGTCACCGCCGCCCGGCGGCGCTCGCTGGCACTCTGGGAAATGCTGGCCCAGTCGGGGAAGCGAAGTCTGATCGTGGGCTGGCCCGCAACGCACGGCGGGCGGACGGAAAACACCGTTCTTGTCTCGGACCGCTATGCGCTGCCGACCGCCGGTCCGGGCGTCAAACCTTGGCCGCCCCCCCCACCGGGAACTTACTGGCCGGAAGAAATCAACGTGCGCCTGGACGGCTTGCGAATGAGTCCCGCGGATGTCCAAGCGGACGTCGTCTCGCGCTATGTTCCCGAGTGGAGGAAAATCGATCAGAAACGTGACCGGCGCATTGGACTGTTGCGGCTGTTCCTGGCAACGGACTTTTCACATCAGGCAGCGATGATGAGATTGTTGTCCGGTGGCCAGTGGGACTTTGCCGCCGTTCGGTTTCCGGCTTTAGGAGCGATCAGTCAACTTTTTCTGCCCTGCCGTCCACCGCGGGCGGAGTGGGTGCCCGAAGTGGAGTTTGGGCTGTATCAGAACGTGATTTCCAGCGCCTGCCGCATGTTGGATGAGATGTTGCACTCGCTGGTCCAAGCCGCCGGAAGCGCCGCTTCCATCATGGTTGTCTCCGAGCACGGCGTAAACCCGCGTCATCTCCCTCCAACCGCCGGTCGCGCCGGCGACAGCGAGGCATGGATCTCGCCCCACGGCATCTTCGCCGCATGCGGCCCCTTATTTGCCAAGGATGCGCTGGTCATCGGCGCATCGGTCCTCGATATAGCTCCGACAATTCTCACGTGCTTCGGGTTGCCCATCGGCGACGATATGGAGGGGCGGGTGTTGATCGAGGGTTTTGCGAAGCCGCCCGACATCACCCGCGTGGCAAGCTGGGAATTGGAGCAGACCGTATTGGGGCGCCCGGCCGTTGAAGACCCCGGCACTGCGGACAACCCCAAGGCGGCGGCAACCCTCCAGCGCGAATCGGATTGGAATCTCGCTCGATCCTATCTGGACGCGGCGCGCCATCAAGAAGCCTTGACGGTGTTGGAACGGCTGTTTCGCGCCTTTCCGGAGCGTCTGGAACTGGGGCAATCGCTTTTCCACTGCCAATTGACGCTCCAGAAGCACTCGGAAGCTGAGGAGACGCTTCAAGTGTTGCTGGACGGGCTTCCTGGCGGGATTTGGTCGCTGCTGCCGCGGATCGAATTGTGCCTTGCGAGGAAGCAGACGCGGGAGGCGCGGGAGTTGGTGAACAAGGCGTGGAATCTCCATCCGACTCATCCCGACGCATTGCGCTGGCTCGGAACGCTCTTGCTGCGGCTTCGCGAATGGAATGCGCTTGAAGATCTGGCCAAACAGGCGCTCAAGATGGACGAGAACGAGCCGTTGGCCTGGCTGGGATTGGCGGAGGCGCGATTGCGCAAGCGTCTGGCCGCGGAGGCGGAGGAAGCCGCGTTACGAGCGATTGGATTGAACTATTACATGCCGCAAGCTCATTTCGTGCTCGTGCGGGCGCTCATCGCCCAAGGCAAGTGGCAGCGCGCGCGGGACACCATGCATATCCTCTTGCAACTCCAGCCCGATAACCGTGCGGCCGCAACTTATGCCAAGCGAATGGGGCAGCCACCCCGCCCGTCTTCAGCCGACGAGAACTAACCGGAAGCCGGCGCCGACCCAATCGCAAATAGCCGCCAATGACACAAGCGCCGATGTTGCGCCGCGGATATTTGGACTGTGACAGCATGTAAAGTCCCGCCCGCTGCCCGGCGCTTCTTCGGAATGCAATTATGAGGCCATTGCATGCGCTTGCCATCGAAAAAGCACGTCCCGAACGTCATGGCACGCGCGCCCCCCTGTTTTGGCACTCGTGTCTCTCGACATGGAACCCGCCTGCGGCCAAACTCCTGCGCGTCATGATGAGATCCCTGCCGAAAAATCTTGTTTCCCGTTCGATCTGTTTTGTGATTACCAGCTCCTGCCTCGTTTTTGAGGCGAGGGCGGAATCGCTGGTGGACCAGGTGAATCCCATGGTTGGGGCCAGCACCAGTGTCGAGTATGGCGAAGGCAAGACTTTTCCCGGCGCGGCCACGCCCTTTGGATTGGTGCAACTGAGCCCGGATACGATTACTGGCGGCGATAATGGCCCTGGATACTCCTACGAACACACCAGCATCGAGGGTTTTAGTTTTACGCACATGAGCGGCGTTGGCTGGTATGGCGACCTCGGTAATTTCCTGGTGATGCCGACAACGGGCGCGTTGAAGACCGAGCGCGGCGTACATGGCGCCGAAGACGGATATCGGTCAAGGTACCGCCACGAAACCGAAGTCGCCAAAGCCGGTTACTATGCGGTGACGCTTGACGACTACAGAATTCGCGCGGAGGCGGCGGCCGCCCCGCACGCGGGCATTCTGCGGTTTTCGTTTCCAGCATCGAACGAGTCAAGAATTCAAATTGATCTGGCCCGGCGCATCGGCGGAACTTCGACCAGGCAATATGTCAAGGTGGCGGATGAGCGCACAATTCAAGGATGGATGAAGTGTCCACCGGAAGGCGGTGGTTGGGGAGACGGCGAGGGCAAGGCGAATTATACGGTCTTTTTTTACGCGCAATTCAGCCGACCGATTACCAACTGGGGCGTCTGGACGGCGGATATTCCATCCGGGTGGTTGCGCAAACGCGAAGACATCGAGAGCGAGCGTTATCGAAAGGTGGTGGCGGCGGCAAAAATCCTCGCCGGCCGCCGTGAAATGGAGGGCGATCATTTAGGCTTCTTCTCCGAGTTCACGACGGGAGCGGGCGAGCGGGTTTTACTCAAGGCCGGGATTTCATTTGTCAGTGTGGAAAACGCGAAGGAGAATCTCGAACACGATATTCCGGGCTGGGATTTCGATGGCGTTCGCGCCCAAGCCCACGGCCTTTGGGATGAGGCCCTTGGCGGAATCAGCATCAAAGGCGGTTTGGATGGGCAACGCGAGACTTTTTCCACCGCGATGTATCACGCGATGCTGGACCCAAGGGCTTACTCGGATGTGAATGGAGACTACACTGGCGCTGACGGCAATACGCATCGAGCGAAGGACTTCACCTATCGCACGATCTTCAGCGGCTGGGATGTTTATCGAAGCCAGTTTCCACTGATGTGCATCGTTCGTCCGGACGTGGTTAACGACACCGTGAATTCGTTGATGCAACAGGCGGAACTCAGCGGAAATGGGTATCTGGCGCGCTGGGAAATTGTCACCGCGGAATCCGGTTGCATGATTGGCGATCCGGCGGTCTCGGTGTTTACCGAGGCTTACCTGGACGGTATTCGCGGTTATGACGCGGCCAAGGCTTTTGACCTCTGTTTGAGGACGGTTGATCTGACCAAGGAAAATGGAAATCAGCGCCCGGAGTACACGCGTCTCGGATTCGTGCCCGGCAGTCTTTCCAAAACCTTGGAAAACGCTTATTGCGATTATTGCGCCGGGCGTTTTGCCGAGGCGCGAGGCAAGACAACCGATGCCCGTCGTTTGATGGAGCGATCACTCAATTACACCAATCTTTACGACCGCTCGGTTGGAAACATGCGCGCGAGGAACGCCGATGGTTCGTGGACGCAATGGCAAGGCGCGACCACCTACGGACAGGGATGCGTCGAAAGCAATCCATATCAGCAAACATGGTTTGCGCCGCAGGATGTGCCGGGGCTGATCCGCCTGATGGGAAAGGACTATTTTGTCAGCTACTTGACAGAGTTTTTCGCGAAGACGCCGCTGGACTTCAAGTGGAACGACTATTGCAATCACGCCAATGAGCCGGTGCATCACACCGCCTACCTCTACGCCTATGCGGGCAAACCGTGGCTTGGGCAGAAATGGTCGCGCATCATCATGGACCACGCTTATGGGCCGGGCGTGAAGGGGCTTTGCGGCAACGAAGACGTTGGCCAGATGTCGGCCTGGTACATTCTCAGCGCCATCGGGCTTCATCCTGTTTGCCCGGTCGATGGCATCTACATCATCGGGAGTCCGCTTTTCGACGAGGTGACCATCAAATTGGATGGGCACTATTACGGCGGGCGTTCGTTTAGCGTGCGCACGCGGAATAATTCCACCCAGAATTGTTACGTGCAATCCGCCGAGTTCAATGGAAAGCCCTTGCATCGCGCCTGGCTGCGGTTTTCGGAGATGGTCGCCGGCGGCGCTTTGGAGTTGGTGATGGGGCCGCAACCGAACGAATCGTGGGGTTCTGATCCAGGAGATTTGCCGCCCGCGAATTTTTAGGGGTTACCACGCGCGCCCGGCGAAATGTCCCGCGGGATCAATATCCTTGCGTTTTCGCATTGGACTGGCCGGCGTTCTCCTTACGGGGCCATCGTCTTGACTCGGCGGAGGAAATCGGCGTCACAGATGGCAAATACGGGGGTTTCGCAACAATTGGCGGAAGGGGTGGGATTCGTGCCCAAAATCGCCATTTTTTGTGCCATTTTGGCTCAGTTTATCGTTCTACGCCGAACCAACACCAGCGTAACACCAAACCAACGCTTGTCCAGCACCTTTACTGACACTTTCACTGACAGTTTTTCGCCAGCCACAACCACGGGTTTTTATGAATTTTGAAAATGCCCGAGGCGAAGGTTGGTGATGGCGACCAGGAACCACACGACGGCGCGCGGCGTGTAAAACTCGCCGGAATCGCCCGCCGCATCGCGCATCTCGCGCAGCATGGATTCGTAGAGCGCGCCCAGCGTGTGCAACTCGTCGCTGGAGGTGAAATGAACGCCGCTGAGCTTGTTGATGACATCGCGCAACAGGTAGCCGCTGACCATCCGGTTCTGCACGCCCTTGAACACGGTGGCGATCACGTCGCGCCGGTCGTCGCCGTTGGAACTCGTCAGTGTGCGCAGGTAACGGAAGAGACCCGCGCCTTTCTTGCCGCCCGGCAACGCAGCCTCCTCATTGTTGATAAATGAAAGAAGTTCGTCGCCGGTGATGCCATCAAACTGGGCTGCCCAATCGCGCCAGCGGTAAGGCGGTTCGATGGCGGGCTTGAATTTTTTCCCGGCGAGCTTGCCTCGCCCTCACGCTGAATCTCCAGGTCATCCAGAAACTTCAGGAACATGATCCAAGTGAGCATCGGCAACCGGTCAAGGTCGCCATTCAGTCCCTTGTCCTTGCGCATGATGTCGCGCGCGGATTTGAGCAATGCACCGAGGGATTGGGCTGTTGTTGGCAAATTCATATCGGTTCTACCCTCTGAAAAGAAGTGTGTTGCAGGGCAGCTTCAAACATTGACCGAACCGGCTCGTCCATGTTTTTGGATAATCCGAGAAAAAGTTTGAATTTCTGAAATGCGCGCCAGCGTTCTTCGTCAGTGGCTGTTTTCGTCTTGTCGATACAAGTGTTTGCAAACTCTTCAGTGCAACGAGCCATGATTCTGAAAAACGTCTCTGAACCTGGCTGTTGCAACAGTTTTGACGCCCTCGGATAAAACGAAAAATAGTCTGGAACAAACCCGCCCGTGCATTCAGTCAAAAGCGCATCCAACTCCGCTATGCGAGACTGGGCAGCGCGGGTTAACGCCTTTTCTTCGCTATCAGGTGCATTCAGAGTTTCCGAAACCTTCGCACATATCGCCGCAAAACAAGCCGCGAGTGACGAAACTGCCCTAGCATCTTCGGATGATTTGCAGAACTGTGTGAGTGCCAGACGCAGCATCTCAAGCCGTTCTTGAAATGTGGGATGTTCATCAAAGCAAAACTCCAATCCCAAACGCTCGAAAACAATCTGCACCCACAAAAACATCTCTGCCGCACAGTAACGGATCTCAACTAGCTCAATTTCAGTGTTGTCCGCAGTTGAAAGAAGCGCAACCAGCGCACCTAGGTCAGCGCTGAATTCTTCCTCTTTTCCATTTTCCGCGAAGCGCGCCAAATCGCCATGTAATCGGAACACCGCGTGCGACAATTCATGTGCGAGACAGAACACCATCGCCTCCTTTGTGATTCGGGAAGCGACTACCACTTGATTCGTCGTGATAGGATACGAAGGTCCGGCACTCTCAAGTGAGTTCTTATACCAGAAGGCAATGTCCGAAACGATTTCGCACGTCGCCTCAAACGGAATCGTGGTTTCCTCACCGCTTGAAAATGTCAGCCGGGTGCAAAGGGCACGAATCAAGCGGTAATAAACTTGGTGCAATGCTCTCGTCAAGACGATGGCACAACGGCCATCTTCGCATTGCCACATCTGGGCCGCAGGGAAATCTGAGTTAATTTCCGCAATCAAGATCTTCCGGTCGCGGATGAGGTCGCATGTGGCCTGCGCAAGCCGCGGTTGGAGATCCTCTAAACATGACAGCGCATAATCCACCGCAGTGTGCGACGCGATGACAGCTGAATCCGTCATGCCCAATTTCATGAGCGCCTCTTTTCCGGCAGCCGACATCTCGTCAACGGAATGTTTGCGCTGGAATTCGGGCAATTGCCTGTGAAGGCTCGCGAGCAGATTATCCGGCGAGCTGGTATCAGCGGTCGCTTGAAGACCTTCCCACTGAACCTTAGCTCTTTGGGACGTGAGCATCATTTCGCTTCAGTTTGACTTTGATGGACGCCGTAGCTCCGACACTCAACTTGCCGAGCAACTCTATTCCGCCCTGAGCATTGACAGCCAAACTCAATTCCATCTCATCAATGTGGAACGCCGAAAATTCGGCAGAACAATCCACAAGCACGCCATCGAATGCGGCCAGGAATTCTTTGAGGTTGTCAGCAAGCGTTTTGGGTTCGACCTTAGCGACTGCCTTTATAGCTGCGGTAGGAAGTGGAAGTGCCGCCTTCGGTCGTTGGGAATCTTCGTCAGTCCAGACTGGTATCGATTTACTCGTTTTCATGTGTTTTGTTCTGTGGTCAATAGTGGTGGTTGATAGGACAGGTTAATCTGCATACAGCAGCGATTGGAGTTGGTTGACGGCGTTGCGGAGCTGGTCGGCTCCGCCGAATTTACCGATGATTTCATTGACGTTGCCGTGATCGGAAATGGGCCGGACTTTCAGCACGTCGGGCAGCGTGAACTGGAGTTCGCCGTCGCTGGCGTATTTTTCCAGCAGGTCGTCCAGAATTTCGCGGGCTTCCGGCGCGAAGAATTTGAAGAAGGCAACGTGTTGCTGCTTCAGGCGGTCGGCACGCTTGCGGCGGGTGAGCACCGGCGCGTTGAAGGTCAGATGAAACAACAGGTCGAACGGGTCGGCCTCCGGCTTGCCCGCCTGCGCCGCGACGTTCGGGAAACCAAGCCCGTGCGGACATATCCTGGAACATTCCGAAAATTCCATGGTCACGACCTGATGTTAAGGGTCGCGGAGAACATGGCAAGGGTTTCATGGCTGAAAAAACTGAGGGATCATTGCCAACGGTGTAGTGTCCTCGCTCTGCGGGTGTAGTCGCGGTGTTTTGGCACCGTAGTGGCGGAAGGGGTGGGATTCGAACCCACGTTAGGGTTTCCCCTAAGCCTGATTTCGAGTCAGGTGCCTTCAACCACTCAGCCACCCTTCCATTCGTTTCATCAGGCATCTTTTTCGCACGCTTCCGCGTGGGGGGCAAGCGGATTCGCCGCGGATTCGGCCGCGGCCACGGGAAGGAATGCGCCCTGTGGAGCATTCGCGCTGAACTTCGGGAGGGCGGGGAATTTGCGGATTTGTCAAGTATGTGGACCGGCCAAGGTGAATTGGGGCGTTTTATCGATCGGCGCATCTTTGCCTTGCAACCGGCTTAAAAAGTATGCACTTTTCACACGTGAAAGCGACGTTGACAGAATTGCGCAGAGATACCGGCCGGGTCCTGGGAGCGGTGATTCACGGACACCGCGCCGTCGAACTGACGCAGCACGGAGAAGGCGTGGCGGATATTCAGCCGCGCACAAAGCCTCTAAGCGGTGCTGAATTTGCCCGCCGGTGGAAAAACCGCAAACCGCTGGACATAGCAACCGCACGGGAGATCGCCGCTGCGATCAAGTCCATGGACCGCGCTCGATGAGATTTCTCATTGACACTTCCATCCTCGTCGAGGCCGAGCGCCGGAGATTTGATCTTGGCGGCTGGCTTCAAGACGCTGAGGAAGTTCACATTTGCGATGCGACTGTGGCCGAGTATCTGGCCGGCCAGCCTCTTAGAGACGAAGGCAAACGCAAGCGCTGGCGCGAATTCTGGGCGTCGCTCGATCTGCCCTCAAAACCCCTGACCCGGCGGGATTGTGAGCAAGCTGGCGCGCTGCTTTTTCTGGCGCGCAGCAAAGGAAAGACCGTTCCGCTTGGCGATGGTCTGCACGCGGCTGTCGCCGAATTGCAAGGACTGGAAGTGCTGACGGCTGACGTGGATCATTTTTCGGCCATGGGCGTCAAGGCGAGGAATCCGTTGCTGGAAAAGCCGCCTGCCGCGTCTCGTCCCTGATCGGACATTCCTTGCGTCGTCCATTGCGTGGCCGGATTGGAATTTTGAGCGGACGGTTGTGGCGGGGGGAAGCCTGCGGCCACAGCCAAGCGATGAAACTTGAGCGCCGCCGGTTCCTGGTCGAACCTTCCGCGCGGCGCGGGAAGAAAATGACAATATGCGATTGTGGGGGATCCGTTTCCTCGTTTCATGCCCGCAACACCTTGAGCGCCAAGCTCCACCAGTGGAGAAGAATGAAATCGCTTGACGGTGCTTGTCGTTCATAAAAACGTGGAGAAATAAAAAATAGTGTTTCGAAATTGATAAGGTTTGCTAATGGCGAGGCGGTTGTTTTGGTTGCAAGTGGCTCTGACGCAATGGATTGGGCGTGGCGCCCCGGTGGCAATGATTTGGAAATAGAGTTGAAAAAGACAAGAATAGAGTGGATTGCTGAAAGGTTATGCACATGGCGATGGCCGTGGATTGGTCCCCTGAGGAGAGCACAAGAGCTTGATGGACAGGAGGATAGGTAGGCAGTGGCCAGGGAAGGGACGGGTAGGGACGAAAGGGACGAAAAAAACTTTGAAGGCAAGGGGATAACGCGTGGGCGCAAGAGGCGCAGGGTGGGGAGCCGGAACGCAAACCCCCAAGCCCGGATTTCGCGCTGAGGGCGCAGAGAAGGCAATCATCTTTCTTTTTTTTCTCAGCGAACTCGGCGTCTCTGCGCGAGAGAATCCATTTTGCGACGGCAAGGGAGTCCACAGCGCGGCTGGCGCGGCGGCGGTTGCGGCCCGGCGGACTGCGCCGGGCGATGGACCCGCCTTCACCAAGGTTACGGCGGGCAAGCATAGTTGTCCTCACGCGCAGGAGTTGATCACATTTTCACGAGGGGGAAAAACCGACTGGGGGAAAAAACGCAGAAATTTTGAAGTTTTTTTGAGCCACAGATGGACATAGATTCACAGGGATAACGAGTAACTCTTTGAGCGAAGGTCCATGTTAAAAGAACTGACGAAATTGCCGTGTCTGGCCGCGCTGGCAGCCGTCCTGCCAATGTCCGCCCCCGGCGCGATGGGCAAACTCGGCGCCATGGGCGACAGCCTGACGGATGAATACTGGGACAGCGGCGTGGCGACTTACGCCTCGAACTGGGTGTCGGTTCTGGTGCAGTTTCGCGGGATCGACATGGGACCAACGGCAGCCCAGGCGGGGACCAACTCCTGGGGTCCGCCGCGGAATCAGGGTTATGAATACAATTGGGCGCTCAGTGGCGCGACATCCGCCGATCTTCTGGCCGAGGGCCAGCAAACCGGATTGGCCGCGCAGGCGGGTTCGGACGGCGTAACCAGCGGGGTCCTCGACATTGGGGCCAACGATTTCAATCCCGCGGTATCCGATGCTTATGAGGCGATCTATTTCGGCGAATGGACATCGGCGGAAATAGAGTCGTATGTCGATCAGACCGTTTCCAACGTGGAGACGGCCCTGGCCACGGTCAAGGCGGCGGGTGTTTCCATGGTCTTGGGCAACATTGTTGACCCTGGCATAACCCCGGCCGTTGAGGCGTATTTTCCCGATGCGGCGAGCCGCCAACTGGTTACCGCCGCCGTGCATAGCGCCAACAGCGGAATAAAGAACCTGGCCCAGAAATACCAAGTGCCGCTGATGGATTGGTATGGTTTGCAAAGCGCGGTTTTTGGATCCAACGCCAGCCTTCACTCGACGATCCTGGTTGGAAACGTGGCCATCAATCTTCGCGGGAGTGATCCCGGTCCTCCTGATTGGGCGCCAACAAGCGCCTTTGTCTCGGATGGATTTCACCCCAACACGGTGGTGCAGGAACTCCTCGCCAATTTGATACTCCAGGCGTTCGACAGCAGCCATAATGCGGGCGTGGCGCTGTTTACTGAGGAGGAGATTCTGAACCAGGCCTCCATCGAGTACGGCGGAGCGGATGCCCTTGAATCGGAGATTGGCCCCTATTCCAATTATATCATCCTGCCGACGCTGCCGCGGTTTACCGGGATTCGCCTGGCAGGAACAAACATTTTGCTCAGCATTTCGACCCTCACCAATCAATCTTACATTATCGAGGAGCGGGATGATTTACTGGCGGGGTCGTGGGCGACGCTGACAAATAACATTGCGGGCACGGGCGCGTTGATGGTTGTGAGCGACTCGCCTCCCTCAGGTCTTCAGGAGCGCTTTTATCGCGTCCGCCAGTTGCCTTGAGCCGTCCTTCCGGGGGCTTGTGCTGGCCACCAAGAAGCGTATTTATGAAGTTTTTTTTGAGCCACAGATGGACACAGATTCACCCAGATCAATCAACGGGGCGTGAGGGGTGGCTGGGGGCTGGTTTGGGTTGCAAGAATGGCAGAGGAATGAATTTGTGTCGATGGTGAGGAGTGGCACTCTCGTTTTGGAGTGCGGCGGGAAGCGAAGCGCAACGCCGCTTTGGGATGGCGCGAAGCGCGGGAGAGTGCCGCGGGGCGCTGCGCCGACAACTCGCGGATGCGCTCAATCAATACCGCCCGCCTCAAGAATCGAACTGGTATTTTCTCCGCCCCGCAATCTGGTTGCATGGGGGGATATGCGATTATACTGAGAAGTCGATAGCATAGACTACACGAGAGGCCGAGGAAATAGCCGCAAAAAAGCGCAAAAGGCACAGCGCAGCAAGCCGCAGGCAAAGCAATTGAACCACGGATGACCCGGATGACACGGATAAGACTTGATGAGTTTCCCATCCGTGCAATCCGGGCAATCCGTGGTAAAAAATCCTCGTGAAAATGAGCGATTCTGACGGAGTGTAGTACACAACCACATGAACTTCTGCAATCCTATCCCGAAAAGTCGTGCAATTAAAACAAAATCTTTGCCACAAAGGAACGCAAAGAGCACAAGGACAGGAGTTTATATTCTTCAATTTTTGTGATCTTTGCGACCTTTCGTGGCAATTCATCTTTGGTTGCGGCTTGCCGCGCTGCGCTACTTGTGCCTTTTTGCGGCTATTTAATTTGTGTTCAATCCTACGGCCTCCTCTGTAAACACAACAGAATGTCAGAACGCCAAAGCTGGCGCTCACCCGGCTGGAGCCTGCTATCGCGCCCGGCGTCAGCGCCCCCACCATTTCCAGCCTCAAACGGGGCCACAGACTCAAGGGAAGGGACATAGAACGCTGCCAAGGCTGCGGCAAATCTGCCACCTGTGAAACTAATGCAACGCTCGCTTGAAGATGAACTCTGCCCGGATGAAATTGAAGGATTGACACTCCAAGACGTCTCCCGTGAGCTTTTCCCCATTTTGGGGACGATCGGGTTGAAGGCTCAGCCAAGCGATGAAACTTGACTGCTGCCGGTTTCTGGTCGAACCCTATGCGAGGTGCGGAAAGAAAACCATAAAATGCGATTGTGCGGGACTGATCTCTGCACTGACTGGCTTTCCCGGTGCCAGCATTTTGCAAACAACCCCGAGCACGCGATGCCGACGATAGGGCGCGGATGATCAACACGATCCACATGTTGATTCTGCTGAAAAACCTCCCGTTTTTAGAAACGCATGGAAAAACCGCGAAAACTGTCAAGTAGAGGATGATCGAGGATCGTTTCTAGGCCACTTTTCCCGTGTGGTTGGAGTGTTTTGGTGGTCCACAAAAGCGGTGCTTTTCGAAAACAGGCCGTTTTTCAGCAGAATCAAATGTTAAGATGTGACTCCGATCATCTCACTCTCTGACTCGATTGACAAGACTTTTTGACGGTAAAAAGCAGCGGGGGTACTTGGGATAGCCCACAATAACGGCTGGCATTTAAAGACCTGATGCATCCTGCTTCTTGGAATCAGATTCAGTTTTTGAGCGGTCGATTTTGTTTTGTTCAGCATCGGCGACCTCAGCCAGGCTTTCGTCGAAATACTCGATCCTCGATCCGGCATCTCCAATGGCATTTGCTTCTATCTTGATCGAGCGATGCCGTTGAATGATGATATATGGAGACTCGAATTGGTCGGGGGGTGATTGGTCCGGAGAGTATTTTTTCCTCAAAATGTCACATAACGACAGAAACTCACTTTGCGACATTGGCTGATGTGGCCTTGTGGCAATTATTTTATAGATCACCTTGCTTGCGGGGGTGAGTGACACTTTGTATTCGCTGAAAGACGAATTCGTAAGGGGAGGTTTGATGCTCCACTCGTCCCTCCCGCTGATTCCTGAGACTTGCATCGCCGCCTCTGGTGAGTATGTCATGTAGAACGTGAGATGCATGTCGCGATAATCCGCCCCGATCTCTAGCCTGGATTTCCACGGACAGGAATTCGCCTAACATCGGCGGCAATATCGGCTGAGTTTTCGCCGAATGTCTTTG
>Ga0326727_10011970_pt1 | contig 19949 bp, 18 predicted proteins | sample MB2enrmetagenome_FD_207643 | JGI IMG/M metagenome (GOLD analysis project Ga0326727, IMG submission 207643) | Lab enriched peat soil microbial communities from McLean, Ithaca, NY, United States - MB29MY | ecosystem: Environmental > Terrestrial > Soil > Wetlands > Peat | place: USA: New York...
CCGCGACCAGGCGTTCGGCCACGATCTCCACGGCCATGCGGCTGGCCACCTCCCCGGCCTCCAGCCCGCCCATGCCGTCGGCCACCAGGAAAACTCCGGCCTGGGCATCCGCCAGCAAGGCGTCCTCGTTGTTCTCCCGGGCGCACCCCAGGTCCGTGAGTCCGGCGGCCTCGATCCTCACAGGCGACCTCCGTGGGCTCAGCGCCCCTGTTTGGCCAGGGCCTTCTGGCGGTAGGGGTTGTCCTCGAAGGGCATGGCCTCCAGGACGGCCTGCCAGCGGTTCATGGCCTCCTGCCGGTTGCCCAGGCCTTCGTAGACCAGGCCCTCCTCGTACAGGCGCTTGGCCTCGGCCTCCATAATCGGCTTGATTTCGGCCACCTTGGCCGTGGTCTCCCTGGCCTCGGGATAAACCTCCAAGGCCTTGAGCCAGGATTTCAGGGCTTCGCGGTATTTCTTCTGGGCGTAGAATTTGAGACCCTGGTTGTAGTCGGGCATGATCTGCTTCACCAGGGCGTCCTGCAGGCTGGCGGCCTTGACCTTGGCCTCGGCGGCCCGGGTCTGGTCGGCGTCCTGGGCCGCGCCGTCACGGTAGAGTTTCATGGCCGGGTAGAGCTGGCCGGCCCTGGCCTTTTCATCGGCCTTGGCGTACGTCTCGCGCAGGATGGCCCGGGATTCGGCCTGCTGGCGGGACTTCTCCTCGGCCTGGCGGCGGGCCGTGTCGCCGGCCTGCCTGGCCTTGGCCAGCAGGTCGCGGGCCTCCTGGTCGTCCGGGCTCACGGCCAAGGCTTTGCCGGCTTGGGCCTCGGCCTCTTCGAACTTGCCTTGGGCCAAGAGCCTGTCCCCTTCCATGATCAGGCCCACGACCTTGCCGCGCAGCTCGGCCGTGCGGCGTTCCCGCTCGCGGGCCGTAGCATCGCGCTCGACCATCTTGGCCCGCAGGTCAGCCACTGCGCGCTCGGCCTCGTCCTGACCGGGCTTGATGTCCAGCGCGGCCTGGTAGCGGGCCAGGGCCTGGTCCAAATCTCCCTGGTCCGCCAGCTTCTGCCCCTGCACCAAGAGCGCGGACACCCGGCCGGCCAGTTCGGCCTGACCCGCGGCCTGCTCCTTCTGGCGGGCCTCCTGGAGCACGGCCTCGCCGGGCCTGTTCTTGGGGCCGGACAGGAACATGGCCAGCACCAGGGCCAGAAACAGGCCGCCGCCAAAGGCCAGGAGGACCTTGCGGTTCTTCAGCCCAGCCGGGATAGTCAGGCGGCGTCCGGACGGGGTGGCCCCGGCCCCCAGGGCCAGGCGCAGCCGGGCCGGACCCACGCCCAGGACGTCCCCGGTCTTGACCGGCGCGGTCCGGATGGATTGGCCGTTCACGGTCATGGGGTTGCGCTCGCTTAGACTTTTGGCCTCGAAGCCTTTGTGAGTGCGGGTGAGCAGGCCGTGTTCCCGGGAGATGGACGGGTCCTGGAGGACCAGGTCGCACTTTTCGCCCCGGCCTATGCGCAAGGCGTCGCCGAAGCGCAGGATCAGCCCAAGCCTCGGCCCCGCGAAAACCTCCAGGGCGTTTTGTCCCTGGCCCTCGAAGGTGGGGCGCATGCGGAACACGGTCTTGTCCGGGGCTTGGTCGGCCGCGGGCCCTGGCTCCGGTTCCGACGCAGGCGGGCCGGCTGCCTCCTGGACTTGACGGGCCTGGTCCGTCTGGACGGCCGCCACGATCTTGAAGAGACCCAGACTGATTATGTCCCCGTCCTGGATTGGACCCTGGGTAACGGGTAGACTGTTCACGGACAGGCCGCGCCCGGACAGGTCCGTCAGGACCCACTGCCCGTCGGCCAGGGACAAGGCGGCGTGTTCGCTGGCCAGGGAATCGTCCGGCAAGGTCAGGGTGTTGGTGTTGGAACTTCCCAGGGTCACGGGCTGGTCCCCGGAGGCCTTGATTTCGGCGAAGTGCTCGCCGGCCCGGGATATGGTCAGGATGAGCATGACTATCTGCCTCCCAGTTCCTCAAGTTTTTTAAGGCTGTCCTGGGTGCGCTCGTTGCCGGAATCGGGCGAGTTCTCCACCACCTGGCGCAGTTCGGACCTGGCCTCTTCGGTGCGCTGGTAACGCAGGGCCAGCAGGGCCTGGCGGTAGTGCTTGTCCACCAACTGGTCCAACTCGCCCTCGGCCCGGGCCAGAAGCTTGGAAGCCTGGGCGTTGGCTGGGTCCAGCTTGAGGGCCTCGCGCCACTGTTCCACGGCCTTCTTGAGTTTGCCCGAGTTGTAGAAGAATTGGCCCAGACGCGCGGCTTCCGCGGACTGTTCACCCAGGGGCCGGGGAGCCTGACCGGCAAGGGGCTGACCCTGGGGCTCTTGCGCCTGGGAAGGCTGGACCGTGGGCGCCTGGGTCGCGGGCTGCTCTTCGGTCCGGCCCGGTTCCGGGGGCCGCGAACCGCCGTGAAACACGGCCAGGAGTCCGGCCCCCAGGATCAGAATCAGGACCCCGGCGTACAGGACTCTGCGCCGCCTCGGCTTGGGAGCGGCCTTGACAACCGGCCCCTGCCCGGGACCGGAAGCCGGCCCGGTCCTAGACAGCACGAACACGGTCTCGCCCACGCGAAGCTCGGCCCCGGGGGGCAGGGCGGCCTTGGTCACGGGACGGCCGTCAAGCAGGGTCCCGTTCCTGCTGCTCAGGTCCTCCACGCTGGCCAATCCGGCCTCGAAGCGGATAACCGCGTGATGGCGCGAGGCCTTCAGGTCGCCCGGGTCCAGGACGATGGTGTTGTCCGGAGCCCGGCCGATGGTGTTCAGGCCGTCCAAGAGCAGAAACATTCGGCCTTGGCCGGGCCCTTGGGTGGCCATCAGGTAGCTTCCGGCCGGGGCGGTGTACACGGTGCGGTCATCCATGGGACGCGTCCGTAAAAAGGAACAAGGCCCGGCCCGGCCCCGCGCCGATCTTGGCCACCTTGGCCAGGGACCCGACCAGGGGGACTTCTCCCGGGGCTTCGGGGGTCTCCAGCAGGCCGAGCACGGCCGTCAGGTGTTCGGGATCGGCCAGGCACCGCAGCAGGTGCACCGGGGGATTGGCCCCGGGGGCGGCCAAGGGACCGAAGGCCGTGTTCCAGGCCAGGATGCGGTAGTCGCCAAGGTCCATGAGGAAGCACGGGCCGGGCTGGCCCTCCAGGTCCACCTCCGCGGGGGGCTGGTCGGCCTGGTCTTGGCGGGCCGGTTCCCTGGAGGCCTGGGTCTCGGTGCGGCTCAAGTCAGATTCTTCCTGGGCCCGGGGCAGCAGGAGCACCCGGTCCACTGCCTGGCCCAGGTCGGCCAGTTCGGGGTCCAGGCCGCCGAGATCCAGGCCGCGCTCGCCGGTCTTGAGGGCCAGGCCGATGCGTTCGGTCATGGTCCTGATCGGGCCGAAAAAGGCCCGGAGCAGGAGCCAGGATCCGGCCAAGGCCAGTCCAACGGCCACCACCGCCCCGACAAAGGCCGGCCCGAGAAGGGACGTGCCGGCCAGCCCGCTGCCGGGCGAGTAGCTGACCACGGCCACGCCCAGTAGGCCCTCGGCGTCCTTGATGGGGCTGGCCAGGATGGTTTCGCCCTCGGGGCCGTCGTACATGGTGGTCAGGCCCTGGCGCAGGACCTCCGTGACCTTGGGATGGTCCAAAATCTTACCGATGGACTGGGTCGGGGCCAGGACCTTGCCGTACTGGTCGGCCACGAAGACGTAGCGCACGCCCTCCTCGGCGGACACCGGGGTCAGGCGCACCTGGTCGGTGAGCTTGGCCCGCAGGGCGCAGACGTTCTGTTCGGCCAGGCAGCGGGCCAGAAGCGCCCCTCGGCGCAGGGATTCGCGCTGGGTGGCCAGGTGCGAGGCCCAGGCCCCGGTGATCCAGAAGGCGCAAAGCGTGCCCAGCACGGCCGCGAACAGCACCCCCGGGACCAGGGTCTTGAGCCCGGGCAGGGACACGGCTGGCAGGCCAAGCCCCTTCTTGTCGGGCTTGAACCGGCCCTTGAAGGCGTACCCGGCGATCTCGAAGTCCACATCCTGGGTGAAGGATATCTTGCCTAACTTGCGGCCCTGGCTGAAGAGCCCGTTTAGGCTCTCCATGTCCTTGACCACGACCTCGCGAGCACTCACCTCGATCTGGGCGTGCACCGAGGACACGGCCGGATCGGCCAGCACCACGGCGCAGTCGTCCTTGCGGCCGGCCAAATGCCGGCCCGGTCCCAGTTCCAGGGTACGAACCGTCTCGGGTCCCTTGCTGATGGTCAGTCGCAGCATGCTGTCGGCCTCCGGTTCCTACCGGCTGTAGATGTATTTCAGGACATACGGCCCGAAGATCACACCGAAGATGATGGGGAACAGAAGCAGCACCAGAGGCAACAGGAGCTTCTGGGTGGCCACGGCCCCGGCCTTTTCGGCCCGCATGAAGCGGTCCTGGCGCATGCGCACGGCCTGGGCCTTGAGCACCTCCGAGATGCTGGAACCCATCTTCTGAGCCTGGATGAGGATGGACACGAAGGCGTGCATCTCCGGGGTGTCCACCCGCAGGGCCATGGTTTTCAGGGCGTCCTCGGTGGACATGCCCAGCTTGATGTTCTGGTAGGCGATTAAAAGCTCGGCCACGAAAGGGTCATGGGCGGCGGTCAGCTCGCAGATGCGCCTCATGCCGGCCAGAAAGTCCAGGCCGGAGGCCGTGGACAGGGCCAGCATGTCCACGGAGTCGGGCATGGCCGTGGTGATGGCCTTCTGGCGGGTGTGTTTCTTGTCCAGGAGCCACCAGTAGGGATAAAAAACACCGAGAAGGCCGAAACAAAGGACCATGGAGAACTGCGGCTTGAAAAGCCAGCCCAGCAAACAGAAGAAGCAGAGCATGAAGCCCTGGAAGGCCGCGAACTCCTCGGGCGAGATCTTGCGCTCGATGCCGGCCGTGGTCAGGGAGCTTTTCAGGGTCCGGGCGTAGCCGAGAGGGAGCACGGCCGCGGCCGGGGCCACCAGTAATCTATAGAAGGGCTTGAACAGGCCGGCCAGGCCCGGGCTCTCCCCGGAGAGGTCCTCCGGTTCGTGGGCCTCCCGGGCCTGGTCCTTGGCCAGGGAGGGCCTGGGCAGCATGAAGTAGACCCCGGCGAACACGCCCGCGAAGAACAGGAGAAAACCAAGGGCCTTGATCCACCATATGTCCATGATAGCGTCCTTCACGCGTCCACGGTGACGCGCAGCACTTCCTCCGCGGTTGTCAGGCCCTGGGCCAGGCGGGCCAGGGCCCCCCGGCGCAGGGTGGTCATGCCTTGCTCCTCGGCCATGCGCCGGATGTCCGCGCTCGAGGCCCCGGCCAGGATCACCCCTTCCATGTCCTCGTTGACTGTGAAGATCTCGTAGACCCCGATGCGCCCGGCATAGCCCGTGCCTCGGCAGGCCTGGCAGCCGGCCCCGGCCTGGAAGACCGTGCCCGGGGGCAGCAGGGCCAGGTCCGGAAAATGGTCTCGGGAGGGGGGAGCCACTTCCCGGCGGCAATGATCGCAGATGCGCCGCACCAGGCGCTGGGCGGCCACGGTCACCCTGGCCCCGGCCACCAGGTGCGCGGGCACGCCCATGTTCACCAGGCGGCTTATGGCCCCGGGGGCGTCGTTGGTGTGCAGGGTGGAAAGCACCAGGTGGCCAGTCATGGCCGCCTTGACCGCAGTGTCCGCGGTCTCCTGATCCCTGATCTCGCCCACCATGATGATGTCCGGGTCTTGACGCAGGAAGGCGCGCAGGGCCTGGGCGAAGGTCAGGCCGTCCCCGCCCGGGCAGGGCACCTGGGTGATGCCGTCCAGGCGGTATTCCACCGGGTCCTCGGCGGTGAGGATGTTCACCATGGGGGTGTTGAGCCGGCTCAGGACCGCGTAAAGGGTGGTGGTCTTGCCGCTGCCCGTGGGGCCGGTGACCAGAAGCAGCCCGTTGGGCGCGGCCACGGCCCGGGACAGCACCTCCAGGTCCCGTGGTTCCAGGCCCAGGTCCTCCAGGGTCAGACCCCGCTTGCCGGTATCCAGCAGACGCAGCACCAGCTTCTCCCCGTACAGGGAGGGCATGGCCGAGACCCGCATGTCCAGGGGCCGATCCTTGACCAGGTTGAAGTCTATGGAACCGTCCTGGGGCAGAATGGTCTGGGCCGGGTCCATGCCCGAGAGCATCTTGACCCGGCGGATGACGGCCAGGCCCAGCCCGGGCGGGAACTCGCGGCCGGAGTGCATGATGCCGTCCTTGCGGTACCTGGCCCGGAAGACCCGGGCCCCGGGTTCGAAGTGCACGTCCGAGGCCCCGTCCTGGGCCAATTCCGTGAGTATGGCCCGCAGCAGGGCCACCACCTCCGCGTCCTCGGCCGGATCGCGCTCCCTGGCGGCGTCCGAGGCCATCTGGCTCACGGCCTTGGCCGCGCGTTCGGCCTGCACGTCGGGGTCGAAAGAGGGCCGGTCCGCCAGGTCTTCGGGCAGCGAGGCCTCGATGGCCCGGCGGATGCCCTGGCCGTGGCAGGAGTAGGCCACCAGCCTGGCCCCCAGCAGATGTTCCAGGCGGGTCCTGGAGGCCTCGTCCCCGGGCACGGCCATGACCACGTGGGCCAGACCCGTTTCCAGCCGGATGGGGAAGGCGCACTCGTCCAAGGCCTCCCGGCGGGACAGGAGCTTGCGGGCCTGGCGCAGGAACTCGGGGTCGAAGGGGGCCAGGGAGGGGTCCATAGCCCTGGTCCCGGTGACCTCCTGCAGGACCGCGTTCACCCCCTGGCCCGAGACCTTGCCCAGGGCCAGGAGATGGTCCGACAGAAGCGTACCCTCGGGAGGATCGAGAAGGGCCTCATCGACCCCGCGCTGGGCGAAAGCCCGGCGCAGCCTGTCGTTCAGGGCCTTGGCCGCCTCGTTCATACCCCTACCAGACCCTAGTTGCTCGCCCCGAGGCGGCTGGTGTTGTTGAAGCGGTAGGTGAACTGGCCGTGGTATTCGTCCCTGGACAGGCTAAGTCCAGTCCTTAAAAGCCACAGCTCCAGGTCGTCGCTCAGGCCTTCCAGTGCTTGGCGCTCGGAGGGAATGCCCCGCATGCGGTCCACCTCCCGGCCGTTCTGGTACATGACCAGGGTGGGGAGCATGTCCAGTCCGTAGGGTTTGGTGTCGGCCCCCGTCTCCCAGAAGAAGGTGTAGAATCTGGCCTTGGCCTTGTATTTGCCGGCCAGTTCATCGAGCCTGGCCAGCATCTCCCGCGACTGCGGGAAGTTTTCGTTCTCAAAAAGCACCAGGGCCAGTCCCTGGCGGGTGGAAATCTCCAAGGGGAAACTCTGGGCGTCCAGCTGGGCCACGTCCGGCGGCGGCGACTTGGGCTTGACCCCAGCACAGGCGCACATACCCAGGGAGGCCAGGGCCATGACAAGCGCGGCCAGGTGGTGTCTCTTCATGCGGGCTCCTTCAAACTGGTCTGTCGTTGCATACGGTTCGTCCTAGAACGGCTTGGCGGTCGGGGCCTGGCGCATCTCAATGGTCTTGGCCTCCGGGGCGTCCTTCTGCTCCATCTCCTTGGTCTGGGGGGCATCCTTCTTTTCCATATCCTTGGCTTTCGGAACGTCTTTCTGCTTCATCTCTTGGGTCTTGGGGGCGTCCTTCTTCTCCAGGTCCTTGGCCTTGGGAACGTCTTTTTGCTCCATGTCCTTGGCTTGGGGAGCGTCCTTCTGCTCGATGCCCTTGGCTTGCGGCGCTTCCTTGAGGCCCTCATCCACCCCCTTGACCTCGGGAGCTTCTTGTTGCTCCAGGGTCTTGGCCTGCGGGGAATCCTTGGCCTGGGGGGCCTGTTTGGCCGCTATGCCCTGTTCCTGCGGGGCCGGGGCCGCCTGAGGAGCCTGGCGCTCCTGAATGGTTTTGGCCTCTAACTCCTTGGCGTCCGGGGTTTGGGCCGCCTCCAGGTCCTTGGCCGCCGGGGCGTTCTTTTTTTCCAAGCCCTTGGCCTGGGGACCCTGGACCTGGCCCAAGGACCGCTGGGCCGGGGCCTGGCGGGCGCTCATCCCCTTGGCCTCTGGGGCCTGGAGGGCCTTGGCGTCCTTGGCCTGGACCAGGCCAGCCTTAGGAGCCTGTTTGGCCTGGGGAGCCTCCTGGGCCTGCGGGATATTCGCGGTGTCGGACTTTTTGGGCTTGATGGTGTTGCCGGACTTGTTCATGAGCACCTGGCCCTCGGGCGTGTTGCGCATGTCCACGCCCAGGGCCTTTTGCATGTCGAAGGACTGGCCGGCCTGGCCCTTGGCCGGGGGGGACAGGCTGACCCCGTCGTCCGCGGCCCGGCAGGGCCGGTCAAGGACACAGGCCCCCATTAGAGCCAGGGCCACGGCTGCGGCTGAAAGCGAACCTCGGCGCATGAACACCCCCTAGACTTTGACCCGCACGATCTTGAGCATCGTGGTTATGCCCACCACCTCCATGAGGCCCATGAGCATGAGCATGAGCCAGCCGCCGAAGGTGGTGAAGAACAGGGTCATGGATTCCGGGTTTAGCTGGTAAAGGACAAAGCCCAGGACCACGGGCAGGGCGGCCAGGAAATAGGCCTGGGTCTCGCCCTCGGCGGTCATGGCCTTGATCTTGTTCTGTATCTGTTTGCGCTCCTGGATGGTCTGGGCCAGGGTGTCGAATATCTCGGTCAGGTTGCCGCCGGTCTCGCGCAGGATGCTCACGGAGTTCACGAAGATCAACGTGTCCGCGGTGGGGATGCGCCGGGCCAGGTGGCGCAAGGCCTCGTTCAAGTCCGCGCCCAGGCGGTGCTCCTTGAGGATCAGCCCGAACTCCTGGGACAGGGGGGCCTGGCTCTTGGAGGCCGTCAGGTCCAGGGCCTGGAGCAGGCTGAAGCCGGCCCGCAGGGCGTTGGAGGCCATGACCAGGCCGTCGGCCAACTGGGCCTCGAAGCGCCTGATCCGCCTGCGCCGGATCAGGGCCAGGACGCCCTTGGGTATCTGGACGAAGGCCCAAGCCAGGGCCGCGGCGCAGAACAGGCGCAGGCACAGGTTCCCGGCCAGGCCCTCTCTTTTGGGGTACAGTTCCTCCAGGGTGATGGGCAGTTGTTCGGCCTGCCTGGCCCGGGCCTCCGCGAAGACCTGGCTCTGGGCGTCGCCCATGAGCCCGCGCATGGCCGCCAGGTTGGCCTGGGCCTTGGCGTACTGGGGTTTCAGCTCAACGGCCTTCTTGAACTCCTGCTCGGCCAGGTCCATGTTGCCGGTGCCGTAATAGGCCACGCCCAACTCGTTGCGGGCCAAGGCCGAGTTGCTGTCCTTGTAGCGGGACAGCTCGGCCAGGGCCGCCTGGGGGTTGCCCTCCCGGTTGAGTTCCACGGCCCGGCCGATGGACAGGCGTTCGATGTTGCCGGTCGCGCCGGGCAGGGTGAAACCCACCGCGGCTCCGGCGGCCAGCAGGGCCAGCACGGCCGCCCTGACCGCGGCCGGGCTCAATGGCAGGAACATGTCGTCCAGGGATTGGGACAGGCGCGCGGCGTAAGCTTCAAGCCAGCCTGGCCAGGCGAGTTCTTGGCCGGGGGGCATGAGCCTGACCAGCCACAAGTAGCCAAGGCCCCAGAAGAGCGCGAGAAGCGCCGCGCCCAGAAGGAATATCATCGCCCCCCTCCCGCCGCCCGGCTCTCTGCGGCCCAGAATATCTCCCTGGCCACGCTCACCCCGCGCTCCTCGAACTTGGCCAGGCAGCGCGGCACGTAGCCCGTGGCCACGAATGCCCCGCGCACCTCGCCGATGGGGGCCGGTTCCTGGTGGAAGACGAACACGTCGCCCATGGTGATGATGTCCGCCTCCATGCCCGTGACCTCGGAAATCTGCACGATGCGCCGCTTGCCGTCCCTGAAGCGCTCGATCTGGATGATCAGGTCCAGGGCTCCGGTGATCTGTTCCCGGATTACCTGGGTGGGCAGGTCGAACCCGGCGAAAAGGACCAGGGTCTCCAGGCGGCTCAGGGCCTCGCGGGCGCTGTTGGCGTGGATGGTGGTCAGCGAGCCTTCGTGGCCGGTGTTCATGGCCTGGAGCATGTCCAGGGCCTCGGAGCCCCGGCACTCGCCCACCACGATGCGGTCCGGGCGCATGCGCAGGCAGTTGCGCACCAGGTCGCGGATGGTCACCTCGCCCTTGCCCTCGATGTTGGGAGGCCGGCCCTCCAGGGTTATCACGTGGGGCTGGAGCAGCTTGAGCTCGGCCGAATCCTCCACGGTGACTATGCGCTCCTCGGCCGGGATGAACTCGGAAAGGATGTTCAAGAGGGTGGTCTTGCCCGAGCCCGTGCCCCCGGAGATGAGCACGTTCAGGCGCGACAGCACGGCCACCCGCAGGAACTCCTCCATCTGGGGGCCGAGCGAGCCCAGGTCGATCAGGTCCCGACTGGTCAGCTTACGCTCCGGGAACTTGCGCACGGTGAGCACCGCACCCCTGATGGCCAGGGGGGGCACAACGGCGTTGACCCGGGACCCGTCGGCCAGGCGGGCATCCACCATGGGCGTGCTGGTGTCGATCTTGCGGCCCAGTGGGGCCACTATGCGTTCGATGATGCGCATGAGGTGGGCTTCGGATAGGAATCGGCTGCTGGAAGGCTCGATCTTGCCCTGGCGCTCCACGTAGATGGTGTCGAAGCGGTTGACCATGATCTCGGATATGCCCGGGTCGGCCAGCATGTCCTCCAGGGGGCCCAGGCCCAACACGTCCTGGAGCACCTGGCGCACGATGGCGTCGCGGGCCTGGCGGGAGCGGATCTGCACTTGGTCGTCCAGGATGAGGATGATCTGGCGGGTGACGTCCTCGCGCAGTTCCTGGAGCTTGACCGGGTCGTTCGCGGTGCGCGGGTCGCTGTATTTTAAGTCGTAGGTCTCCAGGAGCTTCTGGTGCACGGCCTGCTTAACCATGTCCAGGTCCGGCTCCTCCTGTGGGGCCTGGGGGCTCTCCGGGGACCCGGATTCCTGAACCAGGACCTTGACCACGGCGTGGGCCAGGATGTCGAAGGCCTTGGCGGTTTCGTGCAGGGGGTGGTCCTTGGGATAGGTGCGCCCGCCGGACATGTTGGCCCATACCTCTTTGTCGTGGGGGATCTGGGCCAGAACCTCGCGGCCGGTGATGGCCTCCACGGTCTGGCGGGTGACGCGGGGATCCTCCCCGGCCCGGTTCAGAACCAGGCGGGCCAAATGGCTGGGATAGTTGCGCCGCACCAGAAAGGCCAGGTCGGCCTGGGCGTGCTCCATGGCCAGGGGGTCCGGGGATGTGGGCACCAGGACCAGGCTTGAGAGGTCGAGCATCTTCTCCTGGGCCGGGCCGAAGCCGGAGTCCATATCGGCCACCACCCAGGCGTAGACGGTCAGGAGCTTGGCGAACAGGGTCTCAAGGGCCCCGGGCGCGGGGTCGATGGCCGCCGGGCCGCCGCCGGACAGGCCCAGGACGTCGATGCCGTCCGGGTGCGCGGTGGCGAAGGTCTTGAGCATGGCCGGGGCGATCTTGTCCGCGGCCGCCAGGGCCGAGTCCAAGTTGCCCACGCCCTTGAGGTTCAGAACCTTGGCCGCGTCCACGGACAGGGGCAGGCCCATGTCCACCAGCAGGGTCTTCTCCCTGGTCTCCAGGCGCAGGCCCACGGCCAGGTTCACGGCCAGGAAGGTCCGGCCTACGCCTCCCTTGGAGGAATAAAGAGTGATTAGCTTGCCCGCCATGGCCGGATTACTTCTTGGCCTTTTGCTGGAGGGCTTCCAGGTCGCGTTTCTTGAAGGACTGCTGCACCTTGGGGGCGATCTCCTCGCCAGCCTGTTCCGGGGTGTCCAGGATGCGCGGGGTCACGAACACGATGACCTCGGTGGTGTCCGTGTTGGCCTCCTTGCGGGCGTTGAGCTGTAGAAGGCTCAGGCCATTGTCCGGCGGCGAGTGGGAGATCAATTCGAGTTCGCGCTGACCGATAAGCCCTCCCAGAGCTATGCTGGCCCCGCTGTTCACATTCAAGGCCGTGGCCAGGTTGTTGGTGCTCACGATGGGCGCCCCGCCCGAGCCGGTGCCGGTCACGGCGCTTGATTCCACCTGGATGGAGGTGTCGATGTTTTTGGCCGGGTCGATGTTGGGGGAGACCTGTAGGGTCATGCCCACCTTCTTGTATTCCACGGACATGGTCCCCAGGCTCTGGGCCACGGAGATGGGTATCTCGGTGCCGGCGAAGAACTTGGCCTGGCCGCCCTGTCTGGTGATGACCGATTGGTTCATGAGCGAGCGGCCCTTGCCATCGTCCTGGAGGCGGCGCATCTTGGGGAACAGGTCCGAGATGGTGCCCGTGAGCGAGGAGAACCAGCCCTTGTCGCTGGTGTTGGTCCCCGTGGCCTCGGCCTGGGAGGTGACGGGGTTCCAGTGGATGCCCAGGTCGCGCAGGGCGGACTTGGAGACCTCCATGATGTTCATGGTCACCTCGATCATGCGCGGCTGGGTGTAGGGCTGGGGGGCGTCGTTCGAGACCCGCAGGGCGTTGACCACGTTGGCGCTGTAAAGTGAGGCGATCTTCTGGGCCCGTTCGGACTCCTCGGGCGAGACCACCAGCCCGTCGAGCATGAAGGAGTCCTTGACGGCCTTTACCTTCACCCCGGGCCGGTCGATTTCCTTGGAAATCTGCTCGCCCACGATGCGCTTCATCACCGGGGAAAGGCCCACCTGGTTGACCACCTCGGGCATGCTGGCCAAAAGCTTGTTCACCCGATCGAAGTTCTCGGAACTGAAAACCTCGCCGTCCACCACGACCTTGGTCCCCAACTGGCGCACCCGCAGGCCCTCGTAGCCCGCGAGCATGTCCTTCAATGCGGCCATGCTCTCGGCCGTGGCCCCGGAGAGCACCCGCACTGTGTATTCGCGCTTCTCGCCCGAGGTGCCCAAGACCAGGATGTTGCTGACGCCGGGCTTCTTGGCGTTGACCAGCATCTCGCGCTCGCCGGTGCGGGCCACGCCCAGGACCTCCGGGTCGCCCACCGCCACCTTGTCCACGGGGAAATCGAGCTTGAGCACCGTGCTCTGGCCGTTGACGATCTCCAGGCTGGCCCCGTCCTGGGCCACAACCGCGCCCGGCAGGAAGATGAGGAGCATCAGGGCGGCGATCCCCGCGCCAAGCGATGATAGGTAGGCCTTTTTCATAACCGGATTTCCCTTCTGGTCGGGGTTTGCGCTCGTTGCCACACTAGTGGAGCTGGTATTCCTCGGTCCCTCGGAATTCGGTCCAGGCCGGGCGCGACCTGGGCACCACGGTCTTGTCCGTGCCGAGCACGGACTGGGCCGTCATGTTGGCGGACAGCCCCGGGGGCTCGCTCTTCTGCCAACTGCTGCGCAGGGCCACGCACAGCGAACCGATCTCCTGGCCCAGGGCGGCCTTCTGGGCGTCCTCAGGAGTCAGGGCCAGGGTCAGGGTGCGGATGCCCTGGGTGTTCTGCCCGGCAGCGTCTGGGGCCTGGCTTACCAGGCTGCCCTCGGCCTTCTGGCGGATGGCGGCCCTGGGCGCCCCCCTGGCGCTGGAATACTGGTTCACGGCCAGCACCAGGACGTTCTGCAAAAGCACCCGGGTGATGGTGCCCTCGGCCACGGCCCGGCCTTGCTGCACGGAGCCGGTGTTGGCCGTAAGAAGCACGTCCACCTGGTCGCCCGGGGAAATCAGCCCGGCCACGGCCGAGACCTCGTTGACCGCGATGCTGAAGGCCCGCTTGTCCGGCGGCACGCGCCGGGCCACGCCTTCCTCCCTGGCCGAGCGCAGCAGGGATTCCAGCACCTGGGTGCCTTTGAGCAAAGGCACGTCGGACACCCGGTCCGCGGCCTCGGCCAGTTCGCGCACCGCCCCGGGCTGCAGGAACTGTTTGGGCACCTCCACTACCTCCAGCATGGTCTCGTCCAGGGCCGTTCCCTCGGGAATGTCCTTGGCGGTGACCACCACCTTGACCGGCGTGCCCAGGGAGAGAATTTCCTTCTCCTTCTTGGATACGTAGGAGAAAACCAGCATCAGGGCGAAAAGGGCCACTCCCAGGGAGATGAGGATGAGTCGTTTTCTGCTCATGACCTACTCGTTTATGTTTCGGATCTTTTGGCCGTGCATGGCGAAGGTGTTCTTGAGCATGCCTGTATATGATCCCGCGTAGCCTTCCAGGCGCAGGGGAACCTGCACGGGGTTCTGGGAGAGTTTGTCCCCGATTACCCCGGAGACCTGCATGGTGGCCTTTTTCTCCACCTTCACGGCCTTGAAATCGCCCTCGGCCACCTTCTCGGACTGCTCGCGCCACTGGTAGTGTAAATCTTCCAGGGTGCGGGTCATGGTTTCGAACAAGGTGTAGCCGTAGATGAGGAACATCAGGAAGAACGAAAGGAAAAACAGCATGAAGGCCGCCTCGATCATGGCCGCGCCCTCCTGACCGAGAGAGTTTCGGGCCTTTTGGCCGGGCCAGGTGGTCTTGCGCGGTTTCAATGCAGCACCTTGGATATATAGTCGGCTTTGGGCTTAGGATTCAGGGTGTTCAAACGCACGAGCACGGGCTTGTAGTAGGGCAGGCTCCACTCCACGTCGCCCCCGGTGGGCATGGCCGCGGAGTAGGCCACCAGATCCTTGGTGCGCCCGAAGATGGACGAGGCCAGTATCAGCTCGTGCGGGGCGTGCTTGAGTTCGAAGGCCGAATAGGTGGTCGGTGAACTCTTCTTGGAAATTTTGTATTTCACACTCCCGGAAGCCGCCGAGGGGGCGATGCTTACGACAGTGGTGGTCATCGAGCCATCATGGCCGCCTTCGTAGCTGGCGTCCCCGGCCATGGCGTCGTTCCACGAGGTGGCATTCTGGGGCACGGGGGGAATAACAATCGGCAGCCAATACAGATAGCCGTACGGGCCGGATTCCTTCCTGTACTCCATGAGCTTGCCGGGCTGACTCTCGCTGGACTTGGGGTTGATGCTGCGCATGGACACGTCCTTCACACCCAACTCGTCCAGGTCGGCCTTCTTGACGCGCTTGGCCACGTCCAGGGCCTTGCGGGCGTATTCCGAGTTGGCCTTGTCTTGGTAGCCCCGGATATTCTTGAATATCTTCTCGTAAAACTTGACGGTGTTCTGGCCGCTGGTTTGGTCCGTGAAGGGCGCGCCGGCGGTCTTGGCCAGGATGACCAGGAGCTTGCCGTATTCCAGTTCGGCCGAGAGGTTCAGGTCCGCTATCTCGTTTAAGCCCGCGGCCTGGACCGTGGCCGCGGAATAGGCGCAGGCGTCGGCCACGTTCTGCAGGCGGATCTTCTCGAAGACCAGTTGCCCGATGTCCATGACCAGCATCATCATGAGGACAAATATGGGTATCATGAGGGCCACCATGACCGTGATGGACCCGTTTTGCCCCGCGCCGGGCCGTTGTGTTGGCCGACTGGACATTATTGAGCCTTGTTGTCCCCGAATTGTGAGGGTTCCATGTAGGTTTTCAGGGCATGGGCGATGGTGAAGCCGTCTTTTTCTCCGAACAGCTTGCCCACGGCCTCGGGCAGATCGATCTTCTTGGTCAGGGTCACGGTCTGCGCGCCGTTTTCCTTCTTGGTCTTCAAATCGTAGTTCTGGTCGATCTTGGAGGCGGCCCCGGAGGCCGACCCACCCACGGCGTAGGCCCGGGAGGCCACGCTGCTGGCGTAGCGCAGACGCTCGTGGGCCAGGAAGATCTCCGAAACCTGGATGTAGGCGATGAACACCAGGAAGATGAACATCAGGGCGAAGGCGAACTCCACCATCACCGCGCCGCATTCGCGGTGGTGCGGCGGCCGCGGTCGCCTGGGGCGGGCAAATCCGCCAAGGCCTTGCTGGCTTCGCTTGAAGAGCATGCTACGATGACTTCTTTAAGCCTGCGGTATCTTTTACTTTCTTTACCACGTCCTGAAAGAATTCCTTGAGCGGGTCGAACATGTAGGTGGCCGCCGCGATGATGCCGATCACGATCACCGCGATGAGCAGGACGTATTCCACCGTGGTGGCCCCGTCCTGGCCCCGGAGGCGCTTCTTGGCATCGTGCCAGAGGTTGTGCAGCCGACAGTGCAGAAAGGCGAGCAGGTCTTGTGTCTTGGACATGTGGTCTTGCTCCGGTGGTTGGCGTCTTAGGGGAAAGGCGGTGCGATGAACCCCAGGAAATCCTTGAGTATGGCCACGGCCATGGGCCTGAATATCCCGGTCTCCACGCCCACCAGTATGGCGGCCGCGACCAGCATGCCCAAGGCGTATTCCACGGCCACGGCCCCGCATTGGGACCGGCGCCGAACTTCGGAAAGGACCTTTTTCATCATTTGTCTCGCAGGCTAGCAAACGGCCCTGACATTTTCCTAACAATCAAGGATGGCCATGAAAAAAACATGGCCGGGGGGAAAGCACGGCCGTCACGGCTGCGAGCCGATAAACAGAACCTCTTTGACGCTGAAGGACAGGGGCTTGGCCCCGCGCTGGCCCCTGGCCCCCTTGAATTCCACCTCCAGGACGTAGGTGCCGGGCTCGGCCGCCGTGGGCACCAGGAAATAGGCGTCCACGGCTGAACGGCCGGGCACCAGGGCGAAGTTCTCGTCCTGATCCACGAACACGGTGCGGCCCTTGAGAGTAAGCTTGCGCATGAGCACGCCCTGCTGCGCCTGCCCGCCCGGGGCCGGGCAGAAGGCGTAGACCAGGCGGTGGTGCACCTCCCCGCCCGGGGCCACGCGTTCTGGCTCCAGGGTGTTGGCCTCAACGTCCAGTACGGGCAGCTTCTGCTTGTCGCATTGCAGTTCTTGGGACAGTTCCTGATATTCGAGCAGCAGCTTGGGCCCGGGGGCCGGTTTGGCCGGCGGGACCTCTGGTTCCGGTTCCGGAGCCTTTTTCGCGCACGCGGCGCAAAGGCAAAGGGCCAGGGACAGAAAGACCATGGCTATTTTACGATACGCCATCCCGTGTCGCCTCCTGGGGTGGATTTTGGGGCCGGGACTTTTTTGGGCGGGCGCGGTTTAGCCGGGGCCTTGGTCGGAGCAGGCACCGGAGTGGCGGCCTGGGCTGGCTGGGGCGCGGCGGCCTGTTGGGGCGAAATCTCGGGCGCGGCAGGCGCGGGCACCTCGGCGGGCGCGGGCTCAGACGTAGCAGGTGCGGGCGTAGCGGCTTGCTGCGCGGGTTCCGCGGCCGGGGTGGTCTGGGGGGAAGATTCGGGTGCTTGGGCCGGGACCGAGGCCGCCGGCGCGGGCCAGGCCGCCGAGGCCGGAACGCCTGGCTCGGGCGGGGCCTTGGCAGCCTCGCGCCCGGCCAGGAGAAAATATCCGGCCAGGCCCAGGGCCAGGACCACCGCCAGGCCCATTAGCAGCCACTTGCGTCTGGCCCGCCCGGCGGCCACAGGCGCCAAGGGAGCCTGGCCGGCCATGGTGGCTTCCTTGGCGGTGTCCGGAACCGGGTGGTGCTTGGGCGGGGCCTGCGGGGCGTAGGCTTCGCCCCGGTCCGGGGCCAGGCCTCGGGCCACGCCCCGAACCTGGGCCAGAAACTCCTCCGCGCTGGCGAAGCGTTCGCCCGGGGTCTTGGCCAGGGCCTTGAGGACCATGCCCCGGCAGGCCGCTCCGGCCTCGTCTTCGGGCAGGTCCAGGGGCGGCGGGGCCTTCTCGATGTGGCCGAGCATGATCTCCAGGTCGGTGTTGCCGGTGAAGGGGGTCTTGCCGCAGAGCATCTCGTAGAGGGTGACGCCCAGGGCGTAGAGGTCCACGCTGAAGCTGACCTCGCCGGATTTCAGCATCTCCGGGGCCATGTACTGCAAGGTGCCCACGCCGGCCCCGAAGCGGGTCAGGCCGGAATCGTCCTCCATCAGTCGGGCGATGCCGAAGTCCGTGACCTTCACCTGGCCCAAGTTCGAGACGATGATGTTGCTCGGCTTGATGTCGCGGTGCACGATGCTGTTTTCGTGCATGAAGGCCAGGCCGGCGAGAACCCCGCCGGCGACGTGCAGGGCCTCGGGTATGGATAGGCGGCCCTTGTCCTGGAGCAGCTCCTTGACGGACCGGCCGCTGACGTATTCCATGACCAGGTAGACTTCGCCCTCCATTTCTAGGAGGTCGAAGATGTTCACCACGTTGGCGTGGCTGAGCTTGGCCTGGAGCTTGGCTTCCTTGAGGAAGCGCTGGAGCATGTTCTGGTTCCTGGCCAGGTGGGCGGCCAGACGCTTGATGGCCACGGGCCGCTCGAGCGTGCGGTGCATGGCCTTGTACACCACCCCCATGCCGCCCTCACCGATTTTCTCGATGATGTCGTAGTGCTGGATGGCTTCGGGCACTCTCCCTCCCAAGGAATCCATGTGATGTCGGAAAACCTACAGGGCACCCCTGACATTTTCCTGACATTGAGGGATGAGGGAGGGAAAAATCGTCTTTCGGGTGAAAATATGGCCAAAGGGCCAAGGGGCGGGCTCTATATCCGCAGATCAGGCGGGTTTTTTCGCCGGAGACAAAGGCTCGGGGGTCGAGGTGATCCCCTTGATGAATTCGGCGATCTCGTGCTCGGGATATTCTTCGCTCTGGAGCAGTTTGCTGAAACGGTTCAGCACCTGGCGGGCCTGTATGGCGGAACTCCGGCCGTGCAGGCGGTATAGCAGAGCCCACAGGGTCTCGTTGAGGGGATCGGCCCGCAAGGCCTTTTCGGCCAGTTCCAGGGCCGGCTGCGGGCGGTTGCGCATGTCCAACCGCTCGCACCAGGTCATGGCCATCCGGGCCAGGGACTTGGTCAGGCCGTCCCTGAAGGACCGTACCTGGTCGTCCCCGGTGATGCCTGGGGCGAATTCCCCCGCCCACAGGGCCTCGGCCCGGGAGAAGGCGTTGCCGGCCTGCCAGAACTCCTGGGCTCGGCAGTGCTCCAGGCCGCGATTGACCGCCTTGAGAAAATCACGGGCGTCCACCCGGCAATTGGCCAGCCAGACCATGCCCTTGTCCCGGTTGAGATAGCTGTGGGCCGTGTTCTCGGGCAGGACCTCGGCCAGGGTCTTGCGCAGGCGCGAGATCATGGTGTCGAACTTGGCCTTGGCCGCCCCTGGGGAGCTGTCAGGCCAGAAAAGGAGCTGGGCCGTGTCCTGGGCTATTTTCAGGCCGGGCGAGGCCAGAAGCAGGCACAACAGCTCCCGCTGTCCCGGGGTCAGGGCCTCGGCCGTGAGGACGGGGGTCCCCCGGTACAGGATGCTGAAACCGCCCAAGGTGCGGAACTCGATAAGGGGGACAATGGCCCCGGTGTTGAGCAGGACCACGTCGATCCGCTCGGCGGCCAGGGACCGGATATAGTCGGGCTCGATGCCCCGGGCCACGGCGAACTTGAGCACGGCCTGGATGGCCTGGGGCGTCCAGGCCCAGAAGTGCCGGTAGTCGTTCAGGCGCATCAGGTTCAGGCCGGATTCGATATCCCGGCGGGCCCGGATGTGGTCCGCCCGGTCCAGGTGCACGGCCCCCCGGTGCATCAGGCCGCAGGCTTCCAGATAGGCCGTGGGCATGCGTCTGGCCCCTTCGATGCCCTCGGTCAGCAAGGCCACGGCCTGGTCGTGTTCCCCGCGGAGCCCGTGGGTCAGGCCGGCCAGCAGCTTGTTCAAGGTGATGAAGTACAGCCCGCCGGCTTGTTCGCGCAGGCGCGTGGCCTCCTCGGCCGCGGCCAGGGCCGGGCCGGGCTGGCCCACCAGGGCCAGGGTCACGGCCTGAAGCTGCAGGATCTGGCTGCGTAGGTGCGGACTGAGCCTGGGTTGCAGGGCCAGGGCCTGGCCGGCCAGATCCAGGGCCTCCTCGAAGCGGCCCTGGTTCAAGGCGATGTCCATCTCCCAGATATAACAGAAGGGACCGGCTATGGACTGGGAAACCAAGGTCTGGCCGAACATGGCCACGAGTTGGTTCTTTTGCTCGAAATAATTGGCGAAATCTCCATCATGAAACAGGAAGTTGAAAAGCATCATGCGCATGGCCAGGCAATTGAAGCTGCCCACCTCGGGCCGGTTGGCCAAGGCGAAGGCCCG
>Ga0326727_10011971_pt1 | contig 19946 bp, 17 predicted proteins | sample MB2enrmetagenome_FD_207643 | JGI IMG/M metagenome (GOLD analysis project Ga0326727, IMG submission 207643) | Lab enriched peat soil microbial communities from McLean, Ithaca, NY, United States - MB29MY | ecosystem: Environmental > Terrestrial > Soil > Wetlands > Peat | place: USA: New York...
TGAATCGTCCGCAAGCGAGGCTTCCCTGGGCTGCGCTTCTTCGCAGGCTGCCTCGTTCCTGAAAGCAACTTTCGATTCCGCTTGATTAATAGAACAGGTACTTGCGCCAGCGGTCGTCGCTGCGGCCTAACATGCGCATGATCTGGCGGCTGGTGTGCAGCGAGAAGGGCTTCGGCTCGCGCAGCAGGATCATGTCGTCGATCTCGCTCAGCAAACGATTGCCCTTTTGGCGGTTGCACTCGTGGCAGCAGGCGACGAGGTTTTCCCACGTGGAGTTGCCGCCGCGGGAGCGCGGCACCACGTGGTCCAACGTGAGGTCGCCCGGAGGGTAGGCTTCGCCGCAGTACTGGCAGGTGTTGCGGTCGCGCAGCAGGATGTTCTTGCGCGAGAGGGCGCGGGTCTGGTGGGGGATGCGGCGGTATTCAAGAAGACGAATGACCGAAGGCATGGCGATAATGGTGCGCTGCGCGCGCAGCGAAAGGCCGTGCTCCTCCTCAGTGCGCGCGATGCCCTTGAGCACCAGCACCAGGGCGCGGCGCGCGCCGCAGATGTTGATGGGCTCGTAGGAGGCATTGAGCACCAGCACCGGCATCTGCAGGATGTGGGCGTGAGCGTGTTGCATGACTTCGTGGCCGCCGGACAGCACCACGGCCTTGGCAATTGCCTTCTGCTTGCGTGCGTGAATCATCGCCTTCCCCAACGACATCTCTCTCCCCCTGGGCTATCGCATTTTCGGAAACGGTGTAGACCGAAGCCGCAACTGCCGAGTGGATTCTTCCTCAAGAAGAATCCACATCCACGGCTCTCAAGGGTTCACAGTATTTCCGAAAATGCCGTAAAAAGATGGCTGCTAAAAAGCCGGCATGGTCGCCCCGTTGGTGCTGGAACGTGCTGCCTGCCAGTCCGCCTCCGGCGATGCGCCGGCAAGCGGAGCTTCTTCCTCCATGTCTTCGTGAACAGCTGAAATTCCCTCGACGCGCTGCGCGCGCGCCAGCGTGGCCACCCAGACGGATGCGGCTCCGGCCTCGACCAGCGCCCGGGCCGCGGCGCGCGCCGTGGCTCCCGTCGTCAAAATGTCGTCGACAACTAAAATGTTCTGCGCCGCCACGCGCGCGGGATCCGAGACCGCGAATGCGCCGCGCACATTCCGCCGGCGCTGCGGCGGAGTAAGCCCGGCCTGAGTTTCCGTGGCGCGTTGCCGCAGGAGCGTGCTCGAAGCCAGCGTGAGCCGCCACGCGGGATGGCTCTTGCGCAGGAAGCGGAGCGCGGCGCGGGCGAGGGAGCGCGACTGGTTGAAGCCGCGTTGCGCGTACTTTGAAGCGTGCAGCGGCACCGGTACGACCAGCATCTCCTCAGGGGCTTCGCCGGCCAGTTGCGCGATGGCCTCGGCGAGCATGCGGCCGAGCCCGGTCGACACCCCATGGAGCCGTTCGTACTTGAGCGCATGAATGGCCTCGCGCATGCGGCCCTCAAAAATGCCGAACGAAGCGGCGCGCACAAATGGCGGCGGCGCAAGGCGGCATGCGCGGCAAAGCACGGCGCCGGCAGCAGTTGAGAGTGAGCCAAGCGCGTTGCCGCAGCAGAAACAGACCGGCCCGGTCTGAAGGGGGAACTCCGTCCAGCAGAGATCGCAAATTGGCACGGAAGAAAGTCGCGGCAGGGGCGAGCCGCAAAGAGCGCAGGAGGCGGGGAGAAGCGTGCAACTTAAACTATCCAAAGGACTTCGAAGCACGCGGGCCACGGCGCGCCAGCGCGTGGTTTCGGAGGTCGGAACCCGAGTCGCGGCCATGAGGGAGTCCGTGTGGAAGACGCACCTCGCTCGACGGGCGATGCCAGTTCGAGGCCGCCCGCTGCCAAAAGTATAGCGCAAGGGGAATGGAGAGTTCCAACGCTCTAAGGCCGAGGGAGTGAAAAGGAGTGAGGAATTGAAGGATTATTCAAGAAGCGTGTGGGCGCAAACACCCGCACTACGACCACTCAACCAACCCAAGAAACCAAGTCCGTTTCCTGGCGACCTTGTCAGAATCCGGCACTACGGCCCGCTGCGCTCTAAAAGACGCCGGCCAGGTAGGCCTCAGCGGGGCGCAGATTCTCCGATCTCGAGCCGCTCTCGGCCAGAACCACGGGCGAGAGCGTAATGACCGGACAGTAGGTATGGGCCAGGATTTTATAGACCACGCCATGCCGGGTGATGGCGGCAAAAGCCGAGGCTCCCTGCGCGCCGAGAACGATGAGGTCGGCCTGCTGCGCGTGGCTCTGGTAGAGCAGCTCCTCGGTGGGATCGCCGGGCACCACAATGCTCTGGATCGGCACCTGGCCCTGCAGCCTAGTGGGAACCAGCGCAAGCATATCGGCTTCCACTTCATCGAGCGAGCGGCCGGCAAGGAACTCCTCGCGTTCCTGGGGGCGGATAATATGTTGCAGGACGAGGCGCGCGCCATGTTGCGCGGCCAGCTCGGCCGCATAGGCGGCCACCACGGTGCTGGCTTCGTGCATGCTGACCGCGCAGAGAATAGTACGCGTCTTAAAGTTGCGATAGCTGCCGTCGATCACTTCGGGGCCGACGATGAAAACCGGCACATTGGCGGTGCGCAAGACCGCTTCGGCCACCGAGCCCACCAGCAGCTTGCCGATGGGACCCGGAGAGTGCGTTCCCATCACAATGCGGTCGATGTGGTTTGCGTGCGCAAAGGCAAGAATCTCGTCCGCGGGTAGTCCGGGCTGCACCACAACCTCGCAGCGAAGGCCTGCTTCGCGCACAGCTTGCGCCAGAGGTTCCAGTTGCTCCTTCTCATCCCGCGCGGCCGTGGTGTGGTCGTAGTAGCGGACACTCGAAGCCTGCGACGCGGCCACGACCAGTGTGTCGTAAACGTGGAAGAGGATGAGACCCGAGCCAAACTCCTTGGCTTGTGCCAGCGCGAATGCGAAGGCTTTCTGGTTGGTCGGTATCTCGGCGGCAAAGAGAATGGTGGAGGGTTTGCTCCAACCTGGCTTCAATAAGGCGGCCATAAGAACCTCCTTCCAGGCATTCAAATGATCGCAGATCTGCTGAAGTCTAGCGGTGTTTCGCCGCACATCGCCGGGTGATCCGTCTCACCCGGTCCGATCCGGACGTCTGGAGCCTAATCAATTCGTTGCTTCTTTCGCCACTATAAGATGCAAAAATGGGCGAATTTGGCTGCCAGTGAAATGATTGTGGTCCCGATTCCCAAATTTGTCTAGTGCCGCAGGTAACGTCCTGATTTGGATGCATAAAGTGATCTGAATCACAGCCCAATCAGCCGAAAAGCTGCTCTTCTGGAGTCGAGTCGGGTCGTCGGATGCGGTTTTCGGCTTGGGGCGCTGAAGAGTTGTGTTGACGCCCGGAGAATTTCGAGCCCGAGGCCGTCCCACCCCAGACGCCGAACGCCCCCGATCCCCAGGAGGTCCCCGTGACGATGCAGCCGATGCACAACATTCCCGCCAGCGGCGGAATCGATTTCGACGAATCGCCGTTCCTTGCCATCTGGGAGATCACGCAGTCTTGCGACCTGGCCTGCAAGCACTGCCGCGCCGCTGCTCAGCCCATTCCGCATCCCGACGAGTTGACCCACGAGGAAGGCACGGCACTGATTGACCAGATTGCCGACATGCACATTCCCATCTTCGTCTTCACGGGCGGCGATCCATTGAAGCGAAAGGACGTCTTCGAGCTGATCCGCTACGCTGCGGGCAAGGGCGTTCAAGTGGCCGTGACGCCCAGCGCCACGCCCCTGTTGACACGCGAACAGATCTTCAAGATGAAAGAGGCGGGCGTGGTGCGGCTCGCCATCTCGCTCGACGGCTCAAGCCCCGAGATTCACGACGCCTTCCGCGGCCTGCCCGGCGCGTGGGCACGGACGATTCAGGCCATCGAGTGGGCAGGCGAGGCCGGCATTCCCATCCAGGTGCACTCCACCATCAGCCGCCACAACGCCAACGATCTCGACAACCTGTGCAACCTCTTCGAAAAGCTCGCCATCGTGATGTGGAACGTGTTCTTCCTGGTTCCTGTGGGACGCGGCCAGTTGGACGATCTTTTGAGCGGCGAGGAGTTCGAGCAGGTCTTCGGCAAGATCTACGAACTCTCGCGCCGCGCCAACTTCCAGATCAAGACCACCGAAGCCATGCACTACCGCCGCTACCTGCTCCAGCACAACTTGGAAGAGGGGCGCGCAGCCCATGGAAACTCGCCGGGGCACGGGCATCCGCATGGAACTGCGTACGAAGCCGGCGCGCCCACCGCCGAAGCCAAAACGCGCAACATGAGCTGGGCCACGCGCCGCGTGAACGACGGCAAGGGATTCGTCTTCATCTCGCACGTGGGCAACGTCTATCCCAGCGGCTTCCTGCCCATCCACGCGGGCAACATCCGCGAGACGCCGCTCGGCGAGATCTACCGCAACGCGCCGATCTTCAAGGCCCTGCGCGACACCAAGCGCCTGGAAGGCAAGTGCGGCGCCTGCGAGTACAAGGAGATTTGCGGAGGCTCGCGGGCGCGGGCTTATGCGCTGACCGGCGATCCGCTGGCCGCGGAGCCCTGCTGCATTTACCAGCCGAAGAACTGGGACGCGGAGCGGGAGGCGACAGCCAGCGCATTCCACTCCGAAGAAACGCGTTCGGTAACGCAGCCGGGACTGCTCAGTTTACGGTGAGTTTACGGTGAGCGTGAAGGCGGCAGAAGTGGCGGGGGCGTAAGTCGGATCGCCGCTGTATTGTGCCGTCAATGAGTGACTGCCCGTCGTAGAGAATCCCTGCGTGAACGTCGCTGTTCCTTGACTAAGCAGCGCGGTTCCGAGCGCCGTCGTGCCGTCATAGAAGGTGATCTGCCCGGTGGCGGCGGGCGGGGTCACGCTTGCCGTCAGAACCACCGTGTCTCCCGCGTTCACAGGGCTGGGCGAAGCGCTCAGGGAAACGCTCGACTGCGTCGAGCCGTGCGGTCCCACATCGATCGTGACCTCGTTCGAGGTGCTCCCCGCATAGGAGGTGTCGCCGCTGTAGACGGCGGTGATGGACTGATTGCCGGAGTCCCAGAACGACGTGGAAATGGCCGCCGTCCCCGAGCTTAACGTCTGCGTGCCGAGCGCCGTCGAGCCGTTAGAGAAAGCGACAGTGCCCGTGGCTGACGAGGGCGAAACACTTGCGGTGAGATTGACGCTCGCGCCGAGCGCCGGAGAAAGGGATGAAGGGGTCAGGGTCGTTGTCGAGGCCGTCTGACCTGTGACGGTGATGCTCAAGGCGGTTGACGTGCTCGACGCATAATTGGAATCGCCGCCATAGGCCGCCGTCAGAGAGAGCTTTCCCGCGGTCGAAAACGAAGTCGATAGCGTGGCCGTTCCCGAACTCAGCGTTCCCGTGCCGAGCTTCGTCGAACCGTTGTAGAACGCTACCGTGCCAGTTGCCGCCGAAGGAGAAACCGTGGCGGTGAGCGTGACGCTTGCGCCCACGGCCGGCGAGGACGTTGAAGACGTCAAGGTCGTCGTACTCGCGGTCGAGCCCTGGGGAGCATTCCAAAAGCCGTCGCATCCAGCCAACATCGAAAGACCGGTAATCGCGCATAGGAGCAATGCATTTCGTGCGGACATCAGTGGTTTCCTCATCTCATCTTCTATTCTGAGCCAATCGGCGGAGGCTCTGGCCTGCTCAGATGCGGATTGGAACGTGAAGGCCGTTGGATTGTGGTTCCCTTTGGCCCGCGGAGATTGCGCTCCTCGCAAGAATTGTACTGAATCTCCAAGACCAGGAGATATTCTCGCGTTTGCGGAGGCTCGCGCGCCCGGGCCTACGCGCTCACCGGCGACCCGCTAGCCCAGGAGCCCTGCTGCATCCACCAGCCGAAGAACTGGGATCCGGAGCGGGAGCAGACCGTGGAAGCCTTCAAGCAGACCTTGCCGGAAGGGACGCTGGCGACGTTGTAAGACCGCAGTTAATCCTTGCGCTGGGCCGCCCCACCGGCCGGCAGATTGTGGTCCCCTGTACTTGCCGCCTTGCCCGCCTGCAAGGTGTTGGCCTTCAGGTCGTCCATGTGCGGAAGCGCGCTGAACCAGAAGACGAAGAGCAGGAACACGCCGGAGAATCCAGCCATGACTGCGATGGATGGCGTGGGGAAAACATAGAACACCAGAAAGCCCACCAGCATCGCTGCCCCCGTCGACCCGCGCAGTTGCGTCATCACCGTTTGGCGGTCGTATTCGGTCAGCAACACCGGATGATCTTCTCTCAAGACGAATAATTCGGAATCATCTTGCTTATGATCCGCTTCCCCGGCCGCTTTCGACGCGGCCTTCTTGCGGGACCAGGGAACCCCCCATTTGTTTTTGGGGAAGAATGCGATTTGAGACATCAAGTGCCCGGTGGTGTAGCAGGCGCCTAAGGCGAGGATCAGGGCGAGCCACGCCGGCACTTGGTAAGGCCGGAGGAAGTACTCGACATCGCTGAGCGAAAATCGCCTCGACAGCACCCCAATGGAAAGAAACACCGCGCCTGGCAGAGCGTAGCCGAAGATGTCCCTCAGGATCAGGAAGTTCTTCGCCAGTTCCGACAGGAGTCCCGGCCAACTGTCCGCGCCGCCGTCGCCGCCGTTCGATTTCGCCATCGTGCGGAAATCGTATCGTGACGGCGGGGCAGCGTCAATCGTTAATTTTTATCCTGTCTGATTCTCATAGGATTGAAATCGTCCGCAATCGGCGTGCGCCAGGGTGCGGCTGCGGCCGGCGACGTTACACACGCTGGCTATTGCACGGCGAGGGTGACCGTACCGGTTTCAGTGGTTGTGCCCGAGGCGCCAGTCACGGTGATTGTGTAGCTCCCAGGAGTGGTGCCAGAACTTCCGCCGGAGTTTCCCCCACCGCTGCTGCTCCCGCCGCAACCCATGGCGCCAAGGAAGACAAAGAAGACCAGCATAACTAGCCAGTAACGCCGCCGCCTCGGAATTCCGAAGAAGAAGACCAGCGCCAACACCGTGCCGCCCGCTGACGGCCAGAAGAGCCTCTTTATCCGGTTCTCTGCGCTCGTCGCCGCCGTGGTGGTCACCGTCAGCGTCGAAGTTTGCGCCGTGGTTCCACTGATGGCGACCGAAGCCGGGGAGAGGCTGCACGTCGCCGGATCGCTAGCAGCCGTCGGGCTGATCGAGCAGCTCAGGTCGATCGTTCCCGTAAACCCATTCGACGGCGTCACGGTGATCGTGGAAGTGTTCCCAGCCGTCGCGCCAGGCGCAACCGTGATCGCCGGTCCACTGACCGTAAAGGCCGGCGCCCCTGTCACAGTGAGGGCGATGGTGGTGACTGCGGTCCGGCAGTTGGGGGCCGTACAAGGTGCGGTTTCCTGTCCGGTAATGGTGACCGTTGCCGCGCCGGCCGTGGCCGTGCTGGCAGCGGTGAGGGTAAGAACGCTAGTGCTCGTTGCCGGATTCGTGGCGAAGTCGGCTGTAACTCCGGTGGGAAGGCCGGTGGCGGCAAGAGTTACACTGCCGGTGAATCCGGCGGCGGGAGTGACCGTGATGGTGTCGGTCGCGTCGCTGCCCAGAGTTACAGAGAGCGCGGGGGCAGTGGGAGCTAGGGTATAGTTCTCTCCTCCGTACCACTGCGTCATCTCGATTCCAGCCGGCTTGCCGTACATAACATAGCCTTGGTCATCCACACCGGGAACCGGCAATTGCAAGTCGACCCAGAAGACACCTTTCATCCACGAAGTCTCCTGGCTGAAGATCTCAAAGAAAGCCGTATAGCAATACGCTTGCTCGGTCGGATCGTAACCGTCGGAGAGGCCGTAGTTATAGGGCTGTTCATTCGTGCCTGCGGTGCTTTCGTAGCCGATTTCCGCAAAGACCACAGGCTTGTTGTATTGGTCCGATAGATCTCTAAGAGCGGCGACGGCATTGAATCCAGCGCCCGTATACGTGCTGGAGCTATCCGTCCATGCGGATTCCAACTGGCTGACCGTAGGATCGCTTTGGCCGGTGAGGCCGAAGTATCCATCCACGCCGATGATATCGACAAGGCTCCAGAACGACACGGTTGTAAATTCATCGCCTGCGCCGGTCGCATTTGCGCCATAGATAATCGGCCCGCTGTAGGCGGCCCGAACCGCGCTGATAAGAGCCTCCCAGTACGGTAGATTGTCCGATCCGCTGAGGGACTTGAGTTCGGTACCGATGCTCAGACCCTCGACGCCGTATTGCTGGGCCAACTGCGCGTAGTGGACGATGTAGGCCTGATAACTGATGAACCAGTCGCTGACACTGCTTGGAGCAAGCTCGCCCCGCCAGACGCTATAGTCGATTAAGTCCACTTGCGGCTTGAGAAAGACCTTGATTCCCAAGTTATGGTATTGCTTGATCGAGGCGATGATCTGGGCATCTGTAGCGCTCTGCGTGCTGGAAGGAGCAATAACTATTCCGCTCTGACTCTGCACAAACCACTCGATGCTAATCGCCACATGAGTGGCTCCGGAGCTCTTGACGAAATTAACATAAGTCTCGTCCCCGCTTGTCCCTAAGTCGGTATCGCTGTACACCAATCGCACGATGCCGTTGTAGGTGAATCCGGTCTGGCTCTGCCCAAAAGCCCTGGGTGCGGCTCCAGCAAAGACAAGCCCCATCGCTACGAGAAGAACCATGAGCCCGCGGGGAGCACAAATCGAAACTGAGCGTACAAACATCATGGCTTCACACCGTCTGAGTCCAGCGCCAGCTCGGAATTGCGATTGGGTTGCTGGCCTGAATCAAAGCGGCAGAACAGATGCCGATCGATCTGACCGTTCCGCATTCCGCGTGGGTTTTATTTTTGTCTGAGCCAGTATAGGCGAATGGGCTTGGCATCTGTGAATATGAAACCGACCAAATGGAAACCGCTGCCTCGCCATCGGACTCGGGCCAAACCTCCTTTCTTTAGGAATCTCGAAGATGGGCTGTGAAACTGAGAGATCAGTTGAGCCGTTGACAATTAGATAGTCCGGATACACGGTCGCGTTCGCATCACAGAAACCGTGAAACTGTGCTACACAGAAACTGTGAGGCTGTGTCAGCCCGCGTGTTTCTGTAAAAATGGAGTGGGGTCCAGGAATGCGGATTGCAGTAGTTGGCGGCGGCATTGCGGGTTTGGCCGCGGCTTATGAGCTGGAAAAAGCGCGCGCCGCTGGCGCGGCCGTCGCATACACGCTTTTTGAGGAGCGGCCGCGGCTGGGCGGCTCGCTGGCCTCGGAGATCGTGAACGGCGCGGTGCTGGAGCGCGGGCCCGATTCCTTCCTGACGGAAAAACCCGCGGCAGCCGAGCTATGCCGCGAGTTGGGCCTGGGCGGCGACCTGATCCCGTCGAACGACGCCGCGCGCAAGACCTATATCGTTACCCGCAATCGCCTGGTGCCGTTGCCCGATGGGCTCATGTTCCTGGTGCCGACCAAGCTGGCGCCGACGGCGATGACGCGGCTCTTCAGCGTTCCAACCAAGCTGCGCATGGCGCTGGAGCTGCTGCTGCCGCCGCGGCCCAGCGACGGCGATGAGTCCGTCGCGGCGCTGGTGGAGCGGCACTTTGGCCGCGAGGCCGTGGACCGGCTCGCCGATCCGCTGCTGAGCGGCATCTACGGCGGCGACGCGACGCAACTGAGTGCGCAAACCGTGCTGCCGCGGCTGGTGGAGATGGAAGCGAGGTACGGCTCGCTGACGCGCGGCATGTTGGCGGCGCATCGAAAGATGCGGGAGTTTGCGAAGACCTCGTCCAATGCCCAAAACGGCGGAGCCGCTCTTTTTACGGCGCTGCGCGGCGGGATGCAGCAGTTGGTGGATGCGATCGCGGCGCGCCTGGATGCGGTCAGCGTGCGCAGGGCGACGCCGGTGAGCGGAATCGAAAAGACGGCGCAGGGCTGGCGCGTTACAGCGAGCGGAGCGACTGAGGATTTCGATGCCCTGATCATGGCCGCTCCCGCGTGGGCTGCCGGAGAGTTGTTGGCTCCAGTGGATGCTGCGCTCGCGAGCGAGCTATGCGGCATTCCGTACTCTTCGTCGATCACCGTGAACCTGGTCTACGACGAGCGGAAGATCGGCGCTCTGCCCGACGGTTTCGGCTTTCTGGTTCCGTCCATCGAGGGCCGCGCCATGCTGGCCTGCACCTTTGTCCATCGCAAGTTCCTGGGACGCACGCCGCCGGGCAAGGCGGTTTTTCGCGCCTTTCTGGGCGGCATGAAGCGCGGCGATCTGCTGGGCGAGAGCGACGAAGCGTTGATTCGAACGGTGCAGCGCGAGATGCGCGAGATTCTGGGTGCGAAGACGATCGGCGCAGAAGTGGAGCCGGAGTTCGCGCAGGTGACGCGCTGGCGCCGCGCCATGGCGCAGTACGCCGTGGGCCACAAGGCGCGCGTCGAACGCATGAACGCGCGCGTGGCGGCTCTGCCCGGACTGCGCCTGGCGGGCAATGCCTACGACGGCATCGGCGTGCCCGACTGCATCCGTCTGGGGCGCAAGGCGGCAAAAGAGCTTCTAGCTCCTAGCTCCTAGCTTTCAGCTTTTGCTTGCGGCTTTCGGTCTTGGGTTGTGTCTTCGACCTGACGCCAAATCTCAGATTCCAGTCTTCAAGAGAGCACAATGGTCAACGTATACTCGCGATAGAGTATGACCACGCGCACGGACACCTTTCTTGCGACGATTCTGGCCTCGACTCGTGCCACACTGGACGCGGCGAAGAAAGCCGTGCCACGCGAGGATTTCGAGCGCAAGGCCGCCGAGCACCGCCCGCGCGGATGGGCCGCGGCACTGCGCCGCCAGGCCGCGCATGGCCCTGCCGTGATCGCCGAGATCAAGAAGGCCTCGCCCTCGAAGGGACTGATCCGCGCCGACTTCGATCCGGAGTGGCTCGCGCGCCGCTACCGCGCCGGGGGCGCAGCGGCGCTCTCGGTATTGACCGATGAGCTGTACTTCCAGGGCAGCTTGCGCAACCTGGAGCTGGCCTCGGCCGCTGCACCGCTGCCCTGCCTGCGCAAGGACTTCATCATCGACGAGTACCAGATCGTGGAGGCGCGCGCGCATCGCGCCGACGCCATTCTGCTCATCGCCGCAGCAATCAGCGGCGCGGAGTTGAAGCGCTTCACCGAAGCCGCGCACTCACTCGCGCTCGACGTGTTGGTGGAGGTGCACACCGCGGGCGAACTCGCGCTAGTGCTCGACGCGTTGGGTGAGACGGGCGCTGACGCCATCGGCGTAAACAACCGCGACCTGAAGAGCTTCGAGGTGAGCCAGGATATTTCCCTGGCTTTGGTTGATCGCATACCTTCGCACGTAGTACGCGTGACGGAAAGCGGCATCTCGACGCGTGAAGACATCGCCCGCCTGCGCAAGGCCGGATTCGATGCGTTCCTGATCGGCGAGAGCCTGATGCGCCAGGCAGATCCTGGCGATGCATTGGCGGAGTTGCTCAAGGGCGCCACGGACAAATCATGAGCCTCTGGATCAAAATCTGCGCCAACACCTCGCTGGCCGACGCGCAACTGGCCGCTGAAGCCGGCGCCGACGCGGTGGGATTCGTCTTTGCGCCGAGCCCGCGCCGCGTAACTCCGGAAGAGGTTGCCGAGATCGTGCCGCATCTGCCCGCGGCGCTCGAAAAGATCGGCGTATTTGTGGATGCGGCGTTTGAGGAGATTGCAGCAACGGTCAAAACGGCGGGGCTGACCGGCGTGCAACTGCATTTCGATGCGCCGCCCGCGCTGCCGGCGCAATTGCGCGAGAGATTCGGGCCGGCGCTACGGATTCTTGGCGTGGTGCACTTCGATGTCCGGCAAACTGCCGGCGGAACCAGTTTTGTATCAGGGCACGACCTCGGTGGGCGCGGAAAGACTCGATCAGGGCATCAGAACGTGAAAGGGCACAACTTTAGTCGTGCCGAAGACGCGGAAAGAAATGATGGGGCTTTAGCACCTGAGGGACGCTTTTCTGATTCCAACATCGACGCGATCCTGGTCGATTCGCGCACGGCCACGGCGGTGGGCGGAACGGGACAGGCATACGACTGGGGCGCGGCGCGGCAGTCAATCTTCGGCGCTGACGGGCAAGTGAAGTTGATTGCAGCGGGCGGGCTGACACCTGAAATCGTGGCAGAAGCTATTGCCACGCTGCGCCCATGGGGTGTGGATGTGGTGAGCGGCGTGGAAGCCTTGCCGGGGCGCAAGGATGCGGCGAAGGTGCGGGCGTTCATTGACCGGGCGCGTGCGGCACAGGCGTAAATTTCCGGCTTGCGCGGGCGTAAACTATTGTGGGACTTCCTGTACCGAATCTTCAAGAATGTGTGCGTCGGACTGAAACCTTTCGTAGTTGTAGAAATCGGCCTGAGATACGGAAGAGTTCGTTATCCGAAACATCCGCCAGCTGTAATGAGCGATCCATCCATGTACCATCCAAACGTTCTCAGGCCAATGCGAGTTCTCGGATTGCGTAACCGGCAATCGCGCAAATTCGCACCGCGATGTGCTCCTTTCAAGAGGTAGTTCTTGTCGCGCAGCAACTCCGCCTCGTATCGGTGGGCATCGCATCCTCTACATCGATCCAGGTCGTTTCCTTCCAGTCCAGCGCCGTCCTAGCGCGGTCGGAGGCAGGATTTGCGTTTATCTTGGGTGTTGACTCCACGACAAGGTTGTCGCGTCCATTGATCAGTTCGTACCCGGCCACGCGATTATCGAACAATGTATCGAGGTAAGAGATGGGCAGGTCGCTGTAGATATATTCGCGAGGATTAAGTTCTATCAATTCGAAGACAAAGTCATAGCCCTTGCCCTTGCTCAGTTTACCAATTGCGTCTTGCCTTTTCTGCTCGGCGATCGGCTCTTTTCCATCGACCGGCTGGCCATTTTCTTCAACAACGCGGTTGTAAGCGACCCCATCGATGATCACGCACACAAATCTATCGGAGAGATGGTGTATCAGTTTGCCCTTACGGTTGTAGGTCTTAATGTCGCGCGTTACATCGTACGTATATCGCGCTGCAAATTGGGCGTTTACTCGGCTGTTTGCTTCCATCCGCTTGAGGAGTGCATTGAGATCGTCGTTGGCGGAGGCCGAAGACGGCTGCTGGCTTGAGGCCGCTCCAATGAAAAGATGCGCGCAACAACAGATGGCAAACAGAGCCAATGCAGATCTGATTCCTGCGCGGCGAGGCATGCTTCTTTCTCCTCGAAAACCAGGCTTCGAGAATGCGCTCGAATCGAAGTTTTTCAGAGGCATTTAGTATACTGGTGATTCCCCGCTCAATCGGGCAGAAAAGGCGCAGGAGTCTCAAATGGCATCGGTCATTCTTCCGGCAAGTCCTTCCGAGTCGCGGCCCGGGCGCTTCGGCGTTTATGGCGGGCGCTACGTGCCGGAGACGCTGGTTGCCGCTCTCGACGAACTGGAGCATGCCTACGCAGAGGCCCGAGCAGATGCGGCGTTTGAGGCCGAGCTCAACTTGCTGCTGACCGATTACGCAGGGCGGCCGACGCCGCTCTACTTCGCGAAGCGGCTGACGGAGTCGCTGGGCGGGGCAAAGATTTATCTCAAACGCGAAGACCTGCTGCACACGGGTGCGCACAAGATCAACAACGCACTCGGCCAGGGGCTGCTGGCCCGGCGCATGGGCAAGAAGCGCGTGATCGCCGAGACCGGCGCGGGCCAGCACGGCGTGGCCACGGCGACGGTTTGCGCGCTGCTGGGCCTGGAGTGCGTGGTCTACATGGGCGACGTGGACATGGAGCGCCAGGAGCTGAACGTGAAGCGCATGAAGCTGCTGGGCGCGGAAGTCCGCGGCGTCTCGTCGGGCTCGCGCACACTCAAGGACGCGATCAGCGAGGCCATGCGCGACTGGGTCACGAACGTGCGGACCACTTACTACTTGTTGGGCAGCGCGCTCGGAGCGCATCCGTATCCCACCATGGTGCGCGACTTTCATCGCTGCATCAGCCGCGAGATCAAAGTCCAGATTCTCGAAAAAGAGGGCCGGCTGCCGACGGCCGTCGTGGCGTGCGTGGGCGGCGGGTCGAATGCCATTGGCGCGTTCTATGAGTTCCTGAACGACCGCGAGGTGCGGCTGATCGGCGTGGAGGCCGGAGGGCGCGGCACGGCGCTGGGCGAACATGCGGCGCGGTTCCAAGGCGGCGCGCCGGGCGTGTTGCAGGGCACGTTCTCTTACGTTTTGCAGGATGAGGACGGGCAGATCGCGCTCACGCATTCGGTGTCCGCGGGCCTCGACTACGCGTCGATCGGCCCCGAGCACGCGATGCTGCACGACACGGGCCGCGCGGAGTACGTCTCGCAAGACGATGCGGCCGCGCTCGATGCGGTGGTCAGGCTGGCGCGGACTGAGGGGATTCTGCCGGCGCTCGAAAGCGCGCATGCGGTGGCCGAGGCTCTGCGCATTGCGCCTGCGTTTTCGGCGCGTGACATACTGGTGGTAAACGTCTCAGGCCGCGGCGATAAGGATATGGGAATCCTGGCGCGCGAGCTGAAGTTGTAGAACCGCACGGGTTCGTGCTATCCCACCCTAGCGACAAAAACAAGAACGTCGCAAGGGTGGGGCACCCAGAGTTTTTGATGTTTTAGAGTTTTTTTGATGCCGATTCGTTTCGATCACAAGCCGGGCCTGGTGGTTTATCTGACTGCGGGGGACCCGTCTCTGGACGCGACGCGCGCCATTGCGCTCGCGGCCATCGACGCGGGCGCGGATGTGATCGAACTGGGCGTGCCGTTTAGCGATCCGCTCGCCGACGGTCCTGTCATTCAGCGCGCCATGGAGCGCGCACTGGCCCACGGTACACGGTTGAAGGACGTGCTTGGCCTTTCGCGGGAGATTCGCGCCGCGCGTCCCGCGGCGGGCCTGGTGATCTTCAGCTATCTGAATCCGATTTTGCGCTACGGCCTGAGGAAATTTGCCGACGATGCGAAGGCTGCCGGCGTGGATGGCGTGCTGGCCACCGACATGATCGTGGAAGAGGCGGGCGAGTACTTGGCAGAGATGGGCCGCGTAGGTTTGGCGCCGATCTTTCTCGTCGCGCCCACCAGTTCTGACGCGCGGCTGGAGGCGATCGCCGCGCACACCAAGGGTTTTGTGTACGCCATCTCGCGCACTGGCATTACGGGCACGCAGCAGAGCGTGGCCGGCGAAGCCGCGGCGCTGGTGGCGCGCATCAGGCGATGGAGCCGGCTGCCGGTGGCCGTGGGGTTCGGCATCAGCAATGCGGAACACGTCGCTCAGGTGGCGGAGTTCGCGGATGCCGCGGTCATTGGCAGCGCGATTGTCGAGCTGATTGAGCGGGCGACACCGGAAACCGCGCCTGACGCCGTGGCTCGATTTATTACGAGCATTTTCGGAGATAAAGTGCCATCTTTAGAAGCTGCGAAGGCCGCCTCTCCCTGATGGTCGAGGCGGCTTGAGGGATGGGACTTTGAAGACACTAATCTCCGAAAATGCTGTCGGGCCTGCGCCTGCCCCATGCAGCGCTGGCCCGGTGAGAAAAACAGCTTCTAGCTACTAGCTTCTAGCTCCTAGCTTGTCCTGCGGCGGACCAGGCCGCAGAGGCTTGCGCCAGCGGGATGGAGCTAGCAGCTGGAAGCTAGGAGCTAGTAGCTAGAGGCTGAAATGACCATCGAAGAATTGCGAATCCGCATCGACGAGCTGGACCGCCAGTTGGTCGAACTGCTCAGTGAGCGGGCGCGCGCCGCCCAGATGATTGGCCGCATGAAGGCGGCCACTTCGCTTCCGGTGTACGAGCCGGATCGCGAAAGGATCGTCTACGCGAATGTGCGCGCGGTAAACAAGGGCCCGCTTCCCGACATCGAGCTGACGCATATCTACGAGCGCATCATCGACGTGATGCGGGCATTGCAGCGCAACGAGCTGGCCAGCCAAAGACAGGCCCAGTCCGCCGCACAAGAAGGCGGAGCGCCGGGCCACGCCGCGGGCGAAATCGCGCCCGAGACAGGGAAGAAATCATGATTGTCGCAATGCAGGTTGGTGCTACCGAAGAACAGATCGATGCCGTGATCAGCGCCATGGGAGAGGCCGGCGTGGACGTGCATCGCACCACGGGCGAGTTCCAGACCATTCTGGCCGGCGTAGGCCCAACGGCCGGCCTCGACCTGACGAAGTTCGAAATGCTGCCCGGCGTGCTGCACGTGCACCGCATCAGCGCTCCCTACAAGCTGGCCGGGCGTGCGTGGCGGCCGGAGGGCACGGTTGTCGAGTTCCGCACCGGCGAAAAAATCGGCGGCGAAAAGGTGGCTGTGATTGCCGGGCCGTGCGCCATCGAAAACCGCGATCAGATCTTTGCCATCGCCGCCGCCGTGAAGGCCGCGGGCGGCGGATTCCTGCGCGGCGGCGCATTCAAGCCGCGCAGCTCGCCGTACGCGTTTCAGGGGCTGGGCATTCCCGGTCTGGAACTGATGCGCGAGGCCGCCGACGCGAACGGGCTCTGCGTAGTCAGCGAGGTGATGGAGATCGCGCAGATCGAGCCCATGCTGCCGCTGGTCGACTGTTTCCAGGTGGGCGCGCGCAACATGCAGAACTTCAACCTGCTGCGCGAGCTGGGGCAGGTGCGCAAGCCCATCCTGCTCAAGCGCGGCATTGCGGCCACGGTCGAGGAGTTGCTGCTCTCGAGCGAGTACATTCTCTCCGGCGGCAACTACGAGGTCATTCTCTGCGAGCGCGGCATCCGCACTTACGAAACCGCCACGCGCAATACCATGGACATCGCAGCCATTCCAGTGCTCAAAAAGCTTTCGCACCTGCCGGTGGTCGGCGATCCATCGCACGGCACGGGGCGGCGCGACATGGTTCCCGCGATGGCCAAGGCTGCGGTGGCTGCGGGTGCCGATGCGATTCTTGTGGAGATTCACCCCAACGCCGACAAGGCCGTCTCCGACGCGGCACAGACGCTGTTTCTCGATCAGTTTGAGAAGCTGGTGGGCGAGCTGCGGGTGCTGGCGGAGGCGGTGGGAAGAACGCTGTGAAGAACAGCGGAGTTAGCGGTGTTAGCGTAGTTAGCGGAGCTAGTATGCTATTTGCCACTGCTGCTCCGATGGCATCGATTGAGGGATCTTATGATCCGAGTTAGCACGAAATTGTTTCGGTGCTTCGTGCTTTTATCAGTTGTGCTTTTGTCAGTCGCAATGGCTCACTCGCAAGACCAGTCGTGTCCGAAAGACGGTCGGCCAGATTGCCCTCGCGCTGTTGCCTTCTTCCACAATTTGCGAGCTGCCCTAGTCAGAAACGACCGCAAGGCTGTGGCTGAGATGATGGAGTATCCATTTTTGGCATCGATTAACCACAAGATGGTACATATCTCGACGCCGACGAAGCTCTTGCAGCACTTCGATGATGTTTTTGACAAGGGAGTGCGTTGTGAAATTACGGGATCGTCAGATGAAGATGTCTGGGGCAATTCGCACGGATTCACTATCAAGGGGGGTGCGATCTGGTTTGACGATCTTTTTCCGCCGGGAGAAGAAATAGATCCGAAATCACCAGACTTTTGGGTAAAGGGCTCATTCAAAGTGATTACAGTGAACAATGATTCCTACTACCCGTGTCTCGAGTCAGGACGGGTTGGGAAATGATCGACCGCATCGCCATTCTCGGTACCGGGCTCCTCGGCACTTCTGTCGGTCTCGCTCTGCGTCGCGCAGGATTCAAGGGTGCAATCGCGGGATGGAATCGCAGCGCCGAGCAGGGGCAGATGGCGCTGAAGATGGGCGCGATCGATTCCATTAACGCCGATGCCGTCGAAGCCGCGCGTGCGAGTGAGGTTACGGTTCTCGCCGTGCCCATTTACGCCACGATCGATTTCATGGAGAAGCTGGCTGGCGTGCTCGGGCCGGAGCAGCTTGTGACCGACGTGGGCAGCACCAAGCGGCTGATTACTGAGACCGGCACACGGCTTTACAACACGCCGGAACGCGCGGCGTTTCTTCCCGGCCATCCCATGGCGGGCAAGGAGCGCGGCGGCGCGGTTCTCGGCGATGCGAATCTCTTTCGCGGCGCGGTGTGGCTTTTCACGGACGATCCTGCTGCCGAGCGTTCGCCGCAAGCGGCTGAGCTGGTGAAGGAATGGCGCGAGTGGGTGGAGAAGATGGGCGCGAAGACGCTCGACCTGGATGCCGTGCGCCACGACGAGCTGGTGGCGTGGGTGAGCCATCTGCCGCAGTTCACGGCTACGGCGCTGAGCGCATTGCTCGAAGAAGAAGTGGGCGGCGCGCCCGAGCTCAAGGACGTGGGCGGGCGCGCGTTGCGTGAGATGACGCGCCTGGGCGCGAGCCCGTTTTCGATGTGGCGCGACATTGCGCATACGAATACCGAGGCTGTGGAGCGCGCGCTTGCGGCGCTGGAGCAGCGGCTGGCCTATCTGCGCGAAAACCTGCGCACGCCGGTGCTGCGCGATGAGTTCGAAAAAGCGAACAAATTCCGGCGGGAGTAGGCGCAGAACCCGAGATGCTATTTCCAGCGCTGGTGGTCTCCCACCCTTGCGACAGAAAAAAGGCGCAAGGATGGGGCACGGAGTTCTGGGTCACACCAATCATGGTTCAACTCCAGACGCCGGTGCTGCCGGCCACAGGAGAGCTGATGCCGCCAGTCGAATTCCACCCCGATCAGGAACCGATCGTCCTGTAAATTACCAGCGTGGGGAACTCGCGAATGCGCGTGAAGCGGGGATTCGAGTCGAGGTAGTTGAGCGCGGGTTCCACGGGAGAACCTTTATCGTCGTCGCTCGCTTTGTACGCAATCAGGACGCTCCCGGCGGGAAGACTGTTGAGCGCAGCATACAGCTGTTCGCCGCTCTCCGGCAGAGCGATGACCGTCAGCCCCGAGTAATAGGCAAAGTCGGGATAATTCTCGTTGGCATAGAGAACGGTTGAAGAGGGCAGGTTGTCCTTGAGAAATTGCGCGACGATCATCTCCCTCCGGACGGAGCGATCGATGAACCCGCCATCGAAACGGTGATGGGACGGCCAGATGGTCACAATCAACGCTCCGGCGAGCAGTGCGCAACCCGCCTTCTTCAGCACCTTTCTCCTGCTCATCAGAAGCGCGCTCAGGCCGCTGCCCGAGAGCAGCAGCAGCGGCGCAGCGAGCGGGATAGCGTAACGCGATTCCTTATGACTCAAGATGCTGAAAAACAGCAACACAGCGATGGCCCAGAAACACAGAAAAAAATCCCACGGCAGCCGCTTTCCGCAAGGAATCGCAGGCGACATGCCGGACACATCGCCAGGTTGCCGCTTTCCCCTTAGCTCCCAGGCTTTGCGTACGAGCCAGAGTGCAAGACCGGCCAAGCCGAGCCACGAAATCATTTGGGGCAGAATGGTCAGATAGTAACCAAAGGGTTCTTCGTTTCCGCCCAGGTTCCCCCATCCTTGCTGCAACGTTTCAAAGAAGCTGTCGTACTGGAGTTTTGACCAGCAAAGGTACGGCCCAAACCCGAGAACGAAGCCGGCGGCGCTGGCCATGCTTGCCTTCACGCGCCCTCTTGCGCCCAACGCCAGCAACGACAGAATTCCAACGGTCGACAGCGACCCGAAGCGCATCAGCACTACCATGGCCAGGCTGAAGCCGAAGACGGCGAAGCGCAGCACCGTCTGTTTTTCAAGGGCGCGCAGCCCCAGCCACAACGAAACCAAAGTGAGCGTGAGCGCCGGGCAATCGGTGAGCAGGCTGTGTCCATTGCAATTGGGCACAAATCCGCCACGGCCATCAGGGCAAACGCCCACAAAGAACGGACCGAAGGCAAGCAAGAGCGCCGCGATCGCTGCGGCGCTTTGCCCTACGATCCTGCGCCCGGCAAGAACCATGAAGAGTGGACCCAGTGCATTCAGCAGTGCCGTCAAAATCTCGGCGGCATAGTCGCTGTTCCACAAGTGGAAAGCGCCCGCGAAGAGAAGCGGAAGCAGCGGCGGCCGGCTGTCGATCTCCACGTATCCCGCGTGC
>Ga0326727_10011972_pt1 | contig 19945 bp, 14 predicted proteins | sample MB2enrmetagenome_FD_207643 | JGI IMG/M metagenome (GOLD analysis project Ga0326727, IMG submission 207643) | Lab enriched peat soil microbial communities from McLean, Ithaca, NY, United States - MB29MY | ecosystem: Environmental > Terrestrial > Soil > Wetlands > Peat | place: USA: New York...
TCCGGAGCGTGTCGGTCACCGCCAACGGCACGAATCAGACGCTGATCGCCGGCGATGAGGGCTGGTACGTCGCCAATGACTTCACCCTCGCCCCGGGCACCAACACGTTCATCGGAACCATCGCGGATATGGCGGGCAACGTGGGAGCGGCGACCAATCTGGTGGTGGAGACCACGGCGGTGCCCCAATGCATGGTGACCAACCTCTCCGGCGGCGTCTTCACGAACACCAACCTCACGCTTTCGATCTCCAACTACGACGCATGGTGCGGTTTCGCCAAGCTCTATATCTTCACCAACGGCGCCTCGCTGAAGACGCTTACCGCCGTCCATCCGATGACCAACCTGACATACAACCTGCCCACGACTGTGACCAACCTCCAGGTGTGGTGCGTGGACAACGCAGGGAACACCAGCGCGACGAATAACATTTTCTACATTCCCGCTCCGGTGATCACCAACTTAACCAACGGGCAGGATCTCTCCAATCTTGCCGCTGTATGCGGCACGAACGCCACGGCGGACATCGCCAGCGTCTGGCTTTCGGTTAACGGAGGTGCTTACTCGAAGGTGAGCGGAACGACCGGTTGGAGCAGCAACGACAACTTAATCTTCTGGACCAACCTGACATGGACCAATACGATCTCCGTGTATGCGCTGAACTCGGCGGGCGTCTCCAGTGCGACGAACGTATGGAGCAACCTGACCGTGGACTATTATTCCACCGGCCTGGTCTTCATACTCAACGCCGACAACGCCAGTTACACGGTTTCCGGAGGCTCGGCGGCGGTCGGCGCCGTCGTGATTCCGTATTACTGTGCGGGACTTCCGGTAACTTGTATTGGCGTGAGTGCGTTCAACAGTTATTCCGGTGTAACGAACATCTCTATTCCTTCCTGTGTGACCAATTTTGGTAATGGGGCGTTTAGTTATTGTACAGGTTTGACGAATCTGGTATTGCCTTCCAGTCTCACATCAATCGGTTCAGAATGTTTCTTATATTGTGCGGGTTTGACGAATCTGGTATTGCCTTCCAGTCTCACATCAATCGGAGTGAATGGCTTCGCGGATTGTACTGGATTAGTAAACTTGATCATACCTAGTGGAATAGGTATTCTCACGGATTTTACTTTTGTAGGCTGCACTAATTTAACTAATATTATTTTACCGAATGCCTTGCAATCAATTGCGGCTGAGTGTTTTGATAATTGCTCCAATCTCCAACAAATCAATCTGCCAACTTCCCTGGTTTCAATTGGAGTAGGTGCATTCGGCAGTTGTTGTCTGAAGAGTATAACAATCCCAAGTTCAGTTACTTCTATCGGAGCATTAGCCTTTGCGGGTTGTGTAAATCTGGTGACTGTTTATGAAAACAGTTCCACGCCGCCAACTGCAGGAAACTCTATTTTTTCCGGTTGCAGTAGCTTGAGCGCGATTTATGTTCCAAGTTTTACAGCCGAAGTGTCCTTTGACCTTGCTAGCGGATGGAGTTCCTATAGCAGTATCATCGAGTTATAATCAAATGTTGTGTATGAGCCGGGCGGCGGTTTGAAAAAAAGGCGTCCCCTCTGTATGTTTGTGTTGCGAAACCAAAACAACAGGAGGAAGCGCCTTATGCCGAAGCACATCAAAGATTCTAACGGGTTGCCGGGTTTTGATCAAGAAATGGAATGGACGTTAACGAGCGTGGAGGAATTGGCCCGTAAGGCCGTTCGGAATGTTCTCCAAATTGCTCTGGAGTCTGAAGTCACTGACTTTCTCGCACGACTCGGAGAACTGAGAACGTCGGATGGAAAACAGGCTGCCGTGAGAAACGGCTACCAAAAGCCTCGTGATTTCCTTATCGGAACTGGTCTGGTGAATATCCAAGTACCGAGAACCCGGAACAGGATGGGTGGAGAGACTTTCCACAGCTCGATCATTCCGCGCTATATGCGGCGCAGTCTGAAGATGGAAGAGGCGATTCCGATGCTATATCTCTACGGAATCTCAGAAACCGATATGATGCCGGCGCTCCGAGGTTTCTTCGGCGAAGCAGTAAAGGGCTTGTCTCCGGGAAGCATCGCCCGCTTGCGAGAGGCCTGGCAGAAAGAACGCAAGGACTGGAATCAACGGAAGCTCGACGGAAAGCGGTTCTGCTACGTCTGGGTGGACGGGATTTATTTCAACGCCCAGGGCCGTGAAAACGACCTCTGCACCCTTGTGATGATCGGTGTGAACGAGCAGGGCGAGAAGGAAGTTGATCGCCGTGGATGAAGGGCTTCGGGAGAGTTCGGAAACATGGGGAGCCATCCTGCGGGCGTTGAAGGAACGGGGACTTCAGTCTCCAAAGCTTTTCATCGGCGACGGAAGCCTCGGGTTCTGGAAGGCGGCCCGTGAAGTATTTCCGGAAGCGGCTTCGCAGAGATGCTGGGTGCATAAAACCAGGAACATCCTGGGAAACATCCATAAGACACTCCATGGCAAGGCCAAGGAAGCCCTCGCGCTGATTTATCAGGCGCCTGACAGGCAGACAGCAATGGGAGCTGTAGCCGCCTTTGGCAGACAATTCGGGGCGAAATATCCGAAGGCACAGGAATGTCTGGAGAAGGATTTGGATGTGCTTCTCACCTTCTTCGATTTCCCGGCGGAGCACTGGATCCATATCCGTTCGACGAACGCCATAGAATCCACGTTCTCGACGGTGAGGTTGCGAACCAGCAAGATGAAGGGCTGTGGAAGTCCTGAAACGATCATGACGATGGTTTACAAGCTTCTGGAGAAAGCATCAGGCCGCTGGCGGAAACTGAGAGGGCCGGAACTGGTAGCAGTGGTTTTGAATGGTCAGGCCTTCAAGGATGGTATTCCGAAGGCTGCTTGATTCAGGCGAGGGGATTGCCATACACAACATTTGACAAAAGCTCAGTATCATCAAGGATTAAAATTGGGAGCTTCGTGAAGCTTCATTTCAGCGGCGGGAATTCCCGTCGCTGGATTTTGATAGATCGAGCTTCCAAAATAATTCATAACGTCATAAAAAACATCGAGCCAGGCGGGGTTCCAACCATCTTCCCGGTATTTCGCCATAAAAATGGCGGAGCGGCCGGCTCCAGTGCATCCGTGCACCCGCCGGCACTAACGCATCCCTGCGTGTCGCACACCCCTGGAAGGACTGCCGACACATCCCCAAAAACAAGCAAGGGTTGAAAAAAAGCGGAGCGTAAGGTGTTTCTCGGAGACAGTCCGCAGGATGCGGACGTCCGCGCATTCGACAGGATGACGAGTATGCGCGGATCGGAGAGAAACACCTTACGCTTCGCGCACTCAACCGTCAGCGTCCCTCCCGCATCTGCCAAAAAGGCGTCAGCAGTATCAAGCCAGGCGGGGTTCCAACCGTCTTCCCGGTATTTCGCCACGCAGTTGCGAAGCGCAAGCTCCTGGAAGGACTGCCAGCACACCCCCTTATTTCTCAACGGTCTTCGCCTCATCTGCAATCATCCTACGCTGTCGAAAGAAACGAAGCGAAACCTTTCCCGGAGATAGTCCGCACGGATGCGGACGGCGGCGCAACCGCCAGGAGGGCGGATTTGCGCCGTATCGGAGGGAATGGTTTCGCGTAGTTCTTTCGGTGGCGTTCCGCCCCCGCGAAGGCCGTTCCTACTCCGTCAAAGCATATACCGCCAGATTGACCCCCATCCGGAAGGCGGCCTCCCGCTTCTCCGCGGGGTCGTGGTGGACCTCCTCCGCGTCCCATCCGTCGGCGATGTCGCTCTGGTAATCGTAAAAAAGCGCGAGCCGCCCGTCCAGGAAGAGGCCGAAAGCCTGCTGTGGCTTGCCGTCATGCTCGTGAATCTTGGGAAGCCCCCTCGGGAATTCGTAGAAACAATGATAAACCGGGTGGGAATAAGGTATCTCGCGCAGGGGATTGTCGGGATAGGCGCGGGCGATCTCCTTCCGGAAGCTTTCGTCCAGGCCGTAATCGTCGTTGACGAAGACGAAGCCGCCCGACGCGAGGTATCTCCGGAGGGCGAGAATCTCGCGGTCGTTCCAGCGGAGCGGGACGTGCCCGTTGATGAATAGGAAAGGATGCTCGAAGACGCGCTCGTCGTCCAGCTCCAGCTCGACGTAATTGGTGTCGACCGATATCGTCGTGCGCGCGGCGAGTTCCACGAGGAAGCGCGATACCGCGTCCCGCTGGTTGTACCAGTCGCCCAGGTGGTACTTGATGATGACGAACGAGAAATCGGCGGCGTAAAGCGTCCCGGCGGCGAACACCAGCCCCAGGATTCCCGGCCAACGCAGCATTTTTCCCTCCACGCCCGCTTTCCGGGACGTTTCATGTTAAGCGGAAGGCGGGAAAAACGCAAGGCCGGATCCGGGCAGGGAATGATTCCCGGTTTTACGGAGAAATACCCGTTTTCCGCGTCATCCCTTCCTGACGGATTTCCGTCCAACAGGATAGAATGAAGAAAAGTCCCGACGAAACCGGATTCCTGCATCCGGATTGATTTAAACGGACTTTTATGGTATGCTATTCTAGCCGGAGGTTGTCCATGTTTCGAGGTATTTCGTCCTTGATGGTTGTGTTCTTTCTGGTTGCATTTACCACGGGGACCGAATCCTTCGCCATGCCGCCCCATCCGAGACTCGGGAAGGCGGGGCAGACGCGTTACCTGACCACGAGGGCCCATCGTGCGGCCGCCCGGAAAAAGACCGTCGGGGACCGCGCCACGGCGGCGTTTCCCTCCCTCGGGAACCGCCGGGCGATCGTGCTTCTGGAACAGTTTCCCGACCTTTCCTTCCAGAGCGGAGATAATGCCTCCTATTACAGCAACCTTTTCATGGGGAGCAACTCCAGCCAGTTGTGCTGGCACAAGTTCTATATGGATATGTCGGGCGGGAAGCTCAACCTGAACGTCTCGGTCTACGGTCCCTATACCGCAGTGAGCAACCATGACTATTACGGCTCCGCCAACAACGGGAACGGGTATCCGGGCGAGCTCGTAGCCGAGGCGGTCAATGCCGCCGTCTCGAACGGCGTGAATCTGACCCAGGGCGACAACCTGAGCAACGGCAACGTGAACGTCATCATCCTGATACACGCCGGGATGGGCGGGGAATTCTCTGGAAACGCCAGCGACATCTGGTCGTTCGAGAGTGATCTCGACAGCGAGGCCGAAGGTTACAGCGACGGTTCGGGTCATCTGACGTTCAGCAACGGGGAGACGGTCAACACGTTCACCATGCAGCCCGAGGGCGTGGAGATGTCTTATCCCGCGTCCAGCAACATGCAGGCCAGCATCGGCGTGTACTGCCACGAATTCGGCCATTCGATGGGACTGGTGGACCTTTATGATACCGTGGATACCAGCTATCCCGGAGTGGGTTGTTGGTCGCTGATGGCGGTCGGCGTGTGGAACGGACCCAACGAGGACGGGAGCGTGCCCGCTCCCCTGACCGCCTGGGAGCGCTACTGGCTGGGCTGGGTTTCCCTCATTACCCCCGGCGGAATCGTTTACTCCACGGGAATCCAGGGAGATTCCGGCAAGAACATCGGTATCGGTCCCGACAGACTGGTGCCCCTGCTGATCGTTTTCGTTTTCGCAGCATTGTTTCTGATTTTCATTCTGGGAGCACTGGCGGCGAAGCGGAAAAAGCTCTGGCTCTTTCCCGCCGCGGCTTCCGCCTTGGTACTGCTCGCCGTGCCGGTTTTCCTGACGACCCTTCCGGCTTGCTCGCCCAGTGTGGCCAAGTCCGCGACATCCGGTGTTTCCCCCGCGCTTTTCGTTACCAACCGGCTTTCCACGATGACCATGTGGAGGATTCCCTCGGGCGATCCGAGCAGTCTACAGTATTACGTGCTGGAGAACGTCGTCCGGGACGCGGGCACGTGGAACGCGTATCTGCCCGGCGACGGCCTGCTGATCACGTTCATCGATGAAACGGTTTTGAACGACAACTGGTCCGCCAACACCGTCAACAGCGGTGTGGACAATATCCACGGCATCACCGTTGTCGAGGCGGACGGACAGAATACCCTGTGGAAGGGATCCGACCAGGGAGTCGCGGGCGACCTTTTCAGCTCCGACGACGGATATACCGCGTTCGGTCCCGGCACCACCCCGCAGGCGGTTTATTACACACCGACCAATTCCACCAGCCTTTCCGGGTATACGAACGCCGTGTTCAGCCTGACCGGAATCAGCGCTCCCGGAGAGGTGATGACTCTGACCGATAAACAATTGAATTGACTCGTTGCCCGAATTGCCGGAGGTATCTATGATCCGTTTTCGAAAGTCGACCTTAGTCGGGATTGCCGTATTGATTTTGATATCGGTAAACATGTTGTGCGCCATGCCGCCCCATCCGAGACTCGGGAAGGCGGGGCAGACGCGTTACCTGACCACGAGGGCCCATCGTGCGGCCGCCCGGAAAAAGACCGTCGGAGACCGCGCCGCGGCTGCATTTCCCTCCACCGGGAACCGTCGGGCGATCGTGCTTCTGGAACAGTTTCCCGACCTTTCCTTCCAGAGCGGAGATAATGTCTCCTATTACAGCAACCTTTTCATGGGGAGCAACTCCAGCCAGTTGTGCTGGCACAAATTCTACATGGATATGTCGGGCGGGAAGCTCAACCTGAACGTCTCGGTCTACGGTCCCTATACCGCCGTGAGCAATCACAACTATTACGGCTCCGCCAACAACGGGAACGGTTATCCGGGCGAGCTCGTGGCCGAGGCGGTCCGGGCCGCCGTCTCGAACGGCGTGAATCTGACCCAGGGCGACAACCTGAGCAACGGCAACGTGAACGTCATCATCCTGGTTCATGCCGGGATGGGCGGGGAATTCTCGGGCAACGCCAGCGACATCTGGTCGTTCGAGAGTGATCTCGACAGCGAGGCCGAAGGTTACAGCGATGGTACCGGCCATCTGACGTTCAGCAACGGGGAGACGGTCAACACGTTCACCATGCAGCCCGAGGGCGTGGAGATGTCTTATCCCGCGTCCAGCAACATGCAGGCCAGCATCGGCGTGTATTGCCACGAATTCGGCCATTCGATGGGGCTGGTGGACCTTTATGATACCGTGGATACCAGCTATCCTGGCGTCGGTGTCTGGTCGCTGATGGCGGCCGGCGTTTGGAACGGGCCCAACGAGGACGGGAGCGTGCCCGCTCCCCTGACCGCCTGGGAGCGTTACTGGCTGGGCTGGGTTTCCCTCGTTACCCCCGGCGGAATCGTTTACTCCACGGGAATCCAAGGCGGGCAGGGGAGCGGAAACGGCGTTCCTCCCGCGAAATGGATCCCGCTGGCGGCCGCCTCCCTGCCTGCGGCGCTTTTCCTGTTTTTCGCTATTCTGTCGCTGATTGCCCGCCGCAAGTTGAGATGGGTTTTGCCCGCGGCGGCATCCGCGGCAGTGCTCCTGGTTATTCCCGTTTTCCTGACAACGCTTCCGGCATGCTCCTTCAATATGACATTCGGATCTTCGTCCAGGTCTTCGTCATCTTCAGAGAAATCAGGATCTTCGTCCAAGTCTTCGGCATCTTCAGAGAAAACAGAATCTTCGGTTTCATCCGTTTCATCCGTTTCTTCCGGGCTTTCCACATCTTCGGCGTCTTCGGTTCCGGGCGTGACGCTTTCCGTCACCAACCGGCTTTCCACGATGACCATGTGGAGGATTCCCTCGGGGGATTCGAGCAATCTACAGTATTACGTGCTGGAGAACGTCGCCCGGGACGCGGGCACGTGGAACGCGTATCTGCCCGGCGACGGTCTGCTGATCACGTTCATCGATGAAACGGTTTTGAACGACAACTGGTCCGCCAACACCGTCAACAGCGGCGTGGACAATATCCACGGCATCACCGTTGTCGAGGCGGACGGACAGAATACCCTGTGGAAGGGATCCGACCAGGGAGTCGCGGGCGACCTGTTCAGCTCCGACGACGGTTATACCGCTTTCGGTTCCGGCACCACCCCGCAGGCGGTTTACTATACGCCGGAAAGTGCCACCAGCCTCTCCGGGTATACGAACGCCGTGTTCAGCCTGACCGGAATCGGCTCGCCCGGCGAGGTGATGTCGCTGGTTTACCGGACGAATTAGGGGAAGGACGGTCTAAAGTCCTTCCTCGTCGGTGGAAGGCAGATTGGAAACGGGAGGGAGATCGGTTGTCGCATCCGTCAGTGTGTTCTCCGGTACGACCGGGACGACGGAAGCGTTCGATACGCTCAATTCGTTGGAAGCGGCGGATACTCCCGCGGCAGACATCGGTTGTTGCCGGTCCGCGGCGGAGTGGGACGCCGCCATTCCCCTGCCGAGAAGTTCGTAGCGGTCCTCGAATCTGCGGATTTCCGGCGCGTTGACGGGCGAATAGCGCAGGGGATTGGGCAGAACGGTGACGAGACAGCGCACTTCTTCGCGGTCGAGTTCCCGGGCGCTCTTGCCGTAATAGTACCGCGAAGCGGCGTCGATGCCGTAGATTCCCTTTCCCCACTCCACCCGGTTGAGATAAAGCTCCAGTATGCGCTTCTTGGGCATCGTGAAGTTCATTTCCAGCGCGATCCAGGCCTCCATGTACTTCCGCACCATCCATTTCTTCGGCCAGAGAAAGAGCGTTCGCGCGAGCTGCTGGTTGATCGTGCTTCCGCCGTACATCGAGTAGCCGATGCGGCGGTTTTTGCGCGCGGCTTCGGCGACGGCGTAAGGTTCGATGCCCCAGTGCCGCCAGAACGTATTGTCTTCCGCGGCGACCGCCATCCATGCGGCAGAGCGCGGCAGTTCGGAAAGCCGGACGAAGGGCATCGGCCGGGAGCGGTAATGGTAGAAAACCTGGCGGTAGATTTCCAGAGCCGTGAACGGCGGGTTGATGAAATTCAGCGAGAGGCAGACGAGGAGAAAAAATCCCAGGAAGACGGCATGGAGGATGAGAATCCATTTCAGCACGGAGAGCGGGATTCGCATCGGGGAGAAAGGCTTCATGGGGGACACTGGCGGCTCCGTTGGGCCGGTTGCCCGGCGACTCAGGTTGTGATTCGTTCGGCGCTTCCGGAAAATGCGGAAACAGGGTATAATAGTTTAAGGGAAAGCGGTGAAAAACGCAAAAGCGCGGATGGTCGCTTCCGGAACAGATGGAACGGCGGAGGGAAATCATGGCACTTCGAACGGAACACGACTCCCTTGGGAGTCTCGATCTCGACGATGTGAAGCTTTACGGGATCCATACGGCACGGGCGCTCGCCAACTTCGGCGGAAACGGGCCGCTCGTCCCGGAAGAAATCCTCCGCGCGATGGTCGAAGTGAAGAAAGCGGCCGTTCTGGCCAATCGCGACGGCGGCTTTATGGAGCCGAAAAAGGCGGGCGCTGTCCTTGCCGCGTGCGAAAAAATCCTTTCGGACGGCATTTCCGCCTGGCGGGAGCACTTCCCGCTTCCCGCGCACCAGGGCGGGGCGGGCACGTCGGTGAATATGAACGTCAACGAGGTGATCGCCAACCTCGCGATCGCGGAACTCGGCGGCCGCCGGGGCGATTACTCCCTCGTTCATCCCAACGACGACGTCAACCGTTTCCAGTCCACCAACGACGTATTCCCGACCGCCGTCCGAATCGCCTGCGTGCGTGCGATGCTCTCCCTCGCGGACTCGCTCGCCCGCCTGCAGGAAGCCTTCCAGACCAAGGAGCACGAGTTCGCCGCGATCCTCAAGGTGGGACGAACCGAGATGCAGGACGCGATTCCCGTCACTCTGGGGCAGGAGTTCGGCGCGTGGGCCGAGGCCGTCGCCCGGGACCGCTGGCGCTGCTTCAAGTGCGAGGAGCGTCTGCGGCAGGTGAATATCGGTGGAACCGCTGTCGGAACAGGGGTGAACGCGCCCAAGCTCTATATCTTCAAAGTGATCGAGCACCTTCGTTCCGTAACCGGTCTCGGATTGGCTCGCGCGGAAAACATGGTGGAGGCGACCCAGAACGCGGACGTTTTTGTCGAATGTAGCGGCATTCTCAAAGCCTGCGCGTCGAACTTCGTGAAGATCTCGCACGATCTGCGCCTCCTTTCCTCCGGTCCCTCGGCGGGTTTCGGCGAGATCGTCCTTCCGCCGGTGCAGGCGGGAAGCTCCATCATGCCGGGAAAGGTGAACCCGGTGATTCCGGAATTCGCCGCGGCTGCGGGCATCCAGGTGATGGGGCTCGACGCTTCCACCGGTTTCGCGGCGTCGCAGGGGCAGTTGGAATTGAACGCCTTCCTGCCGCTGATCGCCTGGAACTTTCTCGAGAGCGCGCGTTTACTGCGCGAGGCGGCGGACGCGCTGGCGGCGAAATGTGTGGCGGGAATCGCCGCCGACGCCGGGCGCTGCGCGGAGCTTCTTTCCGACAGCGGTGCGCTTGCGACGCTGCTTTCGCCTTATGTGGGTTACGAAAAAGCGGCGGAAATCATTCTGCGCGCCCGGGAAAACGGGAAGTCGGTCCTGGAGGAAGCGATCGCGGGCGGAGAATTCACGCGGGCGGAGCTGGAAGCCGTCTTCGATCCCAGAAAGGCCACCTCGCCGGGAATCGCGGGAGCGGATACGCTCAAGGGACGGCTGGATCTGCTCGGGAAATAGGCGGGCACGAAAAAACCCGCCTCGCGGCGGGTTTATCTGGAGATGATGGGAGTCGAACCCACGGCCTCTACAGTGCGATTGTAGCGCTCTCCCAACTGAGCTACATCCCCGGTAACGTTTGGATATCGCACGACAGTCCGGATATTTTAAAGGGAAGTCCGATTTTTTTCAAGCGTCGGGAGAATCATTTTCCGAATCGCGCCCGGGAGGATCATTCGTGTTGAAAAATTTCTTCATTCTTCTCGTTCTGACCGGATTTTCCGGGCCAGTCTGGGCGGACGACCGCGTGGAAGGCTCGCTGATATGGAGATCCCGTCTCGACGGTCCGGTCTTCTCCCCGCCGGCCCTGCAATTCGGGCGCGTCTACGTCGGCACGAAGGGCGGAATCTTTCACTGCCTTGACGCGGAGGACGGAACGACCGAGTGGACCTATAAAACCGGCGATGAAATCTATTCCCGCGCGGCCTTCTACGGCGAGTTCGTTCTTTTCGGGAGCTGCGACGGCAACCTCTATTGCCTGAACGCCGAAACCGGCGCGGCGCGCTGGCGCTTCGAAACCGGCGGAATGGTTCAATCTCCCGTCCTCGTTTCCGGGGGGCGGATCTATTTCGGCTCCTTCGATTCCAATTTTTACTGTCTTGCCGCGTCGAACGGCCTCGAAGAATGGCGTTTCCGGGCTTCCGGCACCATCCGGGGCGGGTGTGCGATCGATCGCGGACGCCTCTTCTTCGGGGACGGCGCGGGGAACCTCTATGCGCTGGACATGGAAGGGGAAGTTCTCTGGACTCGGTGCTCGAAGGGCGGGATCCTCGGCACTCCGGTCGCGGAAGGCGGCGAAGTATACGCCGGCGACCTTTCCGGCGAGATGAACTGCTGCGACGCCGCCGACGGAAAGCTCAGGTGGAGTTTCGCGACGCGGGACCAGATATTCAACGGACCATGTCTGGAAGCCGGAACGGCCTGTTTTTGCGGATGGGACGGATTCATCCGGAGCATCGACCGCGCCTCGGGGCATGAAATCTGGAGCAGCAAAACCCCCGACGGGATCTACCCGGCACCGTTAGCCGCAGACGGGCGCGTCTATGCCGGCGGGGACGACGGCATCGTCCGCTGCCTGGACGGCGCCACGGGACAGCTTCTCTGGATGTTTCCCACGGGCGCCGATATCGCCGGCACTCCCGCGATTTCGGACGGGAGGCTTTACACCGGCAGTTACGACGGAAAGCTTTACTGTATCGACACCGGCATCGCCAACCTGGACGCGGGCGTTCCCGTCCCTCAACTGCCCGCTTTCCGCGCTTTGCCCGTCATCGTCTCCCCGAGCAGGAGCAACTTCGTGCTTGTTGCCGGGGAATCCGCCGCCATCGATTTTCTGGTTTCCAACGCCGGCCGGGGAAGGGCGGCGTCCGTCTCGCTGGAATCGCTCCTTCACGCTCTGCCGCCGGGCGTCTCGATGGCTCTTTCCGACCCGGTGGAACTCGCCGCCGGGCAATGCGCCGAAATTCCGCTCGCCCTGTCTGCGGAGGAATGGGCCGATGCAGCGACCGACCGTTTGTCGATTCTGGCGAAAGACCGGAGGACGGGAATTTCCGGGAATCCCATTGAGGTTCCATTTTTCGTGTGCCGTCCGCTTCTTCCGGAGGTCGCTTTCCAGTGGGGCGGCACGCTGCCTCCCGATCCCCGGTGGGACCCCGGGGATTCTTCCGATTACGCGCCCCGGCCGGCGGTTGTGGAAGCCTGGGTAATCGTCCGCAATCCGGGAGAAAGGGATATCCGGAAACTGTGGGTTACCGCCGACTTCTCCGGCGACGGACTGGAACTCGCGCCCGAGTGCAGGGACAATCTCGTGGGCGATCTTCCCGCGGGAGAATCCGCTGTGCTCCGCATTCGTCTCCTGCCCGACGGCGGTGACGTTTCCGTGCGCGGCGTTCTCGCCGTGAAGGTGTTGGGCAGCCCTTACGTCCAATCCTCCCGGGCCTACTTCCCGGTTGGCTCGGATGCCCGCCTGGACGCAACGGGGAAATAGCGTCCCTTGCAAAATGCGCCAAAAGGTGCTATTATTTTCGTGTTCCGGACGGATGAACCTCTACACCTGTCCCCGCCGGATATTTTTGTGCCAGGGAGGTTTTCCATGAAATTTCCGGCCCTCGGTCTTTTCCTGATCGCTTTCGCGCTTCCTCTGCATGCGGTCAATTCGCAGATGCAGCCGATGGAGGATCGCCTCGCGCGCTACGATTCCAACTATACCAAATGCGACGGACTCGACGCAAGCCAGACCAACCAGCTTTTCGCGATGCTCCAGCTCAATCCCGCTTCCGACGAGATAACGGTCAAGCTGGTGTGCAGCGCGCTCAAACGGGTGCGTGTGCTCAAGATCGCATCCGCCAAGCCCTTCATTCGCGACCTCCTCGACGTTTCGGTGGACCCGGAAAACGCCGACTACAGTAGTCTTCCCGGCCAGTTGCGCAACGTGCATTACATGGCGCTTCAGGCATACGGGGAGCTTGCGGATGAGGATAAGGACGCCGACGTTCTTTATAACTACATGAAGATGCGCAAACTCGATAATGTGGGGGAATATATCGTGGCGCGTGCCATCGGCCGGATGAAAAAGAACGCGCATGCCGTCCAGGCGCTCAACGACATGCTGGAGAACCTGCCGGAAATGGCGCGCACGATGGCCGACGATGCCGTCATCTTCGCCATTCTCGACTCGATCGAAAAACAGGGCGACCGTTCCTCGATCGCGCCGCTGTTCCGGGTGCAGAGTCAGGTATCCGCCGACCGCGACATTTACAACCGCATCTCGGAGCTGGTCGGCACGCTGTCCGCGGAAGGGAATTGAAGCGGGATGATCCAGACGTACATGCTTTGTTCCATTTGCCGGAAAGGGCGGCGGTTCGCATGACGGCGTGGATCGGGATCGGCTCGAACCTCGGGGACCGCAAGGCGCTGATCCGCGCGGCGCTTTCGGCGCTTTCGGCGCTCGGAAAGCTCGAGGCCGTTTCCCGGGTCCGACGCACGAAACCCTTCGGCGGGAAAGTCCAGCCCGACTACATCAATCTCGCCGCGCGTCTTTCCTCTCCGCTTTCTCCGGAAGCCCTCCTCGGAAAACTTTTTTCCATCGAGGAGTCCCTCGGTCGTGTCCGCACGGAGCGCTGGGGCAGCCGCACCATCGACCTGGATCTTCTCTTCTGCGATCGTCTTGTCCTCGATACGCCGCGCCTGACTCTTCCCCATCCCGGCGTCGCCGCGCGGCGCTTCGTGCTGGAACCACTGTGCGACCTCGATCCCGGATACATACATCCCGTGCTGGGCAGTTCCCTCCGCGAGCTTCTGGACGCGCTGACGGAGGGATGAAAGCCGTCCTGCGTCCGGGAAGCCTCCGGACTCGAATGAAGAAAACCTTTACCGGCGATTTTCGAGATACGGACGACAGGAAAATTCATTTTCATTTCCCTTTTTGCCTTTCGCATGGTATAATTTTCATGTAAAGCTCGGAGGTGAGATTATGGCGGAAGCCGGCGACATAAAACAGGAACCAGTTATGAAAGCGAGCCTCATGAAAATCGCCATCGGTACGGTGATCGTGTTGGCCGTGCTGGGGTATCTCGTATGGCGGATAGCCGTTTCCGTTTCCGTCGGCACTTCCTCCCGTTTCGAAATCGTTCTTTCCGACTATTACCGGCATCTCGCGGGCGGTCGCGTTTCCGAGGCCGCCCGGCTGACCGCCGGGGGTTTCCGGAACGAGATCGCGGACGTCAAGGTGCATAGCGGCCGCTACGAGCTTTTCAGCTACGATTTCCAGCGCATCGTTTCCACCAACGCACCCGCACCGGCAGGTCGGCTGACCTATTCCCTGTACGTCAGCGACAATAACCGGCGCGATTCCTGGCTCCTCGAAGCGGATTTCATCGACACGGACGGAGCGGCTAAAATCGCGGCGATCCGCCGTCTCTATGAGGGCAGGAACATTACCCGGAAATGAAACAGAAGACGATGAAAGCCAGATACGATATTCCTCCAGGCGTCAATCCCGTGGTCGCTTTCGGCGTTCATGATTCCAACGTTCGTCTGATCGAGCGTCTCACTGGCGTGAAGATTTTTCCGCACGAGTTCGAAGTGGTGATCGAGGGCGACGATAACGCTGTCCTCCGCGCTTCACAGATTCTCCAGAATGTCTGGCTTCTTGCGAAGGGCAACACGCCCATTTCCCACGACGAGATTCGCGTTCTCGTGGATAACCGTTCCCAACACGGCGAATTCTCGACCGAAACGGCCGCTTCCGAAGGCATCATCGTGTCGAGGCGCGGGATGCGCGTCAAGACGCGTTCGGCGCTCCAGGCGAGGTACGTGCGGGAAATGCTCGACAAGGATCTCGTGATGTCCGTCGGTCCGGCGGGCACAGGCAAAACCTACCTCGCCATTGCAGTGGCGCTCCACAGCCTGCTCACCAAGCGGGTGGAACGCATCGTGCTTTCCCGGCCCGTCGTGGAGGCGGGCGAAAACCTCGGATTTCTGCCGGGGACGCTGGAAGAGAAGATCAATCCCTATCTCAAACCCTTGTTCGACGCCATCTCGCAGATGCTTTCGCCCGAAGAACTCACGTTCATGCTGGACCGTCAGATCATCGAACTCGCGCCGCTCGCCTATATGCGCGGACGGACGCTTTCCAACGCTTTCATCATCCTCGACGAGGCGCAGAACACCACCTCCACGCAGATGAAGATGTTTCTCACCCGGCTGGGAGAGGGTTCCAAGATGGTTGTTACCGGCGACGTCACGCAGATAGACCTGCCGTATGGCCGCGAATCCGGTCTGAAACAGGCGATCGACCTGTTCGAGGGAATGGAGGAGGTCGCCTTCCTCCGCTTCGAGGAAAAGGACGTGGTCCGGCACGGCCTGGTCCGGAAGATACTGGAAATCTACCGCAAACGCGAAGAGGAATCATGGAAAAAGATCACCGACCGCTGAAGGAAGGATTGTGGAATGTCATCGCTTCCCACTCCTTCCGGATTTCGCTGGTGCTGGCCGCTTGCTACGTCGCGGTTCTCGGTTGCGTTCTGCTCGCCAACGTCACCCCCTTCGCGCGAAGTTACAAGGCCGGGGAAATCGCCGTTTCCACGCTGATTTCCAGATACAATTTCACCTACTTCAACCGCGCCGAATCGGCCGGGCTTTCCCGCTACATCGAGAGTTCCATGCCCGTGTATTACGATTACTCGACCGACCATGCCGATCTTTTCCTCGTGCGGCTCGGCAAGTTCGTCGACGCACTCCAGTTGGAAAGCGATCGCGCTTTCCACGACAAACTGCGGCAGCTCGGCTGGCAGTTCTCGGAGGCGGCCTGGGAGTATATCGCGCCAAACCGGCTTCTCATCGGACGATATTCGAACCGCATCATCACGCTTTACAACGTGCTTACCGCCAACTGGTTCATCCTCGACCAGATGTCCGGCGAAAGCCCTTCGGACGGGGTGGAACTTCTCTCCAAGGAAGGCAACATCAGGGCCGGACGCGAGCGGATCCTGATGCATCCCCTGGAAAAGGACTTCGCCTTCGCGCTGGTGGCGTCCACTTACCCGCGTTCGGACGTGCTCTTCCGCGAGGCCATCGCGGAGATCCTCGTGAACGCCGTGGAACCGACCGCCCGTCTGGACACGAAGTTCCGCGCCGCCCGCGTGGACGAGGAGCTGTCGCGGATGCGCAACACGAAACTCATCCGCTACGGGGACATTCTGGTGCGGCGCGGCGAGACCGTGGACCAGGACACCGTTTCGCGTCTGAGCGCCTACAACGAATACATGGTGAAAAATTTCGCCTCGCGCTGGTGGATCTATTTCGTGCTGTCGCTGCTGCTTTTCGCTTTTCTCATCTACCGGTTTTACGATTTCGAAAGCGATACCTTCGGAACGACCAGGAATGTGCTGGTTTCGCTCCTCTTCTTCCTGATGGTCAACGTGTTCTACTTCTTCGCGTCCTTTTTCAGCGAGATGCCTTTCGTGCCGGCGTTCCTGAACATCCCGTTCGCGATCGCGGCCATCAGCCTGCCGCTTCTCCTGAACAATACGCGCGTGGCCATCATCCTCCTCATCAGCTACTCGCTTTTCGCGCTCCTTTATCCGGGGCTGGACGTTGTCGCATGCTGCGACATCCTCGCGATTTCGCTTTCCACCATCTACACCTCGAAGATCCTCAAGAGCCGGAGCTCCTTCTTTTTCGCGGCCCTCATCGTGGGCGCCATCCAGATCGTGTTTTCGGTCATCAGCGTCTTTTACTACCGCCAGACGCTTACATGGTCCGAGTGGGGAATCATCGGGCTTTACAGCATCGGGAACGGTCTGATTTCGGCGGTGGTGAGTTCGGGCATTATGCCGATCCTGGAGTTCGCTCTGAACATCCCGACGCGTTTCCGCCTTCTCGAACTGACCAACCCCACGACCAGCGAACTCCTCAAACGCCTCAAGGCGGACGCGCCCGGCACCTACAACCACTCGCTGCTCATCGGCGACATGTGCGAAGCGGTGGCCGAGGCGATCGGCGTGGATCCGCTTCTCGCGCGTGCCGGCGGGTACTACCACGATATCGGCAAGATGGAAATCCCGCAGTATTTCATCGAGAACCAGGAAGGGGAGAACCGGCATGACGTCATCAAACCCTCGATGTCGGTGGCGGTGATCAAAAGCCACGTGAAGACCGGGGCGGAACTCGCCCGCAAGTACCACATTCCGGAAGAGGTGATCGACTTCATCCGCGAACACCACGGCACGACGGCCATCAGCTATTTCTACCACCAGGCTCTCGGCCTTTTCGGCGACGAGAACGTCAACATCGAGGACTACGAGTATCCCGGCCCGAAACCGGCTTCCAAGGCCACCGCGATGCTCCTCATCGCCGACGGCGTGGAGGCGAGCGTGCGAGCCTACTTCCAGAACAACGAACGTTTCACGAGCCGCGTTATCCAGGACATCATCGAGGATATCATCCAGAAGCGCTTCGACAAGGGCCAGTTCGACGACTGCGACCTCACTGTCCACGACCTGCGTCTCATCGGGGACGCCTTCTTCAAGTTCCTCTCGGGCTACTACCACCGCAGAATCGAGTACAAAAAAGGGTGACGGGGATTGCTTCAAGGTAAAGTTCGAATTTCAGAGAATTTCCCTCCCCCGGAATTTCCTCTCGCTCTCCTTGAGAAGATAGGTTTTCCGGGCCAGTTCGTCCTCCATTCCGCTCAGTGAAGTCAGCAGGTGCGTGTTGGAAAGTTCGAGCTTGTCCGTCATGGTCTCGATCAGGCGGATGGCGCCCTCGAAGCGGCGGGAGAGGACCCAGGACTGCATGAAAAGAAAAATGTTCATCGTGATGCTGGAAAAATAGACCTGGGTCCAGATCACGTTGGCCGCAACCAGCGCATCATGGACCAACCCGAGAATGGAAAGCGAGTATCCGACGAGGTTGATCAGGGCCCCGTCTTCCTTGCGCACGGATGCGGAAGCGAGGGTCACGACGATGTGAATCCAGGAAATCACCGTAAACGCGCTCATCGCGTACATGCAGTAACCGACCAGCCGGAAGGGCAGAACGGCGATCAGGAAAACCGCAGTCAAAGCGATACCGAGGTAGATACGGGTATGCAGAACCCGGTTTTTAGTGAATATTCATGCCGTGAATGGCGCATGATCCCCTGGAATTTGTCCGCATACCAAATGGGAAAATGAAAATCATACCAAAAGACCATACGGATTTCGACCGGCTTGCTTTATCATTCTGCGGTAAGATACGGGTAAAACGTTCCGGAAACCGGAGGGAAGAAGTTTGCCCATCGGTATTGGTCGTTTTTCCGACAGGTTATCGGACCAGGAAGTTACTGAGAAAATAAACATGGACAGGAAACCGGGTAAAATGATTCATATCATCCGTAACAACCCGCTTTCGCTTGCTAAAAATTTTCCGGAGTATTACAATATTCGGCTAATGGAAACTTTTGTTCGCATCTCATTGTCTTTTGAAGTTTTAAGACGTTTCAGGAGGATCCCATGAAATTCATTCTCTGCCTGTCCGCCGTCCTTTTTCTGGCTTCATGCTCCATTCAGACTCAGGATCACTCGTCTTCATCCTCAGTCTCATCCGCCAGGACCGTCGGGGTAAGCCAGACTGCGGCGCCGCTTTCCGTCCCTCTTCCCGCTTTCAGCGACCTGTCGCAAGGCGCCTACGTCAGCGGTTCGCTGTTCTACAGCGCGACGAACACCAACCTGTCCCAGCTTCAGCCGGGAATGGTGATCCGGTTCCGCGTGGACCAGGCGAACGCGAACGGTATCGACGGACAGTTCGATTACTACCATTTAGGCTATCTTAAGATTGATTCCATCGGGACCAATTCGCTCATCGCCGATATCGTAGTCTATGATTCCAACGGAACCGTTCTCCGGAACTCAACCGGTGTTTCCCTGGTCAACCAGGTTACCAACAGCCTGGACGGGCAGACGGAGGGCCAGATCCTTTTTATTTCCGCACCTACCAATTGGAGAAAGGGATTCGACGGCGGCGTTTTCCTGAAGTTTCTTTCCAGCCTGTCGAATGGCACCCGCTCGCTCTTCATGCTCAGGACTTCGGACTATCCCGGCGGAATCCATCCGCAGGGGCTGGTCGCCGTCAACATCGACGGATCCGCGGTCTACGACCTTCGCGGCCTGTTGCCGGTCGGCGGGATTTCCAGCAACGGACTGGTTCTTTCCGCCTTCGCCGCACCCGACCTGCGTTCCAACGACCGGATCCTGGATTATGACCAGGGGATTGTTTGGAGAATCGGCACGGTAACTTATTCCTCGAGCGGCTATGTGATGCTCGGGTTTGATCCTGCCAGCAAAGGCGGGGCTTTCGACTTCACCAGCTTCAAGATGAGCGGCAGCGTCAAGGACCTCAGCAAGAAATTCCAGGTGGTCCGCTCGAGCTCGTCAAGCCGAAAGAAGGACCCGACGACGATTAACCTTTTCAGTTCATCCATCGGCGGAAGCTGGACGATCTCCGCTTCCGGGTCCGACCAACTGACCATCGGTTTCAACAACAGCCTCGACATCGACCTCATCGTCGACGGCGGGTTCAATTCCGGTTTCCACAGCGCCGGCTGGAGGGTCTGGAGGGACTACCCCTGGTTCAACGGATTCATTTCCGGCTACATCCAGATGGATGACACTTTCCTGTTATACGCGACACTGCAGTTGAATAACACCTGGGATCAGAACCAACTTATCTGCGATCCTACGCTGGTGTTCGACGTCGGCATCCCCGTTGTCGTATCCGTTCCGGTGACGCTCGGCGTCCAGGGCAGTTGTTCCATGTACGGCGCCGCGAACACCGGCGTCCATATGCTCGGCCAGC